>JAABUO010001696.1_pt1 | contig 28116 bp, 29 predicted proteins | sample 5559291 | NCBI WGS metagenome assembly JAABUO01 (sample SAMN10711878, study PRJNA513372) | rock metagenome | isolation source: Antarctica rocks | place: Antarctica: Victoria Land, Finger Mt sud | reverse complement strand
TGCCCCCAGACGACGCGTTCGTCTGGGCGTGGTCGCGGTGGCGGCGTCACCATCAAGCCGTGGCCAAGCGTTGCCACTACAAACGCCGCACCTTGCGCGCAGCTTAACTACAACTGTAGTACTAAGAATAGGGGCGCGGACATCCCCCCGATGCGCCAAGACAGCGAGCATCGACGGTGAGCCGGGTACGATCAGGAAAAGCCGCGCCAGCAGGAGCAGCAGCCGGACAACCCGCGCCAGGTAGATGCTGGGCGCCGGACCAAGAACCGGGTTAAGCTCTCGGCTAGCACGGCACATCATTTTGAGCGACTATGACATATGACATAGGCGCGCCGGTTTCTGAGACGACGGTCACCCGACTCCGTATCGTAGGTACAACTCGCCCTCGTGCTCGTAGAGGCTGCGCAATGTCAGTGGCGTAGGCGGCCGTAGGGGCGGACCCGCGACGAGGGATGGGCCGTCGCCCACCAATAGCGTGGGCGCGAGCGTGAGGAACAACTCGTCGAGCAGGCCCGCCGTCAGGAGCGCGCCGTTGAGCGTGGGGCCGCCCTCGCACAGGAGGCGGCGCACGCCGTACTCGTGGCGCAACACGCGCATCACCTCGACCGGGTTGGGGCGTTCGTCGCCGGCGACGCGCACCGCCGCGCGCTCACGCAGCCGGACCACGGCCTGCGCGGGCGTCCGCTCCGCGACGAAGACGACTGTGCGCTCAGGCGCCGTGAACAGCGCCCTGGTCAATGGGACATCGCCGGAGGCCGTCAACAGCGCCAGCAGGGGCTGGGCCGCGAGCCCATGCGCGCGCCTGACGGGCTCCAAGGCGAGGGGGACGCCTTTGCCGACGCCGTCGGCGCGCAGGGTCCCGCTACCGTACAGCAGGGCGTCGGCATGGGTACGCAGGCGCAGCAACAGCGTGTGGTCGACGGCGCCGCCGATCCCGGTGGCCGCGTCGTCCAGCGTGACGCGCCCGTCGGCCGAGCTTACCATGTTGAGCGCGGTGAAGGGCCGGTCGCGTGGTAAGCCGGCGTCGAGGGGCCAAGCGAGGTCCGCGTAGACGGCGGCGATGTCCACAGCGGCCGCATCGTTCGCGGGCAACGGATAAAGCTGGCGCATTTGGATGAGCTATCAGCCAACCGCCGATTGCTGATGGCTGATAGCTGGTGGCTGACAGCTATCAGGTTCCTCGTGCGCGACCGGCCATAGCGTGCGCTCACGCCGCGTTTGTCCCGCGATGAGCACCGCGTCGAGGACGGTGGTGAGGACGCCGTAGCCGCACCCGCAGGGGCAGGCTTGTTCGCGGCTCGTCGAGCGCAAGTAGTAGACCGGCTCGTTCGCGGCGCGATGGCGCTCACAGTGGCGGCTGATGCCCGCCTGGAGATTGACGTAGCGCCGGCACTGGCCGCCCTGCGCCGTGCGCGCGGCGCAGCGCTGCACGCCGCTGTCCCACAACTCGAACACCCAGCGCGGCCCATGCTCGATCACCGGGCTCTTGAGCCCGTCGCCGGGCGTCACCATGGTCCGTGTCTCCGTGCGCATCTTCCCGTTCCCTCCCTGGCCATCCCCCGCCTGTCGTCTCGAATGCCCCTCGGCGCCCTTTACCCGTTGCTTTCACTTCCAATAGTAAGGGTCCGCGCGACCGGACGCAATAGCGGCGCAAGGAGTTATCCGCATCCCGCGCGCTCACCTTATCCACAGCTGTTTACCCTTTAGGGGCGGGAGACCAGGCGCTATAGCCCTGGGAGGAAGTCCCACCCGCTTTAGCAGCTTTAGCCCATTCCCTTGTGTTATACTAAGGGTGCGTGTTTAGGCACACCCCGTGGGGTGAAACGGCTTCAGCGCACGCGCGGTCGGGGTCACGCCCGCACCCGCATATGTTGGGGTGACTCCCAACGGGCCGGGGCAGAGAAATGCTGCCCATCAGATCACCCGGCCCTGTCGCTCCGGCGGCACATGGCGGCGAAAGTCGCCGTGGAAGCCCTGTCCGTCTCCTCGATGGATGAGGGCAAGCCCAACGGTTCACCGATGGGTAGGTGACAATCTATCCACTCCTAATCCACACCATTTCCACCATGTTTGGCGTAAGTTATGCACATCGCGCACGGCGCGTTCGTGGTAGACTGACAAGGTGTGCGCTGGGCGGACAGGCGGCCTGCCTATCCAGACCCTTTCCTTGCGGTTGCCGCCGTCGCCGGTTTCTTCGTGACGGGAGAACCAAGTGGGCGCGCCTTGTATGCGCTCTAGCCGCCCCTCTACCAAGGGTGAGCTATCGCTCGGCTACGGGCTACGCGCCCTACGGCCCCAACCCGCCGTTTGTCGTGCGGGAGTGCGTGACAGAATGTCCTAACGATGTCGTGCTACGCGGCGACAAGAGATCGTGCCGGCTCGGGCACCCCCGCGATTGTGAGAGGCGACCTGACCTTAAAAGGTCATGGCAGGGGACGGACCTTGAAAGGTCTGCCTGGGCGCGACACGCGCGCCGTCCGCCGGTCGGGCGGCTACCGTGCTGGTCGTTCGAGAGACCTTTCAAGGTCCGTCCCCTGCCATGCGCTGTCAGGCCGCTGCCTGTCAAGCGCAGGCCAGCGGCGGCCGCCATCACCATCGTGGGATGCACCCGTGCGGCTCTGGCTCCTGGTTATAGGGCCGGGAGCCTGATATGGCCGGGGTATTGGACGTTATTGAATGCCATGTAAAAAGGAGCAGACATGTCGGATGGTCCACGCAATCGACCCCCGTTTACCCCGTCGGGCGACCGCTCGGGACGCGGCCGGGATTTCGGCGGTAACCGGCGCGACGAAGGGCCGCGCAATACCTACGGCAACTCACGCGACAACAACGGTTCGCGCGACGGCGGTTCCCGCGACCGCGGATCTTTCAACGGACGGCGCGACGGGCGCCCCGCCAACCCACAGTCGCCGCCACAGCGCGCCGTCGTCCACTATCAGGTCGTGATGATGGACGAGGAGGAGTGGGGCGATACGCTGGAGAACCGGCTCAACGCGCTCGGCCGCGAGGGCTGGCGCCTCGTCGCCATCGACGATGGGCGGCAATACGTTTTCATGCAGGCCGATTAACCGCGCCCCTGATGCGCGGCTGTGTGGATGCGCGCACGCCGTGTTATGTCATGCGCGCACGCCATGCAAGAGTTTGTGAGTTTTATATCATGTGCCGATGCGCGCGCCCTTCTACGCTCAAGAGTGTGGAGAGTACCGTCCCATCCTCCAAGTAACGTAAGGGACTGTAGAGCTAGAAAGGAGCGCCGCACGGACTATCATCTTTCGTATCGGGCGCCGAGAGGGCGCGCCTATCCGCGTCCCCTGGCGCCTATGAGCGCCAACTTGGCATGGACGACCCCTGACACACACAACACTGTAGGAGAAAAGAATGTTTAGGACTCGCACAGGCGCGCGCCGCCTGTCGCTGCTGCTCATACCGGCGTTGCTGCTGGGCGCCTTGCCCGCCGCGCTCGTCGGGACGGCGGCGCCGGCCGCGCACGCCGCGATCGCGCCGCGCGTCACCCCCGCCAGCCTGACCGCGAACCCCATCGCGGCGACGGCCGGCACGACGATCACGCTGACCGGCGCGAACTACAATGCCATGACGAGCGGGTTCACGCCCACCGTCACCGTTGCGTTCACCGACGCCAACGGCCTGCGCGCCACGTTGCCGCAGACGGCCACGACCAACACCAGTGGCGCTTTCGCGCTGCAGGCCGCCGTCCCGGTCACGGCTCCCGCCGGCCCCTCCGCCTTCGTCGCGACCGACATCAGCGGCACCGTGGCGACCACCGCGTTCGACGTGCGTCCTGCTGCGGGCGCCACCAAGATCGCCGCGACGCCGAGCACGAGCCTGCCCGGCGCGACGACGACGATCACCGGCAGCGGCTTCGCCGTCAACCAGCCGATCACCCTGACCTTCACGCAGGGCGCCCTGGTCACGGATTTGGCCACCAACACGGTCACGACGACCAACACGGGCCTCTTCACCGCGACCATCACGGTCCCCGGCAACGCGCCGGCCGGCACCGCCGCGATCTCCGCGCGGGACCGCGACAACAATAGCGCCACGACATCGTTCACCGTGACGCGCATCGGCCTGCCCACCGTCGTGGTCAGCCCGACCAACACGACGCCCGGCTCGACCGTGGCCGTCACCGGCACGGGCTTCGCCGTGAGCCAGCCGCTCACGCTGACCTTCGGCCAGGGCGCCAGCGCGGCCACCCTCATCTCGGGGACGGTTAGCACCGACGCCGCGGGCGTGTTCACCACGACCACGGTTGTGCCCTCGACGGCGATCACGGGCACGGCCGCGATCACCGTGACCGACCGCTCGGGCAACACCGGCGCGGGCGCGTTCAACGTGGCCTTCCCCTACAACGTCAACAACGGCCCCACCACCCTCTACTTCGCCGAGGGCTACACGGGCCGCATTGCCACCAACGGCAAGGCTAACTTCGACGAGACGCTCTCGATCCTCAACGCCAACCCCTTCACGGCGACGGTGCAGATCCAGTATCTCATCGAGGGCGGCGCGCCGGTCTTGGTCACGCGCTCGATCGCGCCGACCAGCACCCTGCGCGAGTCGGTCAACACCGACGTCGGCCCCGACAAGAACGTCGCCGCGGTCGTGTCGTCGGCCTCGCGCGTCACCGCCGAGCGCATCATCCGCCGCACGGGCACGGCCGGCGTCCTCGACGCCAACAGCTCGCTCGGCAACCCCAGCCTGGGCAAGACCTTCTACTTCGCCGAGGGCTACACCGGCGTGTCCTTCCAGGAGTACCTGACGGTGGCGAACCCCGGCAATACGACGGCCAACGTGACCGTGGCCTTCGCGCCGCAGGGCGCGACGGGCAGCGTGACGCAGACGCTCACGTTGCAGATCCCGCCGCAGGGCCGCGTGACCCGCAACATCCGCCGCGACACGCTGGGCATTCCCAACAAGTCGCTTGGCCTGGTCGTCACCAGCGACCAGCCGATCATGGCGGAGCGCGTGCTCTACTTCGGTGACGGCGACGGCTCGGCCAAGTACGGCTCGACGGCCAAGGCCGGTATCCAGACCGTCGGCAACCAGTATATCTTCGCCTACGGCTCGGCCGGCGGCACGGGCCTGGCGCAGAGCCCCGGCGACCAGTCCTTCGTGACCGTGCTCAACCCCGGCACATCGCCGGTCTCGTCCACGATCGTGGCGCAGTTCTACGACGCGCTCGGCCGTAGCATCGGCTCGACCTCGCTCGCGGTGGCCCCCGGTACCCGTGAGACGATCAACGCCAACCAGGTTGTCAGCAACACGGCGAGCATCTATGCCACGATCCTGACCTCGGCCAGCCCCTTCGTGGCGGAGAAGCCGCAGTACTTCGGCGGCAGCCCCAACGCGGGCGCGCACCCCGGCGTGGCCCCCACGGGCGCCCCGGCCGGCGTGAAGAGCGCCGCCTTCCCCGACCTGAACCTGGTCGACGCGGCGGGCCAGGCCGAGCAGCAGACGGTGTTCCTGTACAACCCGACGACCGCGCCGATCGCCGTGACCGGCACGTACTACTCGGGTAACGGCAGCAAGAGCCAGGTCTACAACGTCCCGGCCGGCAACATCGTGACGGTCAACGTCAACACCGACGCGGCCGGCTTGCCGTCGGGCGCGCTGGGCGCGACCTTCACCGTGACGAGCACGGGCGCCAACGACTCGTTCGTGGCGACGAACATCGCCAACACGACGGACGGCCGCAGCTACACGGGCAACCAGGGCGCGCTGCCCGCCCAGTAGTCGAAAGTCGAAAGTCGGAAGTCGGAAGTAGCACGTTGAATCGGACGCGCTACTTTCGGCCCGATGACCGCCAGTTATACCTTTGAGGTAGCCGTAAGCGTCCGCTACTGGGACCGCCGGCATCCTGCCGGCCTATGTGTGCCCCGCCCACGCGGCGTCGCGCGCGCGTAGGGTGAGCACTGGGACCGCCGGCATCCTGCCGGCCTATGTGTGCCGGCAGGATGCCGGCGGTCCTATGTCATATAGGGCGTCGCGCGACGCCCTATGCAAGGAGTGATTCGATGCACAAGAATATAGCGCGCCTGGCCCTGCCCATCGTCGCGGCCGGTCTGATTGGCGCGCCGATGGTGGTCAGCGCGGCGGGCGGGAGAGCGACGTCCGCCAAGGCGTCGCCCGCGGCGAAGCCAACGGCCACGGCCAAGCCCGGCACGGCGCCGAGCCGGTCGAAGACGCCCACGCCGACGCCTGCGCCGACCGCCGTGGCCAAGCTGGTTCCCGCGAAGACAATCGCGCTGAAGCCGGTGAACGTCTACGTCGGCAAGCAACTAGTGGCGACGGGCCAAAGTATTAGTGCGAGTATCGCCACGGTGCGCGGCCAGGTCCCCTTCGCGATCAAGGCGCCGAGCTACGCGCCGTCGAGCTACGTGCCCGTCCAGCTCGCGGTGACGCCCCGGCAGAGCGGCGTCAGCAATGGCTTTAGCACCCTGACCTACACGCCCACAGCGCGGACATCACATGGAAAGACCCCTGTGACGACGAGCGGGTTCCAGATCAACCAGTCCGCCAACCCGCTCCCCTTCGTCAAGAGCACCGGAACCGTGACGACGACCGTCGGGGGCAGCGTCGCGCTGCTTGAGGAATTCAAGGCCGGCAAGACCGACCTGCTGATTCTGACGTGGACCGACGCGTCGGGGGTCGGCTACACCGTCACCACCGACGCGGGCGCCTCGCGCCTCTCGCGCGCCGATCTCGTGCGCGTCGCCTCCTCACTGCGTTAACCACATAGGCCGGAAACCGTAAATATATAGGCCGTAGCTGTCTGTCCCTTTACTGGTCACCTCGGCCACGCGGAGCTGTTAGTGAACCCGGCCACGACTACACAATCGTGGCCGGGTTTTTCGCGCTCGGACGCGGAAGGGGAAAATTCCTGCAAACCGTCCCTTCCGCTTCCCCACGACAAGCAATGAGCCGTGAGGAGCTACAACCGCGTCAGGTCGAGCGTGGTCACGGTCCCATTGGTCGGCGGCGATGGCGGCGGCGGGACCGTCACCTTGAACGGAAGCCAACTGGGTAGCGCGCTACTGATTAGGCGCAATACTTGCCGCCTCGTCCGCGCCCACCCCGTCTCCGGCGGACTCGTCGTTAATGCCCCCGCGACGCCGGACGCGTAGCCGTTTAAGTCAACGGTTTCGTTGTCGACAAGGACATGTCGCGCCACCGGATCAATCGCCATGTCCGCGGGAAAGATCCCGATCGGCACGCGGTGTAGGAGAGCCCCGCTCGCGCCATCCAGGACGCTCAAGACGCCATAGCCTGTCGGTTCACTGCTGGAGTCCACCGCCCCGACGCTGGCGACGAGGATGTGGCCGCTCCTGCTGTCAACGGCGACGACCGTCGGGTTGTCGGCGACCCTGATCCGCTGCACGGTCGCCCCGGTCCATCCATCAAGCGCCACGATCTGGCTCGTGGCGACACTCGCGCCCGGAACGCCTGGCCCGCCGAGTGCGGCGTAGACGCGCCCCGTGCGCTCATCGACGGCCGGGGTGGTCACGGCGTTCATATGCGCGATCGTGTGGAGGTGCGCGCCCGTCCGCGCGTCGAGCACATCGATGATTCTAGTGTCACTGCAGGTAAAGACCCGGTTGGTGTGTTCGTCCACAAACACGTAGCCGAAGCTACCTGGTGTGATGGGGATCGTCCGGAGCACACGGCCCGTCCAGGCGTCAAGCATATCCGTGGTCCCGTCGTTGCACTTGGCGAAGATGTGGTGGGTGCGCGCGCTGGCGGCCAGGGCGAAGGAGCCGCTACACGCGGGGATGTGGCGCACGATAGCCCCGGTGCGCGCGTCGAGCATCGTGATCGTCGGGATATCGCGGTGGCCGACGAAGACGTGGTTACTCGCCTCATCCACGGCGGGTTGCCGTGTCGTCGCGTCGGTATCCGTGACCGCATGCAGGACGACGCCGCTCCGCGCGTCGAGTGTGTAGATCGTATCATCGCCGCCGCTGCTCGCGAACAGGCGGCTCGTGCGCCGGTCGATCGCCATGAAGGCGAAGCTTGAGCCCGCGGAGACCGTCCGCACCAACGCGCCGGTCGCGGTGTCGATCGTGCTGACCGTCCCGTCGGTGCGGTTGTACACAAAGGCGCGCGAGGCGCCCTCGTCGATGAGCAGCGGCCACGGGTCTTTGCCCACGGACGTGAAGCTTATGATCGGGCCGGTGTTTGGCCACAGCAGCGCGATCCCGCCACCGAGCGCCACGACCAACAGACTGACGAGGACCCAACGGAACCGGGTCATGATAAAGCTCCTCCACGGCGCCGGGCATGCAAAAACCGGCGCGCGACACGAGAGTCGTGGCCGGTTTCACCAGGCGCTCCCCGCAGCCGGGGTGACCATATACAGGCAGGCGCCAGCGGGAGAGGGGTCGAGCTAACATGACTCCGAGTCCCGGTGGCGGCGCTCCCTGTCTTGGGCTGCGGTTCTTTGCATCCACGGCGCGCGAGCCTCGCCCACGCTGACGTGTACCATAACACGGATGCGCGCGGTTTTCAAGACCGCGTGCTACTTGTTCATGCGACGGGACCACCGCGTAGCGCCGCGTCAAGTCACTGTATGTCCGAGCGACGCCGAACGGTGCTATCATGACGATATGGGATGGGTGCGGCATACCGAATCGTTTGTGTAGTCAGGATGACGTACATGGCTTCTGAAGCGCTTTCTCTCCCTAACTCACGAGATCGGGATCTGGTTAGCGAAACCGCTCTCATGATGCTTGAAGACCTTGCGCGCCTCGACAGCGTGCCGGTTCATGACGCCCTGGAGCGGTTGGTGCGGGATCAGTGGGGGCGCCGCATCATGGACGCGCACAACGCAGCTTATGCCGCGCTACGCGATGATCCGGCGGCATGGAGCGAGGAGCAGGCGGAGCGCGCCGTCTACGATGGGGCGCTGGCGGATGGGCTGTGACAGTAACTACTACTGCTCGTCCTGTGCGGCGTCGCCGAGCAAGCGTTCGACGATGACGCAGTCGCGCCACGCACCGTCCAGCATGGCGTGGCGCTCATATACGCCGACCTCACGGAAGCCCACCGCGCGGCAGAGCGCCCGGCTGGCCGTGTTCGCGGGGAAGACGCGCGAGACCAGCTTCCAGAAGCCACGATCCCCGCACTCCGCGATCAGGCGCTCCAACGCCGCGCGGCCGGCTCCCACGCCACGCGCGTCATGATCGACGTAGACGGAGAACTCGGCGATGCCGGCGTAACAGGGCCGCGCGCTATAGGAGCTTGCCGCCGCCCAGGCTATCACTCGTCCGTCGCGCTCCACGACGATGGTTGGGTAGCGTTCCCTACGCTCGGCGAGTTGTGTCACGATCTGCTCGGGTGTGCGCGGCGCGGTCTCGAAGGTAGCGACGCGCTCGGCGATACCCTGGTTATAGATGCGCGCGATGGATGGGGCGTCAGCCAGTGTGGCGCGCCTCGTGGTGATAGCCTGCGCCATGACCACTCCTTGTGCATCATGGGCCACGACGTGGGGCTACGCGGCGGGTTGATTTGTGCGGCGTGAGGTTGGGGGCGAAGAACGGCGCGGCAGCCCCAGGAAGGCGACGAGCCCGATGACGAGGAAGAGCGCCCACGCCAGCGCCTGTAGCACCGTAGGCGACGCGGCGTAACCGATGAGTCCGTGTAGAATGTCGCCGAGCGCGCTATTATCAGCGATGACGCGGCTGGTGTCCCACACCGTCTGTCCGCTGCCAGGTAGGACGTGCAGTTCTTGCAGGTTCTGGATCGCGTTAGCCAGCAGGCCCGCCGCGACGACCATGAGCGCGGCCCCGACGACGGTGAAGAAGCGCTTGAAGTTCATCTTAACGCCCATGCGATAGATGGCGAGGCTAAGCGCGAGCGAAACGGCCAGGCCCAGCACCGCGCCGCCTAACAATGCCAGGGGCGAGTTCTGAAAGGCGATGGCAAGCAGAAAGATGACAGTCTCGATCGCCTCGCGCCCCACCGTGGCGAAGGCTAGTAGGCCCAGCGCGAAGGCCGAGCCGCCAGTGACGGCGGCGTTGACCTGCGCCTTCAGCGACGCGCCCATCGTCCGGCTGTGCCGCTTCATCCAGAAGGTCATGTAGGTCAGCACGACGACCGCGAGCACGAAAGTACCGGTCTCGAACCACGTCTGCGCGTCGGAGTTGATGAACGAACTCTTGACGGCCGCGTAGAGGGCCAGGGCGGCGACACTCGATCCCAGCAGGGCGGCGGCGACGCCCGCGAAGACGGGGCGGAACAGGTCGCGGCGTCCGGCGGCGGCAAGGTAGGCGCACATGATCGTCACGATCATGCTGCCTTCGATGCCCTCGCGTAGAAAGATCAGAAAACTGCCTAACATACCGCTATCTCACTACCCTTCCAGCTTCTTCGCACGACATCCTGGCGCGGCGGTCGGGGCGGGCGCCGCCCATATTGCTCCTATCTCTATCATCATGGTAGCACGGTGGAGACATGTCCGACAAGTGCAGTCGGATATGGTTGGCTGCCCGTGTAGCGCGTCCCGAAAGCTGTCCCGCGTGATCCGCGAGGCTGACCAAGCCGTAGATAGTAGTGAGAAGCACTTATCGTTTATGATGCGGCGGCCCCACATGGCGGGCCGGCTAGTTGAGGGTGGAGAGTACATGTCTGTTTCTGTTGGCGCGATTCAGGCCATCGCGCAAGCGTTGCGCCAAGCCGAGTCGTCGTATCGCGGCGGCGATCTATCAGCGCATCTGTCGCTAGCCCGGCAGCATGCCGCGCTGGTGGCGCGGTGGATATCGGCGCTCGGGCGCGCCGCCGGCAGTTCGACCGCGGCGTCGCCGCTCGACGAAGGCCGCCTGAAGAGCGCGCCCGAGTTCGTGACCCCGGCGCGTGCGCGCGCGGCGTCGGCGCCCGTCCTCATCCGCGACGGCGCGGGCGTCGTCCTGTTCCCGGCGAACCGGGCGCTGCTCTCGCTGGAATATCCGTTGTTCACGGACGCGGGGCTGGCGCGCTATGGTCGGGGGCTGCCTTTCCGGCCGGTCAACCCGCTGGCCGCGCTGCGCTGGACGCTAACGGATCTGTTGCTACGGCTCAACGCGTCGAACACGCCAGTCAACCTCAACGTGGCCGACTACCACGGCGACGCCGTCCTCGTCCCCTATGCGCACGGTTTCGCCATCGGCTCGGGCACCCTATATTCGCGCGCCTACACCTACGCGCAGCCGGTGGTCAACGTCGGATTCGACGACGTGGCGCTCAAGGTCCTATCCGCCAACCTGAGCGCCGCGAGTGGATTGTCCTACGCGGCGGACGTCAGCGCGATGGCGTCGTTCGCGCCGTCCCTCACACCGCTGCGCCGGTTGCTCGCGGCCAACGGGATCAGCGCGGCGGAGTGGCAGGCCCTCTACCAGTCGTCGCGCGTGCTGGACGCCGTCCTGGCGCTCATCAGCCGCTCGCATCGCGCCTTCGGCCCCGACGCGAACCCAACGCACGTCGGCGCGAACATCGATCGTAACGCCTACGGCTACGGCATCATGAAGGCGATCAGCCAACGCGATTCCACCGCCCTGGCGCGCGCCCTCGCCGACTTCACGCTTCCCGCCGTGGCCGCCGTGCCGGCGCTCACCGTCCCCACGCCCTGACCGAGACCTGGCCCGCGGGTAACATCCTGTCCTACTGCTGCAACTACAGTGGGAGGAGATAGACCGTATGCGTGACGACGATAGCGACACCGCTTTAGTGTGGGCGGCGCGGGGCGGCGACATGGGCGCCTTCGACGTGTTGCTCGTCCGCCATCGTCCCGTCCTGCTAGCGCTGTGCCGCCGCACGCTCGGCGACCCCACGCTGGCCGAGGACGCCGCGCAGGAGGCCGCGCTGCAGGCGCTGCTCAATCTGGATCGCTTGCAACAGGGGGATCGCTTCGGCTCCTGGCTCGCGGGGATCGGGCTCAACGTCTGCCGCATGTGGCTGCGTGCGCGTGCCCGCGAATGTTGGTCCTGGGACGCGCTGAACCGGACCCTCGAGCAACGCGGGCGCGCCGGGGCGGAGGACACGGAGCTTGGCGCCCGTGTCCTCCGCCTCGTGACCACCAGTGGCGGGCGCGACGATCCGGAGGCGCGCGCCGCGCTGGCCGACCTCTCCGCGCGCGTCCGCGCGGCCGTCGACGCCTTACCACGCGGGCAGCGCACAGCGGTAAGGCTATTTTACCTCGCGGGGCTTTCGTACAGGGAAACGGCAACCCTCCTCGGCATCGCGGAGGGCACGGTCAGGACGCGGCTGCACAAAGCGCGGGGCGCGCTGCGTGGACGCCTGCGCGTCCTGGGAGAAGTGGAGGATCTAATCATGGTGAACGAACGGGCGATGAAAGAGGAGGATGTGGTCATGGCGAACGAGCGGGCGACGAAAACGGAAGCAAAGACAGTCGCGGACGAGGCGCGAAAGACTGTTCGTATATGCTCGTTTTGCGGCAAGCGCAACGAGGAGGTCCACCGCATGATCGCGGGACCTCCGCCGGTGAGCGCTATCATCTGCGACGAGTGCATCGCCCTGTGCAATCAGATCATCGCGGAGGAGGAGGCCAAGGCGCCGGCCCAGTGACGATGCGCCCCGACATCTTGTGGCGCAACGCGGACTTCTTGCTCTTGTGCAGCGGTCAGGCCGTGTCGACGCTCGGCAGCAGCGTATCGCGGCTGGCCCTGCCGCTGCTCACGCTGGCCCTAACCCATTCCCCCGCGCAAGCGGGTTTTATCGCCGCCCTGCAATCGCTGCCGTACCTACTCTTCAGCCTACCGGCCGGCGCGCTGATCGACCGCTGGGACCGCAAGCGGGTCATGATCCGCTGCGACGTGGCGCGCTGCCTGGCCTACGGCTCGGTCCCTCTGGCCTATGCGACGGCGCGCCTCTCCATGGCGCAGCTCTACGCGGTCGCCCTGGTCGGAGGGACCGCCTACGTTTTCTTCAACATCGCCGAGGTGGCCGCGTTGCCGCGCGTCGTACCCGTAGGGCAATTGTCGCGGGCCACCGCCCTCAACGAGAGCGCGACATCGGCGAGCGCGCTGATCGGGCCGGGGCTGGGCGGTCTCATCATCAGCCTCGCGCGCGGCGCCGTGTCCGGCGCGGCGGTCGCCTACCTGGTGGACAGCCTCTCGTACCTGGTCTCCACCCTCTCGCTCGGGTTCATCCGTACGCCGTTCCAGGCCGAACGCGCGCCGGTCGCCGGACGGTCGTTGCGCGCGGAGATGGCCGAGGGCGTGCGGTTTCTTTGGTCACACCACGACCTGCGCGCCATAGCCCTGCTGACGATGGGCATGAACCTGTTCTTCGGCCCGCTGCCCCTGGCCGTCATCGTCCTGGCGCGGACCAGCTTCCACGCCGACGCGCGGGCCATCGGGCTGATCTTCAGCGCGGGCAGCGCCGGTGGCCTGGCCGGTTCCTTCGTGGCTCCGTGGGTCAAGGGACGCCTGTGCTTCGGACAGGCTATCGTTGGCTCAGTCTCCTGCATAGCCCTGGCCACGCCGCTGGTCGGCGCGGCCGTGTCCGTGCCCATGCTGCTCGCAGGCTACGCGATCATCGGCGTCATTCTGCCGGTCTACAACGTCATGTCCATCTCCTACCGGCTCGCCTTGGCGCCCGATGCGTTACAGGGCCGCGTCAACAGCGTCTTCCGCCTATTGGGCCTCGGCAGCGTCCCAATCGGTACCGCTATTGGCGGTATCTTGCTTGAGCCGATCGGGCCGCGCGCCGAGCTATGGCTGATCGCGGCGGGCTTCGCCGTGTGCGCCGTTGCTGTAACATGTACTACGATGCGCCGGGCATAAGGAGTGCGCCAAAGATAAGAGAGATAAGAGAGGGAGGGGCTTATGCGCGTCGCGGTCATCGCGGACATCCACGGCAACTTGATCGCGCTGGATGCCGTGCTCACCGACCTGGAGGATATGAGGGCCGATCGAGTGGTCTGCCTGGGCGACGTGGCGGCGACAGGTCCTCAGCCCCGCGAGACGGTAGTGCGGCTGCGGGCGCTTGGCTGCCCGGTCGTGATGGGCAATACCGACGCCGCATCCTTCCGCCCCATCCGGCTGTCGCCCATGGACGAGGAGGGCCGCCGATTTGCGGAGATCGACGAGTGGTGCGCCACACAGCTTACCCCGGAAGACCTAGCGTACATGCGCGCCTTCCAGCCCACGCTCACTATGCCCCTGGGCCACGACGCAACGCTGCTCTGCTTCCACGGCTCGCCGCGCAGCAATACCGAAGGCATCGTCGCCACGACGCCCGACACGGCGCTCGTGCGGATGCTGACTGGCTACGACGCCACGGTGCTGGCTTGCGGCCACACGCACGCCCCGTTCATCCGTGGCTACAGGGAGGCGTTGCTCCTGAATCCGGGGAGCGTTGGCCTGCCCTATGAATTGACGAGGGAGGGGACACGCAATCCACCCTGGGCCGAGTATAGTATCGTCGAATGGCGCGCCGGCTCCATCAACGTCGAACTACGGCGCGCGCCTATCGACGTGGATATGGTGGTACGCGCGGCTCTGCAAAGCGGTATGCCGCATGCAGACTGGTGGGTTGCCGGTTGGCGATAAGTACGCGAGGGCGTTGACGATTTAACCGGCGTTCCGGTTCATGATGGGCGCAGGCGAGTGTTAAGATAGGGGATAGGGGAAGTACATACCGATGGCGCTCAGGGAGGTTGCGTATGGTAGCTCAGGAAGACACGCCGCGCGCGATGACCGTCGATGAGTGGCGTGAACTGGAACGCCGTAGCCACGACGCCAAGCACGAATACATCGATGGGCATGTGTATCTTATGGCGGGAGGTAGTCGCGCCCACGGACGCATCGCCAGCGACGGCCTGCGCGTGATCGAGGACGCCTTGGCGGCGGTGGACAGGCCCTGCGACGTCTACAACTCGGATGTGGCCGCGCGCCTCTCGGCGCGACGCTACACGTACCCTGACGTGACGGTCACATGTGACGCGCGCGACCAAGCGACGACCGGCGAGACGGAGGTGCAGGTTCCCCGCGTGATCGTCGAGGTGCTCTCGGACTCCACCGAGGCCTACGACCGGGGCGACAAGTTCGGCTACTACCGCGCGTGCCCGACGATTCAGGAGTACGTCCTGGTCGCCACCAAGTACCAGGCCGTCGAAGTGTACCGGTGCACGGAGCGAGGATGGACAACGTATCAAGCGTATGGGCTGGGCGATACCATAGAGTTGGCGAGCATTGGCGTGCGCTTCCCCCTGGCCGCGCTCTACCGGCGTACCGATGTGCCGGAGCGACAAGCCGATCCCGACGGCGAAGTATAGGCCAGACGGCTCGCCCCATTCCTTCGACGACATCATCGTATCGACGACCCCGGATGACGACCTCGCTCACCTCCTGTCGGGGTACAGCGCCACTATCATGGCCGGTGGACACACGCACGAGCAGATGCTGCGGCGCTATAAGGGGACGATTGTTCTCAACCCCGGCAGCGTCGGCTTGCCCTTCGAGCGCGGTCCAGGCGCGGATGAGGCGCGCAATCCTCCGTGGGCCGAATACGCCGTGGTGAGCCATGAGCATGGCGCGCTGCGCGTCGAGTTGCGCCGTGTTCCCATCGACATCGGCGCGGTCGTGTGCGCCATTCGGGAGAGTGGGATGCCGCACGCCGAGTTGCTCGCACAGGACTGGCGGTAACGCTAATGAACGGACATTGTCCCGCGTGATTTTCAGTACCGTCACATTGCTCCTGACGGCGCGTCAGTGTTTAATCACGGAGAGAACGGCAGGCCTTCAGAATATCAGCCGTCAATCTCACGCATGACGCAACCGCCTCGGCCTCATACCCAACGCCTACCGCATCCGCCAACAAGCGCGCGCCTTCGCCGTCCTCAGTCGAGAAAAGGGTATCCAGATAGCCTAGCGCGATTTTAGTCACGTTGCGCGATCGGTCGTCCTGGCTGATCTGGGTGAAGCGTTTGGTGAGGTCGTCCGTGGAGATCGCCCGGAGCAGGCGGAAACAATCCAGTGCATCCTTCGGTTTTTGACGCCCTCTCCCACCCCGCCTCGCTTGCTATAACCGCTCGTTGATCTTGTAGGTCTTTGCGACAAGTAGAGCCGCTGGTCCCGCGATCAAGATCTCGAACTCGCGCAGGTCCGTGTCGTCCAAGGATGCGACGACGTGTGGCTCTTGGTCGACCAAGGCGGCCTCCAACCCCTGTACTCTCCGCGCCAGATTATCACCCTGGGACCCAAGGTTCGCGCTTCGTCTTCCCCCTCCCACTACCGTTTCTGGGACGAGCAAATCGACGGTACTGGTCGCGCCCGTTCTCTCCCATATACCGATGTTGATGCCGCCATGGTCGTTGCGCTGAGGAAAGAAGCCGGCTCCTCTCAACATTTTCTCGATGTGAGGTTCGGACTCGAGCTTGAGAGGGTTAAAAATAAGGTCGGCGTCTAATGTGAACGCGGCGACCTGGATTTCCGAGAGATCGCCTGTATAGACGTAGATTGCTTGGGCGCCCACAAGGACGACCGCCGCACGATGATTATCCAGGGCCTCGAGCGCATCCAGCAAGACGCGCCGTGCGGAAACGTAGAGGGGATCGCGCCCCATAGGTTCAGATAGATCGTCGCCAATCACGTTCATTACTCCTCATCCACCGTAACAATTCTTCGCCTTCCTCGGGACCGCGTCCTGGACTTGTTAGTAGATCGGCGGCGATCTGCGAGTGCGCCGCATAAGTGACGCCTTCGAGATCGAACGTCCGCTCGAAGACAACCGGATCGAACGGTTCGACAAGCAGCACGTTAGCGCCCCTTTCGGCGCGGCGCACATCCAGCTTTTCCCCAGCCATGGCAATGTCCTCAACGAAGATGACCGCGAGGCGAGGTGAGGCGGCCGGGGCGATCCGTACAGCGGCAAGAGAGCCGGTGACAGCGTATGTCCAGGTGATGTTCCGCAGCTTGCCGAGGAGCGCGTCCATGCCTCGCGGCTCCAGATAGGTCGATGTGCGGTTGGACGAGGCGAGGCTGTAATCGTCCGTCCATCGCTCGATCAGTTGTTCCCACGCTACCTGGGTCACCGCTCCTCGCGACGTTCGAGTCACGATCGCTTCGCGCTCTAGCAAAGAGATCACCCGTGACACCGATGCGGCCGGCGCGCCGGAGTGTTTCGCGAGTTCCCGCACGCCAAACGGGGGAGAAAAGTCGCATAGCGCACGGACAATACGCCCCGCCGCAGGCCCCTTCAGGGACCGGAGCGGTCGATCCTCGTCTTTCCATGGGTTGGTGGTCGCGCCGACATCGTTGATGTAGACGGCTGGCTCATCCATGATCAGACGAACGTTCCCCGTGACGTCCAGATACCCCACCCGCGCCGCATTCAGCAGATCCCTCGTTTGCTTACTGACGAAGGGCGCGACGACAAGGGCAGAGTCCGACGGGCCAGCGTATTTGCGTAGCTGACCGACGACGCTCTCCACATCCCGCGGGTCGATACGCCGCTTCGCCTCGATAAAGAGACGCGCGCGCGACCCATCGGGAGCTACAATGCTCATCATCCCGTCGATATGCCGGTCGCCTAAAGGCTCTGCTTGCATTTCCCAGGAGGCAGGCAGGCGAACGCGCAGGGCATCATCGACTTCCGCGAGGAGCTGACGTTCCAATAGCGTGTCGCTCAAAGGTAAATCTGTTCCAGAAAACGGGCTGTTCCTCATGGCCTGAAACATACTCTTTTCTGGAACATCACACAAGTAGCACTGGACCAAAAAGCAAAAAGCTCCTATTTGACGGTTCTTGGCGCATCGCCTATTATAACGTTGTCCGTTATACTGTTGTGCGGTATAAAATGAAACAGAATAATAAGGTGACGCCGATGAACCTAGACCTATCCGAGTTGGGGCGCTTCTCCGAGCCCGCGCTGCTGATCCTGGTCAGCCTGGCGCCGGGGGCCAAGCACGGGTACGCGATCATGGAGGATATCAAGGCCATGACGGGGACGGAGATGCGCGCTGGCACCCTCTACGCCGCGCTCAACCGCCTGGAACACCACGGACTGATCGAGCCGCTGCCGGCCGAGGACCGGCGCAAGCCGTATCGCCTGACGGCCGAGGGCGCGGCCGCGCTGCGCGACCAACTTACAAACCTGGGCTCGTTCGCCAGGATGGGCTTGCAGCGGCTGGCGACGGCATGAGGTGGCTGCTCCGCCTGTACCCGCGCGCCTGGCGCGCCCTCTATGAGGAGGAGTTCGGAGCGGTGCTGGACCGGCAACCGCCCTCGCTCCTGGTCGTGATCGACATCGCCGCTGGCGCGCTCGACGCGCACCTGCACCCCTACCAACGGACCGGGAGGAGATTGCCCATGCTATCCCGCTTGCGCGCCGCGGCCATCGCCATCTTCTGCGCGTCTGTGTGTTTCGCCCTCGCCTATGGATTCTTGCAGAAGCTGGCCGACCCTCAAGCCCCCTTTGATGCCGTGGCGGCCGCTCATGGTGAGGTTGCGACCGCTTTTACCGTCGTCGTGGTGGGGTTCACCGTGGCGCTGCTGGCGATCCTCGCCGGTGGTGCGCCCATTGGTTGCGTCATGGTGGCGCGCGCCATCGCCACACGACGGCGCGATATCCTGTCGCTGTGCGCCGTCCCGCCCCTCGCCCTGCTTGCGCTCACCGGCTGGACCCTGCTCGTCGCGCATGAGCTATCCTCCAGCGGCCACGGCTCGTTTGTCCCGACCGTGCTCACCGTGGTCCTGGCGCTTTCCTGGGTAGGACTCTGCGGGCTGGCGGTCATCGTGAGCGCGGCGGCCATCGCGTTCGCCGTCGCGCGGAGCGACATCGGCGCCGCGCTCTGGCGGTTCGCGCTCGTCCCAGCCGCGGTCGCCACGCTGGCCATGGCTGTGACTTTAACGGCCACGCTCCTGTGGGGGGCAAGTGTCAGAGCGTATGCGCCAGCCGTGTTCGATCACGACCTCGGCGCCGCCTGGTTCGGCCTCGTCATCGTCCTGATGGCGATCTCCACGAGCGTCGCCGGTGTGTCGCTCAAACGGGGATATACCGCACGCGCAGCCGCATGAGGGCGAGAGGAGCAGACGACACATGACCAGACAAGAACAGGGAGGTCTACCCTCCGCCCTGGGACCCATGACCGACGCCGCACTGGAGGCCATCGATGTCTACAAGTCCTTGCCGCTCGGGCGTGAGCACATCGCGATTCTAAAGGGCGTGAGCCTGTGCATTGCCCACGGTGAGATCGTCGCCATCGTTGGCCCCTCCGGGTCCGGCAAGTCCACGCTGCTCGGCATCATCGCCGGCCTGGACACGCTCACAAGCGGGCGGATTCTCGTCGATGGGGTTGACATCACATGGATGGGCGAGAGCGCCCTCGCCACCATGCGCAACCGTAAGATCGGCATGGTCTTCCAGGCGTACAATCTTCTGCCCTCGCTGACGGCGCAAGAGAATGTCGAGGCGCCCCTCTACGTCGGGACGCATCCCGGTCGCCCCTCCGCGCGCGCCAGAGAGTTGTTGACGCTGGTCGGGGTGGGCCACCGCCTGAAGAACCGTCCCCACCAACTCTCCGGCGGCGAACAACAGCGCGTGGCCATCGCCCGCGCGTTAGCGGCGGCGCCGGCCATCGTGATCATGGACGAACCTACCGGCAACCTGGACACGGCCAATGGCGAGAAGCTCCTCCGGATGATCCGCGACCTGCGCCAGGCCACGGGGACCACGTTCGTCATCGCCACGCACGACCAGAGGGTGGCAGTGGCGGCAGATCGCATCGTGTCGCTCACCGATGGGCTCGTGGCTGACGAGCAGGCTGGAGGATAGACCCATGAGATTAGCCTTGTATTGGTCGTATGCGACGCGCGCACTGGCGCGCGGGGGGCAGCGCAGCCTGCTGGCCGTGTTCTGCGTCGCGACGGGTGTGCTTGCCATCGTCGCCTTGCAGCTCGTGAGCATCTCCGTGGCCGGCGCGCTCACGGGCAACATCCGCGCGCTCAATGGCGGCGATCTCGCTGTCCACATCGAGAACGGGTCTATCACGGCCTCTCAACTCGCCGTCTTTGATCACCTAAAGGTCCAACACGCCATCTCGGCCTATACCCCCGTGTCCGTCGCGGGCGTGTCCCAAGGCTCCGTGCGCTACAGCGTCTTCGCCGTCGATCCGTCGGCCTATCCGCTCGCGGGGGCGCCCCATGTTCTTACCCCTACCACAGGGACGCTCGCCACCCTCTTGACAGGGAACATGGTGGTGGTGACGGCCAATCTCCTCCAGAGCCTGGGCGGCCGCGTGGGCAAGGCGGTCACTTTCACGACCGATGATGGACGCAAGGCGCACGTCGTCATCGGCGGCGTCATCGCGAACACGGGCCTTTTCATGCAGCCAATGATGCTGATGGCGCTCCCGAGTTACGCCGCGCTCCCCAGCCCGTCGGGGAGCCCTGTCGGCTTCACCTGGGTCTATGTCAACGTTCCAGGGCACAGCGAGGCGCGCGCCACGGTGGTGGCGCGGACAATCAGCGCGCAATTACCTCTGGTGGATACGACAACGCCGCAACAGGCGTTGCGGCAGAACAGCGCCGAGGTCCGAAATATCCGCTATGCCTCGCAAGTGATCAGCTTGCTCGCGCTGCTCATCGGCGGGATCGGCATCATCAATACGATGCAGGTCCTACTGCACCGGCGCCACTTGGATATCGCTCTGCTCAAGACGATAGGGTATCGGTCGCGAGATCTGTACGGCATCTTCGGACTTGAGGTCGGCGGGATCGGACTGATCGGCGGCCTCCTGGGGGCCGCCGCCGGCGTTGGGGCAAGTGTCATCGTCAAAGACCTCGTCGAGCGTGCTTTCTACCTCACCCTCCCGACGACGATTGATCCACTCGTCGTCGGGTCGGGCATCGTGATCGGGGTCTTCACCAGCCTCATCTTCGGGCTGTTGCCGATCGTGCAGGCCAGTCACGTCCGGCCTCTGGCGGTGTTGCGGGGGGCGCCGGGCTTCGCGGGAGCACGGAGGGGGGGCGCCCTCTCGGCGCTGCTCGGCGCCCTGGTCGCGTTCTTGTTCTTCGTGTTGGCCGTAGGCATCTTGCGCAGCGTGAGTATCGCGTTCATCGCCGTCGGCGGGGCCGGGCTGCTTCTGGTTCTGCTCGGCCTCGTCTTCCGCGGTGTGGCCTGGGGCATCGGCGCGTTTCCCGTCCCGGAGTTCGTCTCCGCGTGGTCTATGGTGCTCACAGGTCTCGGTCTGCTCGTGGCCGCAGCACTGATTATCGTCGCGCCGGGCTTCGGTCTCGTCGCGCTTGTGGCCGTGGCGCTCGGGGGGGTGGCTCTGCTAGGGCCTCGCTCGTGGAGGGCTACGACACGATTGGCGCTGCGTCATATTGGGCGGCAGAAGGGCCGCAGCGCGACGACGCTCCTGGCGTTGTGCATCGGCGTCTTCGCGGTAGGGCTGGGGCTGGCAATTACGCAGAATGTCCAGAGCCTCCTGGATGTCTTCTCCCAGAGCACGTCCTATAATGCCCTGGTGTTTGTTGGCGCGCACGGCAAGCCGGCGGTGGATCGCCAACTCGCTCATCTCCCCGGTCTCACGCGACGGACGGTCAACATCGCCGCCCCCGCGCTGTTGCTTGCGGTGAACGGTGTCCCCTTACCACAGCTCCTCAACCTCACGCCGGCGGCGCTGGCTGGTGGGGCAGGCAGTGGGCTGGACAGTGCCAGCACGGGCGTCGAGGGTTATGACGTCGCGCACAACCGGTTGCCGGATGTCACGATCGTGAAGGGTCTCCAGGACCGGCATGCGGGCCACAATCTGCGGCGCGGTGACGCGGGGACGACGCGGGCACTTCTGCCTCTCGTCGATGCGCAGACGCCGCTCAAGCTCAAGTTGGGCGATGACATAAGCGTGGGGACGCTGGATGGCGCCGCAACGGTGACGCTCCATGTAGTGGGTTTCTACACCAGCACCGGATTCTCGCTGGCGCCCATCTTGACCGATACCCGCATGGTGATCGCGCTCAGTGGTACGCACATGTATTATGCGTATGCGCTGAATCTTGACCCCGTGCTGCTGGAAAGCGCGCTGCAGCAGGTGCATGCGACGGTCCCCTCCGCGATCACGCTCAACCAAGCGGCGGTGTTTCAGGCGGTCAGCTCAATCCTTAGCAATATCACGGTGCTGCTCGAAGCGTTAGCCGCGCTGGTCATGGTGGCCGCTCTGGTGATGATCGCCAATGCGGTCGCGCTCGCCATGCTGGAGCGACGGCGGGACGTGGGTATCCTGAAGGCAATCGGGTATACGAGCCGTGGTATCCTGAGCGGCGTGGTGTTGGAGATGGGGGTGATCGGTGTCACGAGCGCGATTCTGGCGCTGTTTCCTCTCACTCTCATCATCAGCCTCCTCGGGAAACTCGTCTTCAAGGCAACATTCGGGATCGCGCCACTGCTGGTGCTGGGGCTCATCGTGGGGACTGCCGCACTCTGCATGCTTGTCGCCGGTGGTGTGGCCTGGACCGCGACGCGCGTGAGCCCTCTGAAGGCGCTGCGTTACGAGTGAGGCGACAAAGTAAAGGTTGCGCCGTCGATTAGAATGGAGCGTATGCAGGACGGGCAAGCCGAGCGCGATTGGCGTGAGCGCGACGAGCAGGCGACGGCTCCGTAGCCGTCACGCATCAGAGCAGCGGCCTGAAAGCGAGGGGCGAGATAGAAACGGAGCATCGTCTTTCCATCTTGGTCGTCGGTGAAGGCAGCGGGTTTGGTGACATACCGGCCTTCGAGTACGCGCGCAATCTCGCCGCCACGAAGCCAGGTTGGCTCGTGACCGGATCGCGCTTGAGCCTTGTGCCGCAGGGGACCAGGCAGGAGGAACTCCCTGGCATTGCGGGGTTGCCTAACCTCCGCCTGCTGGACAATGTGGATGCGACGCGCTTGGCCGATGGGACGGTCACTGGCGGGGAAACGTACGACCGCATCATCTTCAACAACCCGCATATCGAAGACGGCGACGTGATCGATCGGGCGCGAGCGACAGGTGATCTCATCGTAGGGTTTGTGCGCGCGGCCAAGGCGCGCCTTACGCCGGGAGGGTTCGCGCGCGTCACCATCAATCCGCAGTTCGTGCGCCAATACCCCATCGTGAGCACGGCTATCGCGCGCGCGGGCGGTCGACTGGTGGGACGGTTCGGGGACGACGCAGAGCTGTACGCGCCGTTCACGCCGCTGCGCACGCATGGGGGGCTCATACGCCTCCCAGGCGACGAGCCCGCGGGGATCGGCTTGGCGGCGTACAATTTCGGTAGAGAGTGAGACAGGAGGACACCATGGACGACTGGCTACGGAACCGCATCATCGGCGCCGGCAGAGAGATAGGCCGGCTGCCTCACGCCTTCGTCGACCGTGGCATCGGCCAGGGGCGCCAGGCCATCATCGACCACCTGGACCCCTTGCCCGCGTCGGCGAAGCGGGCCTTCGAAACGCAGCCTTGCTACGCGCCGCTCGCACGGGAGACGCCCGCGCAGAGGGCCGACCGCGTCATCGCCGGCATCGCGGCATACCTGTCCGAGCTAGACACCTGGCTGGCGCCGCATCACTTGCCGGAGGACTACCGGTTCTTCGTCGCGTACTACGGTGGCCTCGCCATCGACGACCCGTCGTACTACTTCGACATCTTCGGGTACGGTCCCAAGGCCACGGCCCGGTACGATATCCCTATGGACGGCGATCAGAGCCTCTACGAGCATGGTTGGCTCGCTATTGGGATGCTGTCGCTGAAAGATGAAGATCAACGCCACTACGGCCACTTCGTCCACTTCTTCATCGACCTCGCAGGCGATGTCTATCGCGGCTGCGTGATCGCCGTCCCGACCTGGGGCCGCTACGAGAACATCCGCGACGCCCGTGTCATCCTGCGCGATGTGGACGCCCACAAGGGATGCTGGACGAGGGTCGCCGGCTCGTTCACGGGCTGGCTGGAGATAGTCGCCCAGACGCGCGGCGCCTTCGACTACATCCGAAGCAAGACGGCGGCGTAGTCGGGAGGGCGTCCAGGGGATGTGGATGTATCATAGTGGTACACACCGTTGACGGCAGGCGATAAGGGAGGCGCCGGAGATGGACGAGGACGCGGGCCGAGCGCGCGAGCTGCTGGAGCGGCTGTGCCGCCAGCCCAGTATGGCCGCCGAAGGCGTGGGCATCGACGAGATGGCCGGCCTGACGGACACCCTCCTGCGTGAGGCCGGCTTCGCGACGCGCCGGCTGGCGGTCGTGGACGCCCCGCCGATCGTCTACGGCGAGCAGCGCGGGCGCGCTCCCTTCACGCTGCTGCTCTACAACCACTATGATGTGCAGCCGCCCGGCCCGCTAGACTTGTGGGCGTCGCCGCCGTTCGAGCCGACTGAGCGCGACGGCAAGCTCTACGCACGCGGCGCCGCCGACAACAAAGGCGGCATCGCGGCGCGCCTCGCCGCGATCCATGCCCTGCGCGACAGGGACGGCAAATTGCCGATCACGGTCAAGTGGATCGTCGAGGGCGAGGAGGAGACCGGGAGCGTCCACTTCGGCGACATCATCGCGCCGCACGCCGCGCTGCTGCGCACCGACGGCTGCCTATGGGAAGGCGGCGGCTTCGGCGCCGAGGGCCGGCCGGTCCTCGGCCTCGGCCACAAAGGCATGCTCTACGTCGAGCTCGCGGCGCGGGCGTTGAGCAAGGACGCCCACTCCATGGGAGGCCGCCATCCTGCCCAGCGCGGCCTGGCGGCTGGTAGAGGCGCTCGGCACGCTGCGCGATCCCACCGGGCGCGTGCGCATCCCCGGCTTCTACGACGCGGTGCGGGAGCCGACGCCGGCGGAGCGCGCGGCTCTGGCCGCGCTGCCGGATCGCGCGGAGCGGACTCGCACGGCCTACGGCATTATGGGGTTCCTGGACGGGTTGAGCGGCACGGCGCTCCGCGAGCGCGCCGCCTTCGGTCCGACCTGCAACATCGCGGGGATCAATGGCGGCTACACCGGCGCGGGGGCGATGGGGGTACTGCCGGCCCGCGCCACGGCCAAGGTCGATTTTCGCCTTGTGCCCGACCAAGACCCCAAAGTGATCGCGGCGGCGCTCCGCGCGCATCTCGACGCCGACGGGTACGACGACGTGCGGACGACGGTGCTGTGGGACGCCGTCCCCGTCCTGACACCGCTGGACGACCCGTTCGCGCGGCGCGTCGCCGCCATCGTGCGCGCCTATGACCCCGACCACCCGCCGCTGACACAGCCGCTCTCGGGCGGCACGCTCGGGTTGCTGGGGCCGCTGCGCGACCTGGTGGGCGTGCCAGGGCTCGGCGCGCCGGGCAATCCGATTTACGGCGGCAGCGACGCGCACGCGCCCAACGAGAACATCCGGTTGAGCGACTTGCCCCGCGCCGTCGACTTCAACGTGTACCTGCTGCGCGCGCTCGGACAAACAGCATGACCGTCCACGCCAGCTACTGCTATACTTTGATATTACCCGTGTAGAGAATCGGGACGGAAGGGTCGCGCGATGCCATGACGCTTGAGTCGCCTCCCGTGCTGGCCCTGCCGCTGATAAAGACGCGACGATGAACATGCTCATAGACCGCGACCGATGAACGGGAGCACGATATAGATGGCAGCACTACGCGCGCATCCACCGGACCCCGTAGCGCCGTGGGCCGAGGTCGTACACAGCGCGCCCTATCCCATGACCATACAAGATCTGCTAGACTGGCCGGACGACGACGGGTATCGCTACGAACTGGTGGACGGGGTGTTGGTCCGCGTGGCCGGTAGTGGGGATGAGGCGACGACCATTGGCCTTGCCATCGCCTCGGAGTTGCGCGTCTACATCCGACCGCGCCGCTTGGGTGTCGTCACCGGCGCCGATGGGGTGTACAAGTTCCCCGGCGCGGAGACGGGACTCGTCCCCGATGCTGGCTTCTACATCGCCGCGCGCCGCGCCCTTATCGTGGATCGCACCAAGCCCATTCCTTTCGCCCCCGACCTTGCCGTCGAAGTCGCCTCGCCCTCACAAAAGCAAGGCGACATGGACGCCAAGGCGCGCATCTACCTGCGGGGCGGCACGCGTCTGGTGTGGGTCGTGTGGCCCGCGCGGGCGCAGGTCGATGTGTGGCGCCCCGACAACCTCGACTATCCCGCCACGACGCTCGATATGGGCGACGCGCTCGACGGCGAGGACGTGGTAGCGGGCTTCGCCTATCCCGTCGCCGACATCTTCGCCGACCCGCTCGACTGACCCAATCGCCTGCGACAGCGCCGTTAGGTTGGCACGGCGTCTACGATCTATGATCGAGCGGCGCGTTGGCGCGATGACGGCAGCCGCGCGTTGATCCACTCGATCGTCGCGGCTGTACTTTCTTCGATAGTGCTATTGGTCGTGTCGAGCACCGACATGGGCGGCGTGCTCGTGTCCGCATGCGACGTGAGATAGCGCATGTCAGTCGAAGCTCTCCGGCCACTGTTGCGCTTGATGAATCACGCCGACGATTTCCACGAACTGCTCGCTAACACGGTAGGCCACGGTGAAGGGCGTGCGCGGTATCACAAGCTCACGGGTATCCACAACTTGGCCGGGGCGTCCCTTCAAGGGATGAGTGGCTAACCCATTGACGGCCGCTCGGACGCGCGCCGCGACCTGACGCGCAGCAGTCGGGCTGTCACGGGCGATGTAGCGGGTCTGACGGCGGAACCCGTCACGGGCACGCGGTGTCCAGCGGACCCTCATGTGACCGCGCGCTCGTGTGTTGTCTCAGGTTCAAGGCCGAACTCCGCCCACAGTTCGTCCATCTCCTCATCCGTGGCGAAGGCGCCGGCGTCGGCCTCGCGGATGCCCGCTTCTATCTCCGCGATCTGCCAGCGCTGTACGTCGATGAAGCGGCGTAGCGCCTCCTGGACAAGGGTGTTCCGGTTGCGTCCCGTGGATTTAGCCAGGTCGTCTAACTCAGCTTTCATGCCCTGCGGAACGCGCGTACTCAACATCGTCGTAGGTTCCGCTGTCGTGCTCATCGTGCCCTCCACCCTTGCGTACAGTAGAGCAAAGTCGTCAAACTGTCATGCAAAGATGATATCTTGTATGACAGGAAAGGAAAAGCTTCGTCGGGCGTGTCGTGTATAGACGCGGGGGCCGCGGGCATGTTGCCCGCGGCCCCCGTTAGACGCTTGTTTATGGACACCCGATCGACCAGCGGGCGATAGTGTCGCGCTGGCCCAGCGGTGAGCGGCGCGCTAGCTGCTCGTGTTCTTGCCGACGATGGTCTTGATCTGGTCCTGCGTCGGGAGCGCGATCGCCTGCGTGGCGCCGCCGGGGAAGCCCTTGCCGGTGAGGAACGGCGTGAGCGCCGTGACCGCCCCGCTGACGTTCTGGAACGACACGACTTCGAGCGTCACGTTGTTCGCCGGATCATCGCCCGCGACGACGCGGCCTAGCGCGCGGTGCTCGGACTCGACGCCCAAGATCTGCCCCGCGAGTTCGGCCAGGTCGGCGCGCTTGAGCTGGCCGAAGCGCGCGATCGCCGCTAAGTAGGCGCCGATGAACGCGGTCTCCAGGTGGTCGAGCACCCAGAGGAACGTACCGGCCTGACTCGTATAGCCGATGCTCTGGAAGGTCGTGGCCGGGAAGTAGAAGCTCGTTAGCGACGACTTGGCGCCGGCGGCGGCCAAGGCCGCCGCGTGCTTGTTCTCCTGATCGAGCGCGGCCTGGAAGTAGGCCACGTTGCCCTCATTGCCGTCGCTGCCGACGTTGTTGGGGTCGCCCCCCGCGCCGGCCAGGTTTGGCGTGGCTACGACGGCCTTGGTGGTGAGGCCGGTGTAGTAGAACGTCGTAGCGAGGCGCTCGGCGATGAGCGCCGTGCTGATGATGTCCAGGATGGACTCCTGGCCGGGGGTGGCGCTCGCGCGCGTCGCCGCGAAGGCGTTGCCGCGTGTGGCCGCGCCGGCCAGGGCCAATCCCGCCCCGGTCGCCGCCGTCGCCTTGAGAATTTGGCCGCGCGTCGCGACGCGCTGCTGCTGATCGTGTAGAGTCATTAGTTCATCTTTGCAATAGGAGTTGAGACGCATGGCCCCCTCCCCATCGTTCCGATTAGGCCGCCCGGTACCGCTGTTGGCGGTCGAGGCGGCGGTTGACCAGACCAACCACGGCGCGCGTCC
>JAABUO010001695.1_pt1 | contig 28123 bp, 33 predicted proteins | sample 5559291 | NCBI WGS metagenome assembly JAABUO01 (sample SAMN10711878, study PRJNA513372) | rock metagenome | isolation source: Antarctica rocks | place: Antarctica: Victoria Land, Finger Mt sud | reverse complement strand
CCGGCGTCACCTTCAGCTACGCCAAGGGGATCATCCACCCGTACTACACGGTTGCCCTCGCGCCGGCGATCGGTGCTCTTGTGGGTGCGGGAGCGACGCTGCTGTGGCAACAGCGCGGCTCGCTTGTCGCGCGGCTGCTGCTGGCGGTTGCACTCGGCGGGACCGGCGTCTGGGCATACCTGCTGCTGGACCGCACGCCGACTTTCCAGCCCTGGCTGCGGGGAGCGGTCGCATTCATCGCACTGATGAGCGCGGTGCTCGTCGTGGGTCTGCCGTGGCTGGGGCGCCGGGTGGGTGCTGTGATCGGTGCGGCGACCCTGGTTGCCGCGCTCGGTGCCCCGGCGGCGTATGCAGCTGACACTGCGACGACGCCCCACACGGGAGCGATTCCGTCGGCGGGTCCCGCCTCGGGCCGTGGCCCGGGCGGCTTCGGTGGTTTCGGCGGCCCCGGTGGCCCGGGTGGCTTCGGCGGCAGGGCGCGCCTGGGTGGTGCCGGTGCGGCACCGTTCGGCCCCGGCGGGTTCGGCGGCGTCGGGCCAGGCGGTGGTACGGGTGCTACCGGTGGAGCCGGGGGGCGGGGCGGTATCGGCGGCCTGCTGGACAGCCGCACGCCTGGGTCCGCGCTGATTACCGCGCTCAAGGGGAATGCCGGTCAGTACAGCTGGGTCGCGGCAGCTGTCGGGTCGAACAGTGCGGCCGGGGTGCAGTTGGCAACCGGCCTGCCGGTCATGGCGATCGGCGGCTTCAACGGCAGCGATCCCTCGCCCACACTCGCCCAGTTCCAGGCCGACGTGCGGGCGGGGAAGATCCACTACTTCCTGGGTGGCGGCGGCTTCGGTGGCGCTGGTGGGGGCTTCGGCGGTCAGACCGGCGGTAGCAGCGCCTCCAGCGAGATCTCCGCGTGGGTCCAGTCGACCTTCACGGCGACAACGAATGGCGGCCAGACGGTCTACGACCTGACCTCCACCGGGGGCACCGGCACCGCTGGGAGCACTGGCGGTGCCGGCGGCTGACCTGGCGGCAGGTGCGACACTGGGCTTCACAGTCGCACCGCTGGCTGAGGGGGGTGCCGAGGATGCGAGCGGCTCTCCTGCTCGTGCTGTTCCTGCCGATCGCGGCCTGCGGCCAGGCCGGACGCAGCACGACCGCTGGCAGCGGCGCCCCCGCAGCTGCTGCCTCGGCCGCCCCCTCAGCTGCTGCCACGACGCCAGTCACGCCTCATGCCAGTGCTTCTGCACCGGTTCGCGCCTGCACCCGCACCCTGTCCTTGAGCCGGCCAGTGACGGTCGGGCCGGCTGACGACGGGTCCACCATCTGCCTGGTCGCCGGCCAGGAGCTGCAGGTCAGCCTGCCGCCCGACGGGGCAGGTGGTTGGCAGCAGGTTGGCGTGGCGGGCCCGGCTCTGAGCCGGCCGCTGCCCGGCAGCGCCGCTCCCTCGGGTGCGCTGAGCGCGTCCGTGCGGGCCACTGGCCCCGGCGCCGGGCGCGTGCTGGCAGTGCACAGCTGCCCGGGCGAGCAGGGCTGCCGCACGTGGCGGGTCGAGGTCGTCGTCCGGTCTGGCTAGTGCGGGCGGCCACGAAGCGAAGACAGGGCTCAAGACTCGGGGCGGGTGATCCGAACCGCTAGAGACAGAGTCCTGCGTCTTGAGGTGAGGCATGCTGCGGTCCGCGAGCTTGCGCTGGAAGATCCTGGCGATCCTGGTTCTGCCGACGCTCATCATCGCGGGCCTCGCCCTCACCCTGATCAAGCGTTCCGGGAACGGTCAGGAGACGACGCTGCTCGCGCTCGTCGCGATGGTCGCCGTGCTCATCCCGATCGCGCAGGGGCTGATCCTCGCCCGCCGCATCACCGAGCCGCTGCGCCGCCTCACGGCGAGCGCCCAGGGGGTGTCAGCCGAGCTGCCTGCCCTCGTGGAGCGGGCACACGCCACGGGTGAGGGGCCGCCGCCAGCCTTCAGCCCGCTGCCGGTGGGTGGCAACGACGAGATCGGGCGCGTGGCGACCGCGTTCAACGCGGTCAACGACACCACCCTGCGCGTCATCACCGAGCAGGTCGCGCTGCGCGGCTCCATCGCTACCATGTACGTCAACGTCGCCCGCCGCAACCAGGCGCTGCTAGGCCGTCAGCTGCAGGTCCTGGAGCGCCTCGAGGCGCGTGAAGCCGATGAGGACGCCCTCGCCGACCTGTTCGCCGTTGACCACCTCACCACCCGGATGCAGCGCAACGCGGAGAGCCTGCTCGTACTCGCCGGGGTCGAAGCCAGCCGCCGGTCACGGCAGCCCCTGGCCCTGTCCGACGTGCTCCGGACCGCTGTCGGCGAGATCGAGCAGTACGCGCGGGTCGACCTCAAGCCTGGGATCGATCCCGAGGTCGAGGCCCGGCACGTCATGGTCGCCGCGCACCTGCTGGCCGAGCTGCTGGAGAACGCGACCCGCTTCTCCGCTCCGGAGTCCCGCGTCGAGGTGCACGTCATCGGCACACCGGCTGGGGTCAACGTCGTCGTTGTCGACCACGGGCTCGGCATGTCGGCTGCCGACCTCGCTCACGCCAATCACTTGATCGCCGAGCCCCCGGCCGCCGAGCTCGCGGTCTCCGATCGGTTGGGTTTCGTCGTCGTCGGACGGCTGGCCCGCAGGCTCGGCGCTGCCGTGCGGCTGTATCCCGGTGAGCCCGGCGGGGTGGTTGCAGTCCTGTCCCTGCCCGTACCGGTCTTCCGGGATGCGGCGCCCCGTGTCGAGTACCGACAGCCTGGTCATCGCGACCAGCACCAGCCGGACCAGCACCAGCCGGACCAGCACCAGCCGGACCAGCACCAGCCGGACCAGCACCAGCCGGACCAGCATCGCGAGCCGGTGGGCGCGCGCCGGCGCGAGCCGGATGGGTCCAGCCCGCCCGGGGCGCAGCCGCCCCACAAGCCGCAGGCGCCGCAGGAGCCGCAGGAGCAGCCGCTGCAGGAGCCGCAGGCGCACCGGTGGATCCCGGCGCAGCACGCTGTGCCAGTGCAGGCTCCCTCGCACGAGGACCTCCCACTGGGCGCCCTGCCTGCGCCCCTGCCAAGCCCGGTCACGAATGGCGGCGGCCCGTCCGACAGCGCCCTGGCGATGCGGCAGCTGCGGGCCTACCAGGCCGAGGGCCTAGGCTCGAGCGTGCGTGCGCGTCTCGTCCCGGCCGCGGCCGACGCGCCGCAGCGCCGCGCCGAGGTCGTTCCGGGGGTCGCCCCGATGCCCGGCGAGCTGCCGGCTCCGGTCATCCCGCCCGTCGCGCCTGCTGCCCCCGTCCCCGGCGAGCCGAGCGGGGCTGCAGCGTACCGGCCGACGTTCTCCGAGCCTTCGCCGTCGGCCACCCTGACCGAGCTCAGCCGTCGCTCCCCCCGCCCGGAGGGTGCTGCCGGCGCAGGGCCCCCCGTGCACGACCCGCTGGAGGCTGCCTTCGGCGACCTCGAGCACGAGGCGGACGGCCAGCGCGACCCCAAGACGGTCCAGGGCAACCTCAGCTCGTTCCGGACCGCCGTGCAGCGAGCCCGGGCTGATGCGAGCGTGGCGCGCCCCGCCGGCGAACCTCGGACCTGAAGGAGAGAGCCATGAGCGTCAACGCCGTCCCCACCGCTCGCATGAGTGCCGACACGACCAACTTCACCTGGCTGCTGTCGAACTTCTGCCGCAGCGTCCCGCACGTCCGCAACACGTTGGTGGTCTCGGCCGACGGGCTGCTGATGGCGATGTCGCAGGGCCTCGACCGCACGGCGGGCGACCAGCTCGCGGCGATCGTCTCCGGGCTCTCCAGCCTGATCAACGGAGCCGCGAGGCGACTGCACGCCGGCGCCGTGCGTCAGGTCGTGGTCGAGATGGACCGGCTGTTCATGTTCGTCTGCATCGTCGGCGACGGATCCTCGCTCGCCGTCATCGCCGACGCGGCATGCGACGTCGGGCTCGTGGGCTATGAGATGACCCTGCTCGTCAACCGGGCCGAGGCCGTTATGAGCCCGCAGCTTATCGCCGAGATGCGCCTGATGCTGCCGACTGACGGGCCCGCGCGGACCGTCGAGGGGCAGCCGTGAGCGAGCATGCCGCGCACCGCACCGTCCGCCCGTACACCATCACCGGAGGACGGACCCGGACGTCCGGGCGGAGCCTGCCCTTCGAGGCGATGGTGCGCACGGTGCATGGGGCATCGGCCTCCGGCTCGTCCGAGCGGTGTGCCATCGTGAGCCTCGCGAGCCGGCAGGTCATCTCCCTCGTGGAGATCTCGGCCCACCTGCAGCTGCCGGTCGGTGTGACGCGCGTGCTCGTCAGCGACCTGGCCGACGACGGCCTGGTCACCATCGGTACCCGCACCGATACCCGGCCGCCCGCCGAGGACGCGAACCTGCTGGAGGCGGTGCTCGATGCGCTCACCACGATCTGACGAGGTACTGATGCCGCAGCGCGGTGCGGTGATGCCCCAGCGACGCGCTCCGCAGGCGCCGCCCGCGACGGTGAAGATCGTGGTGGCCGGGGGCTTCGCCGTCGGGAAGACGACGTTCATCGGGGCCATCTCCGACATCGATCCGCTGACCACCGAGGCCGCGATGACCTCGCACGGCATCGCTGTCGACGACGCCGGGCAGGTCGCAGACCGCAAGACGACGACCACGGTAGCCCTCGACTTCGGCCGCATCGCGCTGAACGACGCGCTGTGGCTGTACCTGTTCGGCACCCCGGGACAAGACCGTTTCTCGTTCATGTGGGACGACCTCGTCCTCGGCGCGATCGGCGCCGTGGTGCTCGTCGACACCACCCGCCTGGACCAGTGCTTCGAGGCGGTCGACTACTTCGAGTCGCGGGGACTGGCCTTCGTCGTTGCCGTCAACTGCTTCGACGGTGTCGCCCACCACTCGCTCGAGAGCGTGCGGCAGGCGCTCGCGCTCGGCGAGGACGTGCCCTTCGTCTACCTGGATGCGCGCTCGAGGTCGGCGACGAAGGACGCACTCATCACCCTGGTCCGCCACGCTCGCGAGCGGTTGGTCCACGCCGCGGGCTGAGGACGGACGCCCTGACACCGACTGGCCGGGCTGCTTCCAGCGGCCCTCCAGCCGGGTGCGGCAGGCTGTGCGCGTGACAGCTCCCGTCCGCCACGTCGAGCAGGTGATGGGCACCGCAGTCAGCATCGATGTGCGGGACCCCCTTCCAGAGAGCGCCCTCCCCGAAGCCCTTGCTGTGCTGCACGCAGCGGACCGGGCCTTCTCCCCCTACCGACCGGACAGCGCCGTCAGCGCCCTGCAGCGCGGTGAGAGCCCGGCGGCCGAGTACGCGGACGACTTGGCGGAGGTCCTCGAGCTGTGTGCCGCCCTCGAGGCCGAGACCGGCGGCTGGTTCCGCGCCACGATCGACGGCCGCTTCGATCCATCCGGCGCGGTGAAGGGATGGGCGCTCGCGCGGTCCGCCGCAGCCCTCGGTCGAGCGGGAGCGCGGCGGATGTGCGTCAACGGCGGCGGAGACGTCGTCGTGGGCGCGCGTCCGGAGCCGGGACGGCGTTGGGGTGTCGGAGTGGCCGACCCGCTGGTCCCCGGGCGGCTGGCCGCAGTGCTCCGGCTCGAGGACTGCGCCATCGCCACCTCAGGAACCGCCGAGCGCGGGGGTCACGTGCTCGACCCGCACACCGGGGAGCCGGCTACGCAGCTGGCCAGCGCCACAGTCGTCGGCCCCGACCTCGTCCGGGCGGACGCCTGGGCGACCGCCGCTGTGGCAATGGGCTGGGACGCCCCCGAGCGCTTGGACACCTTGCAAGGACACGCCGCGCTTGTTCTAGGCCGCGACGGGCGCCGGTGGCAGTCGCGAAACTGGGCCGAATTGCTCGCCGCAGGATTGTGAGGGCGATCACCGCAGGGGTGTAGCGTCACCTGCCAGTACGAAAGTGTCACCACCCCACGACTTGACTTCATGCTGGCCCTTCTACCCCGCGCAGGAGGCAGCGCATGACCCCCATGCTCCTGGGGCTAGCCCTCGGATGGACGCTCGTGAGCGTCCCATTGGCTCTGGTCGTCGGACGCTGCATCGCCGCGCGTGACATCGCGGCGCGGGTACCCACGCAGCGGGTGCCAGCGCCCGCGGCGAGTCTGCGCTCCGTACCGACCCTTGCCTCGCCTCGGGTTCGCCTCGGTGGGGATGCTGCCTCGCCGCACAAGGCCCACGAGGAGCAGTGCCCCGCGCTGCCTGGGCGGCCGCGCCGAGGGTAGGGCCCCGGCATGAGCACGCCACCGATCGACCCCGCGCCCGAGCCCCAGCCTGGCCTGCCCCCCACGCCGCCGCAGCCGGATCCGGGCCCCACACCCTCCCCGGCGCCCGAGCCGCCGATGCCCGGCTGACCTCCATCTGGAGGCCCTCAACCAGAGGCCTTCAGCTAGAGGTAGGGCATGGGATCGACGGGTGTGCCGTCGAGGCGCACCTCGAAGTGCAGGTGCGGGCCGGTTGACCATCCCGTGGTACCGACTCGGCCGATCAGTTGGCCGGCCTGTACCTGCTGTCCGACTGTCACGAGGATGGCCGACTGGTGGCCGTAGCACGTCGCCAGGCCGTCGCCGCGGTCGATGCAGGTGAAGTTGCCGTACCCCTGCTCCCATCCGGCGTAGGCGACCTCTCCGGACGTGGCAGCGACGATGGGGGTGCCCTCCGGTGCCGCGATGTCCTGGCCCGGGTGGAAGCCGCTCGCGCCGGTCAACGGGTCGACGCGTGGGCCGAAGCCTGAGCTGAAACTGCCTTCAGCGGGCATGACGAAGCCCCCGCCGACGGGCGCCGCCTGTTGTGCCGGAGGGGGAGCCGCGGGCACATCGGGGATCGCCGGCGTCGCAGGTGTCGCAGGTGTCGCCGGTGTCGCAGGTGTCGCCGGTGTCGCAGGTGTCGCCGGTGTCGCAGGTGTCGCCGGTGTCGCCGGTGCAGCCGCCGGCGGCACGGCCGCCGCGCTCCCCGCGGCGCGGGCGGCGGCGGCACGATCTGCCGCAGCCTGGGCGGCAGCAGCGGCAGCAGCTGCAGCGGCCCGCACGGCCGCTGCTCGTGCAGCAGCAGCGGCGGCGGCCCGAGCAGCGGCACGAGCAGCAGCCTGAGCCGCTGCGCGCGCCCGCAGGACAGCAGCCAGGTGGTCGGACTCGCTGGCGAGCGTCCGGTACCGGTACTGCGCCGATGCGGCGGCCCGGCGCGCTTGCACCAGCGCCGTGGCCCGCTCGGCCCGGCCCTGCTGGAGCTGGGCCGTTGCTGCGCGCGCCTGCCGAACGGCGGCATCCACGACGGCAACCTGTGTACCCGCCGCCTGCACGAGCTGCGCCGCCTGTGCGCTCAGCGCGCTCATCCGGCGCTGCTCGGCGACGAACTCTCGCTCCGCGGCACCCAACGCCTCCAGGCGGCGGTGCCGTACCCCCGACAGGTGGTTCAGCAGCCCGACGCGGTCGGCGAGGTCACCGGGGTTCGTCACACCGGCCAGTGAGTCGAGCTCGGAGTTGAGCCCGGACTCGAAACCAGTCCGCAGCATGCCGCGCAAGGCGCTGCGTGCGGTGCTGACCCGGCCGCGGGCGGCATCGACCGCGCGACGGGCGGCCGCCTCGCGGCCACGTGCGACGGCGAGGGCGCGGTGCTGCCGGCTCAGCAACGCCTGGGCGGTCGAGAGCCGCCCGCTGGCTGATCGCAGGGCCGCCTCGGCCTGAGCGACGGCGACGTCGGCGGCAGAGAGCCGGCGTGCAGCTGCCTCGGCCGCGGCGTCACGCGCGTCCGCATCGCCCGCGGCGCTGCTGGCGGCGGCCTGCAGCCGGCGAAGGGCGTCCTGATCGTCGGCAGCGGCAGCTGACAGGTGACCGGTGGGCAGCGCGAGCGGGGCGAGCAGCGCGCCGGCGGCGAGCAGCACGGCGGCACGACGCCTCGAAGCGCGCATCGGCCCCCCTGGTCAACGCCACGCACTCAGTGCATGACCGTTCGTCACCGTAGAGGCAGTCGGCGACTAGGAGCCGCAAGCTGCATCCGGCGTGTCGCCGGGCACAGCGCCGGCTACCCCTGCCTCATCGGCGCGCGAAGTGGCGAAATCAACGGTGCGACCAGGAGCGGCACTAGGACGCTACGCGGCCAGCTGCGCCTGCAGGCGCTCCAGCGTCTTCTCCATGCTGCGGGCGTTGGCCGCTGGGACGCCGATTCGGTCGTACGCCGTCCGGAGCACGGCTCCGCGCCAGTCGAAGGTCTCGGTGACACGCGTCCGGCCGCCGTCGACTGGTTCAAGCTCGTAGCGCCAGATGTGGCGGCCGAGGTGCCGCCAGGCGATGCGCCGACCCTCCTCGAACTCGACGACGGTGTTGACGATGACGTACGGGACCACGAGCTGCATCCGCATGCCGAACGTTGCACCGAGCAAGAGCCGGGCTGGCCCGCTGATGCCCGAGCGCACCGTGCCCGACCCGTCGATCTCGTGGTGGCGCCGCGGGTCGGCCAGCAGGTCGAACACCACGTGTGGTGGCGCATCGACGACGGTGGAGCGGGAGAGGGTGCGCGGGGGAGCCACGGGAGCGCTTTGTCCCCCCCGACCGCAGGTCAATCCTGCGGGGAGCGCGCCTCAGCCGCGCGAATAGCTGACGTCGGCAGCCCAGCGGACGAAGCCGAGCCGCTCGTACACGCGCATCGCCCGCTCGTTGGACTCGTCGACGTACAGCAGCACCGATGCGAGGCCGGCGGCGCGTAGGTGCCGCAGCCCGACCAGCGTCAGAACCGGACCCAGGCCTTGTCCCGCCGCGTCGGGATGCACCCCGACGACGTACACCTCGCCGATGGCGGGGTGGCCGTGGCCAGTGCTGCGGTCCTCGCCGTGCACCTTGGTCCAGTGGAAGCCGACCAGGCGCGCGTCCTGCTCGGCCAGGAAGAAGCCCGCGGCGTCGAACCAGGGCTCGGCCTCCCGCATCAGCAGGTCCTCGACAGTCCACCTGCCCTGGTCGGGGTGCCCGGCGAACGCGGCGTTGTTGACGGCAACCCAGGCCGCCTCATCGACGCCGGGCTGGAACGTCCGGACGGTGACCCCGGCCGGAAGGGCCGCGCTGGGCAGCGGCGTGAGCAGTGAGCGTCGCATCTGCCACAGCACGCGGGAGCTGTCGAAGCCGCGCTCGGTGGCCAGCCGGCCTGCGCCCGGATGCTGACCATGGGCCCAGAGCCGCAGGCGCCCGCCGGGGGATTGGGCCAGCACGGCGTCGACCAGCAGGCCGCCGGTACCGCGGCGGCGAGCTGCCGGAGCGACGGCCAGCTCCGCGCTCGCCCCCTCGACCGGGTCCGTGACGTCGAGGTGGGCGTAGCCGACGAGCTCGCGGCCGCGGCGGGCCAGCAGGTTGCGCCCTGGGGCGTCGCCCCCGTGGCGCAGGTGCAGGAGCACGTGCTCCGACAGGGGGGCGACGCCGTCGGTCTCGGCGACGGCCTCGACCAGCCGCTGGACCTCGTCGACCTCCGCTGGAGAGAGGCGGGCCCGGGCCTCGACCTGGACCGCCGGCTCGCCGTGGCCGCCGAGGGTCAGGCCGGCTGGGAGGTCTGCGATGGCCGGGACTGCAGGGACTGGGACTGCAGGGACTGGGACTGCAGGGGCTCGGGAAGGGCGATGGCGGCCGGGGCGACGAACTTGTACCCCACGTGTCGCACGGTGCCGATCAGTGCCTCATGCTCGGTGCCGAGCTTCGCGCGCAGCCGGCGCACGTGTACGTCGACGGTGCGGGTGCCTCCGTAGTAGTCGTAGCCCCACACCTCCTGCAGCAACTGCGCGCGGGTGAAGACCCGGCCGGGGTGCTGCGCGAGGAACTTCAGCAGCTCGAACTCCTTGAACGTGAGCTCGAGCGGGTTGCCGCGCAGCCGGGCCGAGTAGGTCACCTCGTCGATGGACAGCTCGCCGACCCGGACCGTCGTCTGCGGTGTCTCGGCACCGGCGCGCCCCACGCGCGCGAGCCGCCCGGTGGCGAGCCGCAGGCGGGCCTCGACCTCGGCCGGCCCGGCGGTGTCGAGCAAGACGTCGTCGAGCTCCCAGTCGGCGGAGACCGCGACGAGCGCGCCCTCGACCAGCACCCCGAGCAGTGGCACCGACACCCCGGTCGTGCGCAGCAGGCGGCACAGCCCGCGGGTTGCCACGAGGTCACGGCGCGCGTCGACGATCACCGCATCGACGGGAGGCAGGTCGAGCAGCGCCGTCGGCTCGGGCGGCGCGGTGCGCACCTCGTGCGGCAGCAACGACAGGGCTGGCAGCACATCGGCCGCGCCGGAGCGCGACGACGTGAGCAGTAGGACGACGGCCATGGAAGACTCCTGTGAGGCATGGACAGCGACTGCAGGAGACTGGGGCTTCGTCGACCCGGTCTGCGATCAGGATAACGGGTGTGACTGTCGACGCGCCGGGTGGGCCAACGCAGGGGACGAACAACACTGTTCCGAGCGTCGGGCCCGCAGCCGGCCCCGCCGCCCAGGTAGCTGCCCACGTGGCCGCCGAGCACGTGCCGCTGCGGACCTGCGATGCCGTCCGGCTGTCCGCGGTGCTGCTGCGCTCGTCGGACGCTGGCGAGGACGCTGGCGAGGGAGCTGCTGCCGACGCCGCGGCGATCGGCGTCGTCCTGCTGCCTGGCTTCAGCGGCTGGAGCGGCAAGCCAGGGGTCAGCCGGGTTGCTCGGTGGCTGGCGGCATCGACACCAACGTCGGCCTCGGGAGCGGCCACGCCCACCGACGTGCTCGTCGTCGACCTGCGTGGCCACGGGGCGTCGGCGGGCCTGTCGACCCTCGGCGACCGCGAGGTGTTCGACGTCGATGCCGCGGTGGGGGAGATGCGCCGCCGCGGGTACCGCACCGTGGTGACTGTCGGCTGGTCGATGGGGGCCTCCTGCGCGCTCCGGCACGCCGCGCTCGTCGGTCAGCAGGTACACCACCGGCCCCTGCAGCATCCGGTCGACGCTGTGGTGGCAGTCAGCTCGGCTGGCTGGTGGTACTACCGCGACACCACGCCGATGCGCCGGCTGCACTGGCTCGTCCAGACCCGCCCGGGCCGGGCCGTGGCCCGGCGGATGCTCGGGGTGCGGATCGACTCCACGGGGTGGGCGCAGGTGCCGCTCGATCCCAGCGAGGCGGCCGCACGGATCACCGTCCCGCTCCTGGTGGTGCACGGTGATCGCGACGCCTACCTGCCGCTCGAGCACGCCCGCGCCGTCGCTGGTGCCGCGGGGGAGGCGGCCGAGCTGTGGGAGGTCCCCGACTTCGGCCACGCGGAGGAGGGCGCCGATGCCGACCTCGTCGCGCGTATCGGTGCGGCGCTGCCTGCCCTGGTGGCCGGCGAGCTGACGCGGTCGGCAAGCGCATGACGACCGGGCCCACCGCCCCGGAGGGCACCGGGACCCTCGTCACCGTGCGGTTCTGGGCCGCCGCACGGGCGGCCGCGGGGGTCGCCGAGGAGCAGGTGTCGGCAGCGACGCTGGCCGAGCTGGTGCAGCAGCTGGGGGAGCGGCACGGGCCGGCCCTCGCCCGGGTGTTGTCCTACTGCAGTTTCGTCGTCGACGGCACCCCTGCCAGTGGGCGTCGCGAGCGGGCTGGTGTCATCGCGGCAGGTGAGCCCCCGCCACTGCCCGCCGTCGAGCTGGCGCCTGGCTCCGTCATCGAGGCGCTGCCGCCGTTCGCCGGTGGTGCGGGCGCCCTGCCGGCACCGGCCCCGCGCGCCGGAGTCACTCGCGACGGTGCCTGGCCCGAGCTGATGACGACGGTCGGCTGCCTCGCGGCTGCCGGGCTGCTCGCAGGCGCCGCAGCCTGGGGCCGGCCCGCGCTCGCCCTCGCGCTCGCGCTGGTGCAGCTGGCCGTGGCCGTGGGATGGACCGGGCAACTGGAGCGGGACCGGTCGCTGCTGGTGCTGCCCGCCCTCACCGGACTGGTCGCCGACGCCGTCCTGCTGGCCGACCGCAGCCGGGCTGAGGGGACCGTCGTGGCTGTCATCGGGCTGGCGTTCGTCGCGGCGCTGGTGCAGCAGCTGGCTCGTCACCCGCGCCGGCGGGTGACGGCGCAGCTGGCGAGCGTTGTGTCCGCGGTCTTCCTCGTGGCTCTGGCCGCCCTGCTGCTGCCGCTGCGCCAGCTCGAGCACGGCACAACCGCTGCCCTCGCGCTGCTTGCGGGGGCGGCCTTCGCTGTCGTCGTCGCACGGGTGCTGCCCCTGCCGGCCGTCCCTGCTCGGTTGGCTGGAGTCGCCGCCGCGGCGCTGGCCGGTGCGCTCGTCGGATGGGGTGCCGCCAGCGGCACCTCTAGCGGCACCGCTGCCGGTCGCCTGACGCCATGGGAGGCGGCTGGGGTGGCAGCGGCAGCCGGGCTGGCGGCGGCGGTGGTGGACCTCGCCCTCTGGCAGGCCAGAGCCGATGCCCCGCGCGGCGACGCAATACCCGACGCTGACCTAGGGGCGGGTGACCTAGGGGCGGGTGAGGCAGGGGCGGGTGAGATAGGGGAAGACCGAGTGGGCGATGGCGGGGTGCGCTCGGCTGCCTTGCCCGGGCGCCTCATGGGCGTCCTGCTCGGCGCGCTGCCGGTCGCGGCGGCCGTGCCAGTGGGCTACCTCGTCGCCCGTGCCGCCCTCGGCTGACCGCCGCCGCCAGGGGTAGGGGGACATATGTGCGCAAGCTCATCGGTCTGCTGGTCCTGCTCGCCCTGCTCGCCCTGCTCGTCGGCCTCGACCGGGTCGCCGCGGGGGTGGCCGGACGAGCCATCGCCCAGCGGGCCCAGGACAGTCAGCACCTCGCGCAGCGCCCGGACGTCGCCGTCCACGGCTTCCCCTTCCTCACGCAGGTGCTGGCCGGCCGCTATCAGAACGTGACGGCGCAACTGCATGACGTGCCGATCGAGGGGCCGCGGCTCAGCAGCGTCGACGTCACGGCGAACGACGTGCGCGTGCCCCTGGGCGACATCGTCGGCGGTTCGGTCAAGCAGGTGCCCGTCGGGCGCGCCCGTGGCTCGGTGACGATCTCCTACGCCGACCTCAACGCCTACCTCGCCCGCCGGGTGCAGGGCGTCGTGGGAAGCGCGGCGGCGGTAACGACTCGCGATAACAACGGGCACCTGCGGCTGACCGGAAGCGTCGAGCTGCCCCTCATCGGGCAGCAAAGCGCATCCGGTGACGCCGACATCAGCCTCGCCGGCAACCAGGTGACCCTCAGGCCTTCCGCCGTCGACGTCGCCGGGCAGTCGCTGCCGTCCGCCGTGCGCGGCATCGTGTCCGACGCCCTCACCGTGCACCTGTCGCTGCAGAACCTGCCATTCGGCGTCCGACTGACCGCCGTGCGCCCCACGCCCGAGGGCATCTCGCTCGACGGGGGCGCCGACGGACTGGTGGTGTCGTCAACCGGCACCAGCGGCGGGTAGTGCGGCGTGGGTTGCGTGCGCGCCCCCCGGTAGGCTTGGCGGGTCATGGCGAATGTCCTGCTGGTGAAGCGCCGCGTGGTCGATCTGTGCCGCGTCGGCAGCTACCTGTGTTGCGCCTGACCCTGCGCTAACCCGCGTTCGCGCCGCTGTCCTCCCCGCGCCGCTCGTTCAGCGCTGGTCGCGCCTTCGTGTCTGCGCGAGACCGCTCGTACCAACCGGCCCCACCAGCAGTGAAGCCGGACCAGCAGCGAAGCTGGACCAACAGTGAAGCTGGACCAACAGAGAAGGAGTGTCCGTCATGAGCCGTTCCGACGTGCTCGTCGATGCCGACTGGGCCGAGTCCCAGCTCGACGACCCGAAGATCGTCATCGTCGAGGTGGACGAGGACGTGTCCGCTTACGACAAGAACCACATCAAGGGCGCCGTGCGCCTGGACTGGAAGACCGAGCTGCAGGACCCGCTGCGCCGAGACTTCGTCGACAAGGCCGGCTTCGAGAAGCTGATGTCGGAGAAGGGCATCGGCAACGACGACACGGTCGTGCTCTACGGCGGTAACAACAACTGGTTCGCCTCCTACGCCTACTGGTACTTCAAGCTCTACGGCCACGAGGACGTGAAGCTGCTCGACGGCGGCCGCAAGAAGTGGGAGCTTGACGCGCGGACCCTGGTCACCGAGGTCCCACAGCGCCCGGCCACGCAGTACCAGGCGCAGGAGGCCCGCACCGACATCCGCGCCTTCCGCGACGAGGTCATCGGAGCCATCGGCCAGCAGAACCTCGTCGACGTCCGGTCGCCCGACGAGTTCAGCGGCAAGCTGCTCGCCCCGGCGCACCTGCCGCAGGAGCAGTCACAGCGCGCCGGGCACATCCCCACCGCGAAGAATGTGCCGTGGTCGAAGGCCGCGAACGACGACGGCACCTTCAAGTCCGACGACGAGCTGAAGACGCTGTACAGCGAGGCCGGCGTCGACTGGGGCAAGGACACCATCGCCTACTGCCGCATCGGTGAGCGCAGCGCCCACACCTGGTTCGTGCTGCACGAGCTGCTGGGGGAGAAGAACGTCAAGAACTACGACGGCTCCTGGACCGAGTACGGCTCGCTGGTCGGCGTGCCCGTCGAGAAGGGCGCCTGAGATGTGCTCTCCCCCCGTTGGTGGCGTCTCGCTCGACGGCGTCGACGTCGGCAAGGAGTCGGTGATCCAGGGCAGCGTGACCAAGAGCGGTCGGCCCGTCGGCTCGGCCTACGTGCGTCTGCTCGACGGGTCGGGCGAGTTCACGGCCGAGGTCGTCACCTCTGACGAGGGCCAGTTCCGCTTCTTCGCCCGGCCGGGTGAGTGGACGCTGCGTGCGCTCTCCTCGCAGGGGTACGGCGAGCGCAAGGTCGTCGCCCAGCAGGGGCGGTCCGTCGAGGCCGAGGTCGAGCTGCCCGCCTGACCGACGCCCCCACGTGAGCCCGAAGGGTCCACTTGGTCACCCGCTCTAAAGGGCCGCTCGTCCTCGTGGCGAGCGGCCCGTGAAACGGTGCGGGCAAGGATGTGCGGGCTAGGATGAGGCGTGCTCGAACTGGTCTACACCGCGCTGCTCGTGGTCATCTTCGGCGTCATCAGCTGGTTCGCCTGCTACGTGGTCTACAAGCTCTACGAAGGCCAGCGCTAGCCCCGCGGTCGTCTGCGTGACGAGCGATCCCGTGACGACCGACGGCGCGCCCCCGAACGGCCTGCACCCCTCGCTCGCCCCGCTGGGCTTCCTGGTCGGCACCTGGCGCGGCGAGGGTGTCGGCGGCTACCCGGGGATCGACGACTTCCCCTACGCGCAGGAGCTGTCGTTCGTCCCGCTTCCAGGCAAGCCGGCGATGGGCTACTCGTCCCGAACCTGGCGGCCCGACACGTCCATGCCGCTTGCGACCGAGGTGGGCTTCTGGCGGATGGCCGGCCCCGACGACGATCGCGTCGTGGAGCTGATGCTCGCGCACCCGTTCGGCATCGTCGAGGTCTACGTCGGCTCCGTGCGAGGCACGACGATCGAGCTGACCAGCAACGTCACTGTCCGCACCGCAACGGCCCGGCAGGTCGAGCGCAGCGAGCGGCTGTACGGGATGGTCGAGGGCGACCTCGCCTACGCCGTCGACATGGCAGCCGAGGGGCATCCGCTGACGCCCCACCTGTCCGCCCGGCTCAGCCGGAGCTAGCGCCGCGCTCTCGCCGTGCGGCTCAGGCGGTGCGCCGGCGCCGCAGGAACGGGTCGGTCAGCGCCGGCGCCTGGTAGCCCTCGTCGGCGCGCGAGATCGTCACCCCCGGCGGGACGATCTCGTCGATCCGGTCGAGCACGTCGGCGGTGAGGCTGACCTCGGCTGCCCCGAGCTGGGAGTCGAGCTGGTCCAGCGTGCGCGGCCCGATGATCGGCGCGGTGACGGCCGGGTGCTGCAGCACGAAGGCAAGCGCGAGGTGCACCAGCGGCAGACCGGCCTCCTCCGCCAGCACCGCGAAGGCGTCGGCGGCGTCGAGCTTGCGCTGGTTGTCCGGGTCGGACAGGTCGTAGCGCGCCGGCATCCGCGCCGAGCGGTGCGAAGTCGGCGCGTCTTGACCCTTGCGGTACCGGCCGGTCAGCCATCCGCCGCCGAGGGGGCTCCACGGCAGCACCCCCATCCCGTACCGCTCGGCGACCGGCAGCAGGTCGGCCTCGATGCCGCGGGTGAGCAGGGAGTACGGCGGCTGCTCGGTCACGAACCGGCCAAGGCCCCGCCGCTCTGCCGTCGACTGCGCCTCGACGACCTCGTGGGCGGGGAACGTGGACGAGCCGAAGGCGCGGATCTTGCCTTGGCGCTGCAGGTCGGTCAGGGCCGAGAGTGTCTCCTCGACGTCGGTGCCGCGGTCGGGACGGTGCACCTGGTACAGGTCGATCCAGTCGGTGCCGAGCCGGCGCAGGCTGTTCTCGACCTCCTGGACGATCCACCGGCGCGAGTTGCCGCGCTTGTTGGGGTCGCCGCCGGGCTGGCCCATCGCGACGTCCATCGGGCCGTGGAACTTGGTGGCGAGGATGACGTCGTCGCGGCGGCCGCCGGAGAGCGCCTTGCCGACGATTGTCTCGGACTCCCCCCGGGAGTAGACGTCGGCGGTGTCGATCATGTTGATTCCGGCGTCCAGCGCCCGGTGGATGATCCGCACCGAGGCGTCGTGGTCGGGCTCGCCCCACGCGCCGAACATCATCGCCCCAAGACACAGGGGGCTGACGTACATGCCGGTGCGTCCGAGGCCGCGGTGCTCCATGACCCGACCCTAGAGCGGCGGCGGGCGGCCCGCGGAATAGGCCTGCTGGCCCCGGGCATGACGAACCCCCGGGCACTTCCACCGCGATGCGGTGGGCCGTCTGGACTGGACGGCGCCCGGGGGTTCGGGTGATCTGCCTGGTACTCGCCGGCGCCGGTGCTCGTTATCGCACCGAAGCGGGCTGACCACGAGACCGGCGACTAGCGGGCAGTCACCTCACGTGTCCGACTGGTACTCAAAGTCTGGACCACCTCCTCCCTCGTGTACGCCGACGGTACGACGCACTCCGGGGATCGGACAAGCGCATTCACCCCCCCCCTTTTGGGCGCGTCTGCCGAGGGCGAAACGGCCGGTCAGCCGAGCGAGGGAGCCGACGCCCAGAAGGCCGCTTCGAAACCGTCGCGCAGCCCGGCGATGACCGGACCGACGGCCCCGCCGGCGACGGGGCGGCCGTCGAGCGAGACGACAGGAACCACGCCTCGGACGCTGGAGGCGAGGCCGATCTCGTCCGCGTCGGCCAGCTCGGCGGTGGAGATCCGCCGGCGTGCCACCGCGCTCCCCAGGGCCGCCACAGTCGTGCCCGGCAGGACCCCGATCTGCTCGGCGGGCGGCGTGCAGGCCTGCCCACTGCGGACGACAAGCACAGTTGACGTCGGCGCCTCGAGCACCTCGCCATCCGAGGAAACCCAGATCGCGTCGTCGCCACCGGCTGCCGTCGCGGCCCGCAGCCCGGCCATCGCGGTGGCGTACGACGTCGACTTGATCCCCCCGAGCAACCACGGGGCGCTCGGGCGCAGGCCAGCGGGGACGCCGAGCGCCAACGTCACGGCTGCGATGCCCTGCGTGCGGGCTGCGGCGTAGTCGGTCCCGACACCGCTGGCGAGGGCGAACACCACGCCGGCCCCGGTCGCAGGCCCTTTCGTCGCGACGATCCGCAGGCTGGCCTCACTGGCCCCGAAGGCATCCAGCGCGCAGGTGCATACGGCTAGCAGGTCGGCCTTGGCGGGCAGGGTCAGCTCGACGGCCGCCGCGCTGACCCGCATGCGCGCCAGGTGCTCGTCCAGCACGAAGGCGCGCCCGCCAGCCGCGCGAGCCGTCTCGAACACGCCCTCGCCGCGCAGGACGGCCAGGTCGTCGGCGCGCACCAGCGGCTCGGCGGGGTCGCAGAGGCGTGGTCCGCTCTCGTCCAGGACGGCAATGACCGTGGGGGCGGCGGGGGCGGCAGGGCTCACCCGGGCAGCGTAGGCTTGATCGTGTCGGGAACCTCCCGACGCGGCGCCTTGGTAGGGGCGGCAGATGGACTGGCAGGAGCGCCTGCGGGCCAGCGGGCACCGTCTCACGCCGCAGCGGCAACTCGTTCTCGAAGCAGTCGACGCGCTGGGCCACGCCACCCCCGACGAGATCCTCTCGCGCGTCCAGCGCACCGCCCGGGCGGTCAACGCCTCGACCGTCTACCGCACGCTCGACCTGCTCGAGGAGCTGGGCCTGGTGACCCACGCCCACCTCGGTCACGGCGCTCCCACGTTTCATCCCGTCAGCCAGGAGCCGCACGCGCACCTGGTGTGCAGCAGCTGCCACCGTGTCGAGGAGGTCGAGACCGCCATGCTTGCCCAGGTTGCCGACGAGCTGCGTAGCGCGCGCGGCTTCCGTGTCGACGTCGGCCACGTCGCGCTCAGCGGGCTGTGCCGAGAGTGCGTCTCATGAGCGCGGAGCCGCTGGTGCCGACCGAACTCGTGGAGCCGGCCGAAACCCTGCCGGGCGAGCCCGGCGCCGGGCCTCGCTACCGCTCGCCCCTGCTGGGGCAGGCAGGCGCCGTGGCGGGGCAGCAACCGGACGACGGCGTCGCCGGGCACTACGGCGACCCGTTGCGCGAGCAGCGAGCGCTGGCGACGGGGCGCGTGCTCGTCGACAGGTCACACCGCGAGGTTCTCACGGTCAGCGGTCCTGACCGGCGGTCCTGGCTGCACAGCCTCACCACCCAGCACCTCGAGGCGCTGCCGGTGGGGCAGGGCACCGAAGCGCTGGTGCTGAGCCCCAACGGGCACATCGAGCACCATCTCGCCCTCGTCGACGACGGCACCACCACGTGGATCGACGTCGAGCCCGGCACGTCCGCGGCGCTGCTCGCGTTCCTCGACCGGATGCGCTTCATGCTCCGCGTCGAGCTGGCCGACCGGACCGCCGACGTCGCGGTGCTGACTGCGGTCGACCTCGGCGGCCCTACTGCTGGGGACGCGCCGGATGCCCTGGTCGTCCGGGCCATGCCGTGGGGGACCGACCTGCTCGTCGCGCGCGACCGGCTGAGCGCGATCGTGTCATCCTCGGCCGCGACCGGACGCGCGCTCGCCGGTCACGACGCCTGGGAGGCCGCGCGCGTGGAGCGGGGCCGACCCCGGCTCGGGTCCGAGACCGACCATCGCACCATTCCCAACGAGACCCCTTGGCTGCAGACGGCGCTGCACCTGCAGAAGGGCTGCTACCGCGGGCAGGAGACGGTGGCGAGGACCCACAACCTGGGGCGCCCGCCGCGCCGGCTGGTCCGGCTGCAGCTCGACGGCGGGCTGCCGCCGCGCGACGCCCCCGTGCAGTGGGAGGGCCGGACCATCGGCCGGGTCACGACCCCGGTGTACCACTACGAGCTGGGCCCGATAGCGCTCGCCGTCATCAAGCGCAATGTGCCGGACGACGTGCCGCTCGTCGCCGACGGCTTGGCGGCCGCGATCGGTTGACCGGCAGCTGGCCAGGCGGCGACCAGGCGGCGGTTAGCCCGCGGTCAAAGCCGGTCGCCGGCGGTCAGCGCCCGAACCGCCCCTTGCGCCGGCCTCGCGTGGTTCGCTCGCCGGCAGGTGGCGCAGACCGAGGCGACGGCGGACGGACCGCCGCGTCGACCTCGTTGCCCAGGCTGCTCAGTTCGCGCATCAGCGCCGCGGTGTCGGTGAGAGCGCCGTCTCCGTCCGGTGCGGCGACCTGCTCGGGCACGGAGTCCAGCGCGGCCGGCTCGGCCGGCTTGTCCGCCTCGGCAGGCTCGGCCGGCTCGTCCTCGGTCACCGCCGTGACGTCCAGCCCAGCCTCGACGGCCTCGACGGCCTCGACGGCCTCGACGGCCTCGTCGGCCTCGTCGGCCTCGTCGGCCTCGTCGGCCTGTGATGTCTCGACGGCCTCGATGGCATCAAGGGCGTCCGGAGGATCCACCTGCGCGGCATCGACGTCGTGCAGCGGCACCTCCCGGCTGCGCTCGGCCTCGGCATCGGCATGCGCGAGGGCGAGCTCGGCTGCGGCCGCGGCGCGCATCCGCTCGCGCCGCCGTGCCTCGGGTGAGAGCACCCCCGGGGAGAGCGACCCGGCAGGAGCTGCTGGCCGGTCGTCACCAGCTGAGGCCGGCGACAGCACGGGACCCATCAGCGTGCTGAGTGCCTGCGACACACGTGCCAGCGAGGCCGCGACGGGGTCGTCACCAGGTGCCCCACCCTCGGCCCCATGGTCCCCAGTGAGGCCTGACAGCGACGTGGTGCCGTCATGCACGAGGTCGTGCAGGTCCAGGGCTGCCCACCCGCTGGGCGAGGTCACCACGTCCTCCTCGCCCGGGGCCACGACGATGAGGCCGGCCTCGCGCAGCGAGTGCACCAGGCGCAGGACCTCCAGCTGGGTCATCCCGCAGGCCTCGCCCAGCTCCGTGAGGGTGCTGATGCCGTCGATGCTGGCCAGCAGCGCCGTTCCGTCGTGACCCAGCGCCTTGGCCGCCGAGACCTCCGCCTCGTCGGCCAGGACCGGTACCGCTCGGCTGCCGCCGAGTTCGGCGAGGAGGGTGTGCTGCTCGATGCGCCGGTCGCCGACGAGGGCCAGCATCCCAGCAACGCTGAGCGGCTCGGGGAGCAACTGGCGCGCCCGCTCGCGGCGGCGGAAATGCCAGCTGCCGGACCCCCAGCCCGCGATCTGACAGGTCGCGTCGAGCGCTCGCTCGCGCACGACCGCCGCGACGTGTTCCTCCTCGACGTGCCCGAGGTGCACCAGCAGCTCCGAGAGCAGCCACTCACTCAGCTCGGTTGCCTTGGCCCGCTCGGCGTCAGCGAGCTGGTGGACAGAGAGCAGGCCTGCCGACACGAGCCGGGGCCCGAGGCGCTCGGTCGTGCCTGGCAGGCTGGCCGCGTGCACCAGGCCGTCGCGAAGGTGAACGACTCCCGTCGTCCCGCTGGTGCTCGTCACGTGCAGGCAGCCGGTGGCCTCACCGTCGGCCAGGCGAAGCAGCACGTCGTCCAACGGGATGGAGGCAAGGTCGCCGCGCAGCACGTCGCCTCCCTCAGCCCGGTCCCGGCGCACCGGGGACCATCGGAACGTCGGCAGTTCGCGGGCCCCGGTTGAGCCCCTTCCAGCCCCAGCCCTGCCCGGCGGGCGCCACGGTCGACAGCAGCGCGAGGAAGTGTGCAGGAAGTTGCTTGCGCTGCTCGGTGAGCCGCCGACATGACTATCGACGGCACCTGCCGGCGCCCAGACCCGGGCTGGCCTGGCAGTCTGAGCACGGGCCAGGACGTCGTCGTGGATGGTGGACAGGACGGAGGCGCTGTGATGGCCGTTGTCACGCGGGGTAGCAGGCGGATCGACAAGGTACTGGCCGAGGACTACCTCGACGGGCTCGACGCGCTGGCGCTTGCCGACGTGCGCTCGCTGCGCGACGAGGCCCGGCAGGAGGAGACTGACCTGTCCTACGTGCGGCGGATGCTGCAGGGACGCATCGACATCGCGCTCGCCGAGCGCAGCCGCCGCGTCGCCAGCGGCTCCAAGGGGGCCAACGGGGCCAACGATGCGACTCCCCTGGTCGACGACCTGCCCAAGATCCTCGGTGAGCATCACCGTGGTCCGGCGCGGGGGATGGGGCGGCACCAGTCCGTCGAGCCCAGCAACATGGGGTCGACGCGCCGCGCCGAGGAGCAGATGGCGGCAGTCGACCTCACCGACCTCGAGGCCCGCAGCGACGAGGCGCTGGGCGCCCTGCTCGCCGAGCTGGCGACCGCCGAGGCGGAGGTATCGCAGCGGCGGCGGCTCGTTCAGGACGTCGTCGATGCCACATCGAGCGAGATCGCGCGTCGCTACCGTGACGGGTCAGCCGCCGTCGGCGACCTGCTGCGAGAGGAAGGCGCCTGACCGTTTCGCGACCAGCGAAGGACACGGCGAACGTGGCGGACGCGGAGGACGCGGAGGACGCGGAGGACGCGGAGGACAAGGCGCCGCCGCTGCTCGCTGAGGTGGTGCGCTCGGGCGTCGTCGAGAGCCGGCACCGCGGGAGCGTGCTGGCGGTCCGCGCCGACGGTTCACGTGCGCTGGCCCTGGGCGACGTCGACGGCCCGGTGTTCCCCCGCTCGTCCCTCAAGCCGATGCAGGCTGTCGCGATGCTCCGAGCCGGCTGGAACCCCGCCGACAGCGCGGAACTCGCCCTGGTCGCAGCGAGCCATGACGGCACCCCCGCTCACGTTGCTGCAGTTGACGCGCTGCTTGCTTCCTTCGGGCTCGACCGCGCCGCCCTGCAGTGCCCGGCGGACCTTCCGCTCGATCCGGTGGCTGCGGCCGACCTGCTGCGCGGTGGAGGCGCTGCCGAACCGGTCCGCATGAACTGCTCGGGCAAGCACGCCGGCATGCTCGCTACCTGCGTCGCCAACGGCTGGCCCGTCGATGAGTACCTCAGCCCTGGTTCGGCGCTGCAGCGCGGCGTCATCGCTACGGTCGAGGACCTTGCCGGCGAGCGCGTCGCGGCCGTGGCTGTCGATGGCTGCGGGGCTCCCCTGCTGGCCGTGTCTCTCACGGGGCTGGCCCGCGCGATGCAGCGGATGGTGCTCGCGCCGCCGGAGTCGGCCGAGCGCGACGTCGCCGACGCGATGCGCTCGCATCCGCAGGTGGTCGGGGGCGACCAGCGTGACGTGACCCGGTTGATGCGCGCCGTCCCCGGACTGCTCGCGAAGGACGGGGCCGACGGTGTGTACGTGGCGGCCATGGCAGACGGCGGTGCTGTCGCGCTCAAGATCGAGGACGGAGCTGCGCGGGCCCGGCTCCCGGTCCTCGCCTTCGGGCTCACCGAGCTAGGTGTCCCGGCCGAGCTGATGGCCGACGTGGCGGAAGTTCCCGTCCTCGGCGGTGGAGCTGTGGTCGGAAGGGTCCGAGTTGTGCTGTAGCGCAACGCACCCCTGTCGGCTGCTTGCAACTGTTACGCGGGGCATTACCTTTGGAAGCAATCGATAGGAGTGCTCGGGCTCATGACGGCAATCAACGTGCGCGACCTGGGGGCCTACATCCGTGAGCAGCGTCGCGGTTCGCAGATCTCCCTGCGCCAGCTCGCCAAGCAGGCAGGCGTCAGCAACCCCTACCTGAGCCAGATCGAGCGCGGCCTGCGCAAGCCGTCGGCAGAGATCCTGCAGCAGATCGCCAAGGCTCTGCGGATCTCCGCCGAGGTCCTGTACGTCCAGGCCGGCATCCTCGACGAGCGCGAGGGCGGCGAGGTGCCGAGTGCGCTCCTGCTCGACTCAGCGCTGACAGAGCGCCAGAAGCAGGTGCTGCTCGAGATCTACCAGTCCTTCCGCCGCGAGAACGACGCCACCGCGGCTGCCGAGGTGCTGGACTCGGCGCCCGGGCCTTCGGGGCCACTCGAGGACGCGCTGGCGGTGGAGGACGTCGAGGCCGAGGAAGCCCTCGTCAGCGAACTCAAGCATGGCGCCGCCACCGGCTGACGCCGCGCCCTGCTGACTCGCAGCTGGATCAGGTGCTGCCGGGCACCGGTGAGTCACCGGGCATGTGCAGCAGCTCGGGGGCTACCCCTTCGGCTGAGCGCTGGTCGACCAGTTCGAAGACCGTGATGCCGGTCTCCGCCGCGCCCTCGGCACCATCAACATCGTCCACCCGCTCGTAGACGTCGATCAGGCCCGGCGCCTCCGACGGCGTCAGCAGCCGCGTGACCCCCTCCGCCACGTGGGTGCGCTGCCCGTCACGGACTCCGCCGCGCAGCAGGACCAGTCGGTGGTCCCCGCCGCCGCTGGAATGCTGCGGCGGCGCCGCGGACTCGTCCATCCCCAGTTGCTGCCCTGGCTCGCCCTGGGGCAACCGCACGTGCGGCCGGCTGGGCAGGTAGGGCAGGCTGGCCTCGTGCGACTGACATGCGAGTGACGTGCGTGCGGGGAGACCTCACGACCGAGCGGGCGGATGCGGTGGTCAACGCCGCCAACAGCGGCCTGCTCGGCGGTGGCGGCGTCGACGGCGCGCTGCTGAACGCAGGCGGTCCGCAGCAGCTCGAGGGACGACGTCGGCTGCGCGAGCGCATCGGCCGGCTGCCGACGGGGGAGGCAGCGGCCAGCGAGCCCGGCGCGCTCCCGGCCCGCCATCTCATCCATGTGGTCGGCCCGATCTACGGTCAGGGCACTCGCGAGCAGCTCGCGTCGTGCTACAGCAACGCCTTGCGGGTCGCCGACGAGCTGGACGCCCGTACGGTCGCCTTCCCGTCGGTCAGCACGGGCGTGTACGGCTGGCCGGTCGAGGACGCCGCGGCTGTGGCCGTCGCAACCCTGCGCGCCGCCGAAACGCGGGTCGAGGAGGCGCGGATGGTCCTGTTCGACGAACGCACCCTCGCTGCCTACCGTGCGGCTCTGGAGGCGGCCGAGAAGGCCGGGTGAGTTCACGCTCGCGGCTCGAGCTGTGGCCAGGCGACGGTCAGCTCGCCGAGCCGCCAGCGGCTGGGTCCGTCGAGGACCACCCAGCCCTCCTGCCGCACCCGCGTTGCCATAGCCGCCCAGCGCTGACGGGGGCCGAACGGCGACAGCGCGGCGGCAGCGGCCCAGCCGCGGTCCATGCTCTCCAGGAGCCCGGCAACTGGTTCGCCTCGCACGTTGCGGCTGATCAACGCCTTCGGAAGCCGCTCGGCAAGCGTGCCGGGACTTTCGAGGCTGGCGAGGTGTGCGGCCAAGGTGAGTGACACGGGCGCCCCGTGCTCGATCCGCAGCCAGGTGGTTCGCCTGCCGATCTCGTCGCACGTTCCCTCGATGAGCACGGCGCCGTACCGGGTCATCCGCAGCCACGCTTCGCCCACGGCGCTCTCGTCGTACTGGCGCAGCACGTTCATCGCCCGCACCACCGTGGGACGCGTGCCCGGGAGCTCGAACCCGCCGCGCCGGAACTCGAGCAGGGGAGGTCGAGCCGCCGGCGCGGCTGCGGCCACCCGGTCGGGGTCGATCTCGAGGCCGAGCACGCGCGCATCGGCCCGGACGGCGTGCAGCCGGTCCGCCAGCTCGACTGTCGTCACGGGCGTGCCGCCGTAGCCGAGGTCAACGACGAGGGGGTCCTGCGCTGCGGCGACCAGCGGCCCCAGCGCATGGACCAGCCACCTGTCAACGCGCCGCAACCGGTTGGGGGCAGTCGTCCCGCGGGTGGGTAGGCCGAGGGCGCGAGCACGCCCGGCGGCCAGTCGCGCGGGCCGCCGCCCATGACCGCTTGTCACCGAACGGGAAGGCTCGGGCACCAGCCCGAGGTTAGGGCTTGGCAGGGCCCGTCGTCGGTGGGGCCTGCCAGAGCATGAGCGGAGGGGGTGGAGGCACTGGTCACTGAGCTGCGGCCGCGCCGGATGCGGCCCACGCGCCTGCAGGCGCCTCGCCGCGTGGCCATGCTGTCGGTCCACACCAGCCCGCTCGACCAGCCGGGCGGGGGCGACGCCGGCGGGATGAACGTCTACGTGGTGGAGCTGGCACGCCAGCTGGCCGCTCAGGGCATCGGCGTCGAGATCTTCACGCGGGCGGCTCGCAGCGATCTGCCGGCGGTCGTTGCGGTCGAGCCAGGCGTGCTCGTACGGCACGTGACCGCAGGCCCCTTCGAGGGTCTGGGCAAGGCCGACCTGCCGGGTCAGCTGTGCGCGCTGACCGCCGGCGTGCTTCGAGCCGAGGCGGCTCACGAACCCGGCTGGTACGACCTCGTGCACAGTCACTACTGGCTCTCGGGCCAGGTGGGTTGGGTCGCCGCTGAGCGTTGGGGCGTGCCTTTGGTGCATACCGCTCACACCCTGGCGAGGGTGAAGAACCTGGCGCTGGCCGAGGGCGACAGCCCCGAACCCCTGATGCGCGTGATCGGCGAGCAGCAGGTCGTTGGCGCCAGCACGCGGCTGATCGCCTCGACCCCGGCCGAGGCGACCGAGCTCGAGACGCTGTACGACGCCGACCCGCAGGCCATTGATGTCGTCGCGCCCGGCGTCGACCTCGAGGTCTTCCGCCCCGGCGAGGCGTCGGCGGCGCGGACCCGACTCGGCGTTCCGCCCGACGCCGACCTGCTGCTGTTCGTCGGGCGCCTCCAGCCGCTGAAGGCGCCCGACGTCCTGCTGCGCGCCGCCGCCGAGCTGCTTGCCCGCGAGCCGCAGCGGCGCAGCCGCCTCGTCGTCGCCGTCCTCGGCGGCCCGAGCGGGTCGGGGCTGGAGCATCCGGAGGCGCTCGCCGAGCTGGCCGCAAACCTCGGGATCGCCGACGTGGTCCGCTTCGAGCAACCCGTTCCGCAGCGCGAGTTGGCCGACTGGTACCGAGCGGCTAGCATCGTTGTCGTTCCGAGCCACAACGAGAGCTTTGGACTCGTCGCTCTCGAGGCCCAGGCGTGCGGGACCCCGGTCGTGGCTGCCGCCGTAGGCGGGCTGCGGACCGCCGTCCGGGACGGGGTCAGCGGGTTGCTGGTGAACGGCCACGACCCGCGCGACTACGCCGATGCCCTGAGCCGGGTGCTGTCCTCGCCCGAGTGGCGGGCCCTGCTCGGGGCGGGAGCTGTACGGCACGCCGCCCACTTTGGCTGGGAGGCCACTGCTCGCGGCGTGCTCGAGAGCTACGGCCGGGCAGTCGACGAGCGGCTGTCCACGGCGCGTCCAGCCTGACCAGCTCACCCTCACACCAGGAGGCTCCGTGGCCGCGTCGGCCGAATCCAGTGCCGTTCTCTCGCACGCCGAGCGCATGCGACTCGACCAGCTGCTTGTCGAGATCCTGAACGAGCTCGAGCTGGAGTATGAGCGCCCAGCGCTCGGCGCGTTCCTCGTCAAGCTGCCCGGGGAGCACAAGCTGGCGACGATGTGCTGGCTGGTAGTGCAGGACTTCAGCCTGCTCGTCGAGGCCTTCTTCATGCGCAAGCCGGACGAGAACGCAGCTGGCTTGCACCAGTGGCTGCTGCAGCGCAATGCCAAGATGTACGGCCTGGCCTTCTCCATCGACCGCCTCGGCGACGTCTTCATCGTCGGCCGCCAGCCACTGACCTCCATCACCACTGACGAGATCGACCGCCTGCTGGGCTGCATGCTTCGGTACTCCGACGATGCGTTCAACACCGCGATCGGTCTGGGCTTCGCCTCGTCCATCCGCCGTGAGTGGGATTGGCGACGCAAGCGCGGGGAGAGCACGGCCAACCTCACGGCATTCGCCCGCTTCGCCGGTCCGGAGGAGTAACCGGGGGACTGTTTGGCGCCGGTGTCGTCGGCGCGCCCCCTCCCTGGCTGACCGCAAGCGCCGGTTGAGTGCCGAGTCTGCGCACGATGCCGAAGCATTCGTCGAGTGCTTGTTCTTCTTCTTCGGTGGGTGGTTTTCGGGTGGGGTGGGGGTCGTACGGGCGGCGGTTGCCGTCGGCGTCGAGTTCGCCGAAGACGTCCTCTTCGGCGGTGAGCGGCTTGCTCCACCGTGGCGGGGGCGGCGGTGCCGCCGGTGCTGCCGGTGGCGCCGGCGGTGGCGGTGGCGGCGGTGGCGGTGGTGGCTGACCGGCCGGTTTGCCGCTACCTGTGGCGGTGGCGGTGCCGGTGCCGGTGCCAGTGGTGTGGGTGGTGTGGGTGTGGCGGTGGTGGCGTCGGCATAGCAGGGTGGGGTTGGCCAGGGTGGTGGGGCCGCCGTCTGCCCAGTGGTGGAGGTGGTGGGCTTCGCACCAGGAGGGGGGCCGGTCGCAGCCGGGGTGGGTGCAGCCCCCGTCGCGCACGACCAGGGCGCGGCGTAGGGCGGGGTGGATGGTGCGGGTGCGCCGCCCGACGTCGAGGATCTGGGATGGGCCGGTGGTGATGACCCGGCTGATGGCGGCGTCGCAGGCGATGCGGCGGGCGGCGTCGCCGGTGACCGGTCCGAGGTGGCCGAGCCCGGCGGCGAGGGCGCCGGCCCGGGCCTCCAGGGTGGCCAGTGTCATGGTGACGGTGACGTGGGGCGTTCACCGGCGACCTCGGGCAGGGTGGCGGTGTTCATCACTTGGTGGCAGATCTCGACGAGGGCGTCGGCGCGGCGTTGGGGGCTGGTGCGGGTGTCGCCGGCTGTGGTGGGAGCTGACAGGGCGCCGACTGCGACGAGCAGTGCTTCGCCTGCTTCGCGGTCGAGCTGTCCGTCGCCGTCGCACAGGGCAGCGGCGGTGGCGGGTAGCCGGTCGGTTAGGCCGCGTGCGGTGTGTACCAGCGCCGAGGCGGCTCGGTGGTCGATCCGCCCGGCGTCGGCTAGCCAGCCGGCGGTGGAGCCCCCGCCCAGGCGGGCGGCTTCGCCGCTGC
>JAABUO010001694.1_pt1 | contig 28126 bp, 26 predicted proteins | sample 5559291 | NCBI WGS metagenome assembly JAABUO01 (sample SAMN10711878, study PRJNA513372) | rock metagenome | isolation source: Antarctica rocks | place: Antarctica: Victoria Land, Finger Mt sud | reverse complement strand
GCGCTTTTAAGAATACATATTTCCGTCAACAAAATGCACTCCAGCCCGGAATGCTGGTGAGGGTGTTGGAATACGAGGTCATATGGGGCATATAGTATATGGGGTTGAAGCTATCTAGGTAGGAACTTCGGAGGAAGGAAAAGGTGGGAGGAAGGTCAAATACCCTGAATCCCCTGAATCACTAGCGCCGGATGAACGCGGCGCCGGATGGATGCGGAGATTACCAACCAAATCACACCTGAAATTCCAACACATCATTCAATGCGGTCTTCCACCATTTTACTGCCATTATTGTTCAGTGCTGTCATTTAGTGCCATCACCAAAGCGCAGTCTTCTAGCGCTTTCTGTATGGGCAAGAGGATCATTCGGCATCATGAACGTTCTACCCATAGAAAGCTTTTGAGGGATCGGCCATTCACCGCCATTGTCGCTGGCAGCCCAGGGTTTACGAATGGTGATCTATGGATCGGTACGGACTAGAGGCTCCTCTTGTTTACATGTTATGCGCAGGATTATTAGTAGGACCCTCGCAACCGCAGCTGGTCAGGAGTTGAATCTAGAGACCTCGATGCTGTTGAGACTTTGTGCACTGTTGTGGATCTGTAATTCACCCTCTGGCTCCTCAAAGAGCGTCTACCATTCCTACGTCGGCATTGTGATTGGGGAGCAAAGGAGTCAATCTTGGCGATGGGTCGTTTAGGGTAGCCGCTCAGCCGCTGTATGCACCTGCAGAAAAGAACAAAACCACAACACCATTGTACCAGCGCCATTAGGAATCGAACCTACTATAATTAAGTACTCTCGGCAAACACCTGCTTCAGTACGAGTCTAAGGTACTGCTAGCATCCCCCCTGCTAGATCGCTACCTTAGCGCACAAACCCGGGAAGGAACATACGGTACCTTAGGCTCCTCTCAATGTCGTAGCTTCGTTCAGGAGGGTTTGGGGGCTACGCATCTCGCCACTCAGCCCACAAGGTCATATGGGGCATGTTGGTATGTAGGTTGAGCTGGATAGGAGTTTATCTAGGAGCGACCGGGTAAAGACTCTACTAGCGGGCCCCAGCCCTATCAGCGCGAAGATTACCATCTCCCCTATTTCCAACAGAGCCCGGAGCACAGACCGAGCGTCGCGTCGCGATGCTCACAAACAACAAGCCCACGTGGCCAGATTACCAAATATGGTGATAGATGTATTGTTCATGGGATCAGGCAGACCCCGTTGGAGCTGAAGATATCTTACTACCGTAGATGATATTGAGGTATGAGTATTCTGCAGAAGCGAACTAGTCAAGGCGGCAGATGTAGGAACTCCACGGTATAGGCAGAATTCACGAGCTCTCTCTGTACTGAAAGGCCTGCTTGCAGAACTGATGGTTCAAAGAGCAGACTGAACTGTGCCTGTTCGCACTGAGCGCCACTCTTCTTCTCTTCGCGCAGCAATCATAGCATTGTAAGCGCATATATCCGCGGCGGCGAAGCTGTTCGTCCCTTTGTGTCTGTAAAGCCTCCTTAGTCTCCTCTTCTGTAAGTTTCATATTGTCTAGCGAGAGAGGCAAGAAATTCGCAAACGGATACGCATAAAGGAAAAATTTCGGTCATGCATTCCAGGCGATGGCTGGCGTTGGCGTTGCATAGTGGTGGCCATGATTAGCCCCAAAGCTCCGAAAACGGCATGGAGAGTTGGAACTAACAATCTGCTTTGAAGATAGGACTGCATCGAGCTCATACATTATATAATCCCTCGCGCAAACCATCATTCGCTGGTCCAAAACCACATCCGTTCCCTCTTTAACCAGACACTGTATCGGAACCCCTACCAGAACATCTGCAGAGAACCCTTGGTGAAAGAGGCTCAACAGCCTCTCTTTATCGTTGATTGCGTGGAATTGCCGAGAGCCGCACCAAAATGAGTGGCGAATCTCCAAAAACTGCAAAATAAGACCCACTACCCCCCAGTGCTTCATACCGTATGCAGTATATGATTCTGCGCTCGACGTGCTGCACTGAGCTAACCCGAAGGGGCTTAGCCACGCACGTCTGAGGTCCTGAGGCAACTTCTGCTCCAATCCATACTCTTCTGCTCCACACATCCCAAACAACGTGCTGTCCCGGATCGCCCGGTCTCTTCATTTCGGTGGTAGCAATATAATCGACGTCTCTGCTGAGGCACTCTCCAATAAATATTCCCTAAAGACCTGATCTGCTTGTATTGCTACTGTGCTCAACGTTTGAACATCTTTGATACGACCTCCAGAACTGCGGTGGGTCGGCTGAAGCCTCGAAATATACTCGTGCTCAACGGCTTTGCTGGATTTTAAGAGAGAGACCGTCGTGGGTTTGGAGAAGATCTCTTGGTGTATGACGAGACGACCCGCCCCGCTCGATTATCTACCCTGTCGTAGCCCGATTATTGTTGAATGCCTCAAGTCGTCAGCGGGCCGAGCAGTCTTGGGATCTCGTGGATCTGCGTTGTCAGTTTTACAGCACAAGTCTTCAATAAGCAGCCGGTTCAGTATACTTTGAACTTGGTAGAATACAATCGTTGTCAGTTAGCATAGAGACACTGCCTTCAAACTGACAGAATTAACCTCATGCACCTTCACATTCGTCTTATTAAGAGAATTGAGCAACCATACAGGGAAAAAAGCAACGTCAACAGAATCTTCAAGCACGAGATCTAACCCAATTCAGACAAATTCCTTGGCGGTAACCGGGTAGAGGGAGTCAGGACTCGCCGACCGCGACGCGTACGGAGGCAATGGGCAAGCGGGCGACGGGTCGGCCAACGGCATTGATGTTGATTCCACTTGTTTGGTAGGTCGAACGAGTAACCGTCTTCCGAGTCTCATGAATTGTATGCAAACGTAGAGTGTAGGTGTCGCAAGGACGAGCCAGAAGCAAATCACAACGAGGAAAGCGGCCGTTCTTGTATCACGAGAGCTTGAAGGAAGTCGTTCAAGGTTCACAGTGAAGGGGATAACTAGGCAAGCGACGACTATCAGAGGAATTGAAAGATAGACCCAGGCCCAGAGTGAAAGGCTCGAGATTAAGATCGCTGTCAAAGCCAAGATGCCCGGTATCAGGAACACTAATTTGAACCAGATGAACACTGACACGAGGGTAGCGCAACCCAGAATTGCCAGGGTGATGATAACAACAGCCAGCCCACGATACTTTGCGATGCGGCGATGAGAGACTGTCAAGTTCTTGCTGATCTTCAGGAATAGAGAGTATATAAGGTCGGTCATGGCTGAAGTTGGGATTTAAATCGGCCGACAGGGTTGATCTTGTAATTAAGTCAATGTTGTGCAATGACAGACTGGTTCGTACATGAAAAAAGCTGAGGGCCCCTATCACTTTTTCTTTCACCCGCAAGTAGTGGCACCAGGCACACTTCTGCTGACGGAGGTAAGCATATTCGTAACGCGTACTGTCATGAAACAAGCTGGCGGCGTCCACACTCAAACTGGCTGTCAGCATGCATTAGTAAGTCATTGACTTTCACAGTGACACCGACAAACTCGTCAAGATCACTCTCGCCCTGGCAGCTGTGATTTAATGTCTCTGTGTACGAAGCAGATGATAGATCAATGGCTGACCATCAGACGTGGCACAAGGGAATATCTTTCCCGAGCAAAGGATCACATTATCTCGAACGGGCGACTGGCTATGGCGGCACAGGAGACCGCATTGGGACAAATACATTCTGACCAAATCTTTCATCGTTAAGAAATGAAAGCAACCTCTGACAAGTCTGGCACACGCTAATTCCTTCGGTCGAGGTCAAGCTGGAAAAGGAACGGAAAAAGGGTGAGTTGTTATTATAGAGGCGCTGTCACCTTGCGTTAGCGAATTATGCCTTGTTTCAACAATGGGAGCCTCACAGAATGTGCATTCTCTAAGGTCCGGGAAGCCTTGTTCGAAAGAATTTCCATCAGCAGGTCGGCTTGGCGCTTCTTGACGGGGTTTTTGCAGTGCAAAGTTCAGGTCACAGATAACAGCGTTGACAAACTTCTTCGCTGCTCATTCTGCGCGATGCTATTAGTCATGATATGGTCGTCTTACTTCAGTACAGTCCAATTTCTCCAGCAATCCCCAGGGGTTCACGGCCGCCGAGCTTGCCCCCAAGGATGACCAACTTCGCCATAGCGGGGTTTTAACAGACCGAATGGCAGAACATGGAGGGATGCGTTAATACTGCGTGGCTTCGGCACGCGATAGACGAGATAATTCGCGAAAGCCAGGTTATCCCAAGGGAATCATTTAGACTCGACATCCACATTCCTGAAGCGCAACTCGACCGGAATCGAAGCCAACTTGTTATCCCCTCTGGCAGCGTACTCACACTGTCGCATTGCCGAGGGGAAAAATTTCGCAGCCTACCAATGGCCACTGATCCAATTGGAACAAACAGAGACCATCCAGGCAAGTAGTATGACTATCGATATGGCATTTGACGGTTGTTCCGGTATAACGCTAAGAAGGATTCAGGTTGTCGTTTTTGAGGACAACGAGTTCTGACGCTTCGAGTTATCCATATTCGCCCCCCAAATAGAGATTACGTCCTACGATAGGAGGGTACAGGATGGGTTTGTAAGCTAGATTTGAGGCTGGATTTGAAGGGTGAGTTTGCTGGGAGTACGAGAGATCGTGGATTTGGGAATTGAAGGCTGACGGCGTTTGCTGTTCGGCAAAATGATTACGCCACGAGACGAATGAGACGTGGTGATTGGGTGAGCTTGCTTCGAAGGCGAATAAAGTGATGCCTTCCGCACCTCTGTCAGCTTGGGAGTATTTGATGGGGCGGAACTCGCCGTTAAGTTTCTTGGTACAAGTGGTCATCAACAAATGGCTGCATCAATGCCATCAGCTGAAGACACATGAATACAGCGAGACACACCAGCATTGGATTCACGCCCTTCTTCATTTTGTTGAGCGGTTCCTGTTTAGTGACGTCTTTCGTCGTTCCGGATTGTAGATCCCAGCAAGTGTTTCCGTTTTTCGACCCACCGTCACCTATCATTGGGCTCGCGCTAATGGAATTGTGATCATTGCCCATCTTCTCTATGCTACAGTTTTGGGTATTCTCTCGCAAGGCTCATTTATATCGTTGCAGCGAGGGCTGCTCGACGTCGCGATGCTGAACGAGCGCCAGTGCCGTGATATCCTCACGCAAGCGGAACCGCGATTTGACTTCTATTGAAGAACGAATTTGCTGACGACACCCCCACAAGCGACTTTGTTTACTCCTTGCGCGATGGCATGCGATTGAGCGGATGGCGCGGAGCATTTAGGGGGGTTCAAGGAGAGACAGAGGAAACGGGAGCGGGGGTGGTGAGATATGATACAACAAGTAGGTTGGTCAAAGGTTGCAAGGTAATATGAAATTTTGCCCGGGGCATACAGAGAAGTTGGCATCGCGCGAAGGAAATCCTGAAAAGTGATATGGCACGACTCTACCGTAAAAAAAGGACACTCTCATCTCGCGGCCTTCATCTCACAAACGCAGGTGCAAGACAGGAAGAGAAGATATGGATACAGCTATTGCGCCAAAATAAAGTTCGAAGGCCTTGAGACTTTAAAGATCAGGGCTTCCACTAAGTGGGGACCATAATAGCCGACTTTTGGCGCCAAACTGGATGATATCTAAGCAGGGTAGTCACGGCCAGGATGGTTGCCAAGGAGGAAAGGCGTGACCGGAGGAAATCCGAAAGGGTAAAGGGAAATCGGCTCTCAGGAACAGCGAGGTCTAAGCGGAAGGCCAAGTCTAAGCCCAAGAAGGCGGGATGTATCACTTGAGAACTTTTCCTATGTAAAATTTACTTCCGGCGATGACAAGACCAGCACATAGGAATAGAATTCGGTGGAGTCCGGGGTCGATTTACATCTTTTTGTGGCGATTGTGAAATCCTAAATTCCTCGCACATGGAACCAAGTCCAATGATAAGTGAGCCATTCCTTGACCATCGGTTTAGACGCTCCCTCACTCAATGACGAAATTACTGAAACGACGACTGAAGTGCTGATGATAAAATGCCTCCTTCATGTTTCATATAAAAAGCTTCTTTAAATACTGCCCCATAAAGACTGCATGTAGTCTTACTATCCTTACCCTTACATGACCATGATATAGATCAATTGTAATACTGACTTGTAGTCCTCTCTAATTCATTATCCGTTTGTGCTCGATCAAATCTTGTCGCCACACCAGGAGTAGAGGCAGTCGAAGCGCCGTTGATGCTTGTTGTGTGTTTCAAAATGTCTTCTTAGATCGTCAGATCTAAAAAGATGCCATCTACTCGAGTGTGTCTCACTTTCTTGGCCTTTAAGTCTTGGATTTCGGTTCCTCAGCTATCTACATCAACAAGCATACGCTCAATCGATCCCGTGAGCTGAAAGAGAGACTCCGCTATACACAGAGCATTGAAGTCGATGAGAAGAAGCTATGTGAAATGAAGGATAGACTGTTGCAGGAGGAAATTGCTATGAACAGACTAAATCCTTCGAGCGAGTCCTCAACGAGTATTTGGATAGCGTCATCGACGGGCAGGTGCTTTTGGAGCTTCCTTGACGTGCATGGATTCCATCCTCAAGCCTTCGGGCCATCGCCACTTCAACAGCAGGCATTCTGTCCGCAAGAGCATCGTTCTTTCGCTCATCGGAAGTCGATTTATGAAGCGATAGACATCCGACGCGGTGAGAAACAACCCGATCTGGTGTACCTGAAGCTCATTGTAGTTGCCATTGACGGAGATAATGATTTGGGTCTGTTTTCCCCGTTCACAATCCTTTGGCACGATGATAAGCTGCCAAATATCTTTGTTCCGATACTTGTTTTCCAACCGAAATGGGAAGATTTCATTGTCATGGAATAACGACGCGAAGGATTTGATGTTCGTGTTCCTGGAGTCATTTTCCTCAATGACTCGTTTCAATTCTGACAGCAACGTTTTGGGACCGGAAGTCAGATCCACTTCTCTATGAGTCTCGGCATGATTATTCAGACTCGATCAATCGGAATAACGCTTTAAGCATTTATGTTCCGGGCAGACATATGGTCGTATAACACTGTGCGCCCGCCCATGATGATTCAGTTGTTTCTTCCCTGGGAACTCCCTTCCACATCCCGGAAAATCACATCGTAGGACCTTAGTGGCGGGAGGAGATTGATGCCTGCGCCTCATATCCTGCACAGTAATCAGGGCCTGGATTTTCTAGGTGTCGTGTTGACTGTACTCATCCGACGATCATCAAACGCATGACGAGCCCTCACAACGAGTAGCAATCCATCCGTGCTCTTACGCCTTGACTTGTTGCATTGCCTGCGCCTCGATTGTCCGGCTTATCTTTCGTTCACATAATGGTTACTGTAAGCCTGAAAGTAAAGGTGGGGCCAAAATGTTCATGTTACTGACCATCTCAGTTCTTCAACAGTCAGTCCATCTGACGATACTACCCACCGACCATGAGTACATTAGTGTAAACATCTTAGGAAGTCAAAGGCTTACACATGAATTATTACCGTGATTGAGCTGGTCCTCCTTTCTGCGCCTGCTAATTCTATCAATTTTGGTAAGCGTAACTTACTGTCATACTCATAACGGTCGCTGCTAGTTCAAGCATAGAAATATTTGAAAGGGATTCTCAGAGAAAGTGAATACCTGAGCTGAACGATGTGTAAGCAGGATCACCCAGCGGCAATGTAACTGTAGGTAAGAACAGCCCAAACCTTGAATGCCTGTCTGCAGGTGTTAAATGGCGATTTGCTCCCGGTTGTTCCAGGGAAGTTGGCTGCTGACTCCGCTCTGTCATCTATCAGCTAGTCCTGTCATCGAGTCCTGTCATCGAGGCAGATCATCGAGGCAGGTCATCGAGTCCTGTCACCTATTCTTGGTTGATTTTTTCTGGTTACTATTTCTGTCAACTTGTCCTGCCATCTACTGTGGTATTTGACATTATTTTCGAAGCGTTGAAGCCGCCTCGGCCGACTCGACAATTCATGTCATAGAAAGTACTGGGCTCGAGAGCGATTCTGAGCGAAAGTGGGCGGCATGAATAGTAGAAGTTCGGGGCAGGTGACGGATCGACGTGTCAAGGCGGATCGTGGCCGGGGTCGGGCATTTTATTATGTAAGCTCGACATGGGGATACTTCTTCCTTCCTCCGGAGTTCCTACCTACTAGATAGCTTCAACCCAATATACTAAATGCCCCATATGACCTCGTATTCCAACATATGTACCTACCTTACTACATAGTCAATATATCTACATGCACATATTCGCTCTGACCCTCATACTATAGGGCTGATGTTGATCTTCCTTCTCTAGCTTTGAACTTCTAGTTAGAATACACCGCCAAAGGGTTCCCGTATTCCCAACGAATTGCGAGGATACAAATGAAGAAAGAGAAAACACCACAGCTCAACGATGCGTTCTATCGAGAATACTTGCAATGCAGAGTAGCTGTTACACTTTTGGTTTTCTTCGTTCTGTGGACGGTCAAAGTTACCTTTCTGATCCTCTACCGCATCTTGTTTGACGTGTCTCGAACGTTTCTTCGGATGTGGTGGGTAGTTGTGGGTCTTACTTTCGCCAGTTTCTGGGTTTGTATTGGGACCCTCTGTAGGTCTGCGAGTGACCTTTACAACTTCCGTAGGTGGTTCTTCTCAGAATAGTAGAATTGCTTTCCGGAACTGAAGTTTACAGAAAAGTGCGCTTCGCCGACTACTCAGCATGCCGTAAGAGCTACATACAAGTACTGGTGTGCTCTTAATGTGCTAACAGATCTTGCTGGTATGACTTGAATCCAATCTATACAAGTATGCGAACTAACATCAAACCTACCCAGTCATGGCCTTACCAATATACATGTTATTAGGTTTGCAAATGCGCAAGGGCCAGAAGGCTGGTCTCGCTGGTGTCTTTTGTCTCGGTCTCGTGATTGTTGTATTTGACATTCTCCGCACCGTTGAGTCCCTCGCCTCGGGGACCTTCTCGGGTGTTGCTTTGTGGTCAAGTATGAAGGTTTCCATGGCGGTTATTGTGGCTTCTCTGCCACCATATCGCACATTGCTTGGCAACAGAACGAGAAAGGGCACGGTTCGCTACCTCAGCTGGGACCGATATAAGCAATTCGGCAAGAGTAATAGCCAAAAAGCTAGCACGAGCTTCGACAGCGCTAGAAACTACCCGAACGGGGCCTTTACAAGCGTCGACGAGGAAGCGCTTGAGTTACAGAGATCAGCGTCGTCGAGAAAGGGCTCATCGACGTTGTTGCCGGCTCCGCTGGCTCACTTTGGGTGATCAAAATGAATGTTCATCTTGCGAGTACTGATAAATCTATGAGTAATGTAAAACAGTGTCAGATGAAGCTCAGTGGAAAAAGCAAGGTAAATCCTGTAATCCAGATACTTTCAACATATATTCTCTACGCTCTTCGCAGCATAGTCTTTTTTCAACCACGTCACAAATGAAAATAAGCAGGTTTTAAGCAATTCGAACCGAGCGAACGCCAAGATGTTGTGAATGTGTCCCGGCCTCACCGTCGAAACGCATCGCGAGTGACCATGACATGATCAAAGGTCATTCTATTTATTTTAATTAGAGGTGAGTTTCTTACTTACCAGAAATCATTACACTGTAGGTTTCTCGTCCATCTCACTTCTGCAGCTTGTTCCATAATAAACATGGTTAGTTTCAGTCGTCGAGTGGATGACACAGTCACTGATATTCTTTCTCCACTGATATTTGGCAGCATATCTTATTTTGCCCTCTTATTACGCCTCCTTCACTCATCCTTCGATAACCCCCATCGCTGCAACGCACCCAACTCGTCCTCGCTGCTTCCTGGGCCTCTTGCCCCCTCTCTTCGCCTCACTTTTCCAAACTTTTAACGTCGCTTCCCCTCCTCTCAATCTTGCCAGCTGCTTTTAACCTCTACGTCAGATGATCTCTTCCCCACCAGAAGGCTCGAGCTCCCTCTTGCTCGCCATGAGCTCTTTCGCACCACGATCCGCCAGTCTCTCCCGTGTCTGCGCACTACCTACTTGTTCTTCGGAATACCCTCTACCGAGCCTCAAACATGGTCATCGCACAAGCCCTCTGTGGCCGGCCGCTCAGCAGCCTGGTCCCGTGCCCGTCTCACCAGCACAGATCTTCCAGCCGTCCATCGCAGAAGACACAACATGCAGCTCTGCGATCAACGAGTTAGCGGCTGCGTGTCTCTGCAACACCAGCCTGCGTCATGCACTCATTGTTTGCGTGAGTCGAGCACTGATTAGAGCCGGTTTCGGGGCCGGACCGAGCACAAAGAGGTTGGTGACAACATGCGGCTTGGGCAACAAAGAGCTTTGTCCTGAGACATGTGTTTCCGCCAAGTGTCATGGTTGAAGATCCTGTCCCACGTTCTCAAGCTGTCTGGGTTCCATCTTGTCAAAGGCGAATATGTTTCACGAGGCATAGTAATAGAGTGTTGAGCGCGATATATAACTTTCAATAGGATCCCTCACTGTGTACTTTCCGCTACTGAATTGCCCTAAGCATTCAACATACGTCATCTACCCTCTTTCTTCCTTCCTTCCATCGGCCAGCTCGAGCCGTACAACCGCTGTGCTGTATCCTACTCATTCAGACGCCATGCCATTCCCCGTCCCCGAAGACACACCCGCAAATAAAAACTGCTCTCTGGATTGTCACTACAACAGTCCACGGTACTCCGAAAGATGTGAACGTTGTAACGAACCCCTGGAGCGAATTACCTCAGGCACGCTATCGATCACCAGCCACCTGTCCTTCATTCCCGGCGCGTCATCTTCGGCTGGCCGCTTGGGGACGAAGGCCCCAGACATGGTGGAGCCTGGGATTGAGAATATGAAGAGAGAACGCATCGGGCATGATGCGGAATGGAGTTGGCGAGGAGGTCAGTGAACCAAGACAGGGTAGTCCGTGTGAAGAGTGTGATCACAGTATCTGGATTATGATAATCGTTGAATATGCAAAGTCGATAAGCGTATTATTATTATTATTATTCGCATAGCTGAGATTGAGCATAATACACCCCGCGAACAGTTACGAATTCAAATCAAGATGAGGATTCAGACTGGTTCCCCAATCTCAAGTTGTTCAATCTGATGCTCTCCTCTCTAACAACCGCCACCCAATCGCGATATTCCTTACCTGCTCGTTCAGATCTCAGGTCTTTGGAGCTAAATCGGTAAGAATCCCACCACGCCCCGACATTCTCAAATTCTAATTGCATAAGTGCCTTTCTAAGAAACTGAGGCCAGCGCACGTCGAGCTTTAATCCGTAGTCTGTGATATCTGTGATAAACGCTCCGTCTGGGTTTGGACAAGTGGCCACCCAGTAGCGGGGCCAGTATGCTGTAAAATCCCAGTTTATGATCTCTGCTAGCCGGCCTTTTTCGCCAGGTAATGTATGATAAACAAAAATATTACGGGTCGTGAGGTCGGAGTTGTAAAGGACGAATTCAGGTCCAGAGTCGGGGATCAATGTCATGTTGAAACTTTCTTTCAGATGTGTCTTGAATCCTTCCTGCGAAAATCGAGGCCATTGGAACTGCTTCCATGATTCGCTGTGTGGAACATCTTTGAGCGGTCGCCATCCGACAAGTCTAGTCTCTTGAACGCCATGTTGATCAAGCGTTTCCAGCATATTAGAGGTATGCTGTGTCAGTGTTTTAACATGAGCTGCAACCTGATCCGCGACGTCTTTGACCTGGCTGTCATCCATATAGACCAATGCTTCAGCCATCAGCACTCCCCGTGCACGTTTCATGATCATAAAAGTTCGGGTCCAGGTGGGATCGATCCACTCATAGATAACCCGGGTTGTGGGAATCTCAGGGTGTTTATCATTGATGAATTTGACGGTACGACCTTCAAGCTGAGCGCCTTTCTGCCAGCTGACGACCTTGACGTACGTTTCAGGGGTGATATGCCAAATGCCGAAAGATGTGGTTGACACAAGTTTACCAGCTTGTGCCCATCCGGCGGCCTCCGAAGTCAAGGCTGGATCTTGTGGTCGAAGGCATAGAATGGCGCCATTATCCGCCCATTGTACCACAGCATCGCTTGGTACCATATCGGGAGAACTGTAGTGCTCACAAAAGAACATCGATCCCATCGCCCATCGCCCAACCAACTTGATAGACTTGCTCGCCGGGACGTCCATCTCCCTGCCGTGCGTTAGCAGATTCTACGATGAAGGTAGTTTGAAAGCACATTCAAGCAAGGGTGTAGTCAGACGATCGACCTACTTGATAGCCATGGTGTCTGACAGGCTGCTTCTTCGTCAGAAGGCTTGCGTGTGCTATCAAGTAAACAAGAAAAGAATTTTGTTATCAGGATGAACTGCCAAACTCTTAGAACGTTGACTACTTAAAGATGATGGATCGAGCAATTTATCTCAAGTAGATGATGTTAACATATACGGTCTTCGAGATGCAAGCAGCCATTCAGCAGCTCGCATGTTCAAATCACTGCAAACATCGCTTGTATCAAGAGATAGTCGCGGCATGAAGTAGAAAACAAAGACAAGCACCTTATGATCACGGTCAAGTTCCATTTCCGGTATGATAAATCGAGCCATATATCTCAAGTAGACGATGCAAAAATATACTGTCTTTGAGATGCAAGCAGTCATTCAGCAGCTTGCATGTTCAAATCACTGCAAACATCGCTTGTACTAAGAGATAGTCACGGCATGAAGTAGAAAACAAAGACAAGCACCTTATGATCACAGTCGAGTTCCATTTCCGATATGATAAATCGAGTCATATATCTCAAGTAGACGGTGCAAAAATATACTGTCTTTGAGATGCAAGCAGCTATTCAACAGCTCGCATAATCAAAGAGATGGTTGCGGTATGCAGTAGAGAACAAAGACAACCACCTTATGATTACAGTCAAGTTTCATTATTCGGTTGACTCAATCATTGCAGATGTTACAATATCGTACATTTCGGTCCCTAAGAAGCGAATAAACAATTTTCTGACAGTTGTTCGCAGATATGAAAATTGAAAACGGAATGAACTTCGTGAAGACCCGTTCTATAGAGTCTGGCCAGCAAAGTAGACACCTAAGAACGAGGATTCGCAAAAGAGCGATCAACGTACGAACATGCAGAGGCAAGCAGAGAAAGTCGAACTGCGCGCTCGGGTGTCAGCCTTACAGGTCACGTTAGAACTACCCCTCATGGAACTCTACTCGAGTAGGTACAGTACCTTAGAGTAGAGTACCAACTGAATCTTGGTATACGAGGACACGAGGGTAGATAGGCATACAGATATATTTGACTAAACTATGTAGTAGGTAGAGCATACGGATGAAGAAGGAAGGAAAGAAGTGGGCGAAGGGTAAATACCCATCCACTAGCGCCGGATCAATGCGGAGATTACTAACCACAGGGGTAACAGTACCGTTCCCTGTTTCCACCATTTCCAACACTCCCTCTTAGGAATTGGAGCTCTATATGAAGCTATCCAGGCCCTCTACTGACTGTATATCCATGCTCTTTTACTCGCCGGCGCCATGCTCGGCGGGGGTAGCTTCATTCCTTGAAGCTAGTCCCATGACTGACCTGGACCTCAGGAATTTGCCTGACTCCAGGGGCTTGGTGAGGCCGTCGGCCACCATTTGATCGGTGGGTATGTATTCCAACCTAATTGCTCCCTCTTCTACCTTGTTCCGGACATAGTGATACGACGTATCAATGTGCTTGGCCCGGGGGTGATTGACGGGATTGCTACCCATTTTTATAGCCGCTTGGTTGTCAGCTAAAATGGTAGTTGGATTCGTATCCGAACCATCATATCCCACCTCTTTCAATGCTTGAACCAGGAAGGTCAATTCCTTGGCTGCATTACATTCGCCGACGTATTCAGCTTCAGCAGATGACGTGCTAACGCATTGCTGACGTTTGGAGCTCCAACTAATTGGTCCATTCCATAGGAAAAACATATAGCCGGAGGTGGACCTTCGGGAATCCAAGCAATCCGCATGGGCTGAATCGGTATATCCAAAGAATTCAGCTCCCCCAACTCCCTCCACTTTGGAAGGTCCATATCGAAGCCCCAGCTGGGCAGTTCCGGCTAGATAACGAATGATTTGTTTGACAGCTAGATCATGGTCGGGGGTAGGATTCGCCGAATATCTGCTGCATTTGCCCACTGCATAGGCTATGTCTGGCCGTGTTTGGCAGGCTACCCACATCAGTGTTCCGATGATTGATTGGTAGCCCCCTATTTCTTCAGGGGTAGCTTGGTACTCGACCCACTCCTTGAACTTCCAATAGACGTTCTTTTTGAGCTGGCACCTGTGGTGCATCGGTGTTTTAGTTGGGCTGCAGTCGCTCATGCCCAGGAGCTCGATGGCTCGCTTGATATAGGTGCTTTGGTTGATCCAAAGAGTCCGTTCAGCTCTATCACGAGTTATGTGCATTCCTAGATACCACCCGATTGAGCCAAGGTCTTTCATTTGAAAGCGCTCTGCAAATTGCAGCTTCAGTGCTTCGATATCGGATATGTTCGGTCCTAGAATGAGTAAATCGTCCACATAGATAGCGATAATGATCCCATTATCATGAATGAACACTGAATGGTCAATTTCTACCCTTTGGTAGCCGATGGAGATGAGGTAAACTTTCAGGGTTGCATACCATTCCCGAGGCGCCTGTTTTAGTCCATATAGGGCCTTGTTTAGGCGACAGGCTAAAAAGGTTCCATTTGGTCCTTTTTGCTCAAACCCCGGAGGTTGCTGCACCCAGACCTCTTCCTTTAGGTGTGCTTCTAGAAAAGCGGTGACGACGTCCATTTGTTCGGCTTCGTAGTCATATTTGGCCGCCAATGCCAGGAGCATTTTGATGATCGTGGCTCTGACCACCGAAGCAAAGGTCTCGTCATAGTCAATTCCCTGCTCCTGACGGAACCCCTTACACACCCATCTAGCTTTGTATTTGATCACCTCCCCTTTGGGCCCTCGCTTAATGGTAGTTACCCAGCGCGTCGGCAGTATTCGCCGGTCCGGCGGAGGTGTCTCCAGGGTAAAGGTGTCATTTTTGGTGTGAGCGTCGAGCTCACTCCTGAATGCGAGCTTCCATTGCTCCCAATCGGGACTAGCTCTAGCATGTTCCACTGTTTGTGGAGTATCCGATTCGATTTGAACTCGGTTTGCTCTACTGGCAAAGCCCCGATTATGGCCTCTGGCCCAGGGGTCGTTTAGTGCCCTGTAGTCAACTGGTCCAGCGGTGGCCCGTTTGGGACGTCCGCTCGGAGCATCAGGAGCATCAGGAGCATCAGGAGCATCAGGAGCATCAGAATCGCTTGAGCTATCTGGCTCGCTTGATTCTAGTTCTAGTGGCCTGCTCCTACTAGCTTTCTGTGGAGCGGCTGGTGTTCTTGTTTGGTGATCGTCGGCTATTTCCGCGATCTCCGCATTTTCAGTGGTCTTTATCGGGGAAGGTGAATCGTCGGTTTGATCATCGAAGCTTAGTACCGAAAGGTCTTCATACCCCCCGGCTTCGGTGACTACCTCGTCCCATTGAACGTGACTAGATATTAGTACATTCTTCCCGTTCCACAAGCGGAACTGATTGGCTCCCTCGTAGCCCAAGAACTGACATTTTAAGCTCTTGTCATCGAGCTTTCGACGGGCTTTCTCCACATGGTGATAGGCTATGCATCCAAACGTATGTAGGTAGCTAAGGTCAGGCTTCTTGCCATGCCAGGCCTCATAGGGAGTTATTTTGTCCAACGCAGTGGTAGGACTCCTGTTCTTCAGGTAGGTGACAGTCATTATTGCTTCACCCCATAGCCGTATCGGCAATTTGGCGCTAGTCAGTATAGCGCGAGTTCGTTCAAAAAGAGTGTGAAAACATCGCTCTGCAACTCCATTTTGACTCGGGTTATATGGTGCCGTCGGCTCCCATTTGACCCCATGCTCTTCGAGCAATTCAATGGTTTGATGACCAGCATACTCACCTCCATTATCTGAACGCAGTCGATGGACCGGGGTGCCCCGAGTCTTCATCAATTTCAGGTATTTCCGAAGTACGCCTTTTAGGTCGGATTTTCGTTCTAGTAGGTAGGTGGTCGTATATTGGCTGTAGTCATCAATCATAGTAGCTACATATCTGGATCCTCCATCGGTCTTAGGTATCTTACCACCGCCGGCGAGGTCCGTATGTACTAGCTCACCTGCTTTGGTGGCTCTGGTGTGGGGTTTTCGGCTTGGCGTTCTATGTTGCTTGCCTATGGCACAGGCCCTACATACCGATTCTGGGGATTCTTTGCTTTCTAGGCTATTTGCAGAATCCACATCGATGCCGATGCTCATGCTGGCCAGGCGTTTGACGTCTGCCATATTCAGATGAGCTAACCGTTTATGCCATGGGCGCCATGACGCCTTAGCTGGCCCTGTTCTGCTTGCCAGGGTGACTGATCGGGAATTTGGGGGGTTGGTTGGTGTATCCACGAAATATGCTCCCCCATCGTTTCTCCAGCCGGTGAGGGCGACGGCACCTCTAGGGTCCATGAAACGGAATTCGCCGTTCTTTATACTACACGTATACTCTTTGACTTCCACCTGACCGACTGACATCAAATTATAGTGTAGTCCTGGACAGTGGTAAACATCGGTTAGCCGGATTTTGGTTGGTTGATTGTTCAGCAAAATGTCAATCATAACCGAACCCTTCCCGACGATGGGTACTGCCTCATTATTTGCAGTAACAATGCTGTTACCGGTGACCTTTCGGTATGACTGTTCATCGAACAAGCTTATGTCATAGCAGACATGGTCCTCAGCTCCGGTGTCTATCCACCAGGCATCTGTGTGGCTGCCAGCTCGGCAGGCGATGGAGGCCTTCATTGTTCTGACTATTCTGGCTCCGAAGCTTTTTCCGGAGTCATCTCCTTTGGCCAGGTCCTTTCTTTCCTGAAGAGACTTCCATCCATATGGACGGAGCTTCGGGTGTAGAAGCCAGCAGCCCTGTTCGCTGTGGCCCCCTTGCTCGCAATGAGCGCATTTTTTCGATTCCCTTCGGAGTTCGCTGTTGTTTCCGAATTTTCGCTTCTTGCCACCAAACTGAGCTACCATACTTTTGGAGCTGAAGTTATCCTCTGGATTTGACCGCTTGTCATGGTCGGCTAAGGCGATAGTCATATCATCGATTAATAGATCGGATTTGTTGACCTTGGCGCTCTGTATCAGGCCGAAGATGTATGGTTCTAGACTTTCGTTAAGGCCTAGAAGGAAGAGGTTGCTCAGCATCCACGGTTGAATTGTTTTCCCGGTGTCTGAGCACTTGACGGCGGCTTGCTTGAGCGAGTCCGCATAGTCCTGGATGGATTTGAAATCCGATTGCTTTGTTTGAGTCAGTTCCTTGGTTGCCAGGAATAGGGTGGTCAAATCCGACTGCTCATATTGGGCCTTCAGGATAGACCACATTTTGGTGGCGCTTTCTGCTTTGGTTATATGTATTCTGGGTCCCTTTTCGCAGCTGAAGCCAATTATACCGCTGGCCCTGTCGTTTCTATCTTCCCAATGTTGAACATCAGTGGTATACTCCTTTTTATCTGCTGTCGAGGCGTCGGATGACAGTGGTACCGGTTTCTCCAGCTTCCCTGAGGTGATCATCCAGAGACCTTTGGCTTTCAAGGCATTGGTTATATCCTCCTTCCATGACTCATAGTTCTCGCTCCCCTTTGGTGACAGCGAGTTCGATGCTTCGAGTTCTGCCCTTAGGTATGTTTATGGTAGCGGAAATAGAGCTAACCCGGGCTCATAACCTATTGGTATATGAGGGTCAGAGCGAATATGTGCATGTAGATATATTGACTATCTAGTAGGTAGAGCATGTTTGGTAGAGCATACAGATGAAGGAAGAAGTGGGAGGACGGATAAATACCCCTAGCGCCAAGCCGCTTCGGCCGGAGCGGAAATAACTAACCGCCGGGGTATATGTATGAGCATACGTACCCCGTTTCCAACACTCAACGCGGTGGCAAACCTCGCAATCAGGCTGTTACTGATGCCTTTCAGAGCATAATCCTACCAAACTGAATCATTCCTGCAGTGAAGTGCGTATGAGGTGATGCAATAAAGTATTCGGAATGGCCACCGTACCGCAATTGCACTAGAATATACGCGAACATCAATAAAGATGCAAACTTTGCAATCACACATAATACTCAATACTCAGTTAAACCTGATTATTAGCGACTTCAGTTATAGTTCTGAACTGAATCTTTTTAATGAATCAAAAGAAATCGAATACGATCGAGCGCGCATAAAGATAGATATAAAGGCTTTTGTAATAAGCTACGTTGATTTTACGTTGGCCCCTACATTGTATTCCAAATACTTTATTGCAACACCCCCTGCTACTACCTACCCCTGTGTTTAAAACATGTTTTAACTAACCTCATTTCATTAGTCAATAAACATGTTTTAAACATGTTCATGCCCTAACCGTGTTATTATAAAATAAGGGAAAGGTTAAGCCTTGTATTTGCATGAACGCCGCAACGCGTACTATTAAACAATCTCAAACTGAGTGACCACCACCTTGGCGTGCTTGGCCTTCATACTCCCACTGAACAGTTTACAAAGTAGGTCAAGTGAGAGCACAGAATCTACAAAGCTTGCTAAGATCACTGCAGTCTTCAACGGCTCTTTTTCAGTCTGATATCCCTTTGACGATATCGGATAAGGCATTACAATAAGTGCCCGAGGCATTCTTTGCCTTCCTACGGTATGGCCTTAAGGCGACCGTTACAGGTAAAGCCGCCAGCAGCGAACGATCCTCTGCCTGATTGCGAGGGGCCGAAACTCGGTGAATTTCAACATTGCACTTCGGCCATCCAATTTGTTGATCTCTTGAGTGCCGAGACGCCTGGAGTTGATGGGCATGTGTTTAAAGTGATTATCGAATCCAAGCATTATGCGCTCAAGATGGTAAGAGATACACCTATTGAAGCTTCACATAAGCTGATTCATAAATCTTCATCCGGTAGTTTACTTTTTTCGATCATCCAACTGAAGCCGATGGTTTAGCAGGAATTGAAATAACGGACGAAACATACATTGCTCATAAGGATCCTTTTTATGCTGAATGCCGCGCATATGGTTGCATTGAGAAAAACAACCAGAACGGGAAAATCGCCGTATACTGTCATGGCTTTCTGCATATCCCAGCAGAACAGGAAGAAAAGCTCGCTGCTGCACCTTTTGACATCGACAGTGATTATTGGAACCGACCAAAGGAGGAATACGAATGGCCGATTACAGCAAGGCAACCATTTCGCGCTATTGTTAAGGAGCTGGCTAGGAGTAAAAAGCGACTCACCAGGGTCAAACAGATGAGAGAAGATCTTCTTGCGCTGCACGGCATGGGAATATACATTCAAGACATTAGGGAAGACAATTATATCAGCGGAAAGCTGGTTGATTTCAGCCACTCCTGGACAGATCCGCATATGATGTTAGACCCAAGGATCCGGTCGCAAAGACTTATCGACAGTGACATTGAGGGGGACTTGCTCACGTTCGACCGGATGCTAGAAGAAGCTGGTATTCGAACCCGGTTGAAAGCCTTGCCCGGATCAAACAAAACCGGCAGGCTGCGCTCAAAGATCATGAAGCCGGACCGCTTTAGCTTCTGACACTGGCATTTCCTAGACTTCATGAGACCCAGGACAGTATTGATCCGCCTCACGAAGACGAAGATGTATACATAAATCAGCCCAAGTATTCTCTTATGCCAAATACGAGCTACGAAAGCCTTACCTCAATGTCTCCAACCAATTCAACTATCGTAGAGAAGCCTGCACATATCGATCATTCAGATGATCTTTGATCTGAAGCTGTTCTGCAGTCGACTTGTGATTATCAAAATATATGTAGTGCAGAGCAATTTCCATCGGAAATGGCGTCACCCTCGTCTACTGCACACGTTGCATCTGGCGACCGAAAGAAACAATAGCTTGAGCATTTTTGCAATGATGCTGGCCAGATTGATGAGAATGGTAAGACTATCGTCGTGCCACATGTTTCCATTCATGAATCATGATTCAGCAGCTCTCTAAACGGTACTCCGTAGGTACCTTTTACTCGTATCCCTTTAACCGCCACAAGGTCGGCCACCCCCCTTCGATCAATACCTAGGCCAAATTTGGTAGCAGCTTGACCAGATGGGGTACGGGTGCTTAATAAACCGCGCTGTCGCCGACTCGCCGAATCCAAATAAATGTTTTAGTTATTGGCCTACGAGCATTGTAGATCATAGGTAGGGGTGGCCGACCTTGTGGCGGTTAAAGGGATACTTCAGCTACGCTAATGCAAGCCAACACTACAGGGGAGGCCTAGGGCTTCTTCATACTTGCCATAGAATACATATTACCTTAGTATGTAAACAAAGGAGACGCGTCGCGCATTCCCACACCTCATTTCCCATTTCCTTCCTTCCACTGCCAATCCTTCTATTGCTTTTTTATTTGACCTTCCTGTACCATAACCACTATAGCACCTCACTGTCAACATCGTCAACATGTCCAAATCTACCTCCTCCGCTCCGGACTGTGCTGACCCCGCTGTCGCCGCCGCCTTCAATTCCACCGCCCTCACTATTCCGGTTCCATCGGCGAGACCGATGCCCACATTGCCTCATACGCCGGTGGATCTAGCAGTTAAGCGGCGTCAGCTTTTTGAAATGACGGAGCCAGTAGGGCACGAACATGTTTAAAACATGTTTTTTGACTACCTTCTTTAGGCTAGCTCAAAGCGTGTTTTATACACGCTTTTTGATGAGGTTTAAAACACAGGGGTTATATCTATAGTAGCAAATTGATAGAGGGGTTAATTTGCCTGCAGGTTGACCCCTTCACCACGTAAAGGAAGCTTCATGGCCGTCGCTATTCAAATACCCGTTGAGGATATCCTCGCTCGAAGGATTTAGCCTGGCCAAAGCAATTTCCTCCTGCAATAGTCTATCCTTCATTTTACATAGCTCCTCCTCATCAATTTCAACGCTCTGTGCGAAGCTTCCTTTTTAGGTCCTTCGGCCGATTAAGCGTTCGTTCCGGCCATATGACTGTGACGACACTGAACAGTAGTAAGCCTTTCAGATACGATTATCTGCTGGAAGTTATCGACGACGAGCTGGTTCAAAGGCCTACCGCCACGTTGCGGAGGCATTGCTGGAGGTAGAGAGGGTCTGAAAGCAGGTTAGCTAGTAGAACTGACGACAGCGAGGGGTCAACAGCAAGGTGAACCTTCCTATCAGCTCGAGACCGGCGCAGGAAGCCAGCAAGTCTATCGCGTTGTATGCGTATTCCGGACGGCGATACCAAACTTGATGCTTTTGATATGTTCTCGATTTGACTGCGAGTGGGAGGCCAGGAAACGGAGAGGGCGACCGAGGTCTGTGAAGTAGAATGTGTTGGCAGAGTGATAGAAGAAGCTGGCTTCGTGGTAGACGATTCTGCATGTTCGCGGAAGGCCTAAATCTGTGGCTTTGATAATCCGAGGGCTGAATACGGACACCTGATGCGCCATGGGCTCAGAACTCGTAGATTTTGTTCCTAATCTCGACAGGGGCGGTGCAAAGCCTTGAAGATCGCTGGTGGTGTCTGAGATGGTCTGATGTTTACTCCATGATGTCGATGGAGACTAGAGAGATCGCGTTATGCAGAACAGTTAGATGCACTAGACTCAGAAAAATTAGCGAACAATCTAGGGACAATGTAGCATTCTAACATCCGTTTATCTTTTCAGCAGTAAGTCGAACTTATTACTTGCCGCTCACTCGTTACCATGTCGACTTTGAATTCACAGATCCGTGTGGAAGGGCTTATCATAGATTCGGGTGCTTTGCGTCGAGTCTAGAGTTTCATTCAGCCTTGGAGCAGTGCGGTTGAAACAGGGGAAAACATAAATTTAGTTAGCGTCTGACTCAACTATTTTGCGCTCATTGGTTGGGATCAAACAATTGAACATAGCCAGCCTGTATCTTCAGCCGCGCGCTTAATCACGGACTCGACGCGTCCAGAATTACCCCTCAATCTGAAGCATGACTCCGAGTTTTCTCTCGCATCATCATGCTCGATGCCCATTTCCCCAGTCCGCCGACCCAAGAGATCGATCCATGTTTTACGCTTTGCAGAGTGCCGTGCTTGATGACCGCCATCACGTCTGAATATCAACCATTGTGTGGTCAAAAGCGTCGACGAGGTGCGATCGAAGAAGATCACTCGACGACTGGGACGCTGCAACCCCCTTGGAAAAGAACCAAAAGACGTCGTCAATCACAGCAGGAGACAAACATAGCATACTGGGATTCACTCTCCAAGCTGTGGCTCACTCGACGGGCTTTGGACGAACTGAATCGGCGAAACAGAAAAAGGGCCAGTCCTGTCAGAACCACTGTTGCACGCGGTCTAGATCTGGGTGACGAAGCAGCTCTATTGAAGAACCCCTCAAAGGAATTGAAGCGCTTCGCCAGACACGGCGGTCCAGATCTTCGTGACCTTGGAGGGGTGAGTTTGGCCCGGAAGACGTCGAGATCGTTGCTAATTCCGTCCCTTCAGTATTCAGAATCCTCCATACCGAACTTCACTGCCCACGTTATGCCGTCGAATCAGTCCAATTCGAGGACCCAATCGAAGTCCAGAAATACCTTAGGCGACTCTACCGAGAAGACCACAACCTCGAAAACAAAGAAGACTTCTCCATACGATCCCAATTTTGAGCAAAACCTCATTGATAACGGCATCTATCCAGATGATTATGATTTCCCGGATGGTCGAGATCCTCCAAGACCAAATAACGAGAACGAAATCCTTGGCAGGTTAGGGCAGCCGAGGTCATCTCTTTCACCATCTCAGTTCTCCAATAGGGAATTTCGTACCTTCAAGCAGACTAATTCACGGGCTTTGAATGAGGACGCTGTGATGGGTGACGTTTTCCCAGTGATTCAGGGTACTGCCCGCATCCCATCCGCAAAGAATCTCGTGTTTGGAAACCTCGAGCCACTTACCCATGGCAACTTGGTCGACGCCAAACCCGACTTCTATGAAGGAGCACGTCCTGCACAAATAGACCTACGAATCCGCGAAGAGCTAGGACCATACGTCACACCGGCCACACAGGGGCAGGCCCCAGCGTTACCCAATTTCTTCACTGAGGCGAAGGGTCCCGACGGGAGTGCGGCCGTGGCTAAACGACAAGCTTGTTTCGACGGCGCACTGGGTGCCCGTGGTGTTCATAAGCTTCGGTCATTCGAAGCGGACCCTACTCTAGCATACGATAACAACGCGTACACCATCACCTCGACTTATAACGACGGAACCCTCAAGATGTATACGATTCACCCCACCCAAGCATCTAATGTGAAAGACTCTCCCGAATACCATATGACCCAACTGAGAGGATGGTTGCTGACTGACACCCCTGAAACATTTCGACAGGGAGTTGGCGCTTTCAGAAACGCCAGAGACTGGGCAAAGGAGCAAAGGGACCGGCTCATAGCAACTACTAATGGCAGGATGATGGGGATGCCCAGAGACGCGTCCACCTTAGAGCCTTCTACTCACAGCATGTCTCAGTCCTCTATCGAGCCGGATGCACCAGAATCTGAGACATCCGCCGACGAGCTTTCCCAGGACGTGGGCCAAGGTTCCGGCCTTTCCCACAAGCGCCTGAAAAGAGAACCAGAGAAGCACTCTTCCAATCGTGTTCTGAAAATACGCCCCGAGAAGAGCTATTCTGGAGCTAACAGCAGGTCTCGCAGCAGAGGTCGGCTCTCTCAGAGGCGATAGTGTTTCCTGGTCCATACTCGGCCGCACAACTGTGAAGAGGCAAGCACTGATTGTTCCCTGAATCCAAAATTCGTGGGCACTGCTTGCTTTGCCAGCGTCAACGGTTACTTGGATATGGGCGAGTGCAACATGTTTGGCTCTTGCTACTCGAAGGCTGACAGATACCCAAGTGTAGCACCGCTGCGATGACTTGGAGTCTCCTGGATACGTGCTTCTCCACTTCCTCCGCGGTTCTCTCCCATGGCAGGTCCCCCTGGCCACGAATCAACAGCCAAAAGAGGAGCTCATCTTGGCGAAGAAAGAGACGATCCATACAGAAGATATTTTTCTCCTGCAGAAGGAACTCCACCTTCTCTTCCGTCTTTTGAGCATGTTTTTCGGCCTTTTGGATCCGTTCTTCTGCTCTTTGGGCCTGTTCTTCTGCCCGGCTGGCACGTGTATCTCCGTCTCTTTGGAGGTCAATGACCATATCAATAAGTTTGGCTAAGAGAGCGTTATTGGGGTTTTGACGTACTGCGGGCTGCATGCCTTTCGTTCTCGGGGCTGGGGGGTTTTTCAAAGGCCTCGTCATCTATATCTGTTTCGCACGACTTGTCCGTGGGACGCCGAGTCCTCGTAGGACATTGCGAGCCCGTGGGCAGCTTAAGATAATTGTTGTCTTGGGTTTCTGAGAGCGGCGCCGCCGTCATCGCGCTTGCCGCCGGCCCTATAGCCTTGGGTGTATGTGAGAATTAGTAGAGGGGTATACGATACCTAAGAGGTTCAGGTCAACGTTCTCTTGACTGCAATATAAGATGAGTCAGATATCGAAAAATCCAACTCTGGTACGTGACGCAGTCTGTATTATCCTCAAGCAAACTCGTACGTAAGCATTGAGAGATAATGAAGATTCTCTCCCTTCGAAATACAATTTAAGGGTGCTACCAAATACTATCGTGCTGTGCTCTGCGGATGAAGAGAATTAGGAATTTTCGTCACATGATGCATAATGCGCGCGCGCACTTTCGGTCACGTGTAGAGGTACATTAGTCAACAGGAGCCGTTACCGTACAAGTCGTAGTGCATGAGGCACGGCTCCAGACACACCTCCCATAGGCATCTTCGGCAGCTGAACCGACACTCCTCATTTCTGCGGATGATATTGCGGGTTCGGCCCGCGCTGATACTAGTGCCAAACGTCGCATCCCGGAACAGCAATGTGCACTACCTAGACCCGTTTGTGACAAGCCCGGCGAGAAGACGTAGGAGTTTCTAGATGTTGGAAATGGTGGAAACAGGGAACGGTACTGTTACCCCTGTGGTTAGTAATCTCCGCATTGATCCGGCGCTAGTGGATGGGTATTTACCCTTCGCCCACTTCTTTCCTTCCTTCTTCATCCGTATGCTCTACCTACTACATAGTTTAGTCAAATATATCTGTATGCCTATCTACCCTCGTGTCCTCGTATACCAAGACTAGAAATGGGATAGCTGGAAAGAGAGAACATCAGCAGATCACGCCTGGTAGGGTAGACCACCCTTGGTGTGCGCCACCGCTCGTGGGGTACACCACGCGAGTCCACATCTACCGAAAATTTTCTATAAAACCGATTTCTTGCTGTTGCAACACCTCTCCCCGAGTAGACCCTCCAAAGCTTGAGGGAGCTGGAGGGAGTATTCGCCGAGGGAACACTCCCCAGGGCAGTACTCCCCACGGGTCCATCCAAAAACTGAGGGGAAATTGAGGAGTATTTGCCGAGGGAGCACTCCCCACTGAGTATTCAAACCTTGAGGGGAGTGCTGGCCAGGAGAGTACTCCCTACTGGTTGAGCCCCCAAAATCTACGGGAGTACTGGCTAAGAAGCACGAGGCTATTTAGATGATGACGTAAGATGTGGCAGAGGTGTAAGAAGAGGAAAGGTCTATCGCCAACTCTGCAACAACCATCTGAAGGGCACGCAAGGACTTAGGAGGCTCGACAAGTCTGTGCACCGAGAGAAGATATAATGGGTGGATAGCCATGTAAAGGGGAACATGGTGTGGCTAATTAGTGGTCTTGAAAAGTCGGGTCACATGGAAGGCCTACTGCACAAAGCGCACCGTGGAATTGACCCCAAAATTCGGGCAGCAAGGTACGTATGGCTGATAAGCATCGAAAGGGGTCGGAGCCAAATCTTGGAGCAATGTTCTCATCGTAATGTAAAACGCATGGAATGGAATCAGCTCACATCGCAGTAATGGTAGGATGGCAAGTAAATTTAAGGGTTAGAACGTGACAGCACATGGATCTTTCCATACTTTCCACCGTTTTCCGAGCTATTTGATTCTTTCCTTCACCATAGAACAGAAGTCATTCAATAGCTCTCTGTTGCCGGCTGCTCCTACCAACACATCCATCTCGTAGCCGATATATTGCTTCAGCATACTCCTCATTGGCTCGGCTCCATCAACGGGCTCAGAGATTTGATTATATACGAATCAAGCCAAAGCGGCAATATCCCCTACACATTCTGGCCACAGAGTGAAAATTGCAAGCGTTTGATGCAGACTCTTCAAGGCAAGCCTCTTCAGCGGCTGAATATCAAACTTTTCGGCGAAGACGTAAACATGTGCATGAGATAGAAATACATTCGTGTAATCTTCATAGGGCGCGGAGTTGGCACGGGGCGCCGACGCGATACTCTCATCATCCGGCTTGCAAAATTGTAGCACCAGAAACGATTCTTTCATGACTTCTTTTCTATGTCGACGAGGTGCTTCAACAAATGAGGGATTGTGATTTTTAAACTTCCGTGGAGGCGAAGGGGAGTCCGGGGGTGCGATCAAGGCAGGTCCTGCTGTGGAAACCGTGAGCCAACTGTACAGATTCCATGTAAATTCAACACACCAGTCTGTTCGGTCGGTGCTACGTCTTGTGGACGATCACAAAACCGTGCAGCAGGGTAAAAGCCCGCATAGGCCCAATGGCAGAAACGAGCAAATGTTGGTCCATCAACCTCTTCTAATCCTGCTTCACCATTTTGCGCCTCGGACATATGACCATTAATTAGGCGATCAAGTGGCTTTGATACACTGGCGACCAATGTTCTATGCATGTATATCGGCTTGCCATCGACAACAAACCTGAATGGTTTGGAGCCAAACCCACTAGTCCATTAGAGTTGTGCTTGCTGAATTGAGGTGATTACTCACTCCATGACATCGTCAATCATTGTGATTCTGCTGCAATTGCCGGTACTTTAGTTGAGGAATGAGAGGAATGATTGCTGGGAAAGGTATTACGTATGTGTTCGTCAGATCAATACAGCTTGCTTCTTTCTTACGGTCAGAAACACATGACCTGAGAGCTTGGCACTCGTACGTACGAGATAAGGACGTAATCCACACCGGTCACACCTCCAAAAGAAGACAGCGAGCCTCATAGCAGACTTAGGAATTGAAATGTTCGAATATCACAATGATAAACGCAGTGCCGGGGGCTGGACGCCAAGAGGAGAAGTTGGAATGCTATTGAAGGCTTTGTCTTTCAAGCCTAGCCAATCATCCTTCTTTAACGCCCTCCAAGCCGTCTTTCTTCCAGGTCAAACACCGAAAGCTGTGTTCACTGGAACGCCTTGTGCTACCCCCACCTGTATACACAGCCAACCTTTCTTTCGTCTTTCCCTCCCTCCTTCACACGACCGATGCAGTGCATGCGAACTCCTTGACGTGGTCATTTTTTATTTGAGCCCGCTCTTTACTTAACACTGTTTCCGGCGAGTCGTGCATACGATATTGTGACGAAACGCATGGCAACAAAAGAAGCATCCGTAACGTTCGACGTAGCAACCTAATGACCCATCAACGGTCCATCAATGGGCAACCTTGTTCTCCTAGACGCAACGGAGCGATACACAGCTTCCCTGAGGAACCGCAGTCGTGATCGAGGAGAGATTGATTGAAAACTTATTGACTTGGATATGCTCCAAATTTTCTCGCATCCTTCTCTGCCCACACTGGCGGGGGTGGACTTCCATGGGTAGGCATATCTACGTCCCAAAGCCTCCAAAGAAGCGGGACGATCCTATTTCCAAAAGCAAGACCATTGCTCATGCCGTCTTCAGCCATCTACATACAAGCAAGGATTCAATTTCTGCGGCGTTCAGTCGGTCTTCCAGCGTATGTCTCTCTTCCATTCCAATCTCACCTACATCGGCCAGCAAACCACAATTTCAAGGCAACAAATTATCTGCTTCTCCTGCGCCCGTGAACCATGACGAGAGCCCCATGAAGAGTACCACTACCGTACCTCCAGGCAGCGAGGCAGCCAGAAA
>JAABUO010001693.1_pt1 | contig 28131 bp, 33 predicted proteins | sample 5559291 | NCBI WGS metagenome assembly JAABUO01 (sample SAMN10711878, study PRJNA513372) | rock metagenome | isolation source: Antarctica rocks | place: Antarctica: Victoria Land, Finger Mt sud | reverse complement strand
TTTTGGGCGACAGTACTTGCGCGGGTGCCTTAAGATCTCAGTGCATTCTGATGTGACTGCTGAGGCTTCATGCCAGTTGTACGCGATCTGGTGGACAGTCTAGACGTTCAACCGGACCGCAAACAGCTTGTGGCAGATGTCCTTCATGAGCTGGGCTACTTACTTGATGAGCAAGCTGGAGAGGCGCTTGATGCGCTGACCGAGCCGCAGCTTCAAAACGTCAGAGTCAAAGGGGCAGGACTGAACGTTAGGGAAATCAACGCTCTTCTTGTAAAGTTCAAGCCTCAAGGTGACTTGTTGTTGCACTGGCATGAGGGTCAGCTGTGTCTGCAGTGCAGGTTCAGCGCGCCTGACTTCAGCCTCACAGCCTCTTCTGTGGCTTGACGGACTGCTGTTGACCTCTGTCCATACTCAACCTGCCTGAGAGGGCTTGAGGCTATTGAACAAGTGGCTTTGAGTTTTCGATGCAGCCTCACAGCCTTGTTTGTGGCACACGACGTTTGAGCACTTAATCATGAAGTATATCTGAGGTGCATTATTTCTTGTATGGTAACAGCGTTATGTCTCACACGCCTGGAATTCTTGGATGCAGCTCGTGAAGATGACAGGCTCACCAGGGTACTAGATAACACCGATCAGATGATGGCCGTCACCAAACAGATGATGGCCATACTTCCAGCCATACTGCTAGTTTCCAACCCCTTCCAGTCAGCTTCTGGTCCCAGCAATCTTGAGGCCAAGCAGAAAGCCTTTGATTTCAAGTTGAAACTGCTGGTGTACTATTTCAATCGACGACAAACCACAAACCACAAACCACCCGTGCACAACAAGGGCAATGCACCGTCACTGCCGGTGTGTGGTGGCTTGGGAACAGCTTGCAAGAACTTTGACCGAGACTTGTCAGGCACGATGGTCCAAATCTGACCATGCAGCCCAGCTGCCAACATGAGCGCCTCACCAAAATGCAATGGGCCACAAGACCAAGCAGTCTGGGAACCTGCATTGGCGACAGCTCCAGCGCCAAAATGGAAGCCGCGGGAGACTTGCACCACACCTCGTGGCGTTGCAGGGAGATGTGATGGGCTGACAAGAGGTGATGCCCATGATATACTTGCTGTTGACATGCTACTACCGTTGGCATCAAGTTGAGTGGCCTCTCTGATGTCTTGGGCATAGATGGTACAAGCGACTTGGCAGCAGACATCAGGAATATAGCAGAAGCTTCTGCCATACTCCGACAGAAGGGTGTGGAGCTGTATGTTCAATTGAAGCGGTCTCCAGCTAGAGATGCTTTGCCACCACCAGATGTCCTGGCTCAGATGGCGCCTGTGATACAGCGTGTCAAGTGCTCCAAGCTGAAAACTGCATGGCTTCCCACTGAGGACCCTTGGAGGGCACCTTGCTTCTCTGCAGCTCACATCTTTGCCCTGTCAAATGCCAGCACATCACTGCAGGAGCTGTGTATCTCAGATTATAATGTGGGGTACCAGGGTGACATCATGTCTGATGCTTCCATGGCATCAATTGCCACCTTCAGCTGCCTGACAAGGCTTGATCTTGTTTGCTATGGCAGTCCAGCTTTACAAACGTTGGGATAGCTCAGCCATCTTTGGAAGCTAGCTCTGTGTTTGAGACGTAAAGGCTTGGCTTGTGACACCTGCTGTGAGGCTGTTCTTCTGAACAACAACGCAGGCTTGAAAAAGGTTCAGCTTGATGGCCATGCATGGAGCGACGCTACATACCTGGCGCTCTTGACTCTGACAAGCCTAAAGGTCTTGACACTGAAAGTCTCTACAATCTCCTCACCAAGTGCATATGTTTTGGGCGACGTTGTTGCTACAAGATGTATTTTTATTTGGTTCCATGACAGTTACCGCATTGCAGACTGTGCGCTGCAAGGACTCACATCTAGTTGTGCAAACATCACTTCATTGCGGCTGGACTACATGTCTTTACCCAAGTTCCAACATGTTTGCACCATGGAACATCTATCTTCACTGACTATCTTCAGACCCGATCGCAATTCTTTTACAGGGTTTGAGCTAGTCACACAGCCCAACATGTCTCACCTGGACTTAGTGTGTTGTCGTCAATTAGGCACAGAAGGTTTGAGACACATTGTGTGCGTTTTCCCAAATTTGACCAGTGTAGGGATGGTTACTGACTCACAGGCGCCCTGGCCAAAGGTATGCATAGACAGCTTTGTTGAGATCTCTCAGCTGCGCAAACTGGAATTGGTCGATTTATCGGGCTAGCCCATATCACAGCTCATCAAGTTGAAGCATTGGAAAGCGCCATTAGAGCTCAACAAGAGCTTGGCTTGCTGCAGCCAGATGTCAGACTCCGTTTGCCAAAGATGTTTACTCACAATGGTACCTGTATTCAGCTTTGGATCGACTCTTCACACCAACGGGTGTTTAGTAGGACTGAGCCAGGTGAGCAGCTTGACGTAGCTATTGAGCGTTATTGGCATCAGCAGCGTGTGAAAGCTGGTGCAAAGCTGATGCTGCGCTGTTACATGACTGCCACACTTGTTAAGGCAGCGTTTAGGTTTGTTGCCAAGGGATCAAGGGTGCTGTGACATAGCAACTTAGGAGGCAGCATTGAGACTCATATTTCCACGTACTTTTGAAATTGCTGCAGAGAACAGCATTGTCATCCAGCATACATTTTGAAGACGCCTTCATTCAGCTACAGTAAATTTCTTGGACCTAACAAGCAATCTGAAGTGTGTCTGTGTATAGAGTGCAGCAAGCAGTCAATGTAATGCAATAATCACAGTCCACCAAAACGTGTAGCACGACGGGTACGCAATGCGACAGGTGTTTGCTTCATGTGCTGCCTGAAATGACTGTCATCAACAACAAAGTCTGTAAGTGTTTCTTGCACCGAGCGGCTGATTGGGGTCGCAGGCTGCAGCTTGCGCCGCTTTGGCTTCCCGCCAGCCCTGCATGTGCGCAGAGCCTAAATTAGGAGTTCACGCAGAATGGTCGGCATTTCCCAGGATGTCGAATGCTGACAAGGCAACATGTTGTATGAGATGCAAAACAATGTTGCTAATGATGTAGCCACCATTGCCGCTGCACCAATGTGACAATGGCCTGCTTTTACTAGCGAGTCAGACCCTCACTGCAGCAACTTAATAAAGCAAGATGATGATCACAGGAAACAACAGCCCATGGTGAGGTCTGCTGCTGGGGTAGCCATGGGCAACAAAGCTTTGACGTGCAAGCTTTGGCATGGCAACAACAGTCATTGCATAGCAAGCGTATTCAGTCGGGATTTTGCACAATCCAGTCCTACCTTGACTCCTTATCAGCTGCCATGCCAGGGTTGAGAGATGCAGGAGGATCGGTGACAGCCTCACAAGATGAGGGAGACACAACCAGAGGCTCCTTTGCAACACTGACAGCTGATGTTGCCAGTGACCGAGACTGCTGATTAGGGGCCATGTTGCTGTCGGCATTCTCATCTTGCGATGCAGCTGGCCTGCCACGTTTCCCAGTCTGCTTCTTCCTCACTGGTTGCTTAGGCTTTGGGGGCCGTTTGGCTCTGCCCCCACGTTTCTGCCCCTGCTGAGACTCAGCAGCTTGCACGCTGACAACCTCAGCGATCTGCGCCTTGGCCTGGAATTGCATGTGCGGACGCTGCTGTGATGCAGCAGCTCCTTCATTGGATGCTGCAGCAGCTTCTACAGCAGCTTCTGCACATGAAGTGCCAGATGCCCCAATGTTCATGGCTGCTCTGTTCTCAGAGGCATGAGTGGTATCATTATCACTCACTGCTTCTGCAGATTTCACAGCCTGCTCAACAGCAATGGAGTTCACAGAAGCTGTTGCTGCAGCTGCTGCTGGGCAGCCTCCTGCTTGGCTGTTCTGTGCATTTGACACTTCATGCAAAAGCTCAGGCGCGGGTTTCTGATGCTCAGCAGCATTGGTGATCTGCTCAAGGCTGTTCACATGCTCCTGAGAAGGTGCTGAAGCACTTTGCTGTTCGTCTTCTCCTGCCACTGTTGCCAAGGTCGCTTCAGACTGGTGAGCCCTTGCTGCCAACTCAGCTGCTGGGTCAAGTGCTGGAGCAGCTGCTGCCTGTGCAGCTGCTGGTTCTGTCATGACTGAAGCTGAGGCAGCCTCAGCTGTGGCCACTGCTGAGTCAGCTTCTGCTTGCTCCATGACAGCTGGCAGTGCTGGCATTGTTCTGGCATCTGCCTTGCCTCTTCTTCCAGAGGCAGTAATGATGAACTCTGAAGCAACACTCTGAGCTGCTTGTGAGGTGCGAGCTGAGCTGCGAGTCTGTCTGCGTGTACGAGGCCTCACAGGCTGACTCAAGCTCTGCTGACTTGGTCTCAATGGCTCACTCCGAGTTGCTTTTGCTACTGGCTGTCTGAACTGATCTCCAGTGAGGTGAACAAAACTGAATGAGTCAGCCTGTCGTGCCCTCACACTGCTAGGGCCGGTCGACTCAGCTTCTGTAGCTCTTGCCACTGCAGCTTTTTGCTGAAGCATATGGTAACTCAGCCTCCCAGCATCAGGGATCAGCAGAGCATCAATGGGCGCTTGATGACAGGCTTGTTGATGCTTGTCAGGCTCTGCAGGTTCAGCCTGCACCTGTGACTCCACATCTGACTGAGCAATACTCGCCAGCTCAAGCTCAGCTTGAGTCTGCTCAGCTTGAAGCAGACTCAAGCGGGAGGCAGCTCGAGTTGCGCTCAGCACATCAGTCTCCCTCTGAGCCTGAGTCGCCTGAGCATCTGAAGCTGATTCAGCAGCTGCATTCCCGAGTACAGCTGGCTCTAAGGACTGTTGCTGCTCCAGCAATCCATACTTCTGCTTCAATGCTGTGGCTCCTCCTGGCAGGGTGGAGGGCGCAGCATGAGGGGATGGGGCAAAGAGGTGGGCAAGTGAGGGGGCTGGAGAAGCACCTTTGCTGGCCACACCAGGGTAAGGAGTCTTGGATGTACTTGCCTGCAAGAAAAATGACATGCCTTCAGCTGGTGCAAACAGGACCTGCATGATGTCGGATGAAACAAAGTTGAGGTGCCACAGAACACTGCAGTACACTAGGCTGCCAGTCAGCAGCTGATGAGCTTGCTTGCGGCGACCAATACATTGGGTCACAATTTTCATGCTACTTGGCAGCTGTCATGCTTCTGTCATGCAAGTGCAAGGAGCGCTGCTAAATAGGCAGTTGAAAATAGTGCAGAGACATGCCAAAGGCTGCATTGCTGTGCTCATCTGCTGCATTCCATGCAGCATCAGCAGCCCTTCCCAGTTCCACGACAACGCTGAGATGGGTCCTTGCCAGCAGGCATACCAGTGTTAGGGCAGGGCTGAGCCGAGCAGCCTCCTCCCTGGCCCAGGCCAGGGCCAGGGCATGGGGTGTGCCCCCTGCACCCCTCTGAGAGCCCCCCTTGGCCCCTGCCTGCATGACCCGCAGCAGGGCAGGGTTGGCAGAATTGAGGTTGGCAGAAGCTAGGGCAGCTGTGGCAGCCTCCAAACGCCGCTTCAGGGCAGTGTTCTCCTTCTTTGAAGCCTCCAGCTGTTGCTTGAGCATTTCAACTTCCATCTGACTGTTGGCCTGCGTGGCGTCTTACACACTGTCACATTACACATAACGATGCAAGCATGCACAACTTGGCTGTGCAGGATTCAGATGAGCAGCATGTGTAAAGACCTGTTTAGGACTATGGTGAGACTATGGTGAGTCGCTGTGTGTGCAATCCCACATGACAACATGCTGACAGTGTCTTGAGACCGTCTCCAAAACAGCACCGCATGCATGCCCAGCTAGGATCCTGTACATTGCAGCAAGGCCCCTAAGCAGGTGCATGTTGTATCAACAACATCTTAGTTTCTGCTTCCAGGAAGCATGTAGGTATATGACAGTGTGATTCCACTGTCATTCTTGAAAACAAGCAACCCATGAGCAAAAGCAAACGGAATTCCAAAACATTTGTGCTGACCTCAAGCTGTGTGACTTGTTGCTGGAGCTCCCTTTCCAGAGACTGCCTGAGTCCTTGGTCTGACTGAGGCTGGCCAGCCTGACTGTACATCTTCGCCTGCTGCAGCTCATTCCTGCACATGCCCACTTGTTCTTGAGTGCTTACATCCTTTCTGCCACTATGAACCATGTGTGATTTGATGTCTTTTGGGTCATTTGCATTCCCTTGCACTTGCTTTCAGAACTTGACGAATGGATCCTGTGCTGATCCCAGAGACAAGCAAATGTGATTGATTGGTTGAATACTAGAGAACGCATTCCAACGCTTGCGCAATCTTGTCATATGCAAGCAAGCAAAGCTGTGGCATAGCCTCAGAGCTGAGCCACCAGTGCATGCTAGCCTATGATGTGGGGTACAGACAGCCTGAGAATCTGCCTGACAAGGACCTGTTCAGCAAGATGTGACCAGCCTGAAGCTTAGCATGTGAGCACGCTCGACTTACCAGGTGAGCAATTGTGATGTGCTGCATTGAACACGTCATGCTGGAGGCATGCAATGCTTTAGCTGTTATATCACAAAGCATGGCCAGACGGTACACAGCCTACCTCAGATGCTCAGCCTCGAGTGCGTGAGCTGCTGCTGCATCCTGCACCTGCTGAGTCAGCTCCTCAAATGCCGCCTGAGCTTCCTCAGCTCTGCTGTGCAACGCATTGACCACGTGTTGTATAACCTGCAGTGGGTCAGCAGCTCCTGCAGCAGCTGCTGTTGCAGCTTCTATGTCTGCATAGGAGGTGAAGGTCAGCTGACTGGTGTGCAAAGCCACTGATCGCCACTGCTCCTGAGCCTGCTCAAGCTCTGAGTTACGATTTTGAGCTTCTCTGAGCTGCTGAATTGAGCTATTATGAGCAGGCTCAAGCTGCAGAATCTGACCCTGAGCTGCCTCTAGCTGCTGAGTCATATCAGTCAGCTGAGACTGCAGAGAAACTTGAGCCGTAAGCACTGACTCAGCAGTTGTAATCTGCTGAGCTTGAGTTGATAGCTGCTGATCCGAGTCATGAAGCTGCTGAAGCAGCTGTTTGCACTGAGCCTGAGATGCAGCCAGATCTTGCTGACTCTGCTTGAGCTGCTCAGATAGACTCTTCTTCTCTTCAGCATGAGCTGCCTCAGTGGCTTGAGCCTGGCTCAGCAGGGCATCATGTGAGTGCTTGAGACTTGAGCAGGGTGCCAGAGCTGACTCAAGAGCCTGAGTCTTGCTGTGCAGCTCAGCTCGCAGCGCTTCTAGCTCACCATCACGAGCTGCCAGTTGCTGAGTCATGCTGTGAAGCTCAGCCTGTGTGGCTTCTCCATCTGTCTGACTGTGAGAGCAGTGGACAGGCGCAGCTGCTCTGCCTGATTTGGCCCCACCAGTCTTCTTTTTCTCCACAGCAGCCACCTCAGATGCCAACCGCTCCTGCGCAAGTGCTCTCCAGAATAAACACACGAACAAATATAGACAAGAGACATTACATCGCAAAGTCTAATCACCAAACACAATCTGCGAGGGGCCATGTCACTGTGTAAATTTCTGCTTATCCATCTGCATCTTGGGCTACCATTACCACCAGCACTACAGCAAGACATGACCCTGCCGGCGTCTAGCAACATGCGGGCTTGCTTTCATGAACCTGCTCCTCATCTGCATGATGGCCTACCACTACAGCAAAACATCATTCTGCCAGCATCTAGCACAATGCAGGCTTGCCTTCATTGTTATGCAGACAGGCAGACAGGGGACAGCAGCACGAATTGAGTGTCAGCATCCAGATGACTGCAGCTGGTGGAACGAGGCAAGCAAACTCCATGACAGATTGACAAGCACTGACGTGCTTGTCAGTGCTTGTGCTGCTGGTTTCTGACACGATGGAGGGAGATGCAAAGCTGAAGCGCACAGATGAGGGTGTGTGCATACTTTGTAATTGGCTTCCATGTCATGCAGGAGGGAGGCCATCTCAGTGCTCACTTCCTCCCTGATCTCAGTCTCAGCCAGAGCACAGCGCTCCTCAGCCGCCATCAGCTGCAGAAGCCAAAAATTTCATTTGAACAGTATTTGGCCAGTTCATGCAGAAAAGCCAGAGTCAAGAAACTCAATTCTTTGGACTGCCTAAATGAACTGGGGTTTGCCTATGAGGTGCTAGCAAAGAGAGATGACTTTTCTGGTGCAGGCAAGGCTTGAGGATGCAATATGCACAAGAGCTGCATACAACAAGTGGAAGCAGCCATCTCTATCTTCAGTTGCTCCCTGTAAATTGTCATACCACATCATCTGTCAGTTACTGCAGGAAACAGTGAACATTTCAGACGGTGCATACTGTACCAGAAATGTACGAGGGGACTCTCTCAGGGCTCCACTCGCTTCTCAATGTCTGAATTTGTGTCAGCTAGAGCACAGCACTCCCTGGGTTGCAACAGCCACATGAGTAGGTTGCACTCATCCAAAAGGCAGGTAAATTGACAAGTCAATACCAAGAGGACGAGTTGCAGCTCGACCGGTCTGGGTCCAGCTGTCGGTGACCACAATAACACGAACCATTCCACAATATATATATATATATATATATATATTGGACTCTGGCCGCTGTTGTAACAATGCGTACTTATATCCGCAATTTAACCTGTGTAGACATACAGATTCCAAGTCGGTTTAGCTCAGTGGTAGAGCAGCTGGCTGCAGTCCAGCAGGTCATTGGTTCAAATCCGGTAGCCGACTGTGCTTTTTGCTCGAACTACTGTCATTCGAGCAGGGATTGGACAGCAATTCAAACCCCCAAGCAGTTTTGCGTGTGCCTGGCCAGCACGCGTTCGCTCGTGATCAAAACTCAAGCAAACAGCACAAATGGAAATACATGATGTCATGTCTGCATCCCAGCAGATCACCACAAGGTTCTCTATACAGTCCCAGTTATATTCTGTACAGAATGCATCCATATGGCCCTGATCTTGCAATCAATTTGTGCCAAGGGACACCATGCGTGGAACAAACTCTGCAAGACCTGCATGTGTTTTGTTGTCAAGCACAGGCAGCCAACTCGCCACTCACCTGGTCATGCAGGCGGCGTACTTCTTCTTCCAGCTCGTGCACCACCTCGGACTCCTTCTCATCTGCATCACTGCTGCAGCTGCTAGCATATGCCTCTTGCTCGCCCAAATCAAGGGGGCCGAGGGCCTCTGGCAGGGCTGCTGCGTTACTTGCTTGCTTAGCTGATGGGCTACCTTTCCTCTGCTTCATCAGTGGTCCCAAGTTGCTGCATTGCACATTCAGCTGTGAGCTCAGGTCTAGCTCAGGTCCGCCAAGTGAAATCCTTGACATCTTGATTGGCAGTCATTACTAATACAAGTACATGTTAAAGAGGCCCACCTAAAAAAGGAAAAGAGTGAGCAGCAATGCTTACTGTTTGGAAGTAGGCCGTACTATCCTTCCTGTAGTCTCTTGAACAGAACTTGCACAATGAGTATGACAGTCCTGGTTCCTCCTGCTTACCAAAGGTGTGCAGGCACCTGATATCTGCAAGATGTATCAGTGCGGTACAGTATACTGAGCGCGCAGGATGCATCTTAGTCTTAGCCGAAAACCAGGTGCCTGCCCTGTGCTTGTTTCATTATCTATTCATTCGTTTGTTTGTTACCCACATGGCTTTCCCTGTGTTTCATGTAGATACAGTCTTGATGCTATATGCTTGATGCAACCCCAGGATCAGGCAACTGATGGTCTGCATGTTGTGTCGCTCACCTGGGGATAGGCTCCAATCTGGTGACCCTCTTCTTGGTGATGTTGGGGCTGATGGCCTTCAGGGCCCTAATGGGCGCCTCTGCCCTTGCAGCTGTGCCAATCTGGGTGGCCAGTGATGCATACTACAGCAGTACAAGGAGCAGCTAGTCAGCTTTCTCATCTGGAAAGCCAGTGATACATATTACAGCAGTACAAGAAGCATCCTGACAAATTTCCCAAACGAAAGGCCAAAGATGCACACTACAGCAGTACAAGGAGCACCCAGTCAAATTTCCCAAAAGAAAGGCCAATGATGCACACTACAGCAGATCAAGGAGCACCCGATCAAATGTCCCAACTGAAAGGCCAATGTGTGGTGCTGGTGGTCGGAGGCATTGCTGTTGCTGTGCCTTAGCAGCAGGTGTCTGGCTGTGATTGGCCAATTACATCTCATATATCATGAGCCTATGCATAGTGTGTATGTACAGACACGCACACGCACACGCACACGCACACACACACACACTTGTGTGCTGTCAGCAAGCATAAAGAATAGCAGTGAGCCATTGTCCCTTGTGTGGCAGCAGAGCATATGACAGCTTGCATCAACTCATTGCCTGTACTTTTACTTCATACGGAGTTGTCTAGCTTTGCCGTTGAGCAGCTGCAGCCCTTGGAATTTGATGTAAGTTGTGCAGCAAGCCCAGCAGAGTGATGCTTAGTACACACTTCCAACCAAAGGCGACACACGGCTGATGATGCATGACTGCATGGGGTACTGTACAGAGTGTGCTCGAGCTGTTGGTGTGACAAGCTCTCAGATGCATGCAGACTGCAATGCGGCTTCACCTTGAGCTCTCAAATGCATGCAGACTGCAATGCGGCTTCACCTTGAGGACGTGAGAGGTCTCATCGTAGTCCTTGGCACAGGGGCTAACATTGACTGACAGCAGGATCTGGCCCCAGCCATGCAGCACATCTCTGAACAGGTGTGTCACCTGAACAAAAACATGCTTTGGCCTTGATCGCTCCCTTTTTGAGAGGCTGCAGCATGAGATATGTTGGTGTGCTGAGGCGCAATGAGCCTTCTATTGCCAACACATGATGTGGCAGAATGGACTGGGTCGTGCATAGGAAGCAGCAGGACACAAGATGACTGTGTATGTTACGCTGATCTGGTCTGATCTTGATGTACACCATCCTTTGCAGCATGCAGGGTTTGATGAGGCCAGGCAATTGTGAATGCTGTTGCGCTATTGCTGTGCATGGGATGGGCTTCTGTGTCAGGTAATGAATCAAGTTTCTGTCCACGCCAATGCGTCTGTGACACTTTGTGCTGTTGGCGCACACCCCTTGAATGCAGCAGAATGTTTGTAGATGTTGGCACGCAGAGCTAAATTTACAGACACTTAGTAGGTACATAGCAAAAAGCGTCTTGCACACCTGTGCAGTTTTTTACTGTTATTACTTTAGGATGCTTGGCTCTGGGGCCAGCAAGCATGCATTGCAAGAAGAGGTGAAGGGGCTTGCCTTGCTTTCTCTGTAGGGCACCAGCTTGGGCTCAGCTGCCCTGTGCTGCTGATTCCAGCGCAGGGCTTCCAGGCAACGCCCTAGCGTCATCAGACTGGCGTTGATTGCTACACTCTCCCTGCACAATCCTGCCTTGGTGTCAGATTTGACTTGCTCGCTGTCAGGCACCATGAACAGACCTTGAAGAAAGCACATCTGCAAATCCTGATCAGCGTGACCCTCAATCCTCAGAAGAGACACAGGTGGAAAAAGGGACTGGGCGTGGGAGGGGGAGGGGCAGAAATGAAAGAGTATTGCAACCAAAGGAGGGGCATGGCAGCAGACATAATGAAGATGACAAGACTGTGAGCAAGGGGCATACTTCAGCCGGGCTCCGACATTGCCCGTCCTGTTGGCCCTCTCTGAGCCTGCCAGGTCCACAAAGGACAGCCTCCCAACTCTTGCTGACTTTTCTTCATCTTCATGACCAGACGCTCTGTACAGTGCAACCTGCCCATGCACACAAACTGTGGACCATCTCTGCCTTGTCTATGGATACCATGCATCTGGTGGCATTCATCCAACACACAAACATAAACACACATATGCACTCAAATGGTTGCGATTGGAGCATGTAGCAAATATGCAGGTGTGGCACACACAGGCGCATGTGCTTCTGAAGCACATCTGGCAACGAGTTGGTGCAGCATGATGCGTACTTTCATTGCAAGCCAAGCCTTCCATTTCTTGCTTGTTTCTTTGCTCAGCCCAAAAGACTTCCGTGAAGTTGATATGCACAGCCAAACAGACAAGAAACAGCTTCCAGTGTTGCACAGGTCAACAGACAGTCATACAGATCAAGCTACCGTGAAAATCGAGTGACTGCGGCTGGAGTGGTAGTTGAGAGCAGTAGCTGCCTTCTGGCGCTGTCGTGCTCCCTTTCGCTGCATATCCATTGCTGCCCCGGCGCTGCCCACTGCCACCTGCATATGCCAGGCACTCAGCAACAGGTGGCTTGATGTTGCATGATCAAAGCTTGTACAGCGGCAATCCTCTGACGTGTCATTGCAATCCGTTCCTGCACATGCTCTGGTGATGGGAGAGAGAAGTGCTCGTCAATTGGAGAGAGGACTGCTTGTCCATTGGAGAGAGGACTGCTTGTCCGTTGGAGAGAGGACTGCTTGTCTGTTGGAGAGGGACTGCTTGCCAGTTAGACAGAGGGTTGTTGGCCAGTTGAGGAGAGAAGAGCTAGTCAATTGGAGAGAGAGCTGCTTGTCGCTTGGGAGTGAAAAAACGCTTGTCAGAAGGTATAGATTGGAAGGTGTCTTCTTTGTGATGCAAGCAAGCTCGCTTTTGCCTCTTTTCTTGTGCAGGTCCAGCGCTGCCATATTTTCACAAACCTAGACAAAAATGCACGCAAATAAACAATTATGCAGGCCAAGACATGAGGTTTATGACAACTGCTTTGTGGTGTTATTAGTAATCAGTACTGAGCATTAGCAAAATGAGCGAGACCACTGACAAGATGCCTGCAAGGGATGCCTGCCTTTCTGCTGGTGATCAGCCCTTGTGAGCTGCAAACCTTTACCTGGCCTGCTGCCTTTGACATGCAGTTAGCAAAAGACATGGCTCTGCCCATGGGCGCGCTGAAACTGACAACCGTGTTCTGGAAGTAGCGAGGCCCATGTAGGGGTATAAGCGCATGCAAATGCGTGCAGGCTGTCCGTGAATGCAGCAGCAGCTTGACTTAACCGGAGCAAATTTGAAAAGCTGGCAGCAGCAGCCTGACTTGACTGTAACAAAGTTCAAAAAGCTGGACTGGCAGAGCCTGTTGCGCTGCTCACATGGTACATGGCCCTCATCAGCCAAGACAAGCAGAATCAGGTGCTTACCTCAGACAGCCCCCTGACAAAAATGCGACCCTGACTGTCCTCTTTGAGGCGCAGGGCAGGGCGCTGGCCCAGAACAGCCCCAGCTTCCTCTGCCAACAGGTCATAGATCTGCTCATTGTACACCTCAAACTGTGACACATGCACTGTCAGCTGCTCTGGGCTGTCTCTGACTTCCTGCAGAACAGCAAACACCAAATGCATTTTTACAACATAGTGCAAGGTTTGTGCACAGAATTGGTATGCTGCTTTGTGCCCATGAGTAACATGATTTGTGCATGGTATGTCTCAGACCTGATGATACATCCACAGGCAGCTGCTTTGCAGTCTGCTTTGTATCTTGCATCAACGCATGCAGCAGTCCTGCGATTGCACATTGCTGATAGCTTCTATGATACAGGCATGTCCAGGCCAACCAGACAGTCACTTGCAATGCTGTTCATTCTGCTATTTGCATGTACACATCATCTCATAGAAGATCACTAGTCTTTGCAAGCAAGTCTTCTTGCGCACCTGCGTTTGGGCATCAGGTAACAACGGCAAAGCAAATCAAGTCATGAACATACAGACAGTAACAGCTGGGCATGATTTGGAAGCCCTCTTCCTGGCACATCTTTGCACCACATTTGTGGTATAGATGTCACCTGGAAAAGGAGATGAAGGGCCCTAGGCAGGACCCCTGGCTCAGACCGGGTGCCCTCTATAGTGTAGGTCTTACCAGCTGCTGAGATGCCATATGCCATCAGTACTGCAGCTGCCTGCTGCTCCTGGACTAGGTGCCGGACCTGCAGCAGTCAGGGAGATACAAGCTTTACTCAGGTGGGTTTGAGAAAACACTGATAGAGCACAAAGCACAGTGGGCAATTGTGCTTTGTCTGCTTGTTGCTGTTGCACTAGGTGCCAAATCTGCAGCAGTAAGATATTGCATCAGCCCTATGCTGATGTGCGTATAGCATGAGTGATTGGCTGCTGAAATGCCATAGGCCATCGGTGCTGCAGCTGGGTGCGTCTGTAGCGCTAGATGCCTTACCTGCATTTATCACTGACTGCAACGATTGTGTGCAAATGGCTGCTGAGGTGTGTGTTCAGTTGGTGCAAATGCAATAGATCGCCAATACTGCAACTACTTGCTGCTTTTTGGCGCAGGCGCGCCACCTGCGTCACTATGCGGCAGACAGTAAGGCAGCACGGTAGGGTGCAGAACATGCCCTCGATGTTTGTCAAAATCAGACCTTTCTAGACAGGCACAATTCCTTACAAAAGCAGAAAGCAGAGGCACAGGCATGTTGCAGTCACGTGAGCGACAGCAGCAGAGCGCTGTCCATCTCAATGACAACATTGAACAGGCTAGAAGGATCAGAACTCCATTCATTCTTTTACACTGCACCGTGCTACAGCAAGGTCAACTTGTGCAGATTTTACTCAACAAGAATTAGTTCAGACACTTCTTGAATGCACAAGGACAGCAACAGAAGAGATGCAGCCACTCACCAACGGAGCTGCAGTTGCTTGGAAGTACTCCTCTTGTGCAGTGTATTCATTGAACACCTTGGTGAAGTTGTACGTCTGACCCCTGTCACCATTTTTGTACCCCTGAGAAGCTTCTGGCGGTGCAATTGCAACCGTGCTGCCGGACACTGCATGTATACAGTTCTCTTTGCTCCAACATGGAATTCCATGCTGCATGGAAGGCCTGATGCGCATAACCACCTGCAGGCCAACAAGCTGGTTACGCTGGCAAACGCTGGCATGTTGATGTATAAGCTTGCATGGTGACGCTGATCTGGGACTTGATGCCTTGGTCACAGCACAATTGGTATTGGTTGCAGTCTATGTCCAATTACACGGCTGACCTGCATGCGCTCCAAGCTGACATCTGAGCGGCCTTGAGTCCCTGCCACTGCCAGAGGCTGATCGTGTGGGACACATGGAACGACGAGCTGTGGGCTCGGGGCAAAAAGGGCTGTTAAATCCCTGTGGGACCAAAGTGATCAAACTCAGCAGATGTTGTGCAGATTCTCAAGCAGGCTGCGCAGCAGCCAGCTGAAGCACAGTCACCTTGGAAATAACTCAGATATCCTGTTGTGGTCTGCTTGAGTGTACTGTTCATCATCTGAGCCTGAGCCTCCGTCGTCCTGCATGTCTGACTGACAAGCACTGCAGCAAAAGCCGAAAAGGTTACTCTTGCCAAAGGCTGGTATCACCTTCAGCCCGCAACATTGCCCGTGCAGACCATAGCACCAAGTGCACACACTGCTTTGCTGCGGTCGGCTCGTGCGTTGACTTTGAACGGCAAAGTGGTGTTGGAAAGGATTCACAACAGGCTATCGGCATGATTGATTGACAATACGTTGTGAAGCACCTGGGGCAGGCATGCAGGAGGACAAATGCCAAGCGGCCTGGCGTCGATCACACAAAAGCGCCCTGCGAAGTCCCCTGCTTGCAGCATTACTGCCGCATGGACTCAAGTGGGCAGACACCTGTTCAGCAGTCGTATACTGCCCTATTTCAACGCTTGCACCACACTGCCAACGCCAAATATTCTCAGGTATGTCCTACACACATCGTGCACAATTTATTGCATTGGATGCAGACTGTCAAGCAGCTTGTCTGGTCCAGGCCTGTATGAAAAGCCTGCAAACTTGGAACAGCAAGGTGTCTCAGCAGCGACTGACAACCCGCTAAAGACATTCTTGACCACCCCGAAACTGAGCGAGGAGTACGCTCAGTAAGTCTCCATCATTGCCTGTGTCTAGTTCGGTAGCCAGCAAATTAGATGATTAGCTGGCACCAGTCGCTGTCACAAAACCAATCTGCCCAGCTTGAGCTGGTGCACCATGGTCAGCCTTCAAGTAGCTTCTTTCTTTAGGCAAAGCATGCTTGCACAGGTATCTGCAGCCGCAACGCTAAGCTCAAAACAGAAAGCAGCAGCCAAATAGCGCCCCAGTGCACCTGCTGATCCAGTACCAGTGACCTTGATTAGTGGTGCTCTGCCTGGCATGTCCAACGCAGCTGGAAGTTCAGCTTCTGCTGTTGGCAGTCAGAATGTACAGGAACGCAGAATGATGGGCCTTAGTGCCTTTGATCGGCATCAATCGCTGATAAAGAATGCCATCAAGTACTACAGGGCACAATTGCCACCCGAGCAACAAACTGTAAAGACAGACTATGATGTCCTGAAAGAACAGTACAGGTCAACTCCCTCTGTTGCCAGCTTGTTGCCCACAAGCTGTGATGAGAGCTCTGATGAGCACCCCATGCATCGTAAAGCAGAAAGGGCGGATTTTTCAAAGTTGCCTCCACATGCCTTACTTGGTCATGTTTGACGCATTGCATGATTTGCCATGCTGCAGTATGTCCTATATAGTATCAAGGATTAGAAGGCCCACCTGCATGCACATATGTCATTGACTCACACATCCTGCATGCATGTGCAGAAACAAATGCGAGACGTGTTTTGCAGGTTTGTACGAACTGCAGAGGATGACAGTAATGACAGCTGGGAGGTGCGCATGGCCCGCCGCTACTATGCCAAGCTCTTCAAAGAGTATGCTGTTGCTGATCTGTCCAGATACAGGGTGAGGCATCAATGCAGCATGCTGTATTTGCAGGAGAGCGTGGCAGCAGAACCTGACGCGTCAATGCTTGAACAGTTGTGCAGTATTCATGGAAGCACCATAGGAAGCAAAGGAGTGCATGGTTGAGTGCGGCAGCAGAAGTTGATGCGTCAATGCTTGAACAAATGTGCAGTATTGATGGAAGCAACATAGGAAGCCAAGGAATATACAGTTGAGTGTTGGTGATGTGAGCGCAGGAGAGCAAGGTAGGCCTGAGATGGCGCACCGAGAGGGAGGTGGTCATTGGCAAAGGCCAATTTGTCTGTGGCGCCAAAGGCTGTGATGAAAGGCGAGCATTAGCCAGCTATGAGGTGACTTGCTTCAGCGCTGGCTAGATTCTTTGGCTGCAGTTGCTGATGCCATCACCACCTATGTGTTTGTGACTAGACGCGCACAGCTCATGAGACAGCAGTGGGAAGTCAAATATTATGGGCTTGCTGACAGTGCAAATGTGCCGCAGGTCAACTTTGCCTACAAGGAAGCTGGAGAGCGCAAGCAGGCCTTGGTGAAAGTCAGGGTTTGCCCAAAGCATGCGATGCAGCTCAACCACAAGCAGAACCAGCAGTTGATCAAGAAACGGAAACAGGAATTGCAAAAGGAGCAAATGAAACACAGCAAGCGTCAGAAGCGCCCTCAGAATGCATCAGGCAGCAACAGCAAGTTGGATCACAGCAGTGATTCAGATGGCAGTCCTGAGAGTCATGGTGAACGGGAGACAGGAGGGCAGGACACACACCGGAAGACTAGCGAGGTTGATGAACTGTTTGAAGGGTTGTTTGATTGACATATATTTGAGATAATGTTAAGAACAGCACACATTTTCAGCGCATCAGATGGCTTCTGACTGCATAGCTTTTGCAATCACTTCATGGTACATCTCAGATTGTTTTTAAAGCTAAATTAGGTGTGTGTAGTGACATACACGTGAAGTGGGCATGTGCCACCATTGGGGAAGGACAAATCAATGCTGTTCAAAACCATGTGCATCTGTAGCATGTTCAGTATCCGTGACATGAGATGTATGTGTAGATGAACAGCCCTCAAACATCCCAAATTTTCATCCGTCCTCATCCGCCTTCGTAACGCCAATCTAGCATCATGACCAATCTTTGTTTACCACCACAATGGTGCAGCCAAGCAGTTGTAAGGTGATTCTTGGAATTGAGCATTGTCGATTCACCTGGCTGACGCGGACAGACAGCGTTCATGCTGTCAGGTTTGCTCACTAAAGCCAAGCAATGCCTCTCAAAGAACACCGCGTGAATGCAACTCAAAGCTGTGTCATGTGCTCAATCTACTTGTCAGCATATGTTGTCAAGCACAAACTTTTCCATATTTTATCAGAAGCCCTTTGAGCCATGTGACTGTGCTCATGTTGATCAATCATAGATACGTCATGTCTCACACATGGTTGGACTTCAGAAGAAGCTGTGTGCTGCTGCTTCAAGCACAACCACCCAATGCAGAAGACACGCACGGTAGCGAAACAAAACCTTAACAAAAATCTGACAACAATTTGTCGACTCATAAATGTTGCAAGTCAGCGTCCAGTATCAACCAGCCGGCTAACTAAAGCATTGGCAGTGTGACTGCAGCTGGAGCATTGCTGCTGTTGTTCATGCTTTGCAACATTAAGGCCAGCCCTCCTGCTCCTTCAGGTTTGCCCAGCTTGTCCGCAACCACCCTCCATTTGCTTCCTGCCTTTGAGCTGACTGGCTCCTGACCTGCAACATCAGCTCGCCTGATTGTCCTGATGTGGTCTTACATAACACACTTTTCCACTTAGGCTTGAGTGCTTAAAGTCAGCAGATCAAGATACTCAATCTGCAGTTTACACGCATTCAGGGTCCTGAAGCTGCACGTCTCTGAACACTGCAAGGTCCTTGATTCAGGCGTGCTGTTGTGCATCCATTGCAGCAAGCGCTCAGATCTGATTGCCCTCAGGAACCAGAGCTGAGGGCTCCACAGCATCTCACCTTCAGATTCAGTCGTGGCAGAGCCTTCCAGTTTGGGCACATCAAATTGCTTTTTGCTCGCTGATGCCTTCAGCGCCCTCATCTTGTTGATGATGGACATCTTGTTGAAAGTGCCGCGGCTGCGCTTGATGGTGATGTTTTGCAGGCGTTTCATGATCACTGGCAGGCTGTGCGAGTCTTGCTTGGTGGTGAACACCGACCCACTGACAGTGTTGGCCTGCAGTCAACAACATAAGCCTCACTATGCAGGATACTGGTAATATGCTTCTCAAATGCAAGGATCCAGATGAGATCCAGATCCAGATCCAGGTTAGATCCAGGGATAAGAGCACGGCCCAGCAAAATAGAAGGCGGCGGTGGTGTCCAGACAGTTGCTGAGAAATCTGGTCATTGCATTATTGATGGCTACCTTCACCACGTGCAAACTACATGCACAGGAAGCTTAATGCAGATGCATGTTCTGATGTGAGGAAGCAGGCATTGATGCTGTGTACAACAAGCAAGCTGGTGTCATGACTGGGTCAACAGGTTTTTTTTATTGTAGGTGCTGAGCTTCAAAAGCGCCAGTGTACTGAATTATCCCGGCTGATGCTTTCTGGAGACAAAGAGGCAAAAAGAAGAGATGAGAAAAGAAAAGAAAAAGAAAAGAGTACTCTAATCAACAGAGTGGCGTGACATTTCTGAGAGCCCCATGAAGATTTCTTGCTGACTGGAGCCAGCAGCTGCTTTTTCCTTAGTGGCAAGAATCTGATGATTCCCACTTCCCAAAACTGCACTTGTCAGCAGCTGCTTTGTACAGACGCGTCCCAATGCATAATGACTACTGAAAGAATACTTGGCAGAACTGGCAGCCGTTCAGTAATTTGAAGATACAGCTATGCAGTGCAGCAGCAAATCAAGTACAGCATCAATCACCGCAGGCTCAGAGGCCAAAAATGGTAATCTCCTTCCACTGCTTCTTCTTTTGCATGGGGTCAACAAGCACTGTAAGGCCGTTTGAGCTCACTGTACAGTCAGTAACCTTACCGTATGGTCCGTCATGTCAGGGTCCAGATGCAACAGCCCTGCCCTCACATGGTCCCTTGTGCACATGTCGCTCCCATCTGCTGCTGCTGCATTGGCTATGGCTGTCTCTAGCTCCTTGTAGTACTCTATCCTCTCATTCAGGAACTGGTCCCGCACTGCCTCAGCAAACTCGCCTGCACTTCAAGAATGGTCTCAGGACGGTGTATTCCTGGAAAGAGAGAACTTTGCAACAGAGACAGAGAGAACTGTAAAAGTACATGCCAGCCCAATCAGCCTGATCAGAGGAGCCCAGATGGGCCAAAGTGTGTACAGGTGTGATGAAATGTGACGGCAGGTGTGCTGGTGGTGCAAGTTCGATGCAGGGATGATGCAATGATGGTGCAAGGATTGTGTAAGGACGGTGTAAGGATGGGTTGATGGCAGTGCAAGGATGATGTCATGATGGTGTAAGGATGGTGCGAGGATTGTGTGAGGATAGTGCAAAGATACTGTAAGGATGATGTGTTTCACGCTGCAGTGTGTGGACACCAACTTTCATGTGGGGTTGTTTCTGGCTGCATGATGTCCAGCCTGGATCCTGTGATATAACTGAAGCCACATGCACTCATGCCATGTGTTCTTTCCAGTCACTTGACATGTCTTGGTGTGTGTCAATGAGCGCCGCTGTACATCAGGCCTGGACAAGCAGCAGCCTGTCCGTGTGGACGCCAAAGTAGACACTAGAGCAGAAGAGTAGGCATGAGTGTGGACACCAATGTAGACAACAGAGTGGAGGGTAGTACTAACAAGTAGACAGCAGTGTAGACCCCCGTGCTGACAAGTAGACAGCAGGGCGGCAGTGTAGATACCAGTGTAGACAATGGTACAGACAATTGGTAGACACCAGTATAGACCCCAGGGTAGACAGTGTCAGCGTAGACACTAGAGTGTACACAAGAGTACACATTAGTAGATACGGTGTAGATGCTGCGTTAGTCGCGCGTCAGGAAGAGCAGCAAGATCACAGCCAAAACAGGCAAAAAAAGGGGTTCTTGATGGGTTAGGGAAGAAGGTCAAAACAAACATGCAGACAAAAAAAACAGAGGAGGTGGTGGGTTGCATAATTGATCAAACAGCTGCAAGATTGTTACAGGAAGCTTGCAACGCAGAAGAAGAAAATGGAAAGATGCAGCAAAAGAGGAAGAAGAGGTAGCAGAAGAAGATGAGAAGGAGGAGGGTGACAGGCTACCCTGGTTATACTCTCGGTCCTCCTCAAACAGCTTTTTGTATAGCACTTTGCTGCCCGGCTGATCCTCGTCCAAGGCCTGCAGCCAGGATCATAGTAAAGGATAGGTGGAACTCTTCAGTTATTAAATGAGGTTAGGAGGAATTCTTCAGTTACCAAATGAGGTTAGGAAGAATTCTTCAGTTATCAAACGAGGTTAGGAGGATTATCAACTCAGGTTAGGAGCAGTGCTTCATTTATCAGATAAGGTTAGGAGGACTCATCCAATTCTTTGAACAGTTTGACCAATGTACCATATCTGGATGCGCAGCTGTTCGCCTTACATTGGTTGGTTTCATACATGAAAATGCTTGGGCAACCTTATGCAGTTTGAGAATGTCCAACCTGGAAATGCATTCTGTGTATCTGAGTCAAGACTGATGATTCCCCAGGCGTCTCCGAGTTTAGCTGTACACTGTAAGAGAGCCATTTCTCCAAACACAGTGATGTTGGTGTATCTCCAAGAGCTAAAGGCAGACCGTCATTGCGGCGTGAGACGTGCCTAGAAGTGTCAAGATGCAACCAGGACCCCAAGCATTCTGACATGTGCAGTCGGATTGCAAGCTTTGCCATAGTCACAGACCTGCGTGAACTGGTTCCCTGCTCAGAAAGAAGAAGAGCAGAAGGGGGAGGCACAGCAGGGGGAAGAAGCACAGCAGGGGAAAAGGAAAGGCAGAGGGAAGGAACACAGCAGGGGGAAGAAGATGGATGGCATGAAGACAGCAAATAGAAGGCCAACATAGAAACGCACAACACAATTGAGTCTACTGGTCAAGGGGTCATTGTTTGCATCAACACTGTTTAGCAAAATATTAATGCATGCATGCATGAACTTTGAAAATTTTGGTTGAAATTTTGGTGGAAATGAAACTTAAATCCAAAAGAGTTGAAAAGCAAACCTGCATGAGCTCGTCATGGCGCTCTTCTGATTTGCCACCGGGCTGGCCGACCCTGAAGAAGGCCTTCAGGGCATCCCCCAGCTCGCCCTTGCCCAGGCTGCTGGTGGCCCTGCCCTTGGCTTTGTCTAGCTGAATGAACAGCGCCTCCAATTCCTCCTGTTAAGCACACCGTGCAACTTTACAGCGCAGCTGACACGTTGCTGAACAACACTGCAGAACACGGCTTCACACATTTGTCTATTGTTCTGCGAGTGAATCTGTACATGTGACGCACAAGTCTGTATGCAGCTCTCAATGTCAAGACTGCAAGTGGGCTGAACATGGTGCCACTATTTGGCTTGTTTCAGGGTTTTTGGGTACATGTAAAACCTATATGTGATCTGCCATGGGTACATGCTTTGGCAGATATGGCAGCCATGCATGTGTGAGCCACCCACAGCAGTTTGATACCATAATCTTCACTGCAAGTGGCCTGATTGCGGTGGTCACGTACAGCATGGCATACCACATGGCATTTCGCATGTCAAGTGACGATGGCTGCTGACCATGGCTGAGCTGCCATGCACATGGAGTCCATACTATATATATTATACATTACCATTATATGCAATCATTGTTGATATACCCATATGTTAGATCATGGACAGCAAACCGTGGGCGTTATACCATGCTGTGACACAGTGATGAGACAGACCAGAGTGTGCAGAGATGGCCAGGTTTAGTACCTGCAGCTGAATCTGCTCCACGTAGACGTCCTCCTTGACCTCTCCCCTCAGAATCTTGAGGAAGAGCTCACAGTCAGCGTCCCAGCTGTACTTCCAGCATCCATACAGCAGATTGTACCCAGTCTGCAGCATTGCATCACCTCTGTGGCATGCATATGGTGCATGGGTCAATATTGCAGAGCTTAGGGTCTAGACAACCCTAAAAAAGTGCGTGCATGTGAATGTACACCACATGCATCCTTGTGGTTTGAACTACCTTGTAATTTGCAATATCAGCACATGCCTCGACAGAAATGTGGCAGGCATATTTCTGTCAACGCACACATGATGTCAAGCATGGAGGTTGCAATCATCCAGGCTGCAAAGACAAAGTAACAAACCCAGGGGCTGATGTACAGGTGGGACCAAACACTTGGAGGGTATTGATTTGGGTCAAGCCTGACCCACGGCATGATTGTATCTAGGGTCAGCCCAAATCAGGGCATGACTTTGCCTAGGGGTCAGGCGCTATTGCTGACCTCAATGACAGCCTGGTGCAGGCCTTTGGTCTTCTGCAGATGCAGGAAGATCATTTCCACCAGTGCCACGTCTGCTTTGCCTGCTTTGCGGTGGGCCATTCGAACCTTCCAGATCTCCTTGACCAGCATCTCCGTCTGGCGCTTTGTGATGTTCTTGTTGCGCACCCTGCTGCCAGTCTTGAACACTCGAGGGATGTCTGGTCCGGTGCCCATGCTGGGGAAGTCAGCCTTCAGATTTGCCTCATCCTGTGAACAAGCAACGTGTCTACAAATGGGCAGAATGAAGGCCATGCATTGTGTTGCCGGTCTTGAACACCCGAGGGACGTCTAATCCAGTACCCTTGCTGGGGAAAATCAGCCTTCGGACTTGCCTCATCCTGTGAACAAGCACTGCGTCTACAGATGGGCACGCTGACCAACAGCAGGCCCCTCAAATGGCTAGCCTGTTTTGTGTGACAATCAAGATATGGACGTTTTTACAATGTTGAAAAGAACTGCAAACTTGTGTTGTTATGATGTTGAGGTAAGCATGCCTCAAGCACTGGCATATACTATTACCCCGAAATTTGGCTGACATCAGCCTCTGCCCGGATAGCTCAGTTGGTAGAGCGCTAGGCTTTTAACCTAGTGGCCGTGGGTTCGAGCCCCACTTCGGGCACTAGCATGGTCAGGAACCATGATCAGTGTGGCAGGGGATGATTCTCTTTTAGCTGTGCAGATTTGCATCATCTGGGTTTGAGCCCTCCTTTGGGGTCAAGGCGAGGGAAAGACTATTATTTGTGCTAGTTTGCGTCATCTGGACGGTACCCCCCCCCCTCACCGGCACTCGCACCCTCACACGCACACTGACACTCTCGTTCTCACATGCACTCACACACACTCACGAATGCACACTCACTCACTCTCACACACTCTCTCACACACTCACTCACTCTCTCACTCACTCTCTCACACGCACTCATGCACTCGCACTCTCATCTGCACTCATACTTGCACATGCACTCCTAGTCACTCACACACACATATGGCGTGTTAATGTATATTAGGCCTGTGAGGTGCACACACATCGATACATCAGGCAGAAGAACACCTGGCGCTGCCACTCACATCTGTGTATGTGACTACTGTCGTGATAAAAGCAGCGGCATACCTCCTCTTCCAGCATCTCAATGTACTCATTGATGGGATTGGGCATCACAGCTGCTTCTTCAGCTTCCTTCTGCCTGGCAGCTGCCTCAGCCCTAGCCCGTGCCTCTTCTTCAACACTGTCGTCTGATGCCCTCTCCAGCAGTGGCTTCTTCTTCTTTGCTTCTGCCAACTGCCGTCTCAGGCTGTCATTCTCACGTTCCACAGCTGAGACTCTGTGAGTTGTGGGGATGCGTGCAGCATCAATCTGCCTTACCAAATTGCCAATGCTGGTGCCCTGCAGAGCATTTAGGACTCAAGACAATGCCTTGTCAGGTTGCAGACGGTTTTGGCCTACAAAGCATTCAATACTTGAGATCACGCCTTGTCAGGTTGCAGATGGTTTTGGCCTATACAGAGCGTTCAGCAATCGTGGCAATGCCTTTGACAGCCGTCCCATACGCTTTGCTTTTCAGCATTATACAGAGCGCATGCTTTGCTCCAGTGCCGTACTTACATTGCAAATTTGGCAGGCCGAAACACCAAAAACAGTTGTTTGCTGAAACTCTGTGCTGAAACAGATGACACAAGGCTGACCGTCCCCAGCTAGATTTCATGCCTGAAGTCTAAATTGAGCCAGGACTATGTAGTGCATACAGAGATGACCTAAGTACAGGGGCACTTGCTGATGTGACAAGTGATTTCTGGACCCAAGCAAGATGTACACAATGTTGAAGCGCCTGATACCAGTCCCCAGGCATTTCTGAGCTGAGATGAACACCCTCAAACGCGCGTTTCCCCTAAAACAAACTCTTTTTCTGTGCCCCAGAGAGCTGTACCTGAAAGTGCTCCCTGAGGGATCCATACCACTCAGTGGTATAGGCGTAGCCTCTTGCACTACTGCCGCACATGAAGTCAACCAACAGGCTCCAATCGTGTCGCCCTTCCTCCTGTGATCAGGCGTACAACTGTCACGACAGGCAGCAGCTGTACAGTCACTCTAAACAAAACCATCATCCATGATTGGTGACTGTGCTGATGTACATCTTGATGCTGCATGCATGGCATTCAGTTGAAAGGCTAGTACCTTTGTGAGACTACTGCAGCATGAAGCTAGCAAAGAGCAGCCTCTATATAACACTGTTCTTGGTGCTGACTGTGTACAGAGTTTTCTTCAGTTAAGCAGCTGACACAGCCTTTATCTTCACCATGCAGTGGTTCTGAGTAAAGTGACTGACCTGTGCATGTGACTCAGCAGTGAGCTGCATGTGACGCTGCAGCCATGCCAATTGCTGCCCAGTGAGATGAGTAAGGAAGGGCTGGAGGGAAGCCTGGGCAAGGGCCGCTGCAATGTCCTGCCTCACAAGGGCCCTGTCTGCCAGGGGCTTTGCCATGCACGCAAAGATAAACGGCGCAGACTGCAGCACACTTTGATGCTGTGTGTCCTCTTCTCCCATCAGCATCCTGGCTAAATCCTCGGCAGGCCATTTCCTGCAACAAATTGGGCCAACATAAGGTTGGGACTGGTTTGAACAGATGTTCCGGTGCAAGTGTTCATGCTGTACGTCTTGCGTCCCCTTCAGCATTCTTGCTGCATCCTCAACTGGTCATATCACAAGACATTGCTACATACAGGCATCCCTAAAACAGCAGACCAACCAGCACTTATTCCTCAGAACCGTCCTTGCTACGATGTCTACCTTTGACAACAAGCGCAGCAATGTAATGGTCTAGGTCCAGTGCTACACCCTTAAAACATGGGTCTAGGTCCATGCCCTCCCATACCTGTGAGCATCAAAAGCAGCACCAAGCTTCTTGCAACCCTCAAAGGTGAGCCCATCAAAGGCCCTGACCCCAGGCCGGGGGGTCAGCCCCTCAGCTTTTGCAACGGCAGCATCACGCTCATTGATGGCAAGCTCTAGCTTTGACTGCAGCGGCACCAGCTGCTCTGACTGCCTCTCCAGATCACCTGCATTCTCATATGCCTGCAGCACAGCCAACAACATCTCATATGCCTGCAGCACAGCCAACAATATCTCATATGCCTGCAGCACAGCCAACAATATCTCATATGCCTGCAGCACAGCCAAGAACAGAGTACCCATGAGAAATGACGGTCGTTTCTGATTTTGCACGCATGTTAGATTTACCATAGCATCGCTGGGTCGGTGGCAAGCTCATGCTCAAAGCATGCACTCTTAGTCGCCTGCAGTGGGCAATCCGCGTAATGTACTTCAGAGGGTCTGAAAGATGTTGTGATCATGCGCCTGTGGAGGTGTGCAAGGGCTTCAGTAGCTTGTCAGCCCAGCTTGAACAGCATGGAATGAGCTGTTGCAAGAGCTGAACAGGCCTGCAGTGCTCTGCCCCTTTATGCCAAGATATGACGAGAGACTTCTGTTTGGTAGTGTTGGTCATGGACAAGAACTTGACAACCTCAAGTCTCACTGACATGTGCTGCATTGCATCCTGAGGCGCAGATCTAGAGCTCCTGCTCACACACAACCTCTTGGGGTTGTGTTGCTGCCTCTGTGTCACAAGCCATCCCCAAGACCACTGTGTCATAAAAACCCCAAGGGGAAGCTGGGGATCACCTCAAGCTTCTCTACATTGAACGCCTAACAGCGTCGTGTTTTCTGTTCATTTCTTTTCTTCATAAAAACCTACATACAAGCTTGTGCCCATGTGGACTAAGCACAAGCAAGACTGGCTCTACCTTGCTGGCTCTGCATTTTGCGCTTCTACAGCTACAAGGATGTATCACCTCACAAAGCAGGGCATGCAAAGTTTGCAGCCAAAAATTGAGAACACTGCAGGAAGGCCACCCAAAAGCCGAGTATTGCACCTCGTACAGTTCTTTGCGGCACTCCACCAGCAGGCGGCGCAGCTCCTTGTTCTGTTTGGCCAGGTAGCCGGGCTCGGCCTCTGCTAAATCATCTATAATAGACCCTGGCCGCATCTGCACATGCATGGCGCGTCAGTACATGGTGCGTCAGTACATGATGCATCAGAGCTTTCGCTTCGAGAGCGTTTTGCAGCATCAAAAACGCATCATCGCGGTGACATTCTGCGTGTACTTCTAAACACTAATTTGTCATACATAATACAGTATGAGATATGTTTTTACTCCAGCACCCATAGTGACACAAGCAGCAATATGTAGTCCATACTCTGTTGTTCAGCATGCTAAGCAGGCCTGCATCAAGGCCCTGCTGTTTACCATGCCTGCAGGTGGGTCCATGCCTGCCCAGCATTGTTGCCATTACAACTCATTGTTGGTATGCAGGACCTCATAGAGGGAGTTACTAAGGACTGTACGTATCTGGCCCCAGAAAAGATACGCGTTTGTTGACTGGACAAATGAAAAGGCCAGCACTGTGACTGCACAGCTGACCTGCAAGGAGTTGAACAGGCCATCGTTGAGGACAGAGTTGTATCTCCCCAGGGGAGGCACCCCACTGGACCCCAGACCTGACCCCCCAGCACCCTGTAGGGGACCGCCTGCAGCCCCAGGAAAAGCTGCTGGCATACCAGATGCCATGCGGCCCAGGGCCGTTTGAGGAAATGATGCTGACTCAACTCCTTGACGCCCTGCACCAGACCGCCACATTTTTTTGGGGCTATGCGCTTGACATCAAAATAAACAGAAGAAGATGAACAGAGAACAGCTGCGATTTCCTCACAGGGGGGGCTGCTGTCGGTCTCTGGGATGGCCGATGGGGATGCTGGATGCTGTTCAGTGACAGCTGCTGAGACATGCACCCTGAGACTTGTCACGATCCCTGTGACAGCCAATGGGATGCCAGATGGCACATACCCTGGGACTGCTGTTGATCCCTGGGACTGCTGATGGGATGCCAGATGCCATGCACCTTGGGATTGCTGGAGGCAACAGAAAAG
>JAABUO010001692.1_pt1 | contig 28142 bp, 20 predicted proteins | sample 5559291 | NCBI WGS metagenome assembly JAABUO01 (sample SAMN10711878, study PRJNA513372) | rock metagenome | isolation source: Antarctica rocks | place: Antarctica: Victoria Land, Finger Mt sud | reverse complement strand
ACGAGAAAAGGCTGTTGCGGCCAAGAGATCCGGTGCAACTACTATTATTTTCCCGCGAGATAATACTGCTGATTGGGAAGAATTGCCCAAAATTGTGAAAGATGGGCTCAAAGGTATGCCAACAGATTGGTATTCTGATATATACAAAATTATTTTCCCAACCGTCAAACAATCTGTTGCAAATAAAATGTGGCAGGACGAGATCAAATTACCAGAAGACAATAGGCTCATGCAAATGTAAAATAGATAATCATCACTACTTTGAAGCAATACTTTATCGGCTCCGCTAGCCTCCATACAGTTTTTGAGCTAGGAGTGGGTATTTATCTTCCAGTTCAGGAATTGCGATGGAGTCTTGTACTCGTGCATCATCGTCTGCTTCATCGATGTTGGTGTGCTCGATGTTGGATGATGCATCCAACAAAGCACGCCGGGTAGCAGGAAAGAGTTCAAAACCTGAGACTGACGTTTGAAGCGAGAGGTTGTCCTCGCAGAAGTCGCAAGCGCGGGAAAAGCGCCCATTCTGACAGTAATAACAAATAAGATCATTTAGATTGTCACAACTTAAACAGTATCCTGCTTCGAGCATACTGCTAATTGTTTGCTCGAGGCGATCGCTTTCTCCATCCCTTGTCAAAGCCTTCATGTAAACAGAAAAAATATCGCAGAGCAAATCTGATTTAATCGTTAATAAGTTGGTGGTACCTTTAAAAATATCGTAACCCAACCTCATGTTATCAGCGATAGCCTTTGCCATGTTCCACAGCTCAAGTAGAATCGTCGAATGAACAAATGGGAGAGTCATGGTCATTGCAGTACACAAGAGTGGAATATCCCACTGCATTTTCGACTGTTCCATCGTTTCATCCATGAAAGAATTTAAGACCTGTCTTCCTGCCTCATAATTACTTTGGCGAGCATAGGCACTAAGGACCGGAGATACCACTGGCGCGGGCAATGTGAATACCGACTCATATCTCGAGGTCAAATCCATCATGCCAGTGCGCCGTATACTCTGTATCAAGTTTTGAGCCACTTCCAAACTCTTTTCCTTGCCTTCATTGACACAAGAGTGCACCAAAACAGATAGCACATAAAAGGAAGGCTTCACATTGGAGTGTAGCATGCGTTGATACAAGCTCTGCACCTCATCAAACTTTTCAGCCCTCAAAAGTGCCACCATTGCTATGCAGTAATGGTAAGAGTTTGGAGAAAACCCAGACGCAGGCATTGACTCGAGAATTTTCAGCACTGACGATGAAGTATCCGTTAGCAACGCTAACTGCATTGATAATGCAAATGAAATACTATCAAATCTCAAATGTTTTTTTTTCATCGCCTGCAATGTGCGTTTAGCGTCCCTCATTCGATTACCGCCGATGAAGATGGTAAACATTGCATTCCACACAGGTGTACTATACTCAAGACCTTTACCGGCAAGACTAGCCATAGTCTCGCTGGCTTTACCATAATCCTTCACACGTCCGTAGACAGTTATCAGAGAAGTCAGAATATAAGGTGATTCAGGTAAGCCCAATTGGTCATACAGACGCTTTAATTGTTCAACTGCTAGAACATCTCCGCGTCTTGCAAAAAATCCCATTAGTGTGCTTATAGTACGCCCATCAGGAAGGATACCACTTTGACACAAAAAACTCAACATATTCAACGCCGCATCTATTGAAGAGTTTCTTGCCAGTATGTCGATTATGATATTGTATAGAACTCTATCCGCAACAATGCCTTCTTGCTGCATCAAGTGAAACCATGCGAGTCCTTGCGCTTTCTCTCGTCGCACAGCTCTAGCTAGAATTAAGGCGCTGTAAATATACACATTTGGCTTCAACCCTCGTCCCACAAATTGATCGAAAAGTTCTTCGACTAAGTCGGCCTGCCCCCGCCTTGCAAAGAGCGTCATAACAAGTGAATAAGCATAGACACCGGGAAGGCTTTCGACTGTAAACATATGGTTGAAAGTACTTTGCATACCCTCGAAGTCCTCCAATTTCTCATAAGCTTTTAAAACGTGATTAAATAAGACTGCGTTAGGTATTATTTCTTGCTGCATCACAATTTCATACATTTTTATTATGGTCGAGTATTGTCTTGTGCGAATCAGATTATCCGTTACTGATGTGTATTCTACCACTGATGGCTGGTAGGGGATTTGTTCCGCTAGCGACAAAAATTTCCCATGTAGCTTCACGTGAGCCCGCGATAGTATACATTGTCGTGTAAGATGCGTAAGGAAAATCCGGTCGGATGATGATGCAGCAGGTAAACGCCTAGCAATATATCGGTCTGGAGTGGGAATTATTTCGACTAAGGACTCCAACAACAGACTCCTTCCACCCATTCGGATGCCTGGTTTTGTATCTCCCAGCCAATGGCCGTAGTGAAAGGCACTTTCCCATATATTGATTGCATCACGCCACCAAGAGGCTTTCACTAAAGCAAAGATGAGTGCTTCTGCAGCACCGAATTGGAAAATATTTGGAACATCTAAATTTCCACGGAAAACATCTTTTGCAGCTTCAAGTTGCCCAGTCTTGCACAGTGCCAAGATAAAGAAGGTATAGTCAGTTCCGATGCGATGCTGGTATGATGTTGAGTGAAATATGCTAATTATGGTTTGCCAATGCCCAAGAGACCCACTTCGCTTCAGTTGATCGTAAAAAAGTAGCCGCTTCCGAGGATCAGCTTTTTCTTCATTCGAACAAGCCAGCCACATGTCCCGAATATCCGCAGCTGTGTTTTTATCCCCGAAACGAACCGTTTTCTGCCACTCCCAGTCTTTCTCAGTCCCATCTTGTTCTGGAGCACTTGTTTTAGAAACAACGCTTTCAGACGATATTGGTCTCCTTCCCAGACCAGAAAATGGTCCAATTGTCCATGGAATATAGACACGATGTAATCGCGTTCTGCTCAAACACGGTAAGCGGCGGAATGAGGTCCAAACTTTCAGCAAACAGGATTCCTTTTCTCTCCTGGACGGGTGTAGGTGAGCGAATGCCGTTTGGGACCTTAAATGCCATACCTGAGACGTTGTATAGCGGAGAGCATTGTCCTTTGCAGAACATATACTCATCCAGTGTCGAAATTCGCAGCTTACTTTTACGCATCACAATAGCTATGCGTACTTGGACTCTTCAAAATGGGGTTGCTTGTTTAGATGATACCTTCTCGGCTTCGTGGTGATCATGACGTTTTCATACTTTCAAGAAAATATCGACTACTCTAACTTTTTTATTTGTAACTAAAATAACGTACATCCTATCACCGTGAGAAAATCCCAAAAAAACCTCGCTTCGCACTTTTTGGGCGGTCGGTAGATAAGAGGACAGAGTGTCTAGGGAAATCGATATGGTTGTAAGCCACGTCAAAAAAAACTGGTTTCACCGCAATTGGACTCAACGCAGTGGTTTTCGTCTGTAGAGGACCAGGATTGCCAGCATTGGAAGAACTCTGGGCAACGTCCTGCGAATTAGAGCCTATAGGGCTGGACATCAACCGAGTCATTGATATGACTGTATATAGCCACGATATAGTGCGTAGCCTTGCAACGTCGATATCGCTCTGTTGAAACAGCAACCAAGAAAATAGCTCACTTGCTTCTGAACCAACTCGAATGCCTTTCATTTTCTCATCAGCTGCCTTTGCGAGAGTCAAAGCATTTTTCTTATCCTTGGTGAATCGCAACTTGGACATGAAAAATAGGCTTTGTGATTTCCAAAACATCGTAAGAATGGCTAAATCATTGCACAGTTTTTCGTCCCTTGCTACGCCGGGAAGATCACAAATTTGCTTAGTACTCTGTGTTAAAGCCATACACAACCGGTGTGTCTCTTTCAAGCTTTCGTCGGACTGCTTCTGCTGATTGTTTTTGCTACTTTTCAGTATTTGCATGCGTTCCCTCAACAAAAGTCTATCACGAATCATTCTATTCGATATAAGATGGAAGCTGCTAAAAGTGAATAGAATTTGCAGTCCTTCATCAGGATCATCATTGTAAAGTTCGCTTTGACTTCTCAAATTTGCAATCACATCAACCACGTCCTGCCAGGCGGCTAAAACTCTATCAAATGAACCGCAAACAGAATTCATATCCATAGATATGTCTTTTAAGAGTTCAAATGAGTCTAGTTCGAGACCTTCAGCAACCACGATGGCGTTTGAAGCCACCGAGTCTTTGATCTTTGCGTTAAAGCCCCGCCAAGTAACAGATTTTGAAGCCTTTGTGGAACAAACGCCGCTAGTGGCGTTCAGTTCAGCGCAGGTGTTAGGTTCTAAGCTTTCGAGTAATGCTCTGGTATCTTCAAGATCGGAAGGAAAATACGTTGTTGAGATTTCTTGAAGCTCGATACCTCTATCGAGCTGCATCTCATGCGCACACCAGTGTAGCGCGGGATCAATTAGTGAAGAGAGCTCAAGTTTCAAGATTTCAACAATAACAGTTCCTGCTTGACGTTGTAGCGAAGTGTATATTGTCCGTGCAGCCGAAAAGAGTGATAATGCTTGCTCCCAATGCCTCAAATCTAACTCGTAAAGGCCCTTTAAAGTTATAAGGTAGCCCTTCATTTCCAAATAAGAAAGCGATGAGAACTCATCGCTGTTAGAGAGAATATCTGCCAAATGGCTAAACTGTCTCGTAGCTTTCAAAATACGTAAACTGGACAGCCGCTTCCTACGATGGGCAATGTTCCCTTTTGATATGGCGTTTATTCGTTTGCTTTCGATCGATGCCTTCAATTCTCGATGCCTTGCTAAATCTCTTTGACCCTCCAACAGAATTAGCTTCAGATAGCGGCAATCCTGTATGTCTTTGTAGGCTTCCTGAGAACCTTTTCGGTAGGCCTTTGGAAGTGTAATTAAGCCTAATGCACGGCGCAGTTGACGAATTCTTTTCGTGCAATGAACATGTTGCTGGGCAGGTTCGACATCGTTCAACTGTTCTTCGTGCAAGAATGCAAAGACTGAGAATTCCTTTTTCAAGGACATATTGGATCGGCTGATATGTCCAAGTATCCCTTTACTTTTACTCGTATATTGCTGTATCGAATATGGAGTCACGGAAACAGGAATTTGAGTTAAAGAAGTATAAAGTTATGCTATGCACAAATACACGGACAATGCCTCCTCAAGCAATCTCTAATATTTTTTTCAACTGCACAACAAGTCTCCATTCATCTTTGGATACCTCATCTCTAAAAGCCGCATCCTTGAGAACGTCGATAGAGTTACGAGAGACTTGAGAATAAAGTGCATCATGCTCGTCCAGTTGCCGTCCAAAAAGCGGCTGGGAACCACCTTCAATTTTCACCGCAACTCCTCCACCAGCCTGACCCTTCTTCACCGCATCGACCGATTTGTGGTTAACCTCGAGACTACTTACTTTTCCCAGTGGAATGGTAGTCTTTTGACCTGTCTCGCTATCTGGCTTAACAGTACACAATGGTGTGCCAACTCGGAGACTGCCTTCAACTACATCAACACCAATAATAATAGGATCCTTTTTGTTGAACACTGCGATGGTTTTGAGAACACATGGAAATACTGCCTGTGACGCACTTTCTTTCCGTCTGCTCGTCATCATTTGCTATCATTAGTACTTTACTAGGACTAGAGACTAACATTCTGATAGGCTGTGAAGGAGTCAAATAGATGGTATATGATGTTTGCAGTGAAAATTTTAACGCCTAGCTCTTCCGCTAACTGTTCTGCCTCTTTGTCCACTTTGACATCGAAACAAAGAATGATAGCATACTCCTTTGCTCTTTCCAGCATTGAAGCGGTCCTCATAATGTCTCTCTTGTACACTGGCCCAATATTTATTCCAGATACCTTAATGTTAGTTGGGTCTAGCATACAGCTTACCGGAACTTTGCTTTGCTTCAAAAATTCCAGTAAGGCTTCTAAGGAGCCGAGTGTAGAAGCCTGAACGCAAACGCCTTTACCACTTTTATCGACAGCATTCATAAGACCTTGCAAGTCAGCCATAACTTCCTCTCTAAGGTCTTCTTCATCATCATCCTCTGACACCACCAGAAGCCTTGAGCCTGCTATTGCCTTGTCAAGATCATTCGCAGAAATCTTAACACCTAAAGCTGCTTTTACTTCTTTGTGATGCACGTAAGCTGATTTCAGCCTCAATTCTCGAAGCGGCTCAGGGGTCAACAAAGCTCGGATGTTTGTAGTTATAGGTCCGTTCAATCCACAAATGACTATTCGATCTCCTTCGTGCAAAATTCCATTAGAAAGTACCACGTCAATTGTCGTACCCAAACCTTCAATGACCTTAACTTCCAAGACAGTACACTCTAATTCAGACAAATACATGAGCTTGTCACTCATTCTTTCTTGTGTGAGATTGACCAGCAGCATAAGCATGTCGGGAATACCTTCGCCTGTACTTGCAGAAGTCGGCACAATAGACACATTCTTTGCAAAATTATTGTTTTCGTAATATAAAACAGAATTAAGTCCCTGTGATTAGCCTGAAGTAGAAAGTCCACACCTGTTCCGCAAATGCCAGTATAGTTTGCTGCAGGCGATCTCGAAATTCCCCCTGCACACTTGCTTTTTGTGATGCTAAAGTGTCCTGAAAGGAATTGTCTCGCTGTGGCTTCCAGTCGTATAAACGATCTATCTTATTCAGTGCCACAATGAACGGTGTCTTCCTGGCTCTCAACAGACGAATGGATTCAAGTGTCTGAGGTTCAAGACCATGCATGATATCAACCACCAACACCGCAATATTGCAAAGTGATGAACCTCGCGTACGGAGATTTGTGAACGACTCATGGCCAGGAGTATCAATCACGAGGAGTCCAGGCAAGTTGTACTTTTGTTTTCCTTCTACGTTTAACACTGCTGTTTTCGTTTTTATGGCGTCAATAGGAAAGTAAGTAGCACCAATTTGCTGAGTAATGCCTCCTGCCTCACCTTCTTGCACGTTAGTCTGGCGGATTTTGTCAAGCAGCTTCGTTTTGCCGGTATCGACGTGCCCCAAAATACAGCATATTGGAGAACGAAGATTATCTTTCGACCGAGCCGAAAGAGCCGATTGTTTTCTCATTTCGCGTCGTTTGGCAGCTTCGTCTTTGCGTTGTGTAATGTGGAGCCGCGTGGAGGCTGCACTACTTTCTTTCTCGGAATCAGATGGTTCATTCCCGCCCATTTCTACAGGGTCCTTTTGAACGGTGTCAACTACCGGTGGAGCATTTGCTATGGCACCATTTAGCATACTCTTCTCCTTGAATGTAGGTCGAGACGTTTCTTCGTCACTCATCGCGTCCCACGACTCTTTGAGAGCGTCCTCTTCATTATCTGATTGGCTTTGATCTGCTCCCACGGTATTTTGATTTGACTCGTAGGTTTCAACAGGCCAAGCGCCATCCGATACAAATTTCGTGCGATCAACAGTGGTTGCATCTGTTGCAGAGCATGATGTCACGCCATGCTTTGCATCATCACCAGGCTCTTGCGTCTTCTCATTTACCCTCTCTTTCGTTATTTTCTTCTTCTTCCCATAGACTACTCTCTTCACAATCTCATTCTCATTCTCTCCATGTGCTTGAAGGCCTTCTACCTTGACGCCCGACTGGAGCAATTGCTCCATCCGTCTCTGATTTTGTTGCTGCTGCTCTTTTTGTTTTTTACTCAAGAGCCTTCCTTGAGCACGAAGCTCCTCTCTTTTCAAGCGTTCCCTTTCCTTCTTCTGCTCTTTAGCTTGCTCTTTTAGGCGAGCTTCTTCGGCTAGATGTCTCTCTTCTTCTTCAATGCGTCTTTTCTCTTCCTCCTCTTCCTGTTTTCGTCTCTCTTCCTCCTGACGCTGAGCTTCAAGCTGCTTCTGTAATGCAGCAAGATGAGCCGGGACCTTCCGAGGCTTTCCTGCTGGAGTAGATGCTATAGAAGGTTTCTTCGACTTCTTCTTACTTGGAGCTTGTTTCGCAGAGCTTTCGCTCTTTGTTGAAGGTTCCATTGAAGGAACATCACCAGGACCGTCTGTGACACGGCTCACGGTAGATTTGCCATTGCTCTCTGGTGGCTCCATGAGACTTGTGCACCGGCTGGGGGAATGCCGCAATAAGTTGTGACACTGGACAACACCGAATGGCAAAGATGGAAAGGAGATAATGATCCCCTTCTCTGGCGAAGGTGGCACGGCTTCTCGGTTTGGAAATGCAGTGCTTCTATCTGGCGGGGTGTTTGCTCTGGTGGCCACCCTCCTTTCAATCTGGAGCATTTTCGTCCAGCTAAAGAACTATCGGAAACCCCTACTTCAAAGATATGTCATCCGCATACTCATTATCGTCCCCATTTACGCCTTTGCAGCCTGGTTTAGTATGTTCTCCTTGACCGCTGCTTTCTTCATCGATCCGTTTAAAGATGTGTACGAAGGCTTCGTCATATACAGCTTCTTCAACCTACTAATTAATTTTCTCGGCGGCGAAAGGTCGATCATCATAATGATGCATGGAAGGATGCCGGTTGCGCACCTTTGGCCACTTCAATGGTGCCTGCCCAAGATTGACGTGGGCGATCCACACTCATTTCTTGCAATCAAGAGGGGTATCCTCCAATATGCTTACCTGAAGCCTTTGCTTGCTACCGCGACAATAGCAATGAAAGCGACAAATACATATCAAGAGGGCTATCTTGGTCTGAAGTCTGGATACTTCTGGTCTGGCTTACTTTACAACATTTCCATCACTGTATCATTGTATTCACTCGCTACCTTCTGGATGTGTCTCTCTCCCGACTTGAAGCAATTTCGTCCTATGCCGAAGTTCCTTTGTGTAAAATTAATGATTTTCGCATCGTATTGGCAGGGACTGCTACTTTCTATACTTGTGTGGCTGGAAGTCATACCTGATATCGAACGATATACCGCGGACAACATTGCTCTGGCAATCCAAAATGCCTTGATATGCTATGAGCTTCCATTATTCGCTATCTCTCACTGGTACGCTTTTAGCTGGAAAGATTACGCAGACCCCACGATCTCCACAGCCAGACTTCCGGTTAAGTATGCTCTTCGAGATGCATTTGGAATTAAAGACCTAATGGAAGACTTCAAAGACACAGTGTGGGGAAATAGATATGAGTATCGCTACTTCGATCCAAGTGAAGATGTAATAGCTCATCCTGATAGTGACGCAAGAGTTGCACGTATGATGGAAGGCCTTCGGTTCAAAAGAAACGGGAAAGGTAAGTACTGGGTACGAAAGCCGAAGCAAACAAGCCAACTATTGGGCGGTCCATCAAGGCCAGACTACACTCTTCTGGGGACTGGTCCAAACAACCACGAACCTCTGGAGAATAGAATCGATTTTCATTTGAGCGAATTTGATGAAAGGTTATATCAAGATGCTCGATTAATGAGACATGGTGACTACAACGTATATTGCTACGATCTCATTGACTAACCTAAAGTACCCTGTGACATCAGTTTGTGGGCTCAAGGTCACCGATGATATTGAGCCACGAACCTCAACGCACCAGGCAATCCTTAAAGATACCCCAAGCGCCAAGCCCAGCTCTACGGACGATATGAGTGTAGAACATTCGCGCAACCCACATAGAAGTGGCATTGTGGATTTACTAGTGGAAGACGTAACCGCGGAAGAGCGGCAAAGAGTCAGGGACAGGAAAGAAGGTGGTTCGCGCGTCAATCGCGAAGAAACAAGAATATTCCATCGCACCACATCTCAGGAAGGTGCCATTGTTGCTAGCCAGAAACAGATTGACAGCGGGGAGTCTCTAGAAGGAGGAAATGCCTGATAATCTCCCTCACCGAGACGACTTCCCCGTGCTGGAGGATAAAATCTTCGGAAGACTACGTTTGTACAGTTATAGTTTGGCTGTTGTGAGATTGGCGTTGGTACCAAAATAAATTCGTAAGCATAGAAGCTGTTCCTGAAGCAGAGACGAGAAGAAAGATGTTCCAACTACCAAACAAGCTCGCATCCACTGCGGCCCCTTGGGGTCCTGGCGTTGAGCTACCTTCTGATTCAAGCTTTCACGATGTGCCATACGCTCCCTACTCGAAAGGCGACAAATTGGGCCGAATGGCGGACTGGACCGCAGAGGCAAATAAAGACGGCAGATCGGACACGAGGACCAGGCAAAATGGCCGGTATAGAGATCAGCATCAAGCTTACGGTTCAGGGTTTTCATCTGCTTTTGCTTACCAACATGCCGATGATGAAGCTTCATTCTCTGTTGTGGATAATCGCGCTTCTACCAAACCGAAGGCAATGTTTGGCAGTCGGGGTGGCTCTTTGTACAAAAGTAGGGGACGTGGGGCCTCAAGTGTTCCCTCCAGAGGTGGAAGGGGTGGTTATCAGCGTTTTACAGGTCGCGGAGGATACGAGACTGGAAGGGGCGATGGGCGTGGCAGAGGAGGAAGAGGGAGACGGTTTGGATGGAAGGATTACGACAAGCCTCAGAGGCTCAGAGATGCCAGTGTATCTGTCAAACCAGACTGGAGTGTTTTAGAAGAAATTGACTTTGCCAGACTCGCCAAATTGAGGCTGGAAGCGGACGAAGGAGTGGATGTTGAAGCGCGCGGATATGTTCATTATTACGACCGCTCTTTTGACAAAGTCAGTGTGAAGCCCGAGAGACGGTTACAAGTTGTCGACCGAGTACATTACAACCCAACAACTACCGACGATCCGGTGATACAAGAGCTCTCACATGATGGAGCAGCTACTATCTTTGCTACAGATTCGATCTTGAGCATGCTAATGTGCGCACCTAGATCCGTCTATCCTTGGGACATAGTTATAATTCGAGAAGGCAACAAGCTCTTCTTCGACAAAAGAGAAGGTGGACCATTCGACTTCGTAACGGTGAACGAAAATGCAGCCGATCCGCCATTAGAAACGTCAGAAGGCGTGAAAGATACCATAAATACACCCAGTGCGCTTTCATTTGAAGCTACCTTCATCAACCAAAACTTTGCGATTCAATCAATCTTGGAATCGAGTGACCAAAAATACGAATTTCAACATCCGAATCCCTTTTACAATGCTGCAGAAGAAATTGAGCCGCTTGCACCTAAAGGATATAGATACAGAAAATTTGACTTGTCAACCAGTGAAGAAGAACCAGTCCATCTAATCGTGCGAAGTGAAATTGATGCCGTGGTTCGACAAACCAACAGCAAAACACCTTCTTTCCTGACCATAAGAGCTCTCAACGAATTCGATTCTCGTGCGCATGGTGCCGGCGGAGCTTTAGACTGGCGAGCGAAATTGAGTAGTCAGCGTGGTGCGGTTATAGCAACGGAGATGAAAAATAATAGCTGCAAACTGGCAAGGTGGGCAGTGCAGAGTATTTTGGCTGGGGCTGATACCATGAAACTGGGCTTTCTATCTCGTGCGAACCCAAGAGACGCGACAAAACACGTATTATTAGGCACCATCGGTTACAAACCGCGCGAGTTCGCAACTCAAATGAATATGAGTATGTCCAATGGATGGGGAATTGTACGCTCAATCGCAGATATATGCTTGCGTATGCCAGAAGGAAAATACGTGCTGGTTAAAGACCCCAACAAATCTGTCCTCCGGCTGTATAAAGTTCCCCTTTCGACTTTTGAGCAGGATGATAGTGAAGCCTACCAAGATGTCGAGGAAAAAGAGACGAATTAAAATTATACAGCTGAATAGATCGGCGAATATGCGACTTTTTCAGGTAGATAGAACGATGCGCAGTGCATACTTTTGTTAGGCGCGACCTTACGAACATAAAAAATATCAACTTCCTCTCGAGACATTCTGAATTCAAGTGATTTTGACAATCTATCAAGTATGTCTTCCTCTTGTTCTCCATCCTCAGCCTTCGAAAAGCAATGTACGTGTAGTAGAGGTAATTGTTCATCTCCCCTAATTCCCAGTTTACTATACAAACCACGAAATGCAGTCAGAAATTGTATAGCAGTAGCCGGTAAGTTTAAGACATAGTGGCTAAAAACAGGTGGATATGGAAGACTTGAACTTTCATCCACCAATTTCTTTCTGGAAGACTTTTTCGGTACAGCTTTTGCTGCTGTTTTCTTGCGAGATAAGGCCAGTAAGTCATAAGACGCTTCGTAGATAAAGGAACGCCCGTCGCGGTTATAGGCGTGCACTAAGGTTTGAACCTTGTTGATCTTTATATTGTTCCGTAAACTTTCATAACTATATGGGTTTAAATCATTCGCAAAAGCTATCACTTGATTCTTCGCCGCAGGTATAGCAAATGGACCCACACCTGCGAAGACGTCGGCTATAGCTTGTCCAGGCATAAACTTCGAAATAAGCCTTTTGTGCTCGGTCTGCAGCCTTGAATTCCAGTAGACTTTAGAGAAGTCGAATCGAAAATTGCAGTCTGATTCGTTTTGTTCTGTAATCAAGTCATCTTCCCCGGCAAGCACCTCCATTTGGAAATTTCTGAACTCAGTATCTATCGTGTTCACCTTGTTCACCACAGTACGAAGCTGCTTGTTCTTGTCTAAAATAATCTGGCCAATTAAGTACTTAAAAGGAAGCAGATCATCGCGAAGATTAAAGTGCGCAATATGGCCAACTGTTGTAAATCCTGAGGGCGTCTCAATGCCAGTCCCCTGCGGCAAAATAGCATCGAGAATCTCCTCTGCTGTCCAGTAATCGTAGTCTATCCACAGTAGATAAGGCAAGACAGACGTGCCATTGTTGCGAAGAAAGTCCTTCGTCGAAGAAGACACCGTACTCATATCGTCAGGATTGATACTTTCTTTCAACAACACGACCTTCCCTTCTGACGTCATTTGTACAGGTTTAATCCTCGGAATAGTCAGCACGTCATGACTGCAGCTTTTGAGAAATTGGCCGATCACTTTCGGGCAGGCAAAGCAAACAGACGGTAGACGAACTTGTTTTCTGAAGAATGTCCGATCGAGATCTCTCATCCCTCTATTAATTGGTACTTTCCACATATCATTCTCAGTAGACATAACTTCGATAAGGTTTTGAATGGGAACATTCAAATTGTATTATGTGGCCAACGTGCAAGTATTTCATATGTAGGACCTGTCGACCCCGATACTGTAAATCTACAGGCCAAAAAATACATCTATCATCATTGGAGATGTCAATAAAGGAAAGGACGCTCTACATTGCCGTTCTTTTGAGAAGGCCATGTTTGTGACAATATAAGTACATCTCCCACCTGACCTGTGCGCCAGCAATCCAGCATAGGCAGCTTAAACAAATGCGACAATGTGTCTTCATAGACTTAAGGTCCTCCAACTAGTCATCTTCTTTTAAACAGCGGGGCATGAGAGTTCCCTGCACTCCGAGCCGGATTCGAGTAGTCATGATAAAAATGGAAGACCAGGCCCTATGTAGGATTCATAACGAGTCCGCAAAGGTTGTGAACACGGCTTGGTCTTATAGCAAGCTAGAGTTGGCGAATGCAAAGGCGAATGCAACATTTGAGGATCGTTGATCAAGAAGCAACAATCGCTTCATGTACGGCTCAGGTCAACGCCTGTATGTAGCTTCCCAGATTAGCATCAAACGCTTCACATCTTATAGGCATGTCCAATTGATAGAATGGATTCTTCATAACGAAATCGGCATAAAGACTGTATATTTTCTTCGTAATCACTGTGATGTTGACTTGACGTAGATCGGTAAAGACTAAAAACTTGAGACCAGTTTGCGACTGAAAGCATTGCATTCGGAAAGTATCGGCTTCTAATACTTCTAGTCCACTGGAATTTGTTATGGGCCCAATTTTCGAAGTGATCGCATGAATACCGTGGAATGTGCCAGCCAATATGAGATAGTCATTCAATTTTAGCTTGTTTAAGCCATTGGCAAAATCTTTTTGATATATTAAACCACCCGCCTTGTTGAGAATATACAACGAATAAAGCATAGCTTTGTTTATTGCACAGATCCACACGGATATATATTGGCGATTCTGACGACCCCGATTTACCCAAATTCGGCAATGCTTTCTTGAATAGCAAGCTTTGAGAATATCCCAATTCCAAATGGTCCGCTAATGGCTTTTGGACTAATGTACAGCCCAGGATAATTGCTTTACGTCATATCTACACAACTTCATCTAACGGTGTTGTAACAAGCAACAGATCTCAACCCTGGACCGCAATGCCAAATCAACAGTAGCCTGGACTTCTTAGGGTTATCCCATATTCCTTCCTTTGATTCTTTGAGTACCAGAACTCTCAATTTAAGTCTCCGGGATCCAACCAAAGCGTCTGTACCAAGACAAACTCTCGGGCTCGCGTCATTGCGTACTAAGTCTAAGCTTCCGAGTTTGCGAATCATACAGATGAGCATTGCCAAGACAAGATTTTGCAAATTTGCTAGAAGATGAATTTGGAGTGATATTGTTCGAAAATTTCAAACCAGCTGGCCAACCTGTGATGACTGACGAATGCCATCTCGGCCAAGCACATGCCTAAATCCTAACTTATACCTCTCAACCATCTTCATCGTCTTTTTGCATTCCCCTCATTTTTCTTGCTAGAAGACAAATTTCGGTTCCGAGACTTGTCAGATTTAGTCTTTCTATATAAGCGCTGCCCGCCCTTGTCCGGCATGCGTTTCTTTTGTTTACCATTAAATTTTCTGGGAGGTGTTTTGCTAGAAATACCATTCAGCTGGGCTCTGGAGACTTCTAAAATCGTCAGCCAAATATAGACACCTCACGAACCTGAAGATTTCTTCTTTTGTTGTTCTGATTCAAACCATGTTCGTTTCGGTTTGGAATGAATCTCTTTCTCATAAATGATTAGATTATTACTCTTGCGCAGCTCCATGTCTGCCTGCTGCAAAGCACGCTCTTCTTTCTCAAGTGCGAGTACTTCATCTATTGATTTATCAAGGCTCTGAACTTTGGCATAGCTCGCCTGGACCTCCTCTTGTTCAAGTGTGCGCGAACCAATCTTTGATCCTTGGATCTGGCTAGTCTTGATGGCTTCTTTGACTGTCTTACGATCGTTCTCCCCAACGAACGTGATTGATCTGCCAACTCGACCAGCACGTGCGGTACGGCCGACGCGATGCACATACAGATCATGAGACTGCGGTGCCTCGAAATTAATCACCACTTCGATCCCTTTGATATCCAGCCCACGCGACGCTAAATCAGTGGCGAGGAGAAAGTCTATCTTGCCATCTCGAAAAGACTCAACTGCTCCAATTCTCTGATCTTGACTGAGGTTTCCATGCAGTTCACCTGCTTTCAAATCTAACAAGCCAAACATGATTCGTAAGCGATGAGCAAACACTTTGCTTCTCAAAAAAATAATTACGCGGCTTGTGAAGAGTCTAGTACAAACCAATATCAACATAGCTGTCCGAAGATGCTCGTTTTGTGGCCGCACACGCACAAATTCCTGTACAAGACCGGATGCCGTACTCTTCTTAGCATCAACCAACAACCTTACTGGCCTGTTTAATGAGAGTTTAATGAGTTGATCTATACTGTCCGTCATTGTTGCGGAGAAGAGCATTGACTGTCTCGAAGCCGGAATAGTTTGAACTATTTGGTTCAACTCATCTGCAAAGCCATCTTCCAACATTCTGTCCGCCTCATCCAGCACCAATATCTCTACGTTTTCAACACTAAACGAATGGGTATTTCGCAGGTGGTCAATAAATCTTCCAGGGGTGGCAATAATAATATCAGGACGGGATCGTAGTTGAGCTTCCTGCACCTTTAACGACAAACCCCCAACACAAAGGCAAAATTTGATGTCCGTATAACTCGCCAGTTTGACAGACATACTATGGCACTGTATCGCGAGCTCTCGAGTCGGACAGAGGATGACTACTCGACTGGTAGGTACCTTTCTTGGCCTGTAAAGAAGCCTTTCTAATATAGGCACCACGAATGCCGCCGTTTTTCCGCTACCGGTAACAGCACCGCCCACGACATCTTTCCCTAATAATGCGACTGGTATTGCTTTTGTTTGAATGGGAGTTGGTTTGGAGAAGCCTACATTGGCTAGTCCACGTAATATTGGTCGCGAAAGGTTCATGCTTTGAAATTCATTAGAAACTGGCTCAGATGATTTCTCTTCTGGAGCAAAGAAAGCAACTTTCCTAGCCTCAGCTTCTGGGTCGCTTCCTGCCGTATCAGAGCCAGAATCATCCGAAAGATCGTCAGGGTGAGACACTGGTTCCGCAACGGAACTCTCATCGGAATGTTCAGCCGAACTTTCCGAACTGAGGTGGTCGACATAATCATCCTCAGCTGCACCACCAAATTCGAGCTCATCAGAAATGGACTCCGTTTCAGGCTCATCTGTAGCAGAAGTCTCGCCACCACCAGGAAGACTCGTCTCGTCGCGTTCAACATATTCATTGTCACTCACAACATTGTTAACAACTCCTGAGTCGACTGGATAGGACGCTTTGAAAATATGAAGGCCGCTTTGTTTCTCCTCCAAGTCGTTCTCTCGCTTTCGTCGTATAATTGAATCGACGTCCACACCTTTTGCTTTGCTTTTGAAATAATCTGGTACATCTTTGAACTCCCATGCCTCAGGTATGGCCCCAAATGTGTTATCTCCCTCGAATTGGAAAGCAAAATCGGGGTCTAAGTCATCCGTTTGAAATTCTGTTGACTGCTGATTTTGGGTGCGCCTGCTCTCAACATTAATCAGAGATTCTTCAGACGATACACTGTCGTAGTCGGAATCTGATATAGTTTGCACGAACCCGTCTATTCCTCTTGGCCGAGCTTCACGCTTTCGTTTCATCATAAAGTCTTCGAAGACTAAGGGACTTTTGGTTCCTGATTCGACTACCTATATTATATAGCACGCACACATGACATGCTGAGTACGCTACTCGTATATTTTACAAGCCTATACCCGTTCAATACTTTATTTATATTGAATACACATACATGTTAGCGGCGCGCAGTTCGACGAGATCGAGGTTGAGCCATTGGTCGGTTTCTTACCTGTGTATTGTTGACTCCTATGTTGAATGCTGTTGTCCCTTCGCCGGGAGGCGTCGGCGTGAAGGAAGGAGAAGGAACTCCACTAGTGAAGCTAAAACCTGAGGGGTTGCTGGGTCCTCCAAATGAGAAATTGGTGGTAGGTTGCTGTGCTTGCGGGACATTTGCGGAATTGCCAGGCAGCGCAGAAGGTGAATTGAATCCCCCTCGCGTAGCGCTTGAAGGATACTGAATAAACGGGTTTGAGGGCGTTTCGGAAAACGTCCCGCTCTTTCCTGCAAAAGATAACGAAGCAGGGTTCCCTGTCGAGGACGTTGCAGTGGCAGGGCTCATCGTATTAGTCGGCGTGCTTTGGTTGAAAGACGACTCCGGTGGTTTCTGGAAACTAAAATTTGCGCTGGTATGGCTATGCCTATCCATATTTGGACCAAATGGCGATCCAGATGGCTTCTGGAAGGAAAAGCCATTGGAATTTGTATTGGCATTGTCCACTGTACTCTTTGACCCGAAGGAGAAGATCGGCAATTTGTCCTTTGAACCATCCGTGACAGATAAAACTCTATTGATAATAGGCGGGCCTACTGTCCGCGTGTCTGTCTTTCCTGAAGTAGAAGCTCTACTCGAGTCAAGTTCTGGCGCATCTCCAAAGTCCATGTCCGAATCATTTGGTTTGGTCCCTATACTTGGTATCGACGTCTCTAAGACTTTGGCATCTTCTACCTTCTGCCCAAAAGCCGGGAAATTAAAAGGTGTGGCGCTGGATGGTTGCCTGTGAATAAGATTATTGTTTGATAGTTTTGATTCAACCCCATCGATTTTTTCTGGCTGCGGCTGTCCACTTTCAGGTCCACCCTCTGTTTTCTCCGCTGCCACATCCTTTTCTACCTGTGATGTGGAAGAAGTGGCAGTCGCTCCTTTATTGAAAGTAAAAGCAGGCAGAGTGTATTTATCTTGAGTCGATGATGTACTAGGCGGAGGATTGAATGAGAAGCTTGGTGCGCATGAGTCACCTACACCACTCTTCAAGGTATTGCTCGAGGCATTGGACGGAGAAGTAGACATGGAAAAATTTTGGGCCCTTCGTTCAAGTTCCGGCCTCGTGGCACCACGGTAGGGGGTTGACCCATGAGATGTAGCCGTTTCAAATGATTTATGCTCGGGCTCCAGCTGCGATAGTTTCGGTGCTTCTGCCAAGACCTTTAGTGCGCGCTCTTTTTCAGCAACGCGAGAAACTTCTCTTTCTTCCAAATCCTTCAAAGCTTTAGCCGATTTCAGATTCTCTTCTTCAATTTGCTTTTTGTAGAGCTCTACTTCTTCCATTTCCCGAAGAGGAGGAACACGGGGCCTGAAAAAACTATAAGACTTATTCTCAGCTGGGTTACTGATTGCGCCGATGTTCATTTTCTTCTTTTCAAAACGGGGTCTCCTTGGTGTTAAATCCAGGTCCTCATCAATCGGACCAAACTCTTCGTCAAGGTCTTCATCTATTGCGGAAAAGCAACCACCGCGTTGCCGCCGCTCCTTGGATATGGATGTCATCTCAGGCTGGTGCTGATATGTGTGTATCATACTGGTAGTTTTAACTATCCTCAATGGATATACTTGCCGTTCGTCAATGTCGTTTACTTTTGACTTCTTCTGCACCTTAAGACCAGGTGAAACCGAGAGTTGTCGCTTCTTTACTGTACTTGAAGCCGATGCTATAGAGCCATTCGTTCGGTGCGAACGATGTGGAGTAGGAGGCGGGGGTTCGCGCGAGACAGATCGAGATCGAAGCACCAAGGTTCTCTCAGGCTGCTTTTGTTCAAGACTTTCACTTCGTCTCTCGACTGACGGCAGATTCCAGCCATTTGGATGGGAAGATAATACTGATTTCAGCTTTGCATTCTTAGTTACTTGAGGCGACCCTCTTGAGGGAGGGCCAAAAAGAGCGTCAGATTTCCACACAAAAGGCGTGTAGGTACTGGGAACAACATTTGTTGAATCACTTGCCTTGCGACTGGGTGAATTGGCCGATGGAGTTCTTTGTGCGCCAGAAATTGGCTTCTCTGCTTCACCCTTTGTACCTTCAAGTCCTTTCTTCTCTCGCAAAATCAAGTCTTGTCGACGGCACAACTCCCTCCAAGCAGCCATAATGCCAGCCGCAGTATCTCTTGGCCATTCTTTTGGATCTAGCCGCAGTCGGGGATCGTGAATTGGGATAGATGAAAGGGCCGTGTTCTCGTCATGAACCCTGCTCAACTCATTTCTTGAACGAAGTGACTGATTGTTCGAACCCCTTTGCAGCTGATCTAGCAGGGTCCTCCCTCCCATTGTAGGTCTCGTACTATCGCCATTTTTAGGAAGCCTTGCGTATGGCAATCTTCCAACAACAAGGGCATTGTTGTGCTTCGTAGACCTTTTGGTCGGACTTGATAGGTTCCTGCCAAGTGCAGCAGGCATACGCGTCTGCAGAAGATCACAGGATGGTTGTGATGTGAAGGCAGAGCGTCGCAACCTGTCTGAGTGACCAACTGTGCGTAATCAGGCACGCTCGTTCCTCCACGAATATGCTACACTCTTATGATACACGTCTACGTAGCTGTCGGGCTTTGCTTGATTTTGAGCGAGTAATCCACGTGCGGCACGCCTTGGTGGACAGAGCTCGTGGAGTAGATGTCGATGTCATTGCACAGATAGCCGGAGACGTTGCCCTCGGTCAATCCCCCGCTGCACTCCAGCAGAACTTTAGACCCGGGATGTCGTTCCTTGATACTCCTTGCAGCAGTTTTCAGGCCCTCGCCGGAAAAGTTATCCAACATCACAATATCAGCCCCAGCCGCAATAGCTTCATCGGCGCCATCTTCGGATGCCACCTCAACTTCGACTTTTGTAGAGAAGCCACCGATCGACCTAGCAGCATGCACTGCAGCAGTAATGGATCCCTTTGACCATATGTGGTTGTCTTTCAACATGGTGGCATGGCTTAAGTCTATTCGGTGCGCGTCTATACCCCCAACAAGCATTCCATACTTCTCCACAATCCGGAAGCCCGGTGTAGTCTTCCTCGTTCCAGCAAGTACGTTGACATAGCCAGCATCTCTGACTAACTTGAGAAGTCTCCTGGATTGATTAGCAATCCCCGAACAGCGGGCGAGTGTATTCAAGGCCACTCTTTCCCCGAGCAACAGATTTCTGGCAACTCCATGTACCATAGCCACCGCTTTGATGGGCTCAAAAGACTCTCCTTCCTTCATGTTCCATTCCACTGTACAGTCTAACTGTTGGAAGACTTCTTCGAAGAACGGAACACCAGCCAGAACGCCAGGCGTCTTGCCGTACAAGATTGCGGACTCCTGTTTGTCGCCCACCACAAACCCACCGTAGTCGAAGGAAGGACAGTCCTCCTTCAGCCAGCCCGCGACCACAGTTTTCCAGCCTGGAGGCAGAACGTGCTCCAATTTCCCGTACTCAGCTGGGATGCGTCCCGTTTGCACATCCATCGGGGTGTCGGTGTCTGCAGCTTACTTGCTGTACGAGTGCTCGCTGGTTGCCAGCGCGGAGATTCCGCGCCCCACTTCCGCGCTCCGAAGGGAGACCAATAATGGCCGGTGTTGCAGGGCAGAAGCACCCTTTTATGGGCCACCGAGTGTGCAAGATGCGTCAGGGTTAGTTGGACTTGATGCACGAGATCATCACGCTGCAGTTTGGAGAGGAAGCAAATCATATTGGGACGCACTTTTGGAATACGCAGGAGACCTATTTTTCTTTCGATGAAGGTCAAAGATCGCCTGTCGACTCCTTAGTCCACTTCAGGCCTGGCTTGGGTGTAGGGAGGGTGAAGACTTTCACACCGAGAGTGCTTATATATGATCTCAAGGGTGGTTTCGGTTCTATGCGACTGTTAAATGCTCTATACTCTGAAGATGATGCGAGTGAAACCAATGGCCATGAAGTCATTCAAGAACCGAAAGTTCAGCAAATCTCTTACCAGCAAGGGCTCGAGAGCGGGATTGCAAAGGAGCTGAAAGGGCAAGACATTCGGTTTTGGTCGGATTTCAATAAAATATTCTATCATCCGCGATCGACTATTCAACTCAACGAGTTCTCTCTTAACTCGACAATCACCCCGTTCAACGAATACGAGCAAGGCTCAGAGCTCTTCAACTCATACAGGACAGATCTGGTTGACCGAGATGTTCGAAAATTCGCAGAGGAGTGCGATCAAATACAAGGGTTTCAAATCTTTTCGCAATCGCATGGCCCCTGGGCCGGATTTTCAAGCTCATATATTGAAGAGCTTCAAGGTGAGTATGGAAAGACTGAGATTTGGACGTGGTGCTCCGAGATAGATCCAAATACATCCAGTCGACGTGAAAGAGAGAAGCGATGCCTAGAATTTGCCAAAAGTATCATCTCAAATGTGGAACTCTCTTCTCTATACTTGCCCCTTAAGTCACCAATCTCCTACCCTGCGTACCTAGCTATCGATCGTACATCAAAATGGCAAGTCTCGGGACTGCTTTCGCTTGCAATGGAGACAGCGACACTACCTACACGCCTCAAAGATGAAAAACTACTAATGGCTGCGGTCTCTGAAATCCTCAAGGAGACTTCAGCACGGAAAATTGCGTCATTGAAAGTCTCTTTCCCAAAGTTTGGGACCCGAGAAATTGATTTAGCTTTGGGTGAATCAGCAGATCACAAGTTTACTAACTTCTCTTGCCTCCGATCTCCAACGCCGCAAAGTCTAGGGCAACTTGAACCCTCTTATGTGACGCCTCTACAATACCCTTTAATCGATACTTTCCCTCCAATCTTTACTTCTCAGGAAAAGGAGATCGACGTCTTTAGCAGTATTTCGACCGATTCTGGGCAGATCAATCGAATCAAAGATACCCAAAAGGTGGTTGCGCAGATGCTAAGAGGAGAGGAGAGATCGGAACTTATAGAAGCTTTACAAGCTATAAGTGAACAATTGATGGGGCCGAACGATTACGATTATGAGAATGATGAGAGCGATAACTAGAAAGCGGAAAGAGTCACCAAATAGGTAGATGTTGTAAGAGTAGTTTTAGAAAACAGGTTGCTTTTACATCACGTGACTGGTAGTATTCGAATAACCGGATTTGGTTAATCGAAGCGAGCGTGAATAAAGTGCGTCCGTTCCCCGCCTACCGCTAAACGAAGTCGTCATTACCACCACCAATGAGATCGATCTTTGCTATACAGGTCGCCAGCCTTCTTAGCGCGGCATGCGCCCTGCAAGTGCCTGTAGAAGTGCCTTTCATGAGGACCAAGCCGGAACAACTCCGGGAAATCCCGGCCTTCTGGGAGAAGACCATGGAACATTTGTCTGGGTGGACCAAAGAGGCTGCCCAGGTGTGGGAACAAATGTCCATTGACATGCCGATTGCAGTCTCTGAAATGACATGGACGCTCCCAAAGAAGCAAGTGGAGAAGAAGCAATCAGGCTGGGATCATGTGGTGAAGCTCGAATCTTTGCCAGAGCATCAGTTACGGGTTAAGAAACCCCTAGCGCTCGGTGTCGATGACGTCAAACAATATTCTGGATATCTTGATGTTGGTTCTTCGAAGCATTTTTTCTACTGGTTTTTCGAATCACGCAATGACCCCAAAAATGACCCAGTGGTCTTGTGGCTCAACGGAGGCCCAGGCTGCTCTTCGATGACTGGCTTGTTTGCAGAGCTAGGCCCTTCCTCTGTTAATAAGGCTGGAGAGCTCGTCTACAACGAGTACTCTTGGAACAGTAACGCTTCAGTAATCTTCCTCGATCAGCCAATAAACGTTGGATATTCCTATTCTGACGAGTCTGTCTCGGATACGGTAGCTGCTGGAAAAGATGTCTTCGCTCTCTTGACCCTTCTTTTCGAGCAATTCCCTGAATACAAAGATCTAGACTTTCATATTTCTGGTGAGAGCTACGGTGGCCACTACATTCCAGTTTTCGCTGATGAAATTATCTCACAGCCCTCCAACACAATCAATTTGAAGAGTGTTCTTATTGGAAACGGACTCACTGATCCACTCACGCAGTACGCACAATACCGACCGATGGCCTGTGGTGAGGGCGGTTACAAATCTGTTTTGTCTGAGGAGCAATGTCAATCAATGGACGATGCTTTGCCACGCTGCCAGTCTTTGATTCAAAGTTGTTATGATTCTGGAAGCGTCTGGTCATGTGTACCAGCTGCATTATATTGCAACAACGCATTTATGGGACCATATCAGCAAACAGGCCTCAATGTTTACGATATCCGAAAACCATGTGAGGACAGCTCTAACCTCTGCTACCCTGTCATGGGCTACATTCAAAAGTATTTGAATAGGAAGGAAGTTATGAACGCAGTAGGCGCCGAGGTAAGCAGTTTCGAATCTTGCAATACCGATATCAACCGAAATTTCCTTTTCAAAGGTGATTGGATGCAGCCATTTCACTTGCGAATTCCCAAACTCCTGGAGGCTGGAATACCGGTTCTTATCTACGCTGGGGATAAGGACTTTATTTGCAATTGGCTGGGCAACAATGCTTGGACTCAGGTATTGGAATGGTCTGGAAGCCGAGACTTTAGTAAAGCGAAAGTTCGCGGATTTGAAGTTGATGGCAAGGAAGCTGGCCAGGTCAGATCTGCTTCGAACTTCACGTTCCTCCGCTTATACGATGGCGGCCACATGATTCCTATGGATCAACCAGTCTCAAGCTTGGCTATGCTCAATCGTTGGTTGGAAGGAGATCTCGCATTTGATGCATGACTGCAACTCATTATAAATCTCTACAGTAGCTATAATTATTGATGGTTCCAAAGACAAGACGTGGTAGCGACCTGTGGCGACCATCTAGACTCGACCGTTTGTGATGAAGAGGAATCCCCGTTCTGAAAATTTTGATGCCGTCGTGAGATAATTGTTGTTAAACTTCCAGTGAACGCTCACTCATGACTGCAAAAAGCCGAAGATCTTTCTCCATCATCACATTATAGATCATCTTCATTTCCTCCCTCGTCATACTTTGGGCAAGGTCAGTAAACGCAAGCATGTACAGCTCTTTAGCCCACGGACAGGCTTGAAAGGCTCGAAAAAGGAGCTTTTTCGCATTTTCATTTTGTCCTTGTCGAACTTCGTATTTGATATAGAGTCTCCATAGTTCAATACAATGCAATGATTTTTCGTCTTTTGACGCACGCTCAAACAAATTGCGAACCGCATGCACGTTATATTGACCGTTCCCAGACAGTCGGAATTCAATGTATAATGCATGCAGCCAAGTAATGCAATTAGATACAGATGGCGACAAGACCTCGGATTGAAGTAAGTTTCTCGTCCGATTTTGGATACGAGCCGTGGCCTCATTCCATGCGTACGCCGAGAGCAAGAAACTATTTTGAGGGAAATGATGAATTGCACCTTCGAGAACATCGCGAAGTACTGACTTTTGGAACACCGGATGCGACTTTGCATGCCATGTTAGTACTTGTGCTACAAGCTGGGTGAAAGATTCCAAATACGGCGAAGATTCAAGTCCAGCCACTGTGAATTGTTTATGCACACTGTCTGCAAATGCTAGTGCACCCTCAATGTTTACCCCATATTCCAGAAGAAACAAGCACTGACAATATGCAATTGCACGTTCAAAATTTAGACTTGCCATATTCTTCTGGAACTCGCTATGAATTTGTCTCCTACATCTTGAGATACCAGTAACACTTAGGCTCCCATCCTGGGCTTGCTTTACGCTATTCATCTCAAACAGGACTAACAGCATGGCATCAAGTGAGCTGGAGCATAGTTCCAGTTCAGCCCAAGTCTTCCATGCGAACACGATATCGCCTCCATCTTGCTTATCCTGAGATTTCAAGAAATCGATAGTCCTCCTTAAAAGTGTTCTAGCAACGACCTCTTGTTTGCTATTATACAACAACTTTGCATGCATATTCAAGAGGAATATACTGTGAGGAAACCTTGTCGACAGAGTATTCGCCAGAGACAACGACCATTCTCCATAGTGTGTCCATGCATACATTAAGACAACTAGGCCAGTCGAATCATGCTCACAGACAGCAGTTAAACGTGCCACAGATTCTTTCATTCCATTTTCAGGATTGCTTGGAGAGACTAGACAATTTTTGACACAAACAGGGAGTTTTGAGTAGTTAAGGTTGCCGACAAAGAAAGGGAAAATAGGGCAATTTTTCAGCTGAAGTGAGTTCGTAAGTGAGTTCGTGTCACCATACTGGGGCGCAAGTCGAATGTCACTAGAGGCTTCTGGATCCGGCCAGAGCCAATCATTGCCCTTTGGAGCAAAACGACAAGTCATATACTGATCGATTTTCCACTCTGATGGAAGCACATCCAGGCACTCAATTGCTCCAAACCCCAAATAGTCCAATGCAACGGAAGCCAGAATAGCTTTCGCATTTTTGGAGTCCAGATGGAATAACACATGCTTTATATCAGACAAGACGGGTAAGAAAAAAGGATCAAAATCTTCGTTAACTTCTAGTGAGCTCTCACAGAGCCGTGCCGGGTAGTAGTGTCTTTGCGCAGCAGCACTTTCAACCGCTGACCACTTGCTCCAATCGTCTAGTACCAGTGCGTTGGATAATTGCTTTTGTTTCGTCCTCTTCCGAGAGTTATGTATCCAATTGGCCCAACCATGAGCACCACTTTCACCGAATCTGGGGCATTCACTTTCCCAGAATCTTTCAAAGTCGTCTAACTTTTCGTCTAAATCTTTTGGATTCCCAAGATCACAATGTTTCTGTGGTGCAAAGAAAACAAATTCGACAATTGCTTGCATACACGCGGTGGCAAGCTCGCTGTAACCAGATTCAGTCAAAACATACACGTATCTGCATAGTAAATATACTAAGTTTTGCTCAATTGGCTCTGAGCCAGAAGTCTTCGCGACTAGCTGCGACTCGCGGAGAATATTAAAGCAATGCTGAAAAATTCGACAAGTTTTAAATAGTGAAAATGAGGCAAGCTCTGTCTGTTGAAAGCTCAAGTATTCATACCAAATTCTAAAGCTTTCAGGATACCCCTGGAGAACAGCCATCCACTCTGTCACTAGCTCATTGGCATCCAGAGTGAAACTTTTCTCCCTTAGAAGACGAATCAGCAGCCTCTCGTTATGGGGATTATGCTTCAGAGCCTTCTCACAGATTGCCTGGCGAAGATCACTTATGGTAATCCTTCCCGCGTTCAGATTGTAGTCTGCTTGCCACTCAACAAAGTCCAACCACGCGTCAATATTTTGTGGTTCTCTCTCTACTTGCTGGGAGAACTTAAGATTTTGCTTGCTTTGCCAGTTTCCGGAACCTTCCTCCCCTGAAGAGGTTCCAGAATCATCAGAGGACTCGTCAAACGGAAATTCAACAGGTTCTGTAGCGTTGACTTGTCTGGTAGCCTTATGAGTTGATAAAGGAACGAAGTCTGCTTGCTCAGCGACATTTCTACATATGTCGACTTTGCTTAACTTGATCCTTTTCACTTTTCCAGTAATAACATACTCAAAAGGGACTCGGTCCTTGCCTTCTATTTTGGTAATAACCAGATCCTTTCTAGATGGTTGCGCATTGTTGATTATCTGACCGGGGCTCAGGCCTAATACTCTTTGGCCCCCTGCCCGATGATATCTGGGCACTGAGTACTTGTGTAAACTTCCATAGGACAAGTTCAATTCATCCCCTTTGCTATCGATACAAAAGTCTCTATCTGGAACATCTTCATGCAGCAGCTGCTTCGCTTGTTTGGACCTCAAAGACGCAGATGTCCATTGTCGCTGCATCTTTTGCGGACGCTCTCCATCAACGACGTTGTTATTTTTGACATGTTTACCTGTTGCTGATGCATGCTTCACTGTAAAGCTAGAAAAACGGGGTATGTCTCTCGTTCTATCATCACTCATACGTGCATTGAAATTTAATAATGGCTATCACAATAATGTCGAGTAAGTTTCTCAACAATCATATATACAAAGGCCCACCCATGCAAACGTTCACGCTTCTCTGCGGCAACCCGACAACAGATTGTAATTTTGTTGAGTTGGAATACTCTTAGTCGATTCTTTTAGATCTATTGAGTTCGTATGCATTTTCAATGTCGTCCCCATGATCTTCAGCCCGTACTGCCTCGTAATCTGTATTCTTGCGCCTCCGAGAAGTATTAGGTCTCCCGAGTTTCGGGGTGAGAAGCGATTTCGGAAGTCGCATAGACCTTCTAACCATGTAAAACCAAATCCAAATGAGCGCGACCAAACCAAATAAAGACAATGGGATACCTACAGCAATCTCGATGGAAGCATCACCTTTTCGTTCTTTAGGTGGTTCTCCTTCCTCAGAACGTTGTAGGAACACTGTAGGACCATGCCAGGGCCCTGAATGACCCTGGACCACATGGGATGGAGATATAAGAACCGCAGCTGTTTGGTTCCACTTCCCTCGAAGCCATTCATCTTTAATTTTTAGAGTGTAGAACCCTTTTCCAAGAGGGATGGGGCCTGAGTCGATTATGATCCTTCCCTTCGTGGTGTTACCCAGTTCATATCGCAGGATGATGGTCACAGTCTCACTGCCATTAAAGGGTTCTGGATCCCAAGTAACAGCATACTGGTCGTCTTTTACTAGATTTGACCCATTCCTCGGTGTGCAGATGGGAATATTCGATATCGTGTAATCGTCCCCCGTACATTCCGCCCAAGTACCGTCAAGTATTTTAGATGAGCGATCTTGTGATCTTTTAATATTCGGCGTGTAGAGGCGCTCTTTCGGAGTTGCTGAAACCACTTCATTGTTTTTACTGATCAAGGGTGTAAGACTCGACGTAGCGGATGTGCTCCTGAGCAACAGAGAAGTGCTACTAGCAGAGACTACGCCCTTCCCTAACAAGTCCCATCTTGCATTCGTTAAGATGGTATAGCAAATGAAACATTGCGCAAGGCGCATTGAGCTTTTAGAGCATGTAAAGGCGGTTCATGGCAAGCCCGATCGCACGTGATATTGACATCGAGTTTCTTACAGTAGGTACATTTTCTTTTTTAAGTCTCCTCAGCATGTCTTGCTTTCTCCCTATTTAGAGACCTCCTTTTGTACGAACTTGGCAATATTAAGGAGCTGGATGTTGCTTGTGCCCTCATAAATTGCCCCAATCTATTAATTAGCACTCAATTAGAG
>JAABUO010001691.1_pt1 | contig 28144 bp, 20 predicted proteins | sample 5559291 | NCBI WGS metagenome assembly JAABUO01 (sample SAMN10711878, study PRJNA513372) | rock metagenome | isolation source: Antarctica rocks | place: Antarctica: Victoria Land, Finger Mt sud | reverse complement strand
AGTTCAGCTCACCGCAGAAATAGAGCTTGAGGCAAATCGTAAGATTGAGGAACTGGAGCGGAAGCATCAGTGGGATCCCAACCTTCCCCAGGATATACTTCAAGACCTCGATGAAGTCAATCACACGGGTGACCTTAACAAAGAATTGAACTTGGTCCACGAATTTGAAGACAACAGCCCTTATCCGGAAGTCCGCGCCGCAGTCCGCAATGTGGGTTCTTCAATGCTTACGCTGACTTATGGCTGTTAATCTTTCTGTATAGTATGATGAGGATTTACCGGCCAACACCATTCGAGCCTGGGTTCTTGGCTTGCTCTTTACTACTCTTGGCTCTGGGCTTAACATGTTGTTCTCCATGCGCTCACCTCAGCTTATCATATCGTCTCTCGTGGCCCAGTTAGTCGCATGGCCAGTTGGGCTGGCATGGCAGTACACCCTTCCAAATCGTCAATTCCGGATAGGTAGACTTAAATTCAACCTCAATCCTGGACCTTTCAACATGAAAGAGCATACCGTCATTGTGGTCATGGCCAACTGTACGTTTGGGACTGGAGCAGCATATGCCACAGATACCCTGTTGGCACAGCGCGCGTTCTACAAACAGAACCTGGGCTGGGGATTTGCCTTGCTCTTGTGTCTCTCTACTCAAATGGTAGGCTATGGGATCGCTGGTGAGTATTGGTTCTACTACTAGAATTCGTGGAATTTTACTCTGTGCCCCTGTGACATCAACTAAACATTTATTCTAACTTATGCAGGAATTTTGCGGAGATTCTTGGTAAAGCCAGGTAAGTTGACTATTGTGTTCAATGCATAAAATGTTGGCTTACAAGAATACAGCTGCTATGATCTGGCCTTTCGACTTGGTCAATACCTCACTTTTCTATGCTCTTCATGACCACTCGCCCACTGACCCGGCGAACTCCAATGGGTGGAAGATATCACGATACCGCTATTTCTTCTACGTTTTTGTCGGCTCTTTTGTGTGGTACTGGTTTCCTGGCTGGATCGCCCAGTGCCTTTCAGTCTTTGCCTGGATCACATGGATCAAACCTCATAATGTTGTGGTCAACCAGCTATTCGGAGGAGTAAGTGGGCTCTCGCTGGTTCCTATGACATTCGACTGGACATATATCGCCGGATACATATTCTCGCCTTTGGTGGCACCATGGCACGCTATTGCCAATACTTTGATCGGTTTGGTCCTTTTCTACTGGTTCACCAGCATCGGCGTTCACTACAGTGGCCACTGGTGGAACGCCTATCTACCTATGAGCGACTCTAATTCTTACGATAATACCGGATCCACGTACAACGTTACTAAAATCTTGACGCCAAAGTATACATTTGACGAGGGAAAATACAAAGCGTACTCGCCCCTTTTCCTATCTACCACGTTCTCCATTTCGTACGGTCTCTCCTTTGCGGGTATTTCGGCCGTCTTAGTCCACACTGCTCTGTTCCACGGAAAAGAGATTTACCACCGATTTAAATCTTCGAAAGCCGAAGAAGAGGATATTCACACTCGCTTGATGCGCAAATATCCGGAAGCGCCGGACTGGTGGTATGGCATCCTACTGGTGATCATGGTTGGCTTTTCATTCGCAACCATCTATGCCTACCCTACATATCTGACTTGGTGGGCCTTCATAATTGCCCTCTTGATTTCCCTCATCTGGTCGGTGCCGATTGGCATGATATATGCCTTTACCAACATAGAAATCGGTCTCAATGTGTTCACCGGTATGTTCCCGCAGCCCTAGATCTCACAATAGGCGATACTAAAGGGTATATAGAGTTGATCATAGGTTACATGACCCCTGGTCTCCCCACAGCAATGATGCTCTTCAAAACCTACGGCTACATCACCATGTACCAAGCCCTCGCCTTCGTCCAAGATCTCAAACTCGGCCACTACATGAAAGTTCCTCCGCGCACCATGTTGTGAGTCTTCTTACTATTACTTCAAAAGAAAGGGAAAACAAATTACAAAAGAACCCAAACTAACTCACCTCCCCAGCGCTGCCCAAACCGTCGCAACAATCTGGTCCTGCTTCGTCCAAGTCGCCGTTATGGAATGGGCCCTCGGCGCCATCCAAGACGTCTGCTCCTCCAAACAAGTCTCCCACTTCACCTGCCCCAACGGCCGCGTCTTTTTCAACGCCTCCATCATCTGGGGCCTCATTGGCCCCGGCCGTATCTTCTCCCCCGGCCAAATCTACTCCTCCCTCATGTACTTCTGGATCGCCGGTGCCTTCACCCCCGTCCTCCTCTACGTCGCCGCGCGCACCTGGCCCAAGTCCAACATCCGCTACCTCAATGCCCCCCTCATCTTCAGCGGCACGGGCAAGGTGCCGCCAGCGACGCCGTTGAATTATCTACCGTGGGGCGCCGTGGGCTGGTTGTTTAATAAGTATATTAAGAACAAGTATCGCGGGTGGTGGATGCGGTATAATTATGTGACGAGCGCGGGCCTGGATATCGGGCTGGCGGTATGCACGATTGTGATTTTTTTGACGCTACAGTTGACGAGTACGAAACCGCCGCATTGGTGGGGGAATACGGTCGCGTTGAATACGAGCGATATCAAGAATACGGCGATTCAGAAGGTGTTGCCTAAAGGGCAGCATTTTGGGCCGAAGGTTTGGTAGGGGATGGGGGGTAAAGGGGCGAGGCGTGGGCGTAGGGGAGCAAAGGAGGTAGGGGAGAGGGAAGAAATGTGGTTAATGAAGATGGTGGGGATGTTTTTCATAACAGCGATAGCTCTAATATATTGTATAGTTAGCTCACCATATGCCTCTCTTATCTCCACCATCGAGAAAACGTTTGTGCAGGCTTGCTCTCTCACGCTAACTGGTCTGCTTCATCGAGTTATCTGTTTTCAATAAGATTTAGATGTTCAAGTAAACTTCGTACCTTGATCCTGAGGATGTAAGACCCGTTGCCGAGAGATGCTGGCATGTGCGTTTCGGAGAGCAGGATTTGTTAAGGTTTTGCTAGGTCAGCAAATGGTGTTGGATAGGTAATTCGTACACCTTCATTTGATGTAGCTAATCGGGTTGATAGCCTGTCGACCGTTCTCAAATTTTTCCTGTTTTGTATTGGCCTAGGTCTAGATTCAGATGGATGTTTTTACAAGTCCCACAAAGCCCTGTAATCCTAAGGTCCATATAAAAAATCCAGCTTGTGATAAACTTCTCGCTGTGATAAACTCACGTCCACCACTTGTTGAAGCAGATAACAGCTGCTAGTCTCTCCTTCCACCACGTCTCCCCTCCAATCCCGCTTCCCCTCCACCATCTTCCCATCCTCTTCACCACCACAGCCCTAACACACCTACCCCATCGTCCTTAGAAAGTTAGCCTCCTTGATGCCCTTCCTCCTCCCTCTTCTCATCGCTACTCGCAGTTCTCCCCGCGCCTTCTCCGCTTCCTCGGCACTCCCGGCCGGTAAGTCAATGCTCTGGTGCTCGAGCGGGACCGTTGGCATCAAAGACGCTGGATCCTCGACTGCGGTTTTGCGGGCGATCTTGGCGGCGATGCGGCGTTGTTTTTTCGATTTTGCTGGGGTTGGAGAGAAGCGGGGATTAGTTTACGGGTTCCAGCGCGAGGTGGGAAAATAATGATTTTGAGGAGCATATAGGGCATGGGGGGAAAGAATCTTTGTAGTATCTGTAGCTGATGCTGACTTGGGGAGTATACAAAAACAAATTCGTAACTCACCATACTCATCCCCCGCCTGCCCATCCGCATCTCCAGCACCGCTAGCCTTCTCCTTTTTATCCAACAGCCCCCAGAGCCATTCTGGATACTCGTGATCCTCCTTCGCGACCGGTCCGTCTTTGCCCTTTATGTAACCTAACCCTTTCAGGAGCGTGCCTGCTTTTACGCTACTCCTGACCTCAGGTGGCGTTGTTGCTCCCGGCAAAGACTCTGGAGGGAAGTCTGGTGAGTGAGCAGGTGAAGGTGTGAATGGGGTAGAGAAGGGTTGCGCGCCGGAGGTGGACGTTGCAGGTGGAGGGTCTTCGGGTGAGCGTGCGGGGTTTTGAATTCGTTTGGGAGAGGTGGAGGATAGTAATCGGATTGAGAAACTGCGGGAAAGGGGGGGAAGCGCGAGCCGCCGGGCGCAGCGTGAGCAGAGCATGTTTGGGATGGAATCGAAAACAAAGATCGATGATCGCCAGGATGACAGTTGAAGCTCTAAAAGTTATCTCACTTAAAGTGGTCTAGCGTTGTACTCTCGGTCGAGACTTCTAGCTTTCGGCCTTCCGTCCAAGGACTCCCTCTCAATAATCACTACTACACAAACACCAAATCACAATAAAATAGTGAACAGCAACACCGTGAACATGGGAAAGAACAAGAAGCGCAAACATTCGCAGTATGCTCAAGATTTGTTCCCTGAGGGCGGTGCAAGCACCGTCGGCATAGGAGCAACGCTTGAGCATCTACGAGCGCCAGAGCAAGACGCAGTTGTTGCTAGTCCCTCACATAAGCATGATCATGTTCAGAATGGACCCGGCTCCGGCTCAGAGTCAGAAGAATGGACGTATGTTGGAAGGGGTGGTAAAAGGCAGAAGAACGATCACCAGTCCACGAGTAAAGGGAAAGAACAAGGCAAAAGCAAGGGTAACTACCCAGAGTTAAATTATGCCGAGCTCCATAAGCTGCAATCGTGCCTCAAGATCAGCGATCTTCAAAGTCTTGTTCTTTACTGTCTTGCAGATGGAACAAGCCCGCAATGGGTCTCCGTGAGACATCATAACAACGTCAAGAAGGCCGTGGTACTCTTCGTACCAGGTCTAGAGAAGGGTATGTTTAATGGAGATATTGAATTGGAGGAATCATCATCTATGGTTCAAGATACTGAAATAGCCGCTGATTTCAGTAAGGATGTTGACGGATCTACTAAACCCAACATTGTAACTAGCATTACCAAGAATCATGAAGATGCCGGATCAAAACGTACTGCAACCAGTCCAGATGACTATCTACCTGTTCGTTTAGACTCAGAGAAGCTGCCACCACCTATGAAATCTTTCGCAGACGTATTTACTCACCTATGGCCTGTCAAAGCACCAGGGGATGATAAGTATTTCAGAGTCCACTCACCATTGCATGCCATGCTTACATCACACATCGCCAAGTCTCAGGAGGAAAAGAGGGCTGAAAGGGAGACGAAAGGCCCTAAAGAAGCTAGAGAAGGTAGAAACTGGGAAAACAAGCCGACGCCAATCACCGCGTTTATTGCCTCTAGGGAAGACTTGCAAGAGAATGAGTATGTTTTGCATCCTGCTTACTTCACAACGCATCAGGAAAAACTTTTTGAAGAACTGCGACGGCATGACGCAAAGCAGACGGATCAATGGAGCTGGAAAGATTCACTAGTAAACAATCTCGCGGATGGGGCTGTTCCAGACACGGAGATTCAGAAAGGTAGCTTGACAACTGGACGCTCAATTTTAGCTATGGATTGTGAGATGTGCAAGGTAGAAGGGGACGAGATGGCTCTTACCCGAATCAGTATTCTTGACTGGGATGGTACTGTTGTCATGGACGAGCTTGTTAAGCCGGAGAAGCCAATCGTTGACTATCTGACACCGTGAGGGTCTTCTTCCTTGTATCGTTCTATTACTGATGGATTTGTAGGTACTCTGGCATCACCGAAGCCAAGCTTGCTCCTGTGACCACAACCCTCATCAACATCCAGAAGCGTCTTCTGGAAATTCTCACGCCCCATACCATCATTTTAGGCCATTCTCTCAACTCCGACCTTAATGCTTTGAAAACATCCCATCCGTTCATCATCGACACTTCCATCCTGTATCAACACCCACGTGGTCCCCCTTTGAAATCTTCACTGAAATGGCTTGCACAGAAATATCTCAACCGGGAGATCCAGAAGGGCCATGGTACTATGGGTCATGACAGCGTTGAAGACGCGCGAGCTTGTCTTGATCTTGTGAAGATGAAATGCGACAAAGGCCTTAAGTGGGGAACCAGCGATGCAGCTAGCGAATCGATCTTTAAACGACTAGCCAGGACTTCTAAAGCAGGCAGTTCATCTTCAATCAACGGCACGTCCGGTAAGAGTGGTGCTATCGTCGACCACGGCACCCCAGGGAGGAATTATGGAACCATGGCAAGCCATTGCATTGGCTGTGCAAGCGACTCGGAAGTTGTGGAGAGTGTCAAAAGAACAGTCCTCGGCGATCATGACGGCAGCCTTATCCCCGGCGGAGGCGTCGAATTTACGTGGGCTCGACTGCGTGACCTTGAAGCCCTCAGGGGCTGGTCAAATGAAAATCGCCACCCACCTAGTATCTCCGTGCCAATGACCTTCAACTCCGATCCCTCTACCTTGAAGAGTGATCTCAGCCCGTCTACACTCGGTGCAGCAGTCTCACAGACAATTCAACACATCAAAACCATCCGTGACTTTCTCCCTCCATGTACATTGCTAGTCGTATACAGCGGCACCGGAGACCCGCGGGAAATGGGTCGTTTACAGGAGATGCAAAGGAGGTTTAAGCGGGAATATACCACGAAGAAGTGGGATGAGCTGAGTGTAAAGTGGACGGATATGGAGGAGCAGGCGCTAAGGGCGGCTTGTAAGGTTGCAAGGCAGGGGGTAGGGTTTGTCAGTATTGTGTAGATATGGGGGAAACCGAGTTGATGTCTTTCTGCTGGAACGCGATGGATAGTCAAAGAGGGAGGCCTTGATAGATGATCTGCCCAGCTATAGATAATTGACTCTAGCATTGGAAAGGAGTGCTCGAGAATTATCAGAACGAAAAAAACATGAATCCCCAGGCCTTGTGGCTACACAAAATACTCCGTCCAGTACCTAGCGTCTTCCACAGCAGGACGAAGAACCATGCCTTCGGGCCGGATTCAAATGCGATTGGAAAAGTATCAAAAGCACGTATAAGTCTATAAAATTCAAAGTGAGTACCACTTCAATGAACGAAAGTGAAAGCCGCTTTACTGCGATCAGGTGTTGATTAGCTGATCGAAGTAATGGAATGGATATAATGCTAGTACCATAATAACTTAAACAGAGCTTCTAGTTTCGAATCATCCACATGACTATCTTACGGTCCGCAGATCCAAGCAGTCAAACAAATGATATCCAGGCATCCAAACATCTAAATCCAAATCCGACTACAACCTTTAAAACCAAACCCGGGGAATTTGTTCGGACCTCCAAACCAAAACATCCACGGCGAACTTCGAGAAGCCATGGAAGTAGTAGGCGAAACAGTCCACGATCAGATGTTCTGGGAAATTCGTCACTATACACGACGAAATGGACATTTGCATGGAGATGCAACTGAGCCTAGATACGCAGGGGATTTTCGAAGGCTTTTGCAGGTGCTTGACGAGGACGATGCAAATCTCCAGCACGTCCTATCAGAATCTGAGAAGAAAGACATTTAAAGATACCCCCGGGCTATCATGCGATACCGACAAAGATGGTTCCAAGTAAAAGAAGTGGACCCAACCGGGAGGATCGAGTGGATGCGGATTGCGGAAGCCCTGAAATGGCCAGAACGATTACAGAACGAATCGAATGGCCGAACTACCAAGAAGGAAGATCCCATCAACCTCATTTGAAAGAAGCTCAATAGCGTTGCCACCACGCTTGAGAGTACGTCCCCCAGATTGTCAGAGAAGTCCACGCTGAAGTTCAGTCAACCCGCGAAGAACAGGCGAAGTCGGGTGAAAGAGAGCTTGCAATTGATGAAGCCATGGCTGCCGAGCCAAGGTCAGCCTGAAGCCGAAATAGATATATTGAAGTCAGGAATTGAGGAAAGGAGGCGAAAAGACTGCGCTTGAAGATGAGCATTGAAGTGACCATGAAGGCGTTTGGGGATTTTGACATTGGAGGAAACGACAAAGAGGAAAGCGTAGGGGAAGGGGAGAGTAAGATGGCTAAATAGATAAATGTTGTGGATGGTCTTTCAGGGCAGGTACTAGCCGGTTGCTAGCATCTTCTTGTCATGAATCTCGTAGTTGCACTCGACAGAAGTCATGATTTTAGAGAAATAAACGATCGAATGTTACAGTTCATTCTCATGAAGTTAACTCATGACGTTAGTAACTACTTCATTCGATGCATCGATCTCGAACATGATTTCTAGCTTCGAATTATAATGACGAATGAGAGAAACGAACGTTAATTAATACTTAAGCTTTTCGAAGACTTTCTTACAGCTTAATCTTAAACGTATAATACTTTCGATCGAGTAAGACGAATGAGTAATTTAACGATTATCTCGTAATATCGAATAAAGCGTTAATAAAAATTATAAAAATTAAGAAAGAATCGAGACGACTTTCAGTCTTTAATTACTTAAATCTTTTCTGAATTAACTTCTAGATCATTAATGCTCACGATAAAGCTCAGATACTTAGTTCTTGTAACAGAGAACTCGCACTTTCGAATGTTAACTTGTAAATTTACGTCGCGAAAACGTTAAAGAATCTTCTTTACATGAATCTCATGTTTTATCTCGTTGTCTGAATAAATCATGATATTATTCATATATGCTGTATAAAAGTCGTCGAGATAATCGAAGAAAACATCGTTTATATAGCGTTAATAAATAGCAAAGTCGTTAGCTAGTTTAAATGATAAAACTTTACATTTGTATGAGTCGTATCGATTACGAAATGTAATAAGCTCTTCTAACTCAGAGTTCATTCGAATTCTATTAAAAGCTTGTCGAATGTTAAGTTTAATGTATATTTTAATAAAAATTATACGCGCTAGCGTCTCGTTAATAAGAAGTAGAAAATAACAATCTTTTCGAGTAAGCGCGTTCAGCTTGCGATAGTTTACACAGAGTCGTAATGATTCGTTTAATTTCTTAATGAATAAAATGAATGCTTTAAAAAATGCTTAACTAAACTTAATGAAATTCTTTACTAGATTATTTACTAAATAAACTTTTAAGATCTTTAATTTCTTAGTCGAATGATTGTATAAAGAACTGTAATCGAATATTTTATTATCTTTTAAAATAATCTTGTAATTATAAACTTAATAAGATGATATCTCGTCAGCGACATTCTTTAATAAGATATTTTTAAACTTACGCAGATAAAGCGATAATAAAGAGTTTTATTAAGAAGTACGATGATAGGCTCGTTTTTAATAACTCTTCGTAAACTAGCGTCAGAGATAAGATCGCTAGCCGCGACTCAGTTATGTATAATAATATATAAATAAAGCAATTTATAAATTCTTTCTTTAATTAAAGAAGATTTCATTATATGTGATACTGTTCGCTTTATTCTTTTAATAAATTATAAGCTCGATTAGTAAGAAGCTTTTAACGTAATTAAATCGAAACAGTTTAAGTAATTAATACTTAATAACTCGATACGAGACTTATTTAAACGAGTAATTAACGATTACTTATTACGCGTCTTACGAGAAGATAAATAAGTACATTAACTTAAAGAAGTTTAGTGAAATTTAACAGCTTACTACGCATTTTACGAGAAACGCATAAACTTTCATTATTACTAACGAGATTAAATTCTTTTCACTTCACTCGTTAATTTATTTAATATTTTTATTTTATTTTACGATTTTAATAATAAGCTAAGTTTACATCGCACGTTATGAACTTTAACGACTTCTTCGTTAAACGACGATCTGTTTTTATTCTTACTCGCGAGAATTACGATTAATGATTTTCTCTTATAAAAAGATAATTCATTAAGAAAGATTTATAATTCGTTATTAAAGACAAGTTTAACTTAAATATACTTAACAGCGTTATTAACATTATTAGCGAAATTTAATCTTTTAACTTTAAAAGTTAAAAGATTAACGCGAAAGCTTATTATTAACTAATTATTTGTATTATTATTAACGATTAAGAACATACTGTAAATAAAACGTTTATTAAGATCGTGCTTAAAATTTAATCATTAATAATTAAGCTGAGTAGAATGTTTAATTTATAAAAATAGCTATAACTAGAAGTTTAAGAATATAAAAGAAAGAAAGTTTCTGAAGCGATATTTATGCTTAGAGAATTACGAAGTCTGTGCTAAACTCGAAAGAAAAATGTTATGACACAGAGAAAATGTAATATTCAGAAATGTTAATTAGTTCGTGTTAAAGCTGTGTTAAAGAATGTTAAAATATGTTAAAGCTTTTACTCGTGATAAGCTTAATCTAGCTTTAATTAATTTTAACATACTCGTAACATTATTCTCTCTCTTTAAATATTCATGTTCGCATGAATGAAAGAAAAGAAATTAAATTTAAAACGTCGTGTTTATTTAATCTAGTATAACTTATTCGAATGAAGTTTATAAAATTTAACTAAAACTTTCTCGAAGCTCTTAAACTCTTTCTTATTAACGTAATATTATTCGTCGTCTTAATTTAAGTTTATTCATTTAACTTTATATTATAATTAACTTTAATAGCGTTTAAAGTTCAGAATGTCGTTTATTTCTTAATGTTTTTCGTTCTTAATGATTAATGATTATAATAATTCTGAGTATTAATTTAATAAAAAGTTTTAAGAATACAAACGCAGTAACTTAAGATTAAAGATTAAATGAAGTAACTTTATACTTTTAAATAAACGAAGCTGATAGAAGATTTTTACATTAGCAGTATTTTAATAAAATTTTAACTGTTTGTTTTTTAAATTCTTGCATGATTTAGTTATTTTAACGTTTTAAAAGAATAACTAAACTTAATTATTTATCTTATAAATTACGTTTCGACGATGCTTATTAATCTGTGCTTTAATAATTATCTTAATCTTTTTTAGCTATTAACGATTAAAAATTAAAAGCTCTTTCATCTTACTGTAATGTCGTTAATCTTTCTAGCTTTAATGCGTGCACGAGTTATTTTATAATTAGTCGTATCTGAATCGAAACTCATTCGTAAATGAAAATTCTTATTAAAGTAAGACGAAGTCATTAAGATAATCGAGAAAATATTAAAATTTTCGCTGAATTTTATCATTAAAAGCTATTTTACTTAATTATTCTGCATGTAATTGCAGTAAATTCTTAACTCGCGTTTAACGTCTTAATTAGCTCGCTTTAATTATTCATCTGTTTCAGAGTAATAAACAGTAAATAGACTAGCTTTAATCTTTAATCGCTTATAAAGACTTTGTTACAATGTTAATATAAGTTAAGAGTTTCTGTTAAAAATAATAAAACTGAGTAAATTATAAAGTTAATAAACGTTTCATAATAGAATTTAAACCGTTTCTTTAGCGAAAGATTTCATCGTCTCTTTAATGACAGAAAATATAATGTCGTTTCTTAATAATACGACAGATTATGATGCAGATCGCGTTAAAACTTTTGAATAAAAGTAATTTTGTAACAAAGTTCATGATTATATTCTTTCAGCGTTTTTGTAAAATTAAAAGAGTTAATGAAGTTCATTAATATTATCGCGAAGCGTCTTACTTCGTTAACAGACATGATAATTTCGAATGTATTATTTAATCGTAACTCGATGATTTAATTAATAATAAAATTATTAAATTAAATTTATAATTCTTTAATTATTAAAGTAAGAAGTTAACGACTGATCATGAATTTTCTATAGCAATTTCGTATGCATATTTTCGAAAATTCACAGTAAATTCTTTCTGAATAAAGCTTTGTTAACGATTTAATAATTCTTTAGTTTAATGTTATATAATTTAAGCTTATTATCGCTTATTACTTATTAATATTCGACGCACAGCTCATTAATTTTATTAGCGTTTAATACTCGTTAATAAAGATTAGCTTTTAATTTAATTACTAGAATATTTATTTTATTCGAGATTAAAATGATTTAATAACGATTCTTAATACGTTTAACGATTTCGAAAGAATTAATTATAAGCATACATGTTAACGCATTAACTTTAATATTGTTCTTGCTTAATCGAAAGATGATTTAAAAGTTAAACTTTAATAAAATATTTAAATAATTAACTTAACGTCGAGTTAATTATTTATTTTTTATGAAGATCTTTAAAGCTTAATAATTAATAAACATTTAAATTAATAATTTAATATTTTTCAGCTTAAGCCTTTAATGCTCGAAGCATTAAATAATGATTAGTAATTTCTTATTATAAATATAATAATTACATTTAACAGAAATTATACTTTTGCTGTAAAAGATTATTAAATGTAGAATATTTTCGTTATGATACTAAGATAAAATATCGCCTTTAACGTAGTTAAACGCATTAATTTTTAAAATAATTTAACGTTTAAGATCGAAATATCGTAATATGAAAGTCGAGCTAATCTGTTTCTTTAAATCTTTAAAAGATTAAACACAGGCCTGATTTTATACGAAGAATGTGTCTTTGCGAGTAAGCTAAGTGAAGAGTTTAATGAGCTTTAAGAAATTCTTAATGAATTATTAATAAAAGTTAATAAATTTCACGAAGCTTTAAACCTTTTTTAAATTAGTTAAAGTAGCTTAATTAATTATGACTTTCATCTTAACGAGATTTATTCGAAGACTCTGTTCTAACACGATAACTTTTAAAAAAACTATTTCTTTAACGTTAAATTTACATTTTCGAATATTTATCTGTAAATTAGCTTCTCGTAAGCGATTTAATATCATTTTAACATATTATTTATGTTCTCGTTAAGTTTTATTATAAATCAGAATGTCATTTAAACATGTTTAATAAAATTCGTTTAAAAAGTTTCATAAAACATCGTTCATATATTACTAAAAAGAAACAGAGTCGTTAATAAGTTTAAAAGAAAGAATTCGTAATTTATATAATTTTAAAGCGATAATGAAGATCGTATAATCTTCGCTATTAAAATGCATGCGAAGTTTATTAAACGCTGATATAATATTTAAGCGAGTTAAATATTTACATCTTATAATTTTATTAATAATCTTCTCGATTAAAGATAGCGAATAACGATTTCTTTTAATGATAACGTTAAGCTTTCGATAATTTACGCGAAATCGTAAATCTTCATTTACTTTTAAAGCGAACAGAATTAATGAGAAATAAAAAGCTTTACTGAGAGTAATAAAACTCTTAAAAAAGATTCTCGTTTAAATATTTCTTTATCTTTTAAAGCTTATAAAAAGACATTTAATATGCTTAACATTAAGATGAAACGGCGTCATTAATAAGCTTTTTCTTGTAATTATAAAAACGATACGAGAATAACTTATTAATCTGAGCTCGATTAAAAACGTTTAAAAAATTCTAATATTTCGCGAGTAGCTTAACTTTAATGTCTTCTAGATTTTAAGTCGTCTCGTTAATTAAGAATAAACTAATTAAATTTAAATTACACTAAGTGTTATAAATTAGCTCTTTATTAATGTCTTCGACTAACATAACAAAAACCTTAATTTAATTCTTCTTTAAACGATTAGCTAAAGTTTGAAAAGCCGCGACGCTTATGCTATAAATTAAATCAGCTTTTTTCTTTAAAGTTAAAACCGATCGTTAAAGCACTTTAAGAGCGTTTATAAAGAGCGACATTTTAATTTTAAACTCAGAATGATCACGATTAACTTAAAAGCTTATTAAAATCGAAAGAACGAATATAAACGAATTAAGTTAATTAAAAAAAACGATGATATCGCGACTTATGTTTAGTAATATTTCATTTTTGTTCATTTAAGATTTTTTTAATATTATCTCGTAATGTTTAATGTCTGTAATTAGCATTAATATTAAAGATTTCTTATAATTATTAACTGTTAGAATAAACAGAATTTTATGAGTAATTATCTTCTTAGCTAGCTTTTCATCGTAATCGCGTATGAGCTTTTCTTTTAATAGCGAAATAAGTTACAAATCGAGCTTCTTGTAAACTTTCGTAATCAGATTCGTATATATTAAAGTGTAAGCAGTTAATTCGCTGTTTACTAAAGATTAAATACTAAAGATTAATCTTGCGAGATAAGAAACGCGTTAATCAGAAAGAGCTTTTTAAAATATTCATCTTTCTGAAAAGTTTCGTTATGATTATACAAAGATATTATCTTAATCTTCTTAATAAATTTTAAAGAAACGATTAATTTTTTATATTAAAGTTCGAATCGAAATCGAAATAATTAAACTCGTTCGCATTATTATCGTTTATAGCATTAACTTTTGTAACTCGATGAAAGCATTCTTTAAAAATATAATCAAGTTTGTAATAAACGAAGCAGTTCTTATTTAATATGTTAATTTCTTTTACGCTAGTTAAAATCGCGTCGCGCTGTTTTAACTAATTCATAAATATATCAGATCTTTTTTAATAATAAGGTTTAAGAACGTTTTTAGTAAAGATAACTTGTTTAATCGACTTTAATTTAATGAATTTCTTTTTCTTAATTTCTCGCATAGCTCGATGATTATTATTTAAACGTATTAAATAATTTCGAATTTCACTTAAAAAGCTGAGTTATATGACTTAACTACTCAGAGCTACTCGAAGGTGAGAAATTATCTTATTCTTTAGATTAATTATTAATTACTTTTCTTAATATTTTAAGTAAAAAGACAGGCGCTGAAATATGAAATAAAACTCGTTAAACTTCTTAACTTCTTAAGTAAAACTATTATATTTTCTTCGAAAGTTAATCTCTTTGTTTAAATCGTTATATAGCTGAGCGAGCTCTTTAAGAAGTTCATTAATTATTATATAAAGATTCATTAAATCTCGTTATCTTCGAGCTAAAATTATTTTTAATGTTTCTTTAATAATTCTGAAGTAAACATAAGCTAATCGAGCACGATCATTCTTATAATAATTCGCGTTTATTTTCAGCTTATTCTGAATCTTTTTATATTAATCGTTTTAAAAAGATTAAATGTTATTTATTAATTAAGATAAATTCGAAAGCTTTTAAGAGCGATTAATTAAATCGAAGAAAGTGAAAATTAAAAATGTAACTTCTTTAAACTATTATAATTATTGTTTTAACTGAATCTTATTTTCATTAAGTTACTTTGTAACTTTATTAAATTAATGAAAAAGAGCGTTAAAACGATCGCAAGCCTTAATATTTAAATCGCGTTAAACTCGTAATTCGTTAAGAACTTTTAAAAACTTGTTTAAGTCTTCATTAATTCATTTCAGAAGCTATTAAATGATTTTAATGTTTCAGAATGAATTAGCGTCGTCGATTTCATTAAAAGCTGTAAAAGTAAACACGAATGTACGTTATTTTCGAACTGCATTAAATCGTAAATATTTTAAAACTCGAGTAAAAAGTTTAAAATAAATAACAGAGTTCGTTATAAATGAGTTTTTAAAGAAGTTACTAATGACTTCGAGATTTTTAAATTAATTAAACTCGTTAAATCGAGCCATGTTAATAAAAACGATCGAAGAACGACGATTGTTTAAAATTTTAAGAAAATAAATTTCTGAAGATAAATAAATTAACTAAGCGAAGAATGATGCTTAGTAATATTATTAAAATAGAAACGATTTCGAAGTAATTTTAATTTTATTAAAAGAGTTTTTATAATTCTTTAGTAATTTAATCGAGATTCTTTATCGTTAATTTTATTAATTGAGTAAACGATGCGTACTAAATAAGCGTTAAATTCTCTAGCAATTTAACAGTAATTTAAGCTCTTTAAGCTTAATTCTGTTAATTTTATTAATCTTTAAGTATTATTCTGTCTTTCGATTTCGTTAATCATTAAATAAATAAAAATTTTTAAACTTGTTTCGTGTTAAACGGGAATTTTAAATAAGTATAAAAATTAATATCGTATGATTAACGAATTCTTAAACTAATATTAAAATCGTGCTTAAAATTTAATTACTAATAAATAAGCTGAGTAAAATATTTAATCTATAAAGATAGTTATGACTAGAAGTTTAAGAATATAAAAGAAAGAAAGTTTCTGAAGCGATATTTATGTCTAGAAAATTAGAGTCTGTGCTAGACTCGAAAGAAAAATGTTATGACATAAAGAAAATGTAATACTCAGAAGTGTTAATTAGTTCGTGTTAAAGCTGTGTTAGAAAATGTTAAAGTATGTTAAAGCTTTTACTCGTGATGAGCTCGATTTAGCTTTAGTTAATTTTAACATACTCGTAACAACGTTAGCGAAAAAGATTTAAAATGCTTTAAGCTATAAATATAAAAAGAAGCTACAAATTACTAAGAGACAATATTTAACAAACTTCATTAATTATAAAATGTTAACGAATATCTTTATTAAAAAGGCATAAACACATTTCGTTAAGTTAACACGAAAGATTATCGTAATCTTAACAGCGATTAATCTCATTAACGTCATTCGTAACGATTTTTAAAATGTTTTCTCTGTAAAGACGAACATTGCTTAATTAATTATTCTCATTTATTTGCAGCTTAAAAGCTCGTAAAAGAACGTAAAGATAAAGATAAAATAAAGCATAAAAGCATTAATGATTTTTAAATTCTTACTAAGCTTTTAAAGAATAAGTATAAGAAACATAAAGTTTATAACGCGAAAAGGTATAACTTTAACATCTTTAATAACGATGAAGATAAGAATAACGAAAGCGAGAATATTATAGCTCTGTTAAAAAACATTATTAATAAGATTTCTGAATTCGATTAAGTTGCAGATTTTAATATCTTCTTACATATAACTAATTAACTTCGACTTTTTAATGATTTTTTAATTCGCATTAAAAGACGCATCATTAAAGTTAAAGAAGAGAAATTATATATTAATTTCTGTAACACAGCAGTCATACGAGATCGTTACGAAAACTTAATTAAGTTATCTTTTATTCTTTACGTTTTTAAGCTCGAGATTAATCTTCTTTTTAAAAAAAGAATGTATAAGAAAGATCTGCAAGAAAGCTTTAATGATAAAGATTTATATATGCACGATAAGCGAGAGAAATAAATGATTAAGACTTTAAAATGCGAAGACGTTTACATAATAAAAAGAATTATAAACGATGTTAATGAATTTGTATTATTATTAATTATGCAGCGTAATATCTTATTAACATTTTTAGCGATGCATAATTTAATAAATCTTAATAATTTAACGAATTTAAATTACTTTACGTCTTACATTAACGTAATTCATTATAAGAATAAGATTAAAGTTAATTACGATTAACTTAATTTCGTAAATAATAAAAGTTTTAAGTTATACAAGCTTTAACATCGTCGTTTTACTCATCTTAAATTAATAAAGCTTCGTTAACTTTATAAGATTATTACTTTAAAAAAATTTATTCTTATTAACGACAGTTACGAGAATGTGTATAAAGTATGTACGCTCATTAAGTTCATTAATAAACGAGAACATAATGTTAGCGATTAAAAAATAAGTATCTTAACTTTCATTTTTATAAACATTTGTAAATTATTATCATCGTCTTTTAATAGCGAGTCGTACTTTTTAAAGATAATTAATAATTACTTTAGAAAGACTTAATGCATTTTTTTAAAGTAACGATTTAATGCATTAAATGCTTTATGAAAATAAAAACTCGACGTGAAACTTTACAGCGACGCTAAACTTCTTTCAGTACGTAGCGATAACGTTACGAAACTTAAAGTCATTTTAAATAATTAATGCTCATTAATTAACATTACTTCTTAATATATTATTTTATACATGTTAATTTAAAATGAAGTAATTAAAAAAATTATACGCATTATAAAAAACTCGATGCGAGTCATAATTAAGAATGCTAAATTTTTCATTAAGTTTTAAATAAAAGCTGCGAAAATAAATATTTATCTGCGAAATAAAATTATCACGAAACTTTTAATTAACGAAGCTTTTACGACGTTAAAGAAAACATTCATTAAGATTAAGCTTTTAATTAATTATATACGAGTATGAGAATGTAAATATTACTTACACGTTAATTTTAAATTATTATTAATTAAAGAAAGACGAGATAAATTCATGAACAGAGACAGACTCGACGTTTTCATGAAATATGTAAAAAATATTAATAAGCAATATCGCTTCTGAGTCTTAAATCTTTATCGAGTCATTAAGAGTTACGCTATTAAATTTATTAAAGATAAAAAAAATAAAGACATAAACTTACGACTTCGTAAGTAAACATTTAATGTTCTTTCAGAGCGAAGATTTATAAAAAGATTATTTAAGAATAACGTTTTAATTAACGTTCTAAAATTTAACTTTTTCATAATTAACGTTTCATTTAAATTAATTAATGCATTAAAGATTATCGCGATTAATTTAAATATGCTATTTAAGAACACGCTACAAACGTTAAACGAGCGCAAAATTTACACGAATGTTTAAGTTACTTAAGAAATCTTCGCGTTAAGCAAGCTTAAGTTAATAATTTAAACATTTCTGCATGTAATCATCTTAAAGAGAAAAGGAAACAGCGAGAATTAATAAATAAAAAATCGCGCATTTAAAATCTCGCGAGTCATGACGATTTAATTAATTACAGAAGAAATTAATGATTATAAAAGCGATGTTAACGTAAGCATATCATAAATATTATTTAAAGTTAATGAATCTGATTCTTTAAAAGCGATAAGAATTCTTACGTTAAACATTTATAAAGAAATAGTATAAAACTTAGTTTAAAAAAAACTTTAAAAGAAAGCGATCGAGGTAAAACTTGTAGCTTTATTCATTAACGAAATTTAACAAGAAGAAATGTCGCTTAAAAAGGCTAACATCGTAATAAGCAAATGAGTTTTTAAATTAAAGATGCACTTTAACGATTCTTTTAAAAAACTAAAGATAAGACTAATAATTAAAGACTTTTCTTAAATTCATAAAGTTAATTATAAGAATACTTTCGCGTTAATCGTTAAGTTTAACATTTTACGAGTCTTTTTAATCATCGCGATAATGAAGAATCTTGAACTTTATTAAGTTAACGTAAATAATGCGTTTACTGAGTCATTTCTTAAAGAAGTTATTTACATGTCTTCTTTTTTAAAAGTGAAAGTCAGATTTAATTATGCTTTAAGAGTTTTTTAAAGTCTTTACGATTTTAAGCAAGCTATACGAGATTAACATGATCGCTGTGTAATAACACTATTTAAACTCGATTTCGCTTAATGCGTTACAGATTCATGTTTTTTAATTTATAATTTAAAAGAAATTATGTTATTATTATACGTTAACGATATAATTATTATCTTTAAATTATTAAGTAACATTAAATGATTTAAGCATGAGTTTTAATGTGTTTTTAAAGTTAAGAATTTAAAGACAATGAAGAAGATTCTTAACATTTAAATTACTCGTAACAGAAAGACACGAATCTTACGAATGAATTAAACTCATTATTTTTATAACGTTTTCGAAAGACTTAACATGAGACAAGATAAGCACAAGATAATAAATCTTTTAATGAATAAATATAACGCTTTTCGCTTAACTAAACTCGAAAACGTAAGAATTAATTAGTATAAATATTAACAAGTCATTAAAAGTCTTATATATACTGTAATTTATACTCGTTTTAACATCGCTTTTACTTTTAATCGATTAAGTTAATATCTTAACGATTTTATAAAACATTATGAACACGTCTTAAAGAATTTAATACGTTACGTTTATTTTATTATTAATTTAAACATTACGTACGAAGTTAATAAAAGCATGAAGTTAATAAAATACTCTGACTTAAATTACGTTTTAAACAGACTAAATCGTAAGTTAATTCTCGTTTACATTTATATACTTAATAAAGAATTAGTTTTTTAAATAAGTTAAAAATAAAAGTTCGTTATTATATTAATCATTAAAATAAAGTACATAACTTTATAAATCTGCGTTAAGAAAGATTTATAAATTAGTTAAGTACTTAAGAACATGAATTTAACAAAGTACTTAAGCGTTAATTATAATCGTGTAAATATTTTTAAGAAGATTATTCATTAATTCGTCTTACTTACACAGTTTAAGAAAGATAATTAAGCATTTCTTACGCTAATTAAGAATGCTTATATTTACGAAAGATTAAAGCATATTAACGTTATTTATCATTACATTTAAGATTTACATAAGAAGAATTAAATCTTAATGAACTTCGTTTCTAGTTAAGATATAATAATAAACGAATTAATTAAATCATTATCTTAACAGAACTTTAAAAGATTCATTAAATAATCGAGACTAAAAAGCAATGAGAGTTAAGAAACTCGCAAGCATTAATTAAAAGTGTTAAGAAATGCGATGATAGACTCGTTTTTAGTAGCTTTTCGTAAACTAGCGTTAAAGATAAGATCGCTAGTCGCGACTCAGTCATGTATAATAATATATAAATAAAGCAGTTTGTAAATTCTCTTTTTAATTAAAGAAGATTTCATTATATGTAATACTGTTCGCTTTACTCTTTTAATAAGTTTATTAATTTCTCATTCTCGTAATCTTTTATATCGCGTTCTTTTACTTTTTTATTAGCGAGAATTCGATTTACTTCGTAAAGACTAGTAGTAAAAAGCTCGTTGTCTTTCTTGTAAAGATTATAATAAAAGTTAGTAAAACTAATTAAAACGACGTTTATCTTTAATAGCTTTCTATTAGTCTTTAATTTTTAAACGCGTAATGTTAATTGTTTAAAGACGATTTTACTAAGTTTCTGTTTTATTTAACTGAGACAAGCTTTTAGATTAAACTAATCGTCGAGTCGAGTTTCGATATTAACATTCTGACTCGATTCGAATACTCGATATTAATATCATAACTCGACTCGAATACTCGATCTTAACTTCGTAACTCGACTCGATATCGATCTCGAGCCGAGTTATAATTTAAGTTCTTAACTCGACTCGTTAAGTAATTAAAAATGACGTTAAATGTTAAGATTTACTAAAAAAAATCTATTACGTCATAAGATCTTCGATAATTTAATTAACTAATTGCATTACTCTTTTACATTACTTTCTTACATTATCATGCAACTGTTAAATGTACGACGAGAATTTAATTATATATGAGTAACAGTAATGATAAACGATGTCGCTAGCATACAGCGTGTGTATTATGTATTTAGTATGTAATTACTAAAGTGTGTAAGGAATACGATTTGTAACGTACGAAGATACGATGAAAACTTTACATTCAATACTAGTTTTAATAAGAATAGTTAACTACGTCGTACGATGTACGTCGTACGATATAATGACTTTAATATTTAACAGTAACAAGTTAAATATTATAGTTAAATATTATATCGCTTCATGTCTTAACGGGCCGAGTTAAGAATTCAAGTTAATACTCGATATTAACATCATGACTCGACTCGAATACTCGATATTAACATTATGACTCGGCTCGAATACTCGATATTAACATCATGACTCGACTTAAATACTCGATATTAAAATCGTGACTCGAATCGAATCTTAACGAGTTAAAAACTCGACTCGAGCTCGATGTATTAACTCGTCGCGATTAGTTTATTTCAGATTTACTTAATGCGAAGAGTTTCATTTAGTCTTAAAAATTAAGATAGGCTTCTTTATGCACTTAATGTCTTAACTCTTATACTTAAAATCTCTTAGCGAATCATTTCGCAGAGCGAGATTTATGAAACTAAATTATAAAGATTTAAATCTTTATAAAATGAAAATCGAGCTTTTTTATAATCTTTTAGCTTTCTGAAGTACTTTCTCTCGCTTTATCGCTTAATCTTTTCGAATTAAATTCTGTTATGCTTATAAATTAATGAATTTTAACATAACGTTTTCTTAATTTAATAAAATTTTACTAGCGAAAATATTAATCTTTAACAAGTTTAAATATTACTTTAGTCGACCTTTTACATAATTAAGTAACATTTTAAAGTAAGCGAAGAATTTGCGATCGAAGATAAGATCGTGTAATTTTAAATTAAGAATATAAAACGACAGATTAATAAATCGTTAATCATTAATAAAAAGAATAAGAGAAAAAATATAAGTAATTTAACTAAAGCTCTTTTCGTTATATTCTTTAACTTGAATAGAAGTTAATAGCTTCTTTATATAAATATTTAAAAACTTGCTTAAGTTAATAACGAAAGACGTGTTTAAGAACGCGAATTCATTTGCTTTAAAGTTAGCGAGAAATTTTATAATAATATCGATTTCATTTTTTAATAAAGTACATGAAATTATAAAATGATTATTACTCATTAACTGACTTAGATTAATCTCGAAGAGATTAATCATCTTTTATTTTAAAAAGAAGACTTCTTTTAAAGATGCTCGTTTCTCGAGCTTTCGAGAAAGTGTTTCTTCATAATATTTTTCAGATTCAGCGACTTCTTAAGCTTAAAACAAACATTAACATAGTGACTTTTTTCTTAATGTTAAAACAGATAATATAAGTAACGTTAACTAATTCGAATCGTCGTGATGTTTTAATAATAATACGAACGAAAAAAGTTAAAGTAATAGTAATAATAGAAATTATTTCAGTATATTATTCTGCTCTTGTCTTTGCTTCATTAAACAGCGTGCTCTTTTCTTAAGCTTCTCGAACGCGACTGTTTCTTTAATTAATACGTGTAAGTTCAGCGTTTAAATTAATGCATCGTCGTAAGAGAATAAAGTAGCTAGATAAATTTAATAAGACGAGCGCGATAGCATTCTGTAATTAAATAATAAGCTTATTGTAAAGATCGTCACGAAGATTTTCTGCTGCGATATTTCTTTCTTTCGTTAAATGCAGAAACTTTGTCTGAAACTCGAGAAAGATCTTAACTGTCTTCATGTAAAGATTATTATAAAGATATTTTATCTCTCGCTTTTAATTAAGATTAATGTAAATTAAAACAAGATGATTTATTATATCTTACGCTGTTTTAAAGCGATCGATAGCTTCTACGCGATATCGAGCTTGTAAATGCTTCTGAGCGTTATTAATAATACGATTTAAAACGTAAAGCATTTAAGCGTAGGCGAAAGAATAATGATTAGCATTAACTTTTAATTTTTCTTACACTTGTATCATTTAGCTTTCGAAACTAAGATCTTGTTCATTTAAAAAAAGTAAAGCGTTTAATAACTTCGTAAACTTTAAAGCTAAGCTCATTATAATGCTTACGAGCGTGATGAAGCGTTATTAATTATTCTCATGCTCGATCGTAAATTATAAATTCGAAGAAAATTCATTAAGCGAAGTTAAAGTCTTAAAAGAATTTTAATCTGTTAAATATGCGAGAATTATTTAAAGCACAGTCTGAATTTCTTATTAATTCTTTTATTACTGTTTTTTTAATGATCGAAGATGCTTACTAAGAGTTATCATGTTAAGAGTGTCTTGCGACGACACTGAATCTTTTTCATTTAGCGTAAGAATAATCTCGTTAATCGTGAATTATTTAAATAACTTGTTTTAATTTTAACGATTAAAATTGTTTAATGACATAATGTTAAGCTTCTTTATCGTAGTTGTTTATTTATTTTATTAACTAATTTAGTAAAGAATTTAATAATTTACGACATATAAAAATGAAAGAAAAATTCGAAGTAAAAATCTTTAGTAAATCAGATTCTTTAAATTTAAAAGAGCGTGCTTTCGATTCGAATGATAAAGTTAATTACGTAAATTAAAATAAAGATTAAGATCAGTATTCTTTAAATCTCGATGAGATATTTATAAATCTTTTTAAGCGAAGTAATAATCTTAAAATAATAAGACGAGCTAGAATCATTCGACATAAGATATATCATGAAGTTTATTACATTTTAATTAAAGATTTTAAGATACAGAAAAAGAAGAAGAGGAAAGAAGCTGTGACAAAGCGGCAGGCCTATAAGTGCAGAAGTCTCTGTCGCGATCAGCGCTAGTCCTAATCAGGAACTAGCCGCTCTGAGTCGGTCAATTTCATAATCAAGCTTTGTAGGTGACAAGGCTTCAGATTTGTCACAGAAGCCGCTCTGAGATGTTAAGCACTTTCTCTATCTAAGCGACGAAGTCTTTGAAGTGAGTGAATGGAGCAAAAGCGAGATTTTGGCTGAATCTCAAGAGATGAAGGATAGAAACAGGAGAAAGAGTCATCTATTTATTCCCTTTTTCCCAACTAGCTGTCAAGATTCTCAGAGAAGCGCCAAGAATGAAGTGACTGATAGTCACTCTGCAGTCTGCTAGACTTTCTTCATTTGTCGATAGTCTTTAGTCAAGCTAACTCTTCTATCGAGCATCTCTTTGATTTGAACAATAAATATATATTACATTTGTTTAAATAATGCATGTACACTGGCGCCTGAAAGTCTAAATGATTGTGTTAAGGCTGAGGGTCTTCGGTCAGGAATTTTTGGGATTTTTCGCCTTGGAACTTCTTAGAACACTCGTGATCTTGCAGTATCTCGGTTAACAATAGCGAATATATATAGTCATCACCCCGGCCAAAGATCACTCCTTAAATGCTATCACTCTACGTGATTAGTGCCAGAATCATAGCAACTACCTATCCTTTTAAGTTTGACCGCTAGACGACACAAGCTCTTACCCATTTTCACTGTCAATATTGAAGGGAATCATGGATCCGCATCAGTCATTCTCCTTTAACTGAGGCAATCACGGACCTGGCTACAATCACCAAGTCCATGATCTGCTTAGGGGACCCCCGCAACCAGCCTCCAGCTCATTCACCTTCGAAGCGCCATTCCAGAACCGCTTCCAAGCTGGCATGGTGAGTGACCTTCAGCCTAACAACGATACCTTCATGAAAGGCTATGAAGCGGAGGAGCCATCAGCTCCATCGGCCGCCATAGCACAACCAAATACTCGATCCTTTCGCCGAGTCAGAGGTAAAATCGTTGACTGAAACGCTTACAAAGACGCGATCAGGAGCCTGTACATAGTTTAAAACAAATCCTTGTCTGAAACCATACAAGCCATGGATAACCTCCATTCCTTCAAAGCCTCGTAAGAATTTTCATTCCCTTGGTCCACTTAATAGGCTTTCTCTTACTGACCTTCCAAAGCCAAAAACTCTACAAAGTCAAATTTAAAGAATGGAAATGGCGAAAGAATCTTCCTACAGAGACAGCTCTTTTAATGACACAGAAAGCCAAACGACGGAAACTCGAGGAAGGCAAAGACACCGTCTTTAAACTTGGAGGAAAGCTCTGAAATAGAGACCGGACCGCTAGCACGCTTTCTAGGGTAGAAGAATTCAAGGTCAGCGAGAATCTGGCAGGTAAGTTCCACACCATCGGGCTGCTGCAGCAAGAATCTGTCAAATTCAGGTCATTAAAAGTGACAGACGCTGAAACTCCCGAGAGTCTAAGCTATAAAACACCCAAAGCGCTTGTAGATCCCCCTTCGGCCAACGGTGTTGGAGAACACTGTGACGCGGAGAGGATTGAAATCTCGGACGATCAGCCTGAAAATGGTTTCGATGCCCCTACATTTTCCAGGCCCCTTGACGGAAGCAAGCTTACGCTCACTTAACATGAACACTCAAGAGCTGATCTTCAAGACATGTGGCGCACGGCTATCAGCGATCGAAATGCAGGCAAAGAAAATGAAGCCGAAGACATGTTGCATCAAGTGTTTCTCGGCATGTGTCACGTCTTAGGGAAAACCAATGAGGACACAGTCAAGGCCGCCTACAATCTTGCTGACTTGTACGCTGATTCCGGTCGAATGGATGAAGCCATTGCTATGATTGAGAAAGTGATCGAATATCATCACATCACATACGGCTACGAGGATCTGAGAACCCAACAAAATGTCTTACATGCAGTTGAGCTTCTGAATGGCTGGAACAGGCAAGCTGACGCACTAGGTCTTCTTTCTCTGTCCGAGGAGCCGTTGCAATCTTTTTCCGGCGCCCCCAATGCGCGGGAAGCTGACAATTACCCCAGCAAGAAGGGGAAAGATGTTCAAATTTCCACGCGAAACGGCTCCCAATCAGAAATTTCAGAGGCCATGCGTTCTGTCTTCGGTGGAGTGAGCCCCGCCAGACTAGACTACGGGCTTGGAGTCGTGCGCACACATGTCGCGGCAAAAGATCGAGCTGCGGAAGGCCTTCTCCGGGCTATAATATCTCAGTGCGAAGACAACTTCGAGCTTAATGTCCAGCATCTAAAGGCGCAGGCCGAGCTTCTCAGACTTTATGACAGACTGGGTGAGGCGCATGAACATGAAAATGTTTTCGAAGCTGCTTTGGAGTCTTTAGACAGAGCCTGAAAGGCTTACAACTGGGAACAAGACTCAATTGAGAGCTTCGACTTCATGGAAGCGGCACTACAACTTATTGCTAACTCATTGAAGTGTGGCTACCAGCTCCAGGCAAAGCGTGGGTTCCGTGGGGCGTCTGAAAAGGCTTCGGCTGTCTTTGGATCCGCCGACGAGCGGACTGTATGAGGTTCTCATTACAATTGGGCTCGTTTATCAGACCCACATGACATGGGATGATGCAGAAGAGTGGTTTGAGGAAGCTTTCGCGGCTGCTCTTGCCAACAAGGCGTGAGGTCCGAAGGATGGGATCGTAAGATCACTCCAGAATGCCATGGATCATCACCATTTTTCATATGTTTCGGACGAAGGAAGGCCTTTTAAAACTATTTTCGGTGTCTCGGGCGTCACGATTAGGCCAGGGAGACTGCATTTGGAGTGAAGCGCCACCGGCGGAAGTCTATGCAGCCGTGCCTGAGCACTCTCTTGCGTGTGGAGTTATTGATAGTGCAGACGATCTTTAAGCAGAATTAGTTTTCCACACGCAATAAATCGTAAGCCTTGTGAGAATTTCCCATCAAAATTTAATGATTAGGTCCTTACGAAATTCCAAAAGAGTTGAACATATTCTTGACAATTCAAAGCTTATCACCAAAATTTTGCGAGTCTTTTGAAGCCTGGCTCTTTTTCAGCGAGAAGTTGTTGGAATACGAGGTCATATGGGGGCATTTTTGGTATGTATGTTGTTGCTGTTAGGAGTCTATCTACATAGGAGCGAGCAGGTAAAAACTCTACTAGCGGGCCCCAGCCCTATCAGCCCTATGAAGGCGGAGATTATCATCTCCCCTATTTCCAACAGAAGTAGAAGCCCTGCGGCAAGCTGTACGCGCTCAAGCTCGAGAGTGAACATTCCCGTATCAAGCCTCTAATGGTAGTAAAGGGCGCTAAAGAGGCTATTGTGACCATGACGGGTTTGTGCCTCATGCCCCTAAATAGGCCACGCTCATAGCAGAATTGCCCGTGTAAATACATATGATCGGTCAAGCATGGCTATTCGAATGCACTGGAAATAACACACTTTTGTAATCTCTTCGTCAACATTCTTGACAATCACTTTGTGACATGTATTGTAGTATACTTGACGCAACCATTTCCATACGCTTCCAAAAGTGCTCAATCTCTGGGCGCGGAGGTGAGTTTCCTAGTACCATATGAGGAAACCCTTGAACCACATGATCGAACAGGACTTGAGCAGCTTCAAATGATCCTTGCGTACAGATTCGGAGTAATTTATCACAGAAGAAAGAATAGTTCAGCTGTTGTTATAATGAAGTGCGGCTAGGACGGCGTGAAACTCATACCGTTTCCATCGTCGTGAATTCGTCTCTTAGAGAGTATTCGTGGCATCTGCAAGCTCCCATTGTGCCTTTTCTGGGCTCAGCTTGTTCAGCTCTTGCTTCGACTCTGCATTATAAATGTCCGAATCGATATCGAAGTCCTTCACTTCATCATCGCTTGCCACAGCTGATAAACCGGCATTTTCATGATGTAAGTCCTGCAATGTAAAAGCGCCCATTACGACCAAGGAAGCTCGTTACTAGGGACAGAGCATTATGAGGAGGAAGAACGCGGAGTGAGACGAGGGGCACGGTCCGAGGAGGGATTCGAGGGTAGAGTAGGAAGTGGGAAAGGGCTGCTGCCATCGTGATAGCTGTACCGCCTCGAGGGTGAGTAAGCATGGAACTTTTGACTGTATTACAAGAGGGTTATGATACGAAGATGTACTCAAACTGATGGGGAGGTGAATCTGAGAATCGTGCCAACGGCCAAGTAATGATGGGAGGATGGATAGATTGATTGATTGATTAAATCATACACCGTTCCACTACTTTTGCCGATCTAGACAGGGTAATCAAAGCCCTCATGTCAGGACATTGTTCTGATACCAACTACGATAGTCGGTATCGGCCCACTCGACCAGAAGGCTTAAGCTCTTGATAGCCTGGAAAATTCCTGGA
>JAABUO010001690.1_pt1 | contig 28157 bp, 27 predicted proteins | sample 5559291 | NCBI WGS metagenome assembly JAABUO01 (sample SAMN10711878, study PRJNA513372) | rock metagenome | isolation source: Antarctica rocks | place: Antarctica: Victoria Land, Finger Mt sud | reverse complement strand
CGGTCCCGACACGTCGAGGCGCAGGTGCTGGCCGACACCCACGGCAACGTCATCGTGGTCGGCACCCGGGACTGCTCACTGCAGCGCCGCAACCAGAAGCTGGTGGAAGAGGCACCGGCACCGTTCCTGACCGACGATCAGCGCGAGCGCATCCACTCCTCGGCCAAGGCGATCTGCCGCGAGGCCAACTACACCGGCGCGGGCACCGTGGAATATCTGGTCGGCAGCGACGGCGTGATCAGCTTTCTCGAGGTGAACACCCGGTTGCAGGTCGAGCATCCGGTGTCGGAAGAGACGACGGGGCTGGACCTGGTGCGCGAGCAGTTCCGGATCGCGGACGGGGAACCGCTGCGCCACACCGAGGACCCGGAGCCGCGCGGCCACGCGATCGAGTTCCGGATCAACGGCGAGGACCCGGGACGCAACTTCCTGCCAGCACCCGGCACGGTCACCACGTACCGGGAACCGGCCGGGCCCGGCGTCCGGGTCGACTCCGGCATCGAGGGCCACTCGGTGATCGGCGGGGCCTTCGACTCGCTGCTGGCCAAACTGATCGTCTGGGGCGAGACCCGGGACGAGGCGCTGGCCCGGGCCCGGCGAGCCCTGGACGAATTCACCGTGGACGGCATGGCGACCGCACTGCCGTTCCACCGCGCCGTCGTGCGCGACCCGGCCTTCGCACCCGCAGCCGGCGCGCCGTTCACCATCTTCACCAGGTGGATCGAGACCGAGTTCGACAACCAGATTCCCGCGTTCGCCGGCGGCGCGTCCGAGCCGGGCACCCCCGAGGATGCTCGCCAGAGCGTGGTGGTCGAGGTGGGCGGCAAGCGCATCGAGGTGTCACTGCCGGCTGGATTCGGCATCGGCTCCCCGGCAGCCTCGGCGAAGAAGGCCGCCCCCAAGCGATCGTCGTCCAAGCACGCCGGTGCTGCGGTGTCCGGCGACGCGCTGGCCGCCCCGATGCAGGGAACCATCGTCAAGGTGGCGGTCAGCGACGGCGACACGGTCGCTGCCGGTGACCTGATCGTGGTGCTGGAGGCGATGAAGATGGAGCAGCCGCTGAACGCCCACAGGTCCGGCACGATCACCGGGCTCGGCGCCGAGCCAGGTGCCGTGGTGACGTCCGGCTCGGTCATCTGCGAGATCAAGGACTGATTCATCGTGCTGAGGCGCGAACGCTGAAACGGCGGGTCGGTGCTGGAAAGCACCGGCCCGCCGTCCGCGGTCGATCGGGGTGAGCGCTGGGCTCAGGCCTGGTTGAGCACGGCCTCGATCTCGAGGGTGATGGTGATCTTGTCGCCGATGACCACGCCGCCACCGTCCATCGGCATGTCGATGTCGACGCCGAACTCCTTGCGGCTGATCTCGGTGGTGGCGGTGAAGCCGGCGCGGGTGCCGCCGTAGGCGTCCGGGCCGATGCCGTTGAGCTCGACCTTGAGCGCGATGTTCTTCGTGATGCCCTTGAGCGTCAGGTCGCCGCGCACCAGGTAGTCCTCACCGGCGCCTTCGAGCGAGGTCGAGGTGAACGTCATGCTCGGGTACTTCTCGACCTCGAAGAAGTCGGCGGAGCGCACGTGTCCGTCGCGCTGGGCGTTGTTGGTGTCGATCGAGCTCAGGTCGATCTCGGCAGTGACGGTCGAGTCGGCCGGATTCGGGGCGGTGACGATGCTGCCGGAGAAGGAGCCGAAGCGACCCTTGACCTTGCTGACCATCATGTGGCGAACCGAGAACGAGACGTCCGAGTGGGTGGCGTCGATGGTCCAGGTTCCGACGATGTAACCGGGGATCGTTGCTGCGAGGGTCATGACTGACTCCTATCTGGTTTAGTATTCAACTATTGTTGAGGCAACTATCGCACGTCGGATTCCATTCCACAAACTCTCGCCGCGCGGCGGCTCACGCGCGGTGCCGGCGCAGCGGCAGCGCCTGCAGCTCAGGCGCCCACGGCCCCGCACAGGCGCCCCCGCTGCCGTCCGAGGACCGGAACGAACGGCGTCCTCAGCTGTCCCGGCGCGCGGCGATCCGCTCGATCATCTCGATCCGCTTGCGGGCCAGCGCGACCATCTCACTCGTCCGCGCCTCGACGTGGTCGCTGTCGGCGCCCTGGGAGAACACCATCGCCCAGCCGTTCTCGCCCTCGAGTGCCGGCACCCGCTCGACGAGTTCGGTGCGCGAGACATGGTGCACCCCCGCGAAGACGTGATCCTCGGTCACCACGGCGACCACCACGTGATCCTCGGGAAGCTCGGTGACGTGACTGACGATGGCGTCGGAGTTGTCGGCGAAAACCCCGGCGGCCTTGATGGTCCGTCGGGATTTCGCTATCTGTTCAGGCGAGACGTCCATGGGTTCCTCTAATCCAGATCGTCGGAATGCATGAGCTGACGAGCAGCCTCGGTCACCGAGCCCGAGATGGACGGGTAGACGGTGAAGGTGGCGGCGAGTTCGTTGACGGTCAGGCCCAGCTGCACCGCCATCGCGATCGGCTGGATCAGCTCGGAAGCCTGCGGGGCCACCACCGACCCGCCGATCACCACCCCGGTCGCGGGGCGGCAGTACATCTTCACGAAGCCCTCGGCGACGCCCTGCATCTTGGCGCGGGCGTTGCCGGCCAGTGGCAGCATCACGGTCCGGGCCGGCACCGCGCCGGACGTGACGGCCGCGTGCCCGATGCCGACGGTGGCGATCTCGGGATGGGTGAAGACGTTGGCCGCCACGGTCTTGAGCCGCAGCGGCTGGACGGCCTGCCCGAGCGCGTGCCACATCGCCACCCGGCCCTGCATCGCCGCGACCGAGGCCAGCAGCAGCACGCCGGTGCAGTCACCGGCGGCGTAGATGCCCGGAACCGGCGTTCGCGACACCCGGTCGACGGAGATGAAGCCGGAGTCGGTCAGGTCCAGACCGACATTCTCCAGGCCCAGGTCGGCGGTGTTCGGAACCGACCCGACGCACATCAGCACGTGTGAGCCCGACACCGTCCGGCCGTCGGTCAACCGCACCTCGACGCCGTCTTCTGTCCGCTCGACCTTCTGCGCGCGGGCCTGCTTCATGAGCGCGCCGCCGCGCGCGGTGAACACCTTCTCAATGACGTCCGCCGCGTCCGGGTCCTCACCGGGAAGGACCTTCTCGCGGCTGGAAACGAGCGTGACGGGCGCGCCCATCTCGCTGTAGGCGGAGGCGAACTCGGCTCCGGTGACCCCCGAGCCCACGACGATGAGGTGGCTGGGCAGCTCGTCGAGGTCATAGACCTGACGCCAGGACAGGATGCGCTCGCCGTCCGGCTCGGCTCCGGGCAGCACCCGAGGCGTGCCGCCGGTGGCGATCAGCACCACATCGGCCTCGACCTGCCGGATGGCCGGGTGGCCGGACTCTTCGGACTGGTGTTCGATCACCTCGAGGGCGAACGTCCGTCCCGGCTGCGCCTCGGTGAAGCGCGCCCGGCCGAGTACGACGGTGACGCCCTGGCGCAGCAGTCGCGTGCGGATGTCGGCGGACTGGTTCGCCGCAAGCGCCAGCACCCGGTGGTTCACCACCGACAGCTGCACGCTGACGTCGCTGGCTGCCTGCGCGCACACCCCGAGGGTGGGGGCATCACGGAAGGCGGTCACCTTCTCCGACGTCGCGATCAACGTCTTCGACGGAACACAGTCGTACAGCACGCAGGCGCCGCCGACCCCGTCGGACTCGATCACCGTGACGTCCGCGCCGAGCTCGGCCGCGACCTGGGCGGCCTCGTATCCGGCAGGGCCGCCTCCGACAATCGCGATACGTGTCACGACGGCCATTGTCCCTCCTTGCGCGGAGCGCTGAGCCGGCCGGGGCTGACAGGGCCGAGACGGACAGTCGGTACGCTCCCCTACCGTGCCCCTCTACGCCGCGTACGGATCGAACATGGACCCGTCCCAGATGCGCAGCAGATGCCCGCACTCGCCGTTCGCCGGCACCGGCTGGCTACCGAACTGGCGGCTGACCTTCGGTGGCGAGGACCTCGGCTGGGAAGGCTCGCTCGCCACGCTCGTCGAAGAGCCCGGAGCGTCGGTCTTCGTGGCGCTGTACGACATCACCGCGGCAGACCGGGTCGCGCTCGACAAGTGGGAGAGTGCCGACTCAGGCCTCTACCGGACGTCCCGGCTGCGGGTTTCCACCCTGGACCGCGACGTGCTCGCGTGGACGTACGTCCTCAACGGCTACGAGGGCGGCCTGCCCTCGGCGCGTTACCTCGGCCTGATCGCCGAGGGCGCGGAGGCCGCCGGCGCGCCGGCCGACTACGTGAGTGAGTTACGCGGCCGACCCTGCCGCTCCATCGGCGCCTGACGGCCCGTCACGCCTGAAAGTCAGTCCGCAGACGGGCTCTCGGCCGCGGCCTCGTCGAACAGCTGGTCGAGGATCGCGGTGGTGAACCGGACGCCGACCGCCAGCGCGTCCTCGTCGATGTCGAAGCTTGACTGGTGCAGGTCGCCGCTCTGGCCGCCGGGTGAGCGAACCCCGAGCCTGGCCAGCGAGCCGGGCACGGTCTGCAGGTACCACGCGAAGTCCTCGCCGCCCATGGACTGCGGGGTGTCGGACACCGCGTGCGGCCCGAACGCGGCCAGCGCCGCCCGGGTCTGGATCGCGACCAGGGCACCGTCGTTCGTCACCGCCGGAACGCCGGGGTCGTAGTCGATCTCGATCTTGACGTTCGTGGCCGCGACGATCTGCTCGGCAAGCTCCCGGACCACGCCTTCGAGCTGGTTCCACAGCTGCCCATCGAGCATCCGCAAGGTGCCGCGCAGGATTCCGGCCGGTGGGATCGCGTTCGCGGCGGCCCCGGCATTCACCGCGCCCCACACCAGGGACACCGCCGAGCGCGGGTCCACCCGCCGCGACAGCAGCCCCGGCAGCTCGGTGATGAGCTTGCCCAGGGCGTAGACGACGTCAACGGTGAGGTGCGGACGGGCCGTGTGACCGCCCGGACCACTGAGCCGGATCTCGATCTGATTGAACGACGCGGTGATGGGGCCGACGCGCAGGCCCACTTGCCCGGCGTCCAGCTTCGGATCGCAGTGCAGCGCGAACATCGAGGTGACACCGGCCAGACCGCCCTCATCGACGACAGCTTCCGCACCGCCGGGCATCCGCTCCTCAGCCGGCTGGAAGATCAGCCGGACGGAACCAGCGAGCGGCTGCGCCCGCGCCAGGGTGGCGGCCACACCCAGCAGGATCGCGGTGTGGGCGTCGTGGCCGCAGGCGTGGCAGCTGCCCGGGTTCTGAGACGCGTACTCCACGGTCTTGGAATCCGGCAGGGGCAGCGCGTCGATGTCAGCCCGCAGGGCCACGAACTCCGGGCCGGCGCCGATGTCGCAGACGACCCCGGTGCCGATCGACAGCGGCTTCGGCTCGAGCCCGAAGCTGGTCAGCAGGGCGACGATCCGCTCGGTCGTCCGATGCTCGGCGTAGGCGATCTCGGGATGGGCGTGCAGATCACGCCGCCAGTTCACCAGCTCGGCGTCGTTGCCTGCCAGCCAGTCCACCGCGTGGTCGTGAAGCGTTGCCATCTGCACGCCCGAAACCTTAGCCGCCTCACGGGACGGCCCGGTTCGCGTATCGGTCCACTGCTCAGGCAGTGCCGTCCACGGCGGTGCTCTTCACGGCGGCCAGTATCCGGCTCGCGGCCTGGTCGGCGGTCAGCTCCCCGGCCAGCACCGCCCGTTCGCAGGCCTCGACGACCTCGCGGTTTCCAGGTGCGTTCAACCGGTCCAGCAGCCGATCCCGAACCATGGCGCGGGTCCACTCCACCAGCTGCCGCCGCCGCAACTCCTCGAACCTGCCATCGGTCACCAGCTTGTCGCGATGGCGGCACACGTGCTTCCACACCCGCTCCAGGCCGATGTTGTTCAGCGCGCTGCAGGTCAGAACGGGTGCCTGCCACTCGTCCCGGCCGCCACGCAGCAGCCGCAGCGCTCCGGACAGCTCGCGCGCCGCCCGCTGCGACTCGTCCTCGTGCGGGCCGTCCGCCTTGTTCACCGCGATGACGTCGGCGATCTCAAGAATGCCGCGCTTCATGCCCTGCAACTGGTCGCCGGTGCGGGCCAGCGTCAGGAAGACGAACGTGTCGACCATGTCCGCTACCAGGTACTCCGACTGCCCCACGCCGACCGTCTCGACGAGCACCACGTCATACCCGGCCGCCTCCATGACGAGCAGCGTCTCTCTGGTCGCCTTCGCCACCCCGCCCAGCGTGCCGGAACTGGGTGAGGGCCGCACGAACGCGGCCGGATCGGCTGCCAGCCGGGTCATCCGGGTCTTGTCGCCGAGGATGCTGCCCCGGCTGCGGGTCGAGGACGGGTCGACGGCCAGCACCGCCACCCGGTGACCCCGTGCCGTGAGGTTGCTGCCGAGGGTGTCGATGAAGGTCGACTTGCCGACGCCGGGCACGCCGGTGATGCCGACCCGCTGGGCTCCGCCGGTATGCGGCAGCAGCTCCTTCAACAGCTGCTGCGCCTGCTCGCGGTGGTCGGCCCGCCGCGATTCCACCAGCGTGATCGCGCGGGCCACCGCCGCCCGGTCGCCGGCGAGCACCCGCTCGGCGAGACCGCCCATCAGCCGTCCGACTGCTGAGCGTTCAGCAACGCCAGCAGGTCCAGCGCCGCCGTCGCGATCACGGTGCCCGGCGGGTAGATGGCCGCGGCTCCGGCCGCGTGCAGCTCGTCGAAGTCCTGCCGCGGGATCACGCCGCCCACGACGATCAGGATGTCCGAACGCCCATACGCCGCAAGCTCATCCCGCAATGCCGGCACCAGCGTCAGGTGACCGGCGGCGAGGGAGTTCACACCGACGACGTGCACGTCGGCCTCGACGGCCTGGCGCGCGACCTCGGCCGGCGTCTGGAACAGCGCGCCGACGTCGACGTCGAAGCCGAGGTCCGCGAACGCCGTGGCAATCACCTTCTGGCCGCGATCGTGGCCGTCCTGCCCCATCTTCGCGACCAGGATGCGCGGCCTGCGGCCGTGGTCGTCGGAGAACCTGTCGGTGGCCGCCCGGGCCTCGTCGATCGCACTCACCTTGCCCGCCTCTTCGCTGTAGACACCGGAGATGGTTCGGATCTGGCTCGCGTGCCGGCCGTACACCTTCTCCAACGCGTCCGAGATCTCGCCGACGGTGGCCTTCGCACGGGCGGCGTCGATGGTGAGCGTAAGCAGGTTCTGCTCCAGTCCGGCCGGTCGGCTGCCGTCCGCCGCGGCACCGGCAGCACGGGTCAGCGCAGCCAGCCTGGCCTCGACCTCGGACGGGTCGCGGTCCTCACGCAGCCGCCGCAGCTTCTCCGCCTGCGACTGCCGGACGGCGGAGTTGTCGATCTTGAGGACGTCCAGATCCTCCTCCTGCTCCAGCCGATACTTGTTCACGCCGATCACCGGCTGGCGACCCGAATCGATTCTGGCCTGCGTCCGGGCGGCGGCCTCTTCGATGCGTAGCTTCGGCAGGCCCAGCTCGATCGCCGCGGCCATCCCACCGGCCTTCTCGACCTCTTCGAGATGCCCCCAGGCGCGCCGCGCCAGGTCATACGTCAGCTTCTCGACGTAGGCGCTGCCACCCCATGGATCGATGACCTGAGTGGTTCCGGACTCCTGCTGCAGCAGCAGCTGGGTGTTGCGCGCGATCCGCGCCGAGAAGTCCGTCGGCAGCGCCAGCGCCTCGTCCAGGGCATTGGTGTGCAGCGACTGGGTGTGGCCCTGGGTTGCGGCCATCGCCTCGACGCAGGTCCGGACGACGTTGTTGAAGACGTCCTGGGCGGTCAGCGACCAACCGGACGTTTGAGAATGAGTCCGCAACGACAGGGACTTGGGGTTGCGGGGATCGAACTGTCGCAGCAGCTTCGCCCACAGCAACCGGGCCGCCCTGAGCTTGGCCACCTCCATGAAAAAGTTCATGCCGATGGCCCAGAAGAACGACAGCCGGGGTGCGAAGGCGTCGATGTCCATGCTCGCGGCCAGGCCGGCCCGGATGTACTCCACGCCGTCGGCGAGGGTGTAGGCCAGCTCCAGATCGGCCGTCGCGCCCGCTTCCTGGATGTGGTAGCCGGAGATTGAGATGGAGTTGTACCGGGGCATCCGCGCGGACGTGTACGCGAAGATGTCGCTGATGATGGTCATGGATGGAGTGGGCGGATAGATATAGGTGTTGCGGACCATGAACTCCTTGAGGATGTCGTTCTGGATGGTGCCGGTCAGCTGCTCCGGCGCCACACCCTGCTCCTCGGCCGCGACCACGAACAGCGCCAGGACGGGCAATACCGCGCCGTTCATGGTCATCGACACGCTCATCCGGTCCAGCGGGATGCCGCTGAACAGCTCGCGCATGTCATAGATCGAGTCGATGGCGACACCGGCCATGCCGACGTCGCCGATCACCCGCGGGTTGTCGCTGTCATAGCCCCGGTGCGTGGGCAGGTCGAAGGCGACGGACAGCCCCTTCTGACCGGCTGCCAGGTTGCGGCGGTAGAACGCGTTCGACTCCGCCGCGGTGGAGAACCCCGCGTACTGGCGGATCGTCCACGGCTGGTTGACGTACATCGTCGGGTACGGACCGCGCAGGAACGGCGCGATGCCGGGATAGGTGTCGAGAAAGTCGACGTCGACCAGGTCGGCCCCGGTGTACAGCGGGGCGACGTCGATGCCCTCGGGCGTCGCCCAGTGCGGGACGCCGGACTCAGCTGTTCTGGCTTCCCCCGATGTACTTTCCCCCGATGTACTGGCAGGGCCGAGGGACAGGTTGCTGAAGTCGGGAATCACACCGGTACCCCCACATCGCTGAGCATCGAGCGCAGGACCGCGACCGCGTCGCACCCCGAGTACAGCGCGGCGTCGATCGCGCCGGACTGTTCACCAGAGCCGTCCCTGACCAGCAGGTCGGGACTGCCGGCTATCCACACCGTCCGGGCGCCGGCCGCCTTCAGGGCCGTAGCGGCAGCGCTGGCCTCGCCGGCATAGATCCGGTCCGAGGAGCACAGGCACGCCACCACCGCGCCGCTGGCCGCGAATCCCGCCAGCAGGTCGGCCAGCTCGCCGGTTGCCACCACCGGTTCCAAGCCGCCGGCACCCAGCAGGTTGCGGGTGAAGCTCAACCGCCCGGTGTGGGCCGCGACCGGCCCGAGGGCAGCCAGGAACACCCGCGGCCGGGCTCCGGTCGAGGCCAGCCAGGCGTCACTCGCATCGCGCAGCGCCTCGAACGGCTCCGCCACCCGTAGCCGCGGCAACCCACCGGACGGCGCGGCCGGAGCCGGCCGGCGGCTGAGCAACGTCTCGGAGTTGACGGCGTACTCACTGACGCCGGTAATCGGCGTCCGGCGGTGCGCGATGTCGTCCTGGCGACGTTGTCGGGTGCTTGCCAGCAGGCTTGCTATCGCACCGGATTCCAGTGCGACCACCGCTCCACCGGCTCGCTCCAGCGCGGTGAACTTCTGCCACGCCGCCTCGGCCAGCCGCTCGGTGAGCGATTCGACGTACCAGGAGCCACCGGCAGGGTCGATCACCCGCGCGAGGCTGGCCTCGTCGTGCAGCACGGCGGAGGTGTTGCGGGCGATCCGGCGGCCGAAGTCGTCCGGCAGCCCCAGCGCGGAGTCGAACGGCGCCACTGTGATGGCCTGAGCACCCCCGACGGCGGCGGCGAAGCAGCCGATGGTCGTCCGGAGCAGGTTCACCCAGGGATCGCGGCGGGTCAGCATCGAGGCCGCGGTGACGGCATGCTGTTGCTGGCCGCGGTCCTCGCCGGCGGCGCCGCTCAGCTCACCGACGCGGTTCCAGACCCGGCGCGCGGCCCGCAGCTTGGCGATCGAGGCGAACTGGTCCGCCGACACCGCATAGCGAAACTCGATCATGCCCAGTGCGGCGTCGAGCGGTACCCCCGCGTCGGTCAGCGCCCGAAGGTAGGCCACCCCCACCGCCACGCTGATAGCGAGCTCGTCACCGTCGCTGCCGCCCGCGTCGGAGTAGACGGTGGCGTCCACGGTCACCGGACGCAGCTTGGGATGGCCCGCGGCCAGCCCGGCGAGGTCGACGACCAGGGTGAGGTCGGGTGTCGAGCTGATCCGGGCCGCGTACCCGATCGGGTCGCCGCCGAGCGAGCCAGTCAGGTCGTTCGTCGGGGTGCCCCGCTCCGCCGCCAGCCGCAACAACACCTCACTCGCCGCACGGGCATCCGGACCGGCGTCCAGGACGATCGGGGCGAGATCGAGATGGACGCCGTCGAGCACCCGGGGCAAGTCCGCGGCGGTCAGCCCGGCACTGTGATTTCCGCTGCCGCCGAGCACCAGCCACAGTGACGAGACGCCGTTGCGCAGGTCGTCCAGAACGGCGCGGTTGGCAGCGAGCGGGTCGGGGTCGAGGTGCCGTGCGCGTACGTCCCAGCCGGTGCGGGCGGCACCCTCGGCGGTAGCGCCACGGGTGAACGGCGGGCTGCCCGGCACGCTGGCGGAACCCGCCGGCGCATCGGCCGCGGTGTAGAGCGGAGCGATCTCGATACCGTCGTAATTCCGCGCGGCCAGAGCCGTCTCGGGCGGGGCGTCGGAAGGCACCGGACGGCCCGACTTGGTCAGCACGGCCGCGACCAACTCCTGCCACTGCGCACGCGACGCTACCGGGAAGTCAGCCGCGAGATCGAGATGTGCCGGGGGCGCCGTCATAGCGCGAATGTTAGAGGTGTGTCCGCTTCGCCGGGCGCTGGGCGTGGGGCAAGTCTCGCCACTAGGCTCATCCCCCGTGACCGAGACCTCCGATACCTCAGATCCCCAGCAGGCGGCGCGCGCGGCCGCCAAGGCGCTGGCTGCGAGAACCGGCGCGGCACGGCACGATGTCGCGCTCGTTCTCGGCTCCGGCTGGCTTCCCGCGGTGGACGCGCTCGGCTCCCTCGCCTCGGCGGATCTGGAGTTTCCCACTACCGACCTGCCCGGCTTCCTGCCGCCGGCGGTGGCGGGGCATGCGGGTGTCATCCGGTCACTGGAGGTGCACGGCAAGCGGGTACTCGCCTTCCTCGGCCGCACCCACTTCTACGAGGGCCGGGGCGTGGCCGCGGTGGTGCACGGCGTCCGGGTCGCAACCGCTGCCGGGTGCTCGGTCACCGTGCTGACCAACGGCTGCGGCGGGTTGCGCCAGGACATGTCGGTCGGCGATCCGGTGCTCATCTCGGACCACCTGAATTTGACCGCAACGTCCCCGCTCGTCGGGCCGCGATTCGTCGACCTCACCGATCTGTACTCGCTACGGCTACGCCAGTTGATGCGCGACATCGACCCGTCGCTGGCCGAGGGCGTGTACGCCCAGTTCCCCGGACCGCATTACGAGACTCCCGCCGAGGTGCGGATGGCCCGGACGATGGGCGCCGACCTGGTCGGCATGTCGACCGTGCTCGAGGCCATCGCGGCCCGCGCCGAAGGGTCCGAGGTGCTCGGCATCTCACTGGTCACCAACCTGGCCGCGGGCATGACCGGGCAGCCGCTGAATCACGAAGAGGTGCTGGCCGCGGGCAAGGCGGCGGCCACCCGGGCGGGTGGCCTGCTCGGCGAACTGGTGGCCCGGCTGTGACGATCCTGCTCACCGGCTCGAGCGGCCGGATCGGCACGTCCCTGCGGGTCTCGCTGCCCGAACTCGGCTGGAAGCTGCGGTGCCTGGACCGGGTGGCCGCCCAGCCGTCCTCCGGTTCCTCGACCTCCTCTGCGCCATCGGACTCTGCGCCATCGGACTCTGCGCCATCGGACTCTGCGCCATCGGACACGGACGAGATCGTCGCGGACCTCAGCGACCTCGCTGCCCTGGATCGCGCGATGGCCGGAGTCGACGCCGTCGTGCACCTGGCCGGCCAGCCCACCGAGGCGCCGTGGCCCACCGTGCGGGACTCCAACATCGAGGGCGTGTACCAGCTGTTCGAGGCTGCCCGCCGGGCCGGGGTGGCCCGGGTCGTCTACGCATCCTCGAACCACGCGGTCGGTTTCACCCCGCACGGCACGACCGAACTGCCCGCCGACACCCCCGCTCGACCGGACACCCTGTACGGCGTCAGCAAGGTGTTCGGCGAAGCGCTGGGCCGCTACTACGTCGAGCGCTACGGCATGCGGGTTGCCTGCTTGCGGATCGGGACCTTCGCCGACGCGCCACCGGACGACCGGGCGCTGGCGACCTGGCTGTCGCCGGGTGACTGCGCGCGGCTGGTGGACGCCTGCCTGCGCAGTGAAGATCTCACCTTCGCCCAAGTCTGGGGCGTGTCGAACAACCGTCACCGGTGGTGGTCGCTGGCCGCCGGCGAGGCCCTGGGCTACCACCCGATGGACGACGCCAGCCAGCACCGATCCGATCCGGGAAGCGCGGGCGCCGTGGATGCCTTCGTGGGTGGCGGTTTCACCGATTCGGCTTTCGGCATAGCTGAAATCCTGGACGCCGCGGGGAAGAGGTCCTGATGGCTACCGACCACGCGGTCGAACGGTCGGTCGAGCTGTCAGCGAAGGTGCTCCGCTGGATCGCCGACGATCCGGACGAGGACGCGGCCGGCCGGCTGCGGTCGTTGCTGGACAGCGCCGAAGCCGGGGACGAGGCCGCCGCCGCGGAGTTGGCCGAGCGGTTCGCCGGCCCGCTGACGTTCGGCACCGCCGGCTTGCGTGGCCCACTGCGAGAAGGCCCCAATGGCATGAACACCGCGGTGGTCCGGCGGACCGCCGCCGGGCTCGCCGCCCAGCTGATCGATGCCGGAAAGGCCGGCGGCATCGTGGTGATCGGCTACGACGGCCGGCACGGGTCGCAGTCCTTCGCCCGCGACTCCGCCGCGATCTTCGCCGCGGCCGGCTTCGATGCCAGGCTGCTGCCCCGGATGCTGCCCACCCCGCTGCTCGCCTTCGCGGTCCAGCGGCTGGGCGCGGTAGCCGGGATCATGGTGACCGCGTCACACAATCCGCCGCGGGACAACGGCTACAAGGTGTACGCCGGTGACGGCGCTCAGATCGTCTCGCCGATGGACCGCGACATCGAGGCGCACATCCGGGCGGTGCCATCCGTACGCGCGATAGCCCTGGCCGAGAGCTTTCCCACCATCGACGAATCCCTCGTCTCTGACTACGTGAACGCCATCGCTGGCCTGGTGCGGCCGGATACCCCACGCGAGCTGGACATCGTGCACACGTCGATGCACGGGGTGGGCGCGTCCGTCGTCCGGGCGGTGTTCGCCGCGGCCGGGTTCGCCGCACCCGTCGAGGTTCCCGAGCAGGCGGAGCCCGATCCCGACTTCTCCACGGTGGCCTTTCCGAACCCCGAGGAACCGGGCGCGATGGACCTCGCCCTGGCGCTGGCCCGCGAGCGGCACGCCGACCTGATCATTGCCAACGACCCGGACGCCGACCGGTGCGCCGTGGGCGTGCCGTTCCCGGACGCCGCCGGTTCCAGCTCGGATAGTGCCGAGTGGCGAATGTTGCGCGGGGACGAGGTCGGTGCCCTGCTGGCGGACTGGCTGCTGCGCAACGGGGTCCGTGGCACCTATGCGACCACCATCGTGTCCTCCACGCTGCTCTCGTCGATGGCGGCCAAGCATGGCGTGCCGTTCGCTGAGACCCTCACCGGATTCAAGTGGATCTCCCGTGCGGCACCGGACCTGGTGTTCGGCTACGAGGAGGCGCTCGGCTACGCGGTGGCGCCCTCGCTGGTGCGGGACAAGGACGGAATCTCGGCGGCACTGCTGATCGCGGAGCTGGCGGCCAGCCTCAAGGCCGAGGGCTCCTCGCTGCCGCGGCGGCTGGCGGAGCTGGCGGCCGAGTACGGACTGCACGCCACCCGGCAGCTGTCCTGGCGGCTGGCCGACGTGGCTGACATCAGCGCCGCCATGAGCCGGTTACGCGGCAATCCGCCCGCGCGGCTGCTGAGCAGCGCGGTGACCGTCATAGACCTCGCTCCGGACAACGACGTGCTCATCCTGCGGTTCTCCGGCGGCCGGGTGGTCGTGCGTCCCTCAGGCACCGAGCCCAAGTGCAAGGCCTACCTGGAGCTGGTGCTCGGCGCCGACGCAGCCGCCGACGAGGCAGCGCGCGAAGCGCAGGCCGACCGAGCACTGAGCCGATTGGGCGACGAGGTCACCACCGCGCTTGCTCTCTGAGCCACCGCACCGGGCTCAGTCCGAGGGCATCATTGGGCAGGGACCGGTCAGTAACTTCGTCGGGGCCGCCTGACGGCTGGACTGCCAGGGAGCGCAGCCGGTCTGGTGCAACGCGCCGCCGGTGAACCGGTAGGTCGTCCAGAAGTTGTGTCCGGTGGCGAAGCTGGGCTTGTAGTCGTTGTCCAGCCCGGCGACGTCGAGGTAGCCGTCACCGTCCAGATCGGCCGCCCTCGGCACGCCGGAGTCGAAGGTCACGCCGGTGGCCGGCGAACTGACCAGGGCGGAGCCGCGCAACTGCACCACCTCGGCGTTACCCGCATGGGAGCCCACGCTGGAGGAGACCACGCAGTTCGGATGCTGGCCGGCGGCGCAGACGAGCGTGGCCGTCCAGCCGTAGCCCAGCCGCCCGACCCACCATTGGACGTGCTGACTCGTACCGCCGGACGTCCGTACCAGTTCGAGCACCGGGGTGCTCCGCAGGTTCTGAACACCCGAGGCGGCGGTCGCGGAACTGGACCAGAGCCGGACGGCGTAGTCGGCGTTCAGCGCCACCGGTGACTGTGGTGTGCAGGCGTACTGCTGGCACGGTGGCTTGGCGGCCCTGGCGGGCACGCTGGAGTTCTGCGAGCTGGAGTTCTGTGAGCTGGAGCCCGGCGAGCTGGAATTCTGGCCCGCGGAGGTCGCCGCCGACCCGGGGCCGCCGTGCGTAGAACAGCCCGCTGCCAGCACCATCCCGATCAGGCCGGCGACCGCCGGCATCGAAAGACGGCGCCGGCCGCGCAGCGACCTGCTCGCGAGCTTGCTCATGCACTTCTACCTTCTCGACGCGGCGACCGGATGCGGGAACGGCCGAGTCAGTGAGTCTCTCGCTAGAGGAACGTGGGTCCGGTCAGAACCGTTTCCGGTCCCGGCATCAACTCGATAACGAGTGCGTGCTGCCGCACCACCGGCACAGCAGTCCTCAGCCCCGACCAGACGCACTCGGCGACGCGGACGGTGCCGGTGAGGTGGACGGTGCCGGTGAGGTGGACGGTGCCGATGACGTGGACGGTGCCGGTGACGCGGACGGTGCCGGTGACGCGGACGGTGCCGGTGACGCGGCCGGCGGGGAGCCGACCAGAGCGGGAGCTGACGGGGAGGGCGGTGCGCCGCTCCGTTGCGGAGCCACCGGCGTCGCGGTGCTGTCCCGCTCGATCACCGCCTGCAGCTGGCCACTGGAGTCGATGGCCACCTCGGCGAAGAAGCCCCGCACCGAGGCCGCGATCAGCTGCGCCGGAGTGCACCGGCTGTCGGCCGGTGGGCAGATCGTGCCGCCGGAGATCACGACCACCGCGGCCGCAATCCTCGCGCTGAACCGCTGCGGCGAACTGACCCGGTAGCGCGTGCTGCCGTCCGACGCTGTGCTGACATCGGCGAACTCGTACCGGATGCGTCGCGTCGCGACGTGGTAACCGCTGACGTACACCAGGGCGTTGCCCTCTGGTCGGGTGACCGGCGGCGGCAACACCGGGGACGCGCTGGCGGAGGTCGTGGAGGGGGTCGCGCTGGCGAGGACGGCCGAGGAGCGTGGATCGGTCGTCGCCGCGGGCGCTCGGACCGGCCGCCGCCTCGACTCGGCGGGTGGCGCACCGGTGACCGACGGCGTCATCCCAAGGGAGCTCGACTGCGGACGCGACGGATCGGTAGCCGGCGCCGTCAACGGCTGCGCTCCGGCCAGCGCGGTGCGGTGGCTGCTTCCAGGCGCTATACCCGCTGGGGCGGTCCTGACAGCGGCGGCGGCTGGGGTGGTCGCGACGGGGATGGTGGTAACAGCGGCGGTGGCACGCGCCGTCAGGTGCGACGGAGGCGGCACATCCGACAGCCGGATGGTCGAGGCGGTGATCACCGTGGCAGCTATTGCCACCGAACCGCCGATGGCCGCGAGCAGCACACCCCCGCCGACGACGAACGGCCCCGGCACCACGCGCCGGGCGGTCACACCGGCAATGCCGCGCCGCCTGGGCGGAACCTCTTCGAACATGCGCTGACTCCTGACAGCTGCGGTGGACCGGGCCGGCCGCATGGACGTCGCTACTGCTCATGACGTCCTGGCGAGCCGATTCGTTGCACCATCCCGGCACCGTCTCAGCACCTGGGACTGCTGAGGCGGCCGGAGTGAGGAGCGGTAGAAAGGCGCGCTGATACCAGACCCGCTAACGCGGTCCACAGTGCCTGATGGTTCGGACCCGCTACCGCGGTCCACAGTGCTTATCGTTCGGACCCGCTACCGCGGTCCACAGTGCCTGATGGTTCGGACCCGCTAACGCGGTCCACAGTGCCTGATGGTTCGGACCCGCTAGCGCGGTCCGAACTGCCGGTCGCCGGCGTCGCCGAGGCCCGGGACGATGTAGGCGTTGGCGTTCAGGCCCTCGTCGATGCTGGCGGTGAACAGCCGGCTTGCCAGCCCACTGCGATCCACGGTCGCCAGCCCTTCCGGCGCGACCAGGGCGCAGATGACGGTGATGTCGGCGGCTCCCCGCGAGGCCAGCAGCCCACAGCAGTGCACCAGCGAGCCGCCGGTGGCCAGCATCGGGTCCAGCACCAGCACCGGACGGCCGGCGAGCGTCTCGGGTAGCGAGGACATGTAGGCCTCGGGCAGGTGGCTCTCTTCATTGCGGGCCACGCCGACGAAGCCCATCTGGGACTCGGGGAGCAGGTTGAACGCGGCCTCCGCCATGCCCAGGCCGGCGCGCAACACCGGCACCAGCAGCGGCGGGTTGGCGAGCGTGGTGCCCAGCGTCGGACCGACCGGCGTGGTGACGGGCAGTTCGGTGACCGGCAACTCCCGGGTGGCCTCGTACACCAGCAGTGTCGACAGCTCACGCAGCGCGGCCCGGAACTCGGCGTTGCTGCTGGTCTCGTCCCGCATGACCGAAAGGCGGGTCCGGACGATGGGATGGTCTACCACGACGGTCTGCACGCGGGGAGCCTATCGGCCAACGGGAGCCTATCGCCGAGCAGCGGCCCGACGAATGTCGGGCAAAGCCAGCGCACCGGCCTAAGATATTGCGGTGAGCGCAACCCTGACACCGCCTGACACCGCCGTGCAGCTCCCGGTACAGACGTCTGACCTCACGCGGGACAACGCCACGCTCCGCCGCTTCCTGCACGGCCTGCCGGGTGTCGACCAGGTCGGCGCCGAGGGCCGCGCCGCGGCCCTGGCCACCCGCAGCATCAAGACCACCGCGAAGGCGTGGGCGATCGATACCGCGATCCGGATGGTTGACCTCACCACCCTGGAAGGCTCGGACACCGCAGGCAAGGTCCGCTCGCTGTGCGCCAAGGCCGTCCGGCCGGATCCGAGCGACCCGACGGCGCCGCCGGTCGCCGCCGTCTGCGTGTATCCCGACATGGTTCCGTTCGCGGTCGAGGCGCTCAAGGGCAGCCCCGTCCAGATCGCCTCGGTCGCGACCGCGTTCCCGTCCGGGCGCGCGGCGCTGAAGACCAAGCTGGTCGATGTGGCGGAGGCGGTCAGCTATGGGGCGACCGAGATCGACATGGTGATCGACCGTGGCGCTTTCCTGTCCGGGGACTACCTGCGGGTCTTCGACGAGATCACCGCCGTCAAGCGCGCCTGCGGGACGGCGCACCTCAAGGTGATCCTCGAGACCGGCGAGCTGGCCACCCTGGACTCGGTGCGCAGGGCGTCCTGGCTAGCTCTGCTGGCCGGTGGCGATTTCATCAAGACGTCCACCGGAAAGATCTCACCGGCCGCCACACCGCCGGTCGCGCTGGTGATGCTGCAGGCGGTCCGGGACTTCGCGGCGCGCACCGGCGACGTGCGCGGGGTGAAGCTGGCCGGCGGAATCCGCACTACCAAAGAGGCCATCCGCTACCTGGTCATGGTGAACGAGGTGGCCGGCGAGCGGTGGCTGACCCCCGACAAGTTCCGTTTCGGTGCGTCCTCGCTGCTCAATGACCTGTTGCAGCAACGGCACAAGCTGTCAACCGGCGCCTACGACGGCGGCGACTACATCTCGATCGACTGATGGTGGTTCGGCTGAGGTCCACGCTACCGACTTATCGGAAAGGTCCGCAGTGAGCCCGTTCGAGTACGCCCCCGCTCCGGAGTCCCGCGACATCGCGCGGCTCAAGCCGTCGTACGGCATCTTCGTGGACGGCGAGTTCCGGGCCGGTCGCGGTGAGGCCGTCAAGACCATCAACCCCGCCGACGAAGAGCCGCTCGCCGAAGTCGCCGAGGCCGACGCCGCCGACGTCGACGACGCGGTGGCCGCTGCCCGCCGGGCCTATGACGGGACCTGGTCGAGGCTGCCGGGATCCGAGCGGGCGAAGTACCTGTTCCGGATCGCCCGGGCGATCCAGGAGCGGGGCCGCGAGCTGGCCGTGCTCGAGACGCTCGACAACGGCAAGCCGATCAAGGAATCGCGCGACGTCGACGTCCCCACCGCCGCCGCGCACTTCTTCTACTACGCCGGCTGGGCCGACAAGCTCGGCTACGCGGGCTACGGGCCGAACCCGCGTTCGATCGGCGTGGCCGGTCAGATCATCCCGTGGAACTTCCCGCTGCTGATGGCGGCCTGGAAGATCGCGCCGGCGCTGGCCACCGGCAACACGGTCGTGCTCAAGCCGGCCGAGACGACGCCGCTGACCGCGATCACCCTTGCCGACATCATCGCCGAGTGCGACCTGCCGCCGGGCGTGGTGAACATCCTGCCCGGCGGACCAGCCGTCGGACAGGCCCTGGTGGACCATCCGGACGTGGACAAGATCGCGTTCACCGGCTCGACCGCGGTGGGCAAGGCAATCCAGCGCTCGGTGGCTGCCTCGGGCAAGCGGGTGTCGCTGGAGCTGGGCGGCAAGGCGGCGAACATCATCTTCGACGACGCCGCGATCGACCAGGCCGTCGAGGGAATCGTCAACGGCATCTTCTTCAACCAGGGCCACGTCTGCTGCGCCGGGTCCCGGTTGCTCGTGCAGGAGTCCGTGCACGACGAGGTCGTCGCAGCCCTGCAGGACCGGCTGCGCACGCTGCGCCTGGGCGACCCGCTGGACAAGAACACCGACATCGGTGCGATCAACTCGGCCGCCCAGCTCGTCCGGGTGCGCGCGCTGGCCGACTCCGGTGACTCCGAGGGCGCGGTTCGCTGGTCGCCGGAGTGCACCCTTCCCGACAAGGGCTTCTGGTTTCCGCCGACCGTATTCACCGGCGTCAGCCAGGCCAACCGGATCGCGCGGGAAGAGATCTTCGGCCCGGTGCTGTCCGTACTGACCTTCCGTACTCCCCAAGAGGCGGTCGACAAGGCCAACAACACGCCGTACGGGCTGTCCGCCGGGGTGTGGACGGAAAAGGGCTCGCTCATTCTCTGGATGGCGAACCGGCTGCGCGCCGGTGTGGTGTGGGCCAACACGTTCAATCGATTCGACCCGACGTCGCCGTTCGGCGGCTATCAGGAATCCGGGTTCGGCCGCGAGGGTGGCCGGCACGGGCTGGAGGCATACCTTGCCCAGTAAGTCACGCGCGCTGACCCCCCTACCGGAAGGGCTGTCGGCGGCGCCGGAGCGGCTGGCCGTCCGCAAGACGTACAAGCTCTACATCGGCGGGGCGTTTCCCCGCTCGGAGTCCGGACGCTCGTACCCGGTGACGGGTGCCTCCGGCGAGCTGCTCGCGCACGCGGCGCAGGCGTCCCGCAAGGACCTGCGCGACGCGGTGACGGCGGCCCGCAAGGCGTTCGGCGGCTGGTCCCGGGCGACCGCGTACAACCGCGGCCAGGTGCTGTACCGGATCGCGGAGATGATCGAGGGACGGCGGGAGCAGTTCGTCGCCGAGATCGCCGCGGCCGAGGGCGTGCCCGCCGGGAAGGCGGCCACCCAGGTGGACGCCGCAATCGACCGGTGGGTCTGGTACGCCGGCTGGACGGACAAGTATGCCCAGGTCGTCGGCGGCGCGAACCCGGTGGCCGGACCGTATTTCAACTTCTCGATGCCGGAGCCGTCCGGAGTGGCCGGCATGATCGCGCCCCAGGAGTCGTCCCTGCTGGGGTTCGTCTCCGTGGTGGCGCCGGCGATCGCGCTGGGTAACACCGTCGTCGTGATCGCGTCGCAGGACCGTCCGCTGTCCGCGGTGTCGCTGTCCGAGGCGATCGCGACCTCGGATCTGCCCGGTGGTGTGGTGAACCTGCTCACCGGATCGGTGTCGGAGCTGGCGCCGTGGCTGGCCAGCCACCGCGATGTCAACTGCCTGGACCTGACCGGTGTCGAACCCGCCGCCCGTGTTCCGCTGGCGCAAGCCGCGGCCGACACGGTCAAGCGCGTGTTCGCGCCGCACGGTGTGGACCTCGACGCCGACCCCGGTACGGCGCGGCTCACGGCCTTCGTCGAGACCAAGACCGTCTGGCACCCGCTGGGCATCTGAGGGTGAGGCGGTAAGTTCGCTGCCATGCCGTTCTTCGTTGACCCCATCGCCGCCGTTTCCCTCACCGCCAACGGGCGCACGGGCATCACCCTCTTCGCGCCGCCGTGGCAGGACAGCGACGGCGAGGAGTGGCAGGGATTCCTCGGCGACGGGGCCAAGATCGTCCTGCTCGGCACCGCCGACGAGCTGAACACCTGGCTGGGTGACAACCCCGACCACGACCTCGCCGATCATCCGGCGTGGAAGTCCTTCGCGAACAAGGGCAAGGCCGCCCTCAGTCCCGCGGCCGAGGCTCATTACGACTTCGACGCCGTGTACGAGCTCGCGGCGGCTGAGGGGGAGCCGGAGACGGTGTCCAAGCTGGCCGACACGGTCGACGTCGCGGCACGGATCGCGGACTGCTGCGAGGACGGCAAGCTCCGCTCACTGCTGAACGGCACCCGCGAGTACGCGCTGCTCGTCGAGGGCGACACGAGCTACCACGGCAAGGACGGGGCCGCGGAATGGTCCCGACTCGGCGACGTGATCGCCGAGTCGTGGGAGCGGGCACTGGTGCGGATCGAGTCCTGGCTGCGCTGGGAGGGCAGCAGCGCGGCGGCTGCCACAGCCGGTGAGTCGGTGGCCGGTAAGGCGGTTCCCGGCGGGGACAGCGCTGCCGATGTGGTCGGAGAAGACGGGGCGATCCGGTGACCCCGCCGACCGAGTTCACCGCCGCCGAGGCACGCCGCCTGCTGGACTCAGGCGCCGCCTCCGCGCGCGAGCTCGCCGACTTCTACCTGGCACGCATCGAGCGGTTGAATCCGGAGCTCCGCGCCGTCATCGCGGTGGACGTCGAGGGCGCCCGAGCCGCCGCCGCAGCCAGCGACGCCCGGCGGGTCGACGGCAAGTCGCTCGGCGAGCTGGACGGCGTTCCCATCCTGATCAAGGACAACATCGAGGCGGTGGGGCTGCCCGGAACCGCGGGTTCGCGCGCGCTGCTCGGCTCGCCGCCCACCGCTGACGCTCCCCTGGTGACCGCTCTGCGCGACAGCGGACTGGTCGTGCTCGGTTCGACCAACCTGTCGGAGTGGGCGAACTTCCGCTCGACGGCGTCGACCAGCGGCTGGAGCGCGGTCGGTGGCCAGACCCGCAACGCCTTCGACACCGGCCGCAATACCTCGGGGTCCTCGTCCGGATCAGGCGTGGCGGCCGCGGCCGGGCTGGCTCCGCTGACGATCGGCACCGAGACCGACGGCTCGATCGTCTCGCCCGCGGGCGTGTGCGGAGTGGTGGGGTTCAAGCCCACCCGCGGATCGGTACCTGGCACGGGCATCGTCCCGATCAGTTCCCAGCAGGACGTGGCCGGCCCGATGACCCGCTCGGTCGCGGACGCCGCGAGCCTGTACGCGGTGATGTCCGGGCAGCCCTCGGCCGGCTCGGTGGCGCCGTCAGACCTCGGCGGCCGGCCGATCGCGGTGTGGCGCCCGGCGGGACTGGTCGGCGACGTTGCCGCCGTGTTCGACGCGGCCGTCGCCAGGCTGGCCGACGCCGGCTGCTCGCTGCGAGAAACCCAGGGCGCGCTGGCGAGCCCGTTCCAGGACGCCGAGTTCGACGCGCTGGTGGCGGAGTTCTCCGTGCAGCTGCCCGCCTACCTCGCGGGACGGCAGGGAGGCCATCCGCGCGATTGGGACGAGCTGCTCGCCTTCAACCGCGCGGACGATGTGGAGCTGTCCAGGTTCTCCGACGAGATCTTCCAGCTCTGCCGGGATACGGCCGCTGCCGGTGGCATCGATACCGACAAGTACCGCAAGGCTCGTGCGGACGCGAACGCCTCGTGTGCCCGAGCACTGGAATCGGTCCTGGCCGACTGCGACTTCGCGATCGCTCCGACCAACGCACCGGCCTGGCCCATCGGGTACGGCGGGCTGGAAGAGCATGGTCTGCTGACGTCGTCGCTGTGCGCGGTGACCGGCGCACCCGCGATCAGCCTGCCCGCGGGACTGGTAGAGGGCTTGCCGGTCGGCGTCAGCCTGCTGGCCCGGCGGGGTCAGGATCAGCAGTTGCTCGGCTACGCGGCCGCCTTCGAGGCGCTGCTGCCGGACCAGCGTTACCCATACTCGTCGGGCTGACTCCGCAGCCAGTGGGTTCACCAGAGAAATATGCGTCACTCACCGTGATCCCATTATTGGCGTACAGTAACCATAGCCAAGCACATCCCCCCGGAACCGGGGGCCGCTTGCTCTCATTGGTTATCCAACATGGTCCTCCCCTTTCCCTCCCAAGACCCCCGCTACGCTTTCGCGGCGCTGGTCGAATCCGAACGGGTCATCAACATCTCTGTCGGCGTGATGATGGAACGCTCCGACGTGAGCGAGGACGAGGCCCACACCCGGCTGTCCGCCGCCGTCCGCCGCAGCGGATGCAAGCGCTCAGCGGTCGCCAAGCAGTACATCGAAACCGGAACGCTCTAGTCCTGACGGCAACCCGAACGGCAGAACCTACACACCCAACGCGGTGTATCCCGGCTTGATCTGGGAATTGATGATCGCCAACCGGTCATCGAACGGAATGAAGGCACTCTTCATGGCATTGACCGTCAGCCATCGCAGATCCGACCAGCCGTAGTCGAACACCTCAGCGAGCAGGCCCATCTCGCGAGTCATCGTCGTCCCGCTCATCAGGCGGTTGTCGGTGTTCACCGTCACCCTGAAATGGAGCCGGCGCAGCAGGCCGATCGGGTGCGCGGCGATGGACGTCGCCGCCCCGGTCTGCACATTCGACGACGGGCACATCTCCAGCGGAATCCGCTTGTCCCGCACGTACTGGGCCAGCCTGCCCAACTGGGCGGAGGCCACCCGTTCCTCCAGCGTGCCGCCCGATGAGCTGAGGTCGTCGATGATGCGGACGCCGTGCCCGAGCCGGTCCGCGCCACACCACTGGATGGCTTCCCAGATCGACGGCAACCCGAACGCCTCGCCGGCGTGAATGGTGAAATGGAAGTTCTCGCGTCGCAGGTACTCGAACGCGTCGAGATGGCGGGTGGGCGGAAAGCCTGCCTCGGCACCGGCGATATCGAAACCCACGACTCCCCGGTCCCGGTACGCCACGGCGAGCTCGGCGATCTCGCGCGAGCGAGCGGCGTGCCGCATCGCCGTGGCCAGGGTGCCGATCCGGATCTGCCGTCCCTTCTCGGACGCGGCCTGGACCCCGTGCGCGAAACCTTCGAGGGTCGCGTCCACCGCCTCCGACAGGCTCAGCCCGGCCGCCACGTGCTGCTCCGGTGCCCAGCGGATCTCGGCGTACACCACACCGTCGTCGGCGAGGTCCTGCGCGCACTCGCTGGCGACGCGGTGCAGGCCCTCCCTCGTCTGCATCACGGCGACGGTGTGATCGAAGGTCTCCAGGTACCGCACGAGCGAGCCCGAGCTCGCGGACTCGATGAACCACTGGCCCAGTTCCTCGGCGTCCGTACTGGGCAACTGGTCGTCGTAGTCGATCGAGCGGGCGAGGTCGATGATCGTCTGCGGGCGCAGACCGCCGTCGAGATGGTCGTGCAACACCACCTTGGGAGCGGTGCGAATGGTCGTCGGATTCAATTCGGCAGGCATGCTCACACGCTATCGACTCCGCCGGCCGGCACGAACATAGACTGGCCCTCATGAGCGCCGACACCGAGTTGACACCGCTGAGCGAGACGACCGAGCAGGACGACGCCGAGGGCACCACCTCGCACGACCTCCCGCTGTCCGCGGGCCTGGCCAAGGCCATCTCCGAGAACTGGGAGCCGGCGCCCCGGATGCCGCACCCGGCGAACCGCAGCGGTCAGGTCGCACCCGGCGCCGCCACCTACGCCCGCAACCGGGCCGCCCTGTCCGCCGCCTTTCCCGGCGAGCTGGTGGCGGTTCCGGCCGGGGTGCTGAAGGTGCGGGCCAACGACACCGACTACGAGTTCCGCGCCTGGTCGGGCTTCAGCTGGCTGACCGGTGAGACGGTCGAGGGGGCCGTCCTGGTGCTGGCTCCGGCCGCGAACGGCACGGGCCACGAGGCGGCTCTCTACATTCGCGAGTACGCCGGTCCCGGCGAGACCGGCTACTTCACCGACCGGCTGTACGGGGCGCTCTGGGTCGGCAACGTCCCGACCGTCGAGGACACCGCCACGGTGCTGGACCTGCCGGTTCGCCCGCTGTCCGAACTGGCCCGGGACCTGCGCGCGTACGGCGGCCCGGTGGCAGCACCCCGGGGCATCGACCCGCAGTTGGACGCCCTGCTCCCGGGCGCCCGTGCGGAACGGCTGGAGCAGGTGATCGACGAGCTGCGCCTGACCAAGGACGTCTGGGAGATCGAGCAGCTTCAAGCGGCCTGCGATGCCACGGCCCGGGGCTTCACCGATGTGGTCGGCGAGATCCCGGCCGTGCTCGCCGCCGGCGGCCGCCGGGGAGAGCGCTGGCTCGAAGGGACGTTCTGGCGACGGGCCCGGATGGAGGGCAACGAGGTCGGGTACGGCTCCATCCTGGGCGCCGGCCGGCATGCCACGACCCTGCACTGGTGGCGCAACGACGGGAACCTGGACGCCGGCCAACTGCTGCTCGCAGACATGGGCGTCGAGGTCGACTCGCTGTTCACCGCCGACGTCACCCGGACCATGCCGGTCGGCGGCGAGTGGAGCGACACCCAGCGCACGCTCTACAACGCCGTCCTGGAGGCACAAGAGGCCGGCATCAGCGAGGTCAAGGCGGGCGCAGAGTTCCTGTCAGCGCACAAGGCCGCCATGTGGGTACTCGCCGACCATCTGCACTCGTGGGGCATCCTGCCGGTGACGGCCGATGTTGCCTGCGCCGAGGACTCCGAGGCCCCGGGAGCGGGCCTGCACCGGCGCTACACGCTGCACGGCGTCAGCCATATGCTGGGCATCGACGTCCACGACTGCGCCGCCGCGCGCGACGAGACCTACCGCAACGGTGCACTGAGCGCCGGCTACGTCCTGACGGTGGAGCCGGGCCTGTACTTCCAGCCGAACGACCTGTCCGTACCGGCCGAATGGCGGGGCATCGGCATCCGGATCGAGGACGACATCCTGGTCACCGACGGCGCGCCGGTGAACCTGTCCGCGTCGCTTCCCCGGGACCCCGACGAGATCACGGCGTGGATGCGGGACGCGCAGTCCCGTCCCGTCGCGCCGTAACCAGGCACCGTCGATGCCGGCCAACGACCGGGCCAGCACCACCGGTGACCTGCTCGTCCCGGCTGGCAGCGGCATCCCGGGCGGTCTGGTGCTGCCCGCCACGGAGCTCGTCGAGCGGTTCTCGCGCTCGTCCGGGCCCGGCGGGCAAGGGGTCAACACCACCGACAGCCGGGTGGAGCTGCGCTTCGACATCGCCCGGTCGGCGGCACTCACGGACCTGCAGCGCTCCCGGGCGTTGCAGGAACTGGCGCCACGGCTGGTCGACGGGGTGCTCACGATCGCGGCGTCGGAGCACCGCTCCCAGCTGCAGAACCGGATCGCCGCGCGGGCACGCCTGGTGAACTACCTGCGGGACGCACTCCGCCCGCCGTCGCCACCTCGCCGGGCCACCAAGCCGTCTCGTCGGGCGCGGCAGCGCCGGCTGGACTCAAAGAAACAGCGGGGCGAGCTCAAGGCCGGCCGGGCGCGGGTTCGCGATGACTGACAAGGCTCAGCTGAGCAGATTCAGGGACGCGGACCTGCGAGTGGCGGCTGTGGTGGCGACTGCTCCTCGTTCGCAGGCTGGTCGACCAGCTGTTCAGCGGAGGCCGCCGGCTGCTCGGCAGAGGTAGCCGCCCGGTCGAAGCTCGGCGGCACCTTGCGGATGTGGCGCGACATCGAGCGGTACAGGAAGTACACCGCCACGACGAGCAGCAACAGGACGAACAACCCGATCGGGCTGCCCTTGCCGGTGTCGGAGTCGGCGAGCACGACCGAGGCTGACCGCAGCGGCGCGGTCACGATCTCTCGGCCTTCTCGCGCACCCCGGCGAACAGGTCGTCCTCGGGAAGGTCGGTGTCGACCAGCGACCGCGCGAGTTCGAACTGCTCCCAGGGGAACACCTCGCGCTGCACGTCCAGCGGGATCTTGAAGAACCAGCCCTCCGGGTCGACCTGCGTGGCGTGCGCCAGCAGGGCCGCGTCCCGGCGGTCGAACTGATCGGCGCAGTGCACCTTCGTCGTCACGGTGGGCACGCGCCGGTCCTTCGCGCGCTCCTCCCAGTTGGCTATCCACTCCTCGTACGGGGACTCGATGTTCCGCTCGACCATGGCGTTGTGCAGCGCCTCGATGCGCTCGCGGGTGAACGTCACGTCGTAATACAGCTTCAACGGCTGCCACGGGTCACCGGCATCCGGGAACGCCTCGATGTCGCCCGCCGCCTCGAACGCCGCGACCGAGACGTTGTGGCACATGATGTGGTCAGGATGCGGGTACCCGCCGTTCTCGTCATAGGTGGTCATGACGTTCGGACGGAACTCGCGCACCAGCTCGACGAGCGCCCGGGTCGACTCCGCCAGCGGAACCAGCCCGAAGCAGCCCTCGGGCAGTGGCGGCAGCGGGTCGCCCTCGGGCAGGCCGGAGTCGACGAACCCGAGCCAGTGATGCTTCACGCCCAGGATGCGCTGCGCCTGAGCCATCTCGGTGCGCCGGATCTCACGGATGTTGGCCTCGATCTCGGGACGGTCCTTCAGCGCCGGGTTCAGCACGTCACCGCGCTCGCCGCCGGTACAGGTGACCACCAGGACCTCGACACCCTCGTCCACGTACTTGGCCATGGTTGCCGCACCCTTGCTCGACTCGTCGTCGGGATGGGCGTGCACGCACATCAACCGGAGCGGCTCACGGGCGTCGGTGGGCGGCACTATGGGTGGAACAGCGGCGGAGTTGTCGGACACAGCTCCATTGTCCCCGATGCTGCCGGATCACGGGAGCGCCGGGGTGGGAAGCATCGCGGCCAGGTGGCCTAACCAGCCCGGCCGGTGTTACGTTTTGAAGCTTCTGGCACCTGCCAGACCCGTGATTGACCGCATTTGGGAGTTTCAACCGTGAGCACCGACTCTTCCTCGACGAGCTGGCTGACCCAGGAGGCTTTCGACCGCCTCTCGAAGGAGCTGGCGGAGTTGGTGGCCAACCGGCCCGCCATGGCGCAAGAGATCAACGACCGCCGCGAAGAGGGCGATCTCAAAGAGAACGGTGGCTACCACGCCGCCCGCGAGGAGCAGGGCAAGCAGGAGGGCCGCATCATGCAGCTCACCCAGCTGCTGCGTGAGGCCAAGGTGGGCGAGGCCCCGACCACCTCCGGGCAGGCCGGCCCCGGCATGGTGGTGACCGTCCGCTTCGACGGCGACGACGACACCGAGACCTTCCTGATCGGCTCCCGCGAGGAGTCGGGCACCACCGAGCTGGACGTCTACTCCTCCGCCTCGCCGCTGGGCAAGGCGCTCACCGGCTCGAAGGAGGGCGACACCGTGTCGTATCCCACGCCGACCGGAAAGACGCTGAGTGTCACCTTGCTGAGCGCGAAGCCGTACACTCCGTAGCCGATCGGGCGTTCGCTGCGTAGCGTCGTTGGGGTGACTGAAGCTCCCGACATCTCCACGCTGGGCGCGCTGCGCGCGTCCGGTCACGTCCACCGTGTCGTCAAGGCCGAAATCCGGCAGA
>JAABUO010001687.1_pt1 | contig 28186 bp, 29 predicted proteins | sample 5559291 | NCBI WGS metagenome assembly JAABUO01 (sample SAMN10711878, study PRJNA513372) | rock metagenome | isolation source: Antarctica rocks | place: Antarctica: Victoria Land, Finger Mt sud | reverse complement strand
AGCGTCACGATGTACCTCTTATTCACGAGCCATCCTCCGTTCTGTATCCTTGCCACTACCACTATGAGGATGCCCCGTCGAAACACCTACTGTCAAGATAACGCTTGACGGACTACTAGTGGTGATGACGTGGGGCGTGGTGGAGTCGCACGTTTCGCTCAGATGCACTTTGTAGCCGGTCCATTCCGTGTCGCGCTTCTTGCCGTAGCGGGCCTCGGGGTCGTACGGTGAGCTGATCAGCGCGGGCGCCGGCGGCAAGTCATCGGCGCTCCGCCAGCGCACGGCGCCCCCGTCCACGGGCGCGTAGAATTGTTGCACCCAGACCCGTCGCAGCGTCTGGACGGCGCCCACCTCGCGCAGCCACGCCGGGGCACCCGGATCATAGACCGCCGTGAGCAGCCGGAATCCGTCCGCGCCCATGCCCTCGGCCAACGCGTAGCGTTCGGCGCGTCCCGGCGGCAGGCGATAGTCGGCGAACGGGCGCCCGTAGCGGTCGAACCAGACCGCCGGGACCCACGCGCGGAGCCCCGCGGGCGCAACCGTCGCCAGCGCGTTGAGCGCATGGCGCAGGGTCTCACCGACACATTCGAGCCGATTGAGCACGCGGATCGCCGCGAGGACATGGGTCGAGTCCGTGCGCCTTGAGCAAGCCCTGCTCGCGGAACCGGGCGAGCAGCGTGTCCAGCAGCAGTTCTTCCGCGCCACCGGCCACGAGCCGTGTGCGGAACTCGCTTAGGACGGAGGCGTCGAACCCCGGATCGTCCAAGGCCAAGCCGAGGGCGTATTTCCAATCGATGCGCCCACGCACCGCGTCGGCGGCCTGCCGGTCCGGGAGGCCCTCGGCGAACTGCATGACGGTCACGAGCGCCAAGCGCCAGGGGGCTTCCGCCGGCTGCCCGCGCGTCGGGAAGAGCGCGGCGAAGGCGTCGTCGGTATAGATGCTGCCCAGCGTATCGCGCAGGCGCATGTAGACGTTGCCGCGCAGGAAAGCCGCGTGGGCGACGCGGACGGCACCCTGGTCGACTCGATGTTGAGTGAGACACGGGATATGGACGCGGCCAAGCGGTTTTTCACGCACGCGCGCGGTTGTCGGCCACACGCCGGAAAAAGTGACGACGGATGGGCACGACGCCTATTCGCGGGCGATTCGCGAGACGCTGGGGTCAGAGGTCCACCATCGCACCAGTCGCTATATGAACAATCGGATGGAACAGGACCATCGCGGCGTCAAGCAGCGTTACTACCCCATGCGCGACTTCGGCTCGGTCGCGTCAGCGGCCCGCTTCGCTCCACCCACGGCAAACTGCGCGACCACTTTCGCTATTGCCGCCACCTGAACGAGACGGTGTCCCTGGCCGAGCAGCGCCGCCTGTTCCGAGAGTGATGGGGCGAGGTGTGCGCGATGCCGCAGGTAGCGTAGGCGCTACTAGGCAGGCCCCACGCCAGGCTGGCGTGCGCCACAGACCAGTTGTGTTCCGAGTCCTGACGCAACCGCTTCGTTCCACCGCTTACTTTGCTCTTAAAACATGTTATGCTCTCATTACATGCAGTCAGGTATCGATCGCTCATCGCCTCTGCCCTTCTACTACCAGCTCAAGCAGATCTTGCTGGCTGACATCACGCAGCGGGGACTCAAGCCCGGTGACCGGCTGCCCGGGGACCACGACCTCTGCGCGACGTATGATGTCTCCCGAACGGTGGTCCGTCAGGCGTTCGCCGAGCTCGAGTCCGAGGGCGTCATCGCCCGCATTAAGGGCCGCGGGACCTTTATCGCGCAGCCAAAGACGGCAGAGGGTCTCGTGCAATCGCTCACCGGGCTGTACGAGGACGTGACCGCGCGGGGAGGACATTTGCGCAGTGACGTGCGCAGACTGGAAGTCGTGGCGGCTGACGCACAGGTCGCGACGGATCTCGCTGTCGAGCCGGGACACCCCATCATCGTGCTTGAGCGGCTGCGGTTCGTGAATGAGGAACCGTGGGTGCTGACCACCACCTACCTCCCCGAGGAGATGGCGCGTGGCCTCGTCCACGAGGATCTCTGTAATCAGTCACTGTACGCGCTGCTCGAAGGGACGTACGGCGTCCGACTGGCGCGTGGGCGTCGCTCAGTGGAGGCGGCCGTGGCCAGCACCGGCCTCGCTTCGAGTCTTGGCATTAGCCGTGGCGCGCCGATACTCGTGCTGCGCAGCGTGAGCTTCGGACTGGACGGGCGTCCCATCGAGAGTTTCGTAGCGTACCACCGCGGCGATCGTAGCCGTTTCGAGGTAGAATTGACGCGGCGTACCGCGGCCGGCGCCCGTCCCCTCATGATTGTCACGCCCTAATGCGGAATTAAGCGGTTTTCTTTAGATGCGCCGCCCACTGGGACCGCCGAGGGACCGCCCCGGCCGCCGACAGGATGGCGGCGGTTCCAATAGGGACGTCCCCTGGGGACGTCCCCAGGGGACGTCCCCCGCACAGCAACCCCTTTGACGAAACACGACGTTCACCGTCCAAAATCGTGGTCTTCCTGTTGAAATCCTGACCGGACAGGATTATACTAAAGCGCAGCACGATAATGAGTCCATACGACATCCTGGAGGCTCACCCTTGACCTCATTCGCGACTCTGCCTGTCGACCCGTTCCGTATCTCGTTCGACTCAACTTCGGGATCGATCACCCCTGCCGGGCCGGTGCTCGCCCGGCGTCTGTCTGACCTTGAGGCTGTGTTCGCGGACGCCGCTGAGTGGAAACGTCAGCTCGAGCACGGCAACCCCGTCGTCTACACCATCGCCTCCTCGCCGGTGCCCGAAGTCAGCCGCGAACTGCCCCAGTCGATCACCACGATCTATCCGGGCGACTGCGGTGGGGAGTTCTACATGACCAAGGGGCACCAGCATCCGGACCCACAGGCGGAGATCTATCTTGGCCTGACCGGGGTCGGTGGCCTGCTCCTATTCGACGGTGAGCGCTCCCGGTGGATTGACATGGAACCGGGGGGCATTGGCTACATCCCGCCGGGCTGGGCGCATCGCAGCGTCAACGTCGGCAACGAGCCCTACCGCTTCCTCGCTGTGTACCCAGGCAGCGCTGGCCACGACTATCAGTGGGTGCTTGAGCACGGCATGGGCATGCGCGCGCTGTCCACCCCCGACGGGTACGCGCTCGCACCGTTCCAACGGCCTAATCCCGGCGCTGAGGCGCTGACCGGGCGCTACATCCGAGAACGCTGAGGAACGACCATGATCGTGGCACACGACCTGGGGACGACCGGGAACAAGGCCTCGCTGCACGACGACACTGGACGGCTCATCGCGGCGGTCACCATGCCCTACCCCACCCGATTCGAACGCGGCGGTGTCGCGGAGCAGGACCCGGAGCAGTGGTGGCAGGCGGTGTGCGCCGCCACCCGGCGCCTGCTGGCCGATACCGGCGTGGACGCCGATGCCGTCCACGCGGTGGGGTTCTCAGGCCAGATGATGGGCGCCGTCCTGCTCGACGCGTCGTACCAGCCAGTGCGCCCGGCGATCATCTGGGCGGATCATCGCAGCACTGACCAGTGCCGGGCACTCCTCGACACGTTCAGCATGGAGACTGCCTACCGCACCACGGGCCACCGGCTAAACCCCACCTACTCGCTGAGTAAGGTCATGTGGGTCCGGGACCGCGAACCCGAGGTGTTCGGGCGGGTCGCGCATGTGTGCCTGGCCAAGGACTTCGTCGTCCAGCGGCTCACCGGGACACTGGTTACCGACCCGTCGGACGCATCGTCGACGAATGCGTACGACCAAGGCCGTGGGACGTGGTCGGCCGAACTCCTCGCCGTCGCCGGCCTCGACGCGGCCCTGTTCCCTGAGATCGTGGTGTCGACCACCGTGGTGGGCGGCGTGACCGCCGCCGCCGCGGATCTCACCGGTCTGCGCCCCGGGACACCGGTCGTGATCGGCGGCGGCGACGGTCCGATGGCAGCGGTTGGAGCCGGTGTCGTAAGCCCGGAGGCGGCCGCCTACGCCTACCTCGGCTCATCGTCCTGGATCTCGCTCGCCGCGCATGCGCCGCTGCACGACCCGGAGATGCGGACTATGACGTTCGACCATGTCGTACCCGGCCTGTATGTGCCGACGGCCACGATGCAGGCCGGCGGCGGCTCGCTACACTGGGTCGCCGACTTGCTCGTGCCCGGCGACGAGGCCGACCGGTTCCGCCGGCTGGTCGCCGACGCTGATACCGCGGAGGCCTCGAGTGAGGGCCTGTACTTCCTGCCTCATCTGCTCGGTGAGCGGTCGCCGTACTGGAATCCCGCGGCGAGAGGCGCGTTCGTGGGTCTCGCCCGTCACCACGGACCGGCGCATCTAACCCGTGCCGTTCTCGAAGGCGTCGCCTTCAATTTGGCCACCTGCGTCGGCGCGTTCCGAGAGTCCGGAACCACGGTCGATCGGGTGGACGCTATCGGTGGGGGCGCCGCCAGTGATGTCTGGCTGCAGATCCTTGCCGATGTCTGGGGCTCCGTCGTGCGGCGCCGCAGCATTGTTGAGGAGGCCAACAGCTTGGGCGCCGCGGTGGCCGCGGGCGTGGGTGCGGGGCTACTCACTGGCTTCGACGTGGCGCCAAACCTTTCCACGGTGACCGGAGAGTTTGAACCGGATCCCACGCGCCACGCGGCGTACCGGCGTCGTCACGCGCTGTTCCTCGACGCCTACGCCCGGCTGGAGCCGTGGTTTGACAGCGCGCCGGAACGCACATGACCGCCACCACCGCACGGACCACGGTACTAGTTACGTCTCGCTCCTTCTCCACTGGCGCGCGTGACCTCGTCTCCGAACTCGCGGCGGCAGGGCTGGACGTCGTTCGTGGGCCGGCAACGCACGACCTAGAGGTTCTCCGTGAACCGCTCGCCATCGCCGGCGCATGGATCGCCGGCGCCGGCCCCGTGACCGCCGCCCACCTGGCCGCGGCGCCCCGGTTACGCGTGGTGGCCAGGTACGGCGTTGGTGTGGACGCCGTCGACCTCGTGGCAGCTGCCGCGTGCGGAGTGGTGGTCACGAATACGCCGGGCGCGAACACAGACGCCGTCGCCGATCACGCCGTCGCCCTCCTGCTCGCGGTCCTCCGTGGCGTCGTCGCGGGGGACCGCGGCGTCCGTACCGGCAGCTGGACGGTGCGCCGTGGCCGCGAACTCGGAGCGCTGACGCTGGGTGTCGTAGGCTTCGGCCGCATCGGGCAAGGGCTCGCGCGGCGGCTGACCAGTTTCGGTACGGCGGTGCTCGCCCACGACCCGTACGTCACGGACGACGACATCCGGTTGCTGGGCGCGCGGCCGGCGACACTGGAGGAATTGGCCGAGCAGTGCGACGCGGTGTCGCTGCACGCGCCCGGCGGACGGCGCGTGGTGGACGCGGTGTGGCTTGAGCGAGCCCGGCACGGGATGGTCCTCGTCAACACCGCCCGGTCCGACCTGGTCGACGAGGCTGCCATCGCTGCCGCGCTGCGGTCCGACCGTGTCGGCGGCTACGCCGCCGACACGCTGAGCACGGAGACCACGGGGGCGGTGAGCCCGCTGCTCGCCAACGATCTGGCGGACCGTGTCGTGATCACTCCGCACATCGGCGCCCAAACGGTCGAAGCGATCGACCGGATGGGCGCGGCGGCGACAGCCGACGTACTCGCGGTGCTAGCCGGAGCACATCCCGCTCACTCCGTTCACATTAAGCACAACCAGGAGGAGCAATGACCCAGATCCCGGATCTCCAAGCGCTGGCTCAGACCGCCGTCGTGGCCGTGCTGCGGGCGCCAGACGTCGATAGCGCGCTGCGGGGGGTCGACGCACTGGTCGCCGGTGGCGTCACCGGCATCGAGATCACCTACAGCACGCCAAACGCGCCGACGGTGATTGGCGAGATCAATCGACGATACGGCGACCGCGTCCTCCTTGGCGCCGGCACGGTGCGCACTCCGCGGCAGGCGCGGGAGGCCGTCGACGCGGGAGCGCGGTTCCTGGTGAGCCCTGGCGCCACCGCAGACCTGGCGCGTGCCATGCTCGCCACCGGTGTGCTGGTCCTCATGGGCGCGCTCACGCCAAGCGAGGTCATGCATGTCACCGCGCTCGGCGTCCATGCCGTCAAGGTGTTCCCCGCCTCGCTCGGCGGCCCAGCCTACCTGCGAGCGCTACGGGCGCCGTTTCCGGACGTGTCGTTCGTGCCGACCGGGGGCGTGAACACGTCCAATCTTGCCGAGTGGTTTCGAGCCGGCGCGGTGGCTTTAGGCGCGGGCGGCGAGTTGTGCTCCACGGAGGACCTGGCCGCGGGGCGGTTCAGCGCGATCGAAAACCAGGCGCGCGCGTTCACCACGGCGGTCAATCAATGGCGGGCAACATGACAGCAGGACCCGGACCATCGCGCGGCGCGGAACAGAGTGGGCCGACGAACCCGCGGATGGGGTTCGTCGGCGTGAGCACGTATGGCTCGTCCATCATGAAGATCTTCCCCCGCTGGGCCGAGATGCTCGGCTTACCGACCAGGCAGCTCGTGGGACACGACCTACCCCTCGACGCGAACGACGCGGACTACCGGGCCCTCATCACCGCCATACGCGATGACCCCAATCACCTCGGAGCCCTGGTCACCACACACAAAATTCGGGTCTTCCAGGCGGCGGCCGACCTGTTCGACGAGTTGGACGAGTTCGCGCGGCTGTGCGGAGAGATCTCGTCGATCTCCAAGCAAGACGATCGCCTCATTGGACACGCCAAGGACCCGGTGACCGCCGGGCTCGCGCTCGAGGAGTTCCTGCCGCCAGGGCACTTCGCCGCCACCGGGGCCGAGGTGGTCTGCCTGGGCGCCGGAGGCGCCGGCGCCGCTCTTACCTGGTACCTCGCCCGGCGAGCCGACCGCCCTACACGGATTACATGCGCCGACACCGACCCCGCACAGCTTGCCCACCTGCGTGATGTGCATCTGGGAGGCGGCCTCGACCCCGCGCTGTTCCGATACGCGCTCGTTGAGTCCGCGCCAGAAGGCGACCGGCTGGTCGCGGCGGCTCCGGCGGGGAGTCTGGTGGTCAACGCAACCGGGCTCGGCAAAGACCAGCCGGGGTCGCCGCTGTCCCATGCGGTCCAGTACCCCGAGCGTGCGCTAGTGTGGGAACTGAACTACCGGGGCCGTCTCGAGTTCCTCCATCACGCGCTGTCCCAGCGCGATGATCGTGGTTTGACCGTCGTGGATGGCTGGCGGTACTTCATCCATGGTTGGACGCAGGTGATCGCCGAGGTGTTCCACATCGACATGAGCGATCCGACCGTAGAACGCTTGGCCGTCGTCGCCGAGGGGCTGCGATGATCGGTCAGGTCCGTACGGTTCTCGGCGACATCCCGGCCCCCGCGCTGGGACGCACCGACTACCACGAGCACTTGTTCCAGGCCACGCCCCTATTACCCGGTGACGATCTCGACGACGAGCAGTGCAGCCGCGAGGAGGCGCGCCTCGTGCATGAGGCCGGCATCGACGCAATCGTCGACGCCACGCCGATTGGTCTCGGCCGTGACCCGGCGGCCACGGCTCGGATCAGCGTCGGCGTCGGCCTGGCTGTGGTACTCACCACCGGCGCGCACAGGCAGGCGCACTACCTGCCTGATCATTGGCTACGCGGGCTGGGAATCGATCGCCTCACCGACCTGTTCATCCGGGACCTGGTGGACGGGGTTCCCACCGTCGACGGGCCGACAGGTTCTGACCCTGCCCTTACCCCCGACGGTGACCAGATCCGGGCCGGACTGCTCAAGGCCGGGATCGACTACTGGTCGATCAGCCGGTTCGAGCGCGGCGTGCTGGAGGCTGTCTCGGCGGCCCACCGCGAGACGGGCGCACCGGTCATGGTTCACCTCGAGCACGGGAGTGCGGCTGTCGATGTCGTGGAGATCCTTACAGCGGCGGGCGTGTCCGCGGACAGGGTCGTGCTTGCGCACATCGATCGCAATCCGGATCCGGGCCTGCACGCCGAGTTGGCCGCCGCGGGCGCGTACCTCGGGTACGACGGCATGGCGCGACCCCGGACGTGGCCGGACGCGGTGCTGCTCACCTGCCTGCTCCGCGTTGTCGAACTCGGCGGCGCGGAGCGCATCCTGCTCGGCGGCGACGTGGCGCGGCGCGGGCGGTACGTCGCGTACGGCGGCATGCCGGGACTGGCGTACTTGCCGGCCCGCTTCCTTCCAAGACTTGAGCGGGAAGGCGGCGCCGACCTGATCCGGACGGTACTCGTGGACAACCCGGCCCGGTTACTCACATGGGGAAGAAGGTAGCAGAAGTGGCCTACTTGACACCCTGTACGTACAGGAGTACAATCGTAGCAACGTTCGTATCGGCCACATCACCTTAACCACGTCACTTCAAGGAAATGACAATCGGATGCAGGGAATCAGCGGCGCGCACATTGCCGTCACCGGCGCCGCGGGTGGGATTGGGCTCGCGACCTGCGAGTGGCTCGCTGGCGCGGGCGCGCAGGTCTATGCGCTGGACCTCAAGCCCGCGGATAACCAGAGCGGCGCGTTCATCCAGACCGACGTGACAGAACCCGACAGCGTCACCGCGGCGGTCGACGAGATAGCCACCCGGGCCGGGCGGATCGACGGACTCGTCGCCGGCGCCGGAATCGCGGAGAACGATATCGCGGCCGAAGAGATGGATCTAGCCACGTTCGACAAGGTCATGGCGGTGAACCTGCGTGGCCTATTCCTCACCTGCCAGGCCTTCGGGCGGCGGATGCTCGCGCAGGGTCACGGCCGGATCGTGACCATCTCCTCGATGTCCGGCAACCACATCGTGAACATGCCGCAGCGCCAGTGCGCGTACAACGCGTCGAAGGCGGCCGTCACGGCGCTGACCAAGTCGCTCGCCGTCGAATGGGGACCGCGCGGCGTCGGGGTGAACGCCGTCTCACCCGGCTACGTCGACACCCCGCTGAACGCCCTGAAACGCCACCAGCACGAACGGTGGAAGGATATGACGGTCCTGGGGCGGTTCGCGGAGCCGCGTGAGATCGCCGCCGCCATCGGCTACTTGCTTAGCGACGAGGCGGCGTTCTGCTGCGGCACGGAGTTGCTCATCGACGGCGGCTACTCGCTCAGGTGAGCGGGCAGTCGGAGGCAAGAGAGTCGGATTGGAGGAATCACACATGGGTAGCACGCGGCAGCCGGGGCCGACGTCCAGATTGGTGGGCGCATGGCTGGGCTAACACCCGCGTTCGTGGCGCGTGGCGTCACCAAGACCTACCCAGGCGTCCAGGCGCTCCGCGGTATCGACCTCGAGGGCTATCCGGGCGAGGTGCTGGCCATCTGTGGCGCGAATGGAGCAGGCAAGTCCACCTTTGTCCGGCTCCTCGCGGGCCAAGAGACGCCCACCTCGGGCGAGATCCTTATGGGCGGGCATGACCTCCCCATCCGGGACCCCGCCGACGCCGAACGCGCCGGAGTCCTGCTGATGCACCAGGAGCCCCTGATCATCGACGACTTCACCGTGGGCGAGAACGTCTGGCTCTACACACTGCGCGCCGGACGCGACGTGCGCCCGTGGTCGCGCATGCGCGCCACCTCGGATGACGAGACGCGCGCCGCGCTTGCGCGCATCGGACTCAGTGTGATGTCGCCGAACCGCCTTGCCCGAGGGCTCGCGCCGGGACAGCGGCAGATGCTCGCGCTCAGCCGGGCTGTCGTGACGCCGCACCGCATCCTCATCCTCGATGAGACGACGGCGTCCACCACCGAGGCGTACTTCGAGAGTGTGCGCGAGATGGTCGCCGAAGAGAAGCGCGCGGGGACCGCCGTGGTCTTCGTCTCCCACCGCATGCAAGAGGTCTTCAGCCTCGCGGACCGCATCGCGGTGTTCCGGAACGGCTCCCTTGTCGACGTCCTGAACGCCACGTCGACCGACGAAGACGAGATCACCAGGCTGATGATTGGTGAGGCCATCAAGGCGCTCCACCGCCCCCCCGGCCACAACCGGCACGACGGAGAGGCCTTCCTCCACGTCTACGACGTCGCGAGCGGCTCGGCCTCCGACATCTCTTTCAATGTGCGTCGCGGGGAGATCGTCGGCATCTATGGGCTGGTTGGCAGCGGGCGCTCGTCCGTGGCGCGCGCGATCACCGGTCAACAACCCATGCGCCGCGGCAGCGTCACGGTCGATGGACGGACGGTCCGGCTACACTCGCCCGGCGCCGCGCTTCGCCATGGTCTCGCCTACGTGACCGAGGACCGTCGCAAGGAGGGATTCGTCCGCGACTTCTCAAACCGCGAGAACCTGAGCCTGGTGACGCTCCCCCGCCTCGCCCGGGCCGGCGTCGTTGACGCTCGGCGCGAGCAGGGGCGCACCCACGAGTTGATCAAGAGGTTCCAGGTCAAGGGCGACGTGGACACGATGACCAGCACGCTGAGCGGCGGCAACCAGCAGAAAGTCTCCATCGCGAAGTGGTTGGAGGCGGATCCGGATGTCGTGGTCCTTGACGAGCCGACCAAAGGGATCGACGTCGGGGCGAGAGCAGCCGTCTATGAGATTATCTACGATCTCGCACGGCGCGGAAAGAGCATCGTCATCGTATCCAGCGAGGCGGAGGAGATCCTCCTGCTCTCCCATCGCGTGCTTGTCATGCGCAACGGCCGTATCGTCGGCGCGTACGACGCCGAATCCTCGACGACCGAGGATCTGATCAAAGACGCCCTTGGCGGTGAGGTGCAACGAGTATGACTACAGAGATCACGCAGGAAGAGATCACGCAGGAAGAGATCACGCGGAATACGCGGAAAGAGATGACGCGGAAGGCGACGTCCCGTTCCGTGGCGTCGAAGGCGACCGGATGGTTGAAGGGACAGTACCCCCTGTTCATCCTGATCGGCCTGCTTATCCTGGCATCCTTGGCCAGCCCCGCGTTCCTGTCGATCCAGAACCTGACCAACCTCGTCCTGCAGCTGTCGGTCATCGGCATCGTCGTCCTCGCCGAGCTGATTGTGGTGATCTCCGGTGGAATCGACATCAGCGTCGGCTCGGTGCTTGGGCTCGCCGCGGTGCTCAGCGCGGGTCTCTTCCAGGGTTCCAATGTGTTTGTCGCGGTCCTCGTCGCACTTGCCGTCGGCGCGGTCCTCGGTTCCATCAATGGCTTCCTCGTCGCCTTTCGCAACATCGACGCGTTCATCGTGACCCTCGGCATGCTCGCCCTCGCGCGTGGTCTCGTCTACGCCTACACCCAAGGAGCGCCGATCACGCCGCAGGACCCCACCTTCCCGGTTCTTGGCTCCGCCACCATCGCTGGCTTCCCGGTCGTGGGCCTGTTCTGGATTGGAGCAATCGCGGCAATGGCATTCCTGTTGCGGCGCACCGTGTTCGGTCGCCGTGTGTTTGCCGTTGGAAGTAACCGGCAGGCCGCCTACAGCGCGGGTACCCCTGTGCGAACCACGCTCCTCGCTGTGTATGTGCTGGCTGGTCTGCTGGCTGGTCTGGGCGGATTCTTGCTCACCTCACGTGTCGGCGCGGGCACCCCGACCGCCGGACTCAACTTCGAACTCGACGCCATCGCCGCGGTCGTCATCGGAGGCGCCCGCCTCAACGGCGGCTACGGCAAAGTGTTCGGCGCTGTCGTCGGGACCATCATCTTCGGCGTCATCACCAACCTGCTGGTGCTGCTCAACGTGTCGACCTTCTACCAGGACGCGTTGAAGGGCGCCCTCATCCTGCTCGCGGTTCTCCTCGCCACGGCGGGCCGTAAGGGCGCCCCCCAGGCGCATTGAGCTATCAGCTCTTCATCATGCATCACCTAACCAGGAGGTATATCCCTATTATGTAGTACATTAAGCCGCCAGCGTGTCATGCATTAAGCTATCAGCTCTTCATCATGCATCACCCAACCAGGAGGCACATCCCCATGTATGTTCGAAAGGCTAGCATTGTCGCTAGCGTCACGGCTTTGATCCTGGGCATCATCGTGTTCGGCGCGGGCTCGGCAGCCGCGGGCCAAAAGGGCGTCACCGCATCCGCGGGCCACAAGGGCGTCACCTCTCTAACGATTGGATTCGCACAGCGAACCTCCAACGCGCCCTACTACGTGGCGATGCAAAAGGAAGCACAGCGGCTCGCGACAGCGCAGCACTTCAAGCTGCTCTTCCAGAGCGCCGGAGGCGACCCCGTCCAGCAGATCAACCAGGTGCAAACGATGCAGTCGCAGGGGGTGGACGTCCTCATCGTCAACGCCGCGAGCGCTGGCACCGAGAAGGTGCAGATGACGGCCGCGGCGAAGCAGAAGCCGTTACTGTTCATTGACACTCCGATCCCCGGCGTCGGGTTCACGACGGTCCAGTCCGACAACCTCACGATCGGTCACGAGGCCGGCAGCCTGCTGGCTCAGCGGCTGGGACGGGGCAAGACAGTCAAGATCGCCATCCTGAACGGCGGACCGGCGGACGTCGATGTCGGCCCCGTTCGTCGCAAGGGCTTCCTCACGGGCCTCAAGGACGGCGGCGTGACATACCAGATCGTCGCCGAGGCGAACGCTAACTACACCCAGGACCAGGCCGTGGCGCAGACCGAGGACATGCTCGCCGCCCACCGCGACATCGACGTCATTTTCGGGTACAACGACGCGATGGCCCTTGGAGCGCTGACCGTACTTAAAAACAAGAGCAATCGACACGTGCTTGTCGCCGGTGTCGACGGCCAGAAGCAAGCGCTCGCTATGATCAAGAATGGCGGGTGCGGCGGTCAGTACGTCTCGACCGGTCTGAACTCACCCACACTGGCCGCCCGTGACGCCATCCAGACCGCCATCGAGGTCGGTACCGGGCAGAAGAAGGTTAGCGCCTTCCCCAAGGTGACGTACACCAAGGCCGTTGGCATTGACTGCCACAACGTCGGCAAGTACTACGCCCCGAATAGCGCCTTCTAACCTCACCGCGATGATCCGCCGCCGGAGCCGGCCTACCCCGGGCTGTCTTCGGCGGCTTTTCGTAGATATTGATAGGGTGTCACGGCTGCGTCAGCTTTCGGAACGCCATCAGACAGTTACGGGCGCCAGCCTACGGTGTTGCTCGCCTGATCGCGCCGACGCCGCCTGCCGCACCGCGCACACCTCGTCCCAGTGGTCCTGGAATAGGCGGCGCTGCGCGACCAAGGACACCGTCTCGTTCAGGTGGTGGCGATCGCGGAAATGAAGGGGAAGACTACCCGAGCGACCGTCCCCATCCACCAACGCTGATTCTGAAATCTGACGCATCCGGGCTCAACCGACTAATGATAAGGACGACTGATGCTCGTTCTGATCACAGACGCCACAGACGGCACCTGGCTCACTTATGTCCCCTGTGACTCGCGACAGATATGTCACGACACGCTGTCACTTTCAGATCACGACACAAAGGAGCTACCATGATTGCCATCACCGGAGCCACCGGCCATCTCGGACGCCTCGTCATCGCTGCCCTCCTCGACCAGAACGTTCCCGCGAGCGAGATCGTCGCCATCGTCCGCGACGCGGGGAAGGCCGCCGCCCTCGTAGCGCGCGGCTGTACTGGCTCCCCTCACCATCCGTCACATCGTCGTGGGTGACATGGCGGTCAGGCCGCTCGTCGATAATCGTGGTGCAGGCCGCCCAAGACCGGGAGGGGGTTCCGTTGGGGCCTGCTGAGATAGATGAAAGATCTTCGGAACGGGTATTGCCGATCAGCTAAAACAGAGCCGTCCGAGAGGTTTTGGGACCTGTGGACGGTCGAAGTCGGCCGCTGCGACTGGCCAATTCGATGGTCTTTCGGCCAAAACACGTCATCTCAGCACGCCCCAACGGAACCGATTGGGGTGCTCCGCGTCCTGGCGTAGGGCGTGGAGATAGGTGGGGCCGAGGGCCAGCCAGATGTCGAACAGGTCGAGATAGCCGACATGCGTGGCGGCGGCCGTCCGGCGGATGATTGCGTTGTAGGCGCGCTCGGACACGAGGCGCGCCTGCGTCTGACCGGCGATGGGCAACAGGCCGGCCAGGATCACGACGGGTGGTCGTGGGGACGTGCGGAGGCGGTCGACGAGCGTCCGCAGGCGCGCCTCGTACAGGGCGGCCGGCACGCCCTCGTCGAAGTCGTTCGTGCCGCTTGAGATGATGACGAGGGTGGGGTGGGCGGCCAGCACGTCGCGCGAGAGCCGTGCGAGCACACCAGCCGTGGTGTCCCCATCCAGGCCCGTGTTGCGCACCGTGAATGCGGCGCCTGGATAGGCGGCGTGCAGCTTCTCGCCCAGTCGCGTTACCCAGCCGCCGGGGATGTCCGTATCCCCATCGCCCCTCGTAATGCTGTCGCCGACGGCCACGATCGTCTGGATGGGGCGCGTCGTTCCCGCGGCTCCGCGTCGCGCACGGGGAGTCGCGCCGACGAGGCCGACGAGACCAAAGACGGCGACGATGATAAGCAGCCTGCGCCAGGCGTGGGCGAGACGTCCCGTGTGTCCGATCATAACGGGCTACCCTCCTCGACGTGTGTCATGCACAGCGCCCGGCCGGTGCCTTCTATCTCCGCCCGTGCCGTCGCGGAATATCCGCGCGTCGTCCGCGGCGCCAGGGCGGGACGCGGCCCATGCTCGTCTGGCAGCGCCAACGCAGCGGCCACATGGATGGCGACGCGGCTGGCCGCCCCGCCCCACCACGCCGCTTCATCTAGCCCTGGGCCGCGTGCGTGCGCGCGCCATACGGCGGCGGGGAGGTCGTCCACGGCGAGGACAGACCAGCCGCGTCCGTGGTGATCGAGCAGCGCGATGTTGCCCTCCTCCTGACCGGGGAGGACGCGGTAGACCAGCGCCGGCCGCGCCTGGCTCCATGCTTCAGCCAGCGTCGCCGAGCCGGCCTTCGTGACCACGACGCTGGAGGCGCGCATCAGCCCGGCGACGTCATCGCACCGGCCAAGGACCGTGGCCCGGCCGGCGGTGATCGCCGTCAGCCGGCGCCGCAGGCGCTCGTTATCCCCACATACGACCGTCACGCACAGCGGCGCGCCAGGGACGAGGAGCGCATGCACCGCCCGTTCCAGGGCGCGCGTAGCCCGCCCACCGTCGAGCACGACGACCCGCGGAACAACATCCTCCTGGAGCGCCGTGGCGCGGGGCGACGCGGCGAACGCTCGGCGCAACGGCAGCCCGGTCACCCGTATGCGCCCCAGGGGGATGCCGTGGGACGCCAGCGCCGCCGCCGCTGCCGGCGTGGCCGCGTAAAAAACGACGATGTCTTTTGATGCCCAGTAGCGGTGGACCGAGGCGAGGTCCGTCACCACGCAGTGGTGCGGCGTCCGACGCCACGCCCCCCGCGGGCTATGCGCGGCCAGGCGCGCGCACAGAGGGTGGACACTGATGATGAGATCCGGCCGCATGGTGCGAATCGTCGCGCGCAAGCGCCGTCCATAAAGCGCGGCCACGATCAGGGCGCCGAGCCACACACCGCATCTGTTGTTCGACAGATAGTAGAGCCATCCCCACTGACGCGGCGCGCGCGCCGCCACGAGATCGTACCACCAGCCAACCGCCGACGATCGGGCGACGCGCGCGCCCAACGGGTCTCGGACGAGGACACGCGCGCGTGGGAGTGTCGCGCCTAGCGCGTCGGACAGCGCCGCGGCCGTGCTATCGTGACCCGCGCCGGTGGATGCGGTCAAAACTAGGATGGTCGGCCGCGCCACGCGGACAGGGCGGACAGGGATGGGCGCGGCGCTTCGCCGCGCTGGCAGCGCTCCAGGGTCGAGACCAGTCACGATAAAACCTCCACGCCGTCACGTCTCGCCCGAGGAACGGACAGGGATAGCGCGCAGCCGGCGTCGCTCCCCTCGCCGTCATGGACGACAGCTTACATCGTATGCCCACGACATGAAGTCCGCGTTAAGTAGAGATGAGAAGCGATTAATGCGTGCCCCGCGCCCCGCGCCCCGCGCCCCGCGCGGCGTCAGGCGCCGCAGACGCTAGCCGCGCAGGTGGGAGGTGTGCGCGGCGACTGGACACGGCCCTGGGCGTCCAGGTACGACCCCTCTAGGAACGCCGCCACGGTCGCGGCCGTGAAGGCGTAGCCGAAGCGGTTGGGGTGCTCCGTGTCGTAGCGCAGGCTGTGCAGATGCGCGTCGCCCAGGGCCAGCCAGAGGTCGAACTCATCGAGGTATCCAGCATGCGCGGCCGCCGCGATGCGACGGATGACGTCGGTGTAGGCGCGCTCTACGCGCAGACGCGCCGGCGAGAGCGCGGTGATCGGCGGCATGCCCATGAATGTCACGATCGGCGGGCGCGGCCATGTCTGGAGCAGACGCAGAGCCGTGCGGAGGTGCGCGGCCAGGATCGTGGCCGGAATGCGTTCGTCGAAGTCGTTCAGGCCATAGGCGATCATAACGAGGGCGGGACGCGTTCCGCGCCGCAGTCGTCGCACGTCAGCGATCAGGTCGGCCGTGTTCCCCCCGTTGTGCGCTAGATTGCGCAGGCGCGGATGGTCACGCGGGTAAGCCACCGCGAGCAGCCGGTCCAGGCGTGTGACCCAGCCCCCATGCACGACATCGTGCGCGCCGTAGGCGACGCTATCGCCCAGCGCCACGATCGTCTGGGTCGCCACGGAGGCAGGCCGAAGCGCACGAGGGACGTCACGCGACGGGGCGACCATGGGCGGATGATCGACGGCCACCAAGACGGCGACGGTCAGCACAACGGCGAGGCAAAGCAGGCCGCCGCGCGCGCGGAATGTCCGGGTCATGGGCACATAGACCTCTCTGGCGAACAGCATCAGGCGCGCGTCATAGCCTACTCCTATAATATTGCCACAGCCTGCGGCGTCATGTGGGGTACGAGTGACAGGCCACGCGCGGCCCCAGTGCGGAAGTATAGGCGGCAACGACCGATCTGGTCAACCTGCCGCATGGCCTCATGGCAAGCAGCTATGTCGTATGAGAAAGTTTTCATCCCCCCTTCACGGCCACTTAATCTCACCCTCGTACAGTCGATATAGGTCCACAAACGGGGTGACGACGACCGGCGGTTGTTGAGCGCCACGCCGATGGCGCGGCATCACCCGGCGACGAGACGAGGAGAGAGCGATGATGACGGACATGACGGAGGCGACGCCGGCTTATCGACGCGGCGCGCGGTGTGCCCTGTGGCCGCTGGCCGCAGCCCGGAGAATGTGGACGCACGCCGTGGTTGACGAGCAATCCATCCGCTTCAACCTGCGGCTGCTGACCGTGCTGACGGCCGTGTTCAGCCTGCCCGGCATCGCGCAGGGCGCCCTGGCGGTGGCGCACGCCCCGACCGGCGTCGCGCGCGGCTACGGCGCGTACATCCTAGCGCTCGGACTGCTGGAGTTCGCCGGCGCCCTGCTGCTGGCGCGGCGCGTCCCCGCGGGGCGCCGGCTTATCGTCGCTGCCGCAGCCGGCTTCTACCCCGAGGCCGCGCTGGGGCTGGCCGGCCTTGAGCGCGGCCCGCTGGCGCTCGCGATCTTCATTATGTGCGCGCCCGCCGAGGCCTGGGTACTCTGGTTCCTGTGCCACCCGCGCGTGCGCGCCCACATCGCGACGTGGCGCCATGACTACGGACTACGTTAATAAGGACGGCGTTAGAGACGGGGGGGGACCATGAGCGAAGCCATGGAAGTGGGAACGGAACGGCTACAGGAGACGATCGAGGACCGCCGGCGCGAAGAGGCCGAGGCCGAGCGGGTGGAGCAGCGCCGGTCGCGCTGGTTCGACTACCTGGCGATCAGCACCGCGCTCTTCGCCGTGCTGGCCGCCGTGGCGGCGTTGCAGGCCGGAGCCTACGCCAATGAGGCGCTCTACACCGCGAACAAAGCCGTGTTGCAGCAGACGCGGGCCGTCGACGCCTGGAGCGAGTTTCAGGCCAACAGCCTGAAGAAGTACGAGCAGCGCAACTTGATCGTCGTCCTGACGCACATCGGTGGGTCGCGCGCGGAGATCGCGGCCGCCAACACCGAAGCCGCGCGACGGCAGCAGCGGCAGAATGAGCTGCAGGTCGAGGCCAAGAAACGAGACGCGGAGACGGCGGCCCTGAACGCGGAGGCACAGCGCAACCTCGAACACCACCACCGCTTCGCCGTCGCCGTCACCCTCTTCCAGGTGGCAATCGGCCTGGCCGCGATCGCGGCGCTGCTACGCCGGCCACCGCTGTGGTATGTCAGCCTCGTCGCCGGTGGCGTCGCGGCGCTGGCCTTTGCCGACGGCTTCACGATGACGATATAGCGGCCGGTCGCGACGAGATGCATCATAGACCACCTGTCGCGCCGTATCATTCTACTCTCGCCCGACGACGAGGTCTCCGCCAGCCTTCTCGTCGCGCCGTTGCTCTCTCACTCCTGTTCCTCGCCGCGTTGGCCCTGCGCCTGGCGCTGCTCCCGCTGGCGGAGGGCTACGATTTTCGGGCCTTCGCCCGCTTGACGTGGCTCACCCTGCATGGGCGCGACGTCTATGCCCTGAGCGACGCGCAACGCGCCACCGTCCCCTGGGCCTATCTCCCACTTTACTTGCATGTGTTCACCGCGCTCGGCTGGCTCAGCGCACAGACCGGCTGGCCGTTCCGGGTCCTCGGCAAGCTCCCCGTCGTGGCCGCCGACCTCGCGATCGGCTGGCTCCTGTACCGGACGCTGCGCCGTCATGGGCGCGCGGAGCGGGTTGCTCTGGGCGGCGCGGCGCTCTACCTGTTCAACCCGCTCGTGCTCTACAACGGCGCCTTCTACGGACGCTTCGACGCCGTACCCCTGGCCTTCCTACTGCTCGCACTGGAAAAATACCGGACGCGTCTGTTCGTCCCCGCGTACGCCCTGGCCATCGCCGCCAAGACCTTCCCTATCTTTCTGCTGCCGCTGCTCGCGCTGGGCCGAGACCACCAGTCGCCACGCCGGCTCGTTGCGGCGGGCGCGCTCGTCCTGGCATTCTCCCTCCCCGACATCGTCGGCGACCCCCTGGGCATGGTGCACAGTCTGCTGTACCACACCCGCAACACGGCGCTAGGCTGGCTCTCCTGGTATACGGTCCTGCGGCCCTGGCTGTCGGCGCCGCACATCCTCGCCGTCGCGCGCCTGGGCGGCGCCCTCTACGTTGTGGCCCAGCTAGCCCTCGTGCGTCTGCCGCTCTATGCCAAGGCGGCGGCGTGCTTCGCGCTGTTCGTCGCGTTGAGCCCGACCATCTACGAGCAGTACCTGCTGTGGCCGCTGCCGTTCCTCATCGTCCTAGCGCTGCGTGAGCGCGACAGGTCCGCGCTGTGGCTGGCCGGGGCGCTGACCGTAGCCGGGCTGCTGGAGAACGAGTATACCATGAGCCGCCCGCGCCTGACCCTGCTGCCGACGCCGTGGCCGCTGCTCAATGTGGCGCTGGCCCTCGCGGCGCTGCTCTTCGTCGCCATCCAGGCGCGGCGCGCCAGCGCATGATGAGAAACTTCTCACACGCACTTCCAAATGTTTCCGAACCATGAATACTTTCTCATGCACGCTTCATGGTTACTTAATCATCCACCACTATGTTGGATGTTAGGCGCCGCCCCTCGCGCGGATGGGGATACGGATAACGCGGAGGGGCGCCGTGGCGGATAACGGGCGTCCGGGACCGTCCGGGGAAGGATGTGTGCGTTGACGGGATCGGCTGGATCATCGAGGGTGCGACCGCGCCGTCTCGTGTGGCCGCTGCTTGTGGCGTGGCATATCTGGACAAGCGCCGTGGTCGACGAGGCGGCCATCCGCTTTAACCTGCGGCTGCTGGCCACGCTGACAGCCGTCTTCAGCCTGCCCGATCTCGCGCAGGGCTTCCTGACATTCTCGCACTCCTCCGGCGGTGCCCGTGTCTACGGGGCGTACGTCCTGGCGCTGGGGCTACTGGAGGTGGCTGGCGCCCTGCTCCTGGCGCGCCACGTCTCCACCGGGCGTCGGCTGATCGTGGCGGCCGCGGCTGGCTTCTATCTTGAGGACGCGCTGGGGTTGGCTGGCTACGAGCGCACTCTCCTCGCCGCGGGCGTCTTCGCCGTGTGCGCGCCCGCCGAGGCCTGGGTGCTGTGGTTCCTGTGCCACCCGGACGTGCGCGCACGTCCGGGCGTGGCGTGTTGCTCCGACGTAGATTGAGGGAAGGATGGACGAAACGTATGAGAACAACGCTGTGTGGATGGGGACTCCGCGCTGGCCTCATCGCCTGCCTGATGGCCTCCGCATGCGCCATCCGAGCCGGCGCACGGTCCAGCGCGCGGCGTCCGCCGACGGCGGCTATACCGCCGCAAACGATCGTCGCCATCGGTGACAGCATCACCAGGGGAGCCTGGGACACGTACACCGACGGCGGGTGGGTGACGCGCCTGGGCCGCAGGCTGGTCGCCGCCTATCCGGGGACGCCGTTCGTCGTGCGCAATGCGGGCGTGGACGGCGACACCACGGCCGGGCTGCTCGCACGCCTCGTCCACGACGCGCTGGCGCCGCGCCCGCAGCTCGTCATCATCGCCATCGGAACCAACGATTTCGACATCGGCGTCCCGGCCGCCCGCTTCGCGACGCAACTGCGCACGCTCGTCACGCGCTTGCGCGCGGGGCCGCGTCCCCCGGTCGTCATCTTGTCCAGCATGCTCCCCATCGCGGCGCAGACGCCGGCGCGCCTCGACGCCGAGCGCGCCTATAACGATGTGATCCGCTACACTGCGGCAGCGCTGCATGTGGGATACCTCGATCTCTTCGACATCTGGCTGGCCCTGGGCGACAACCTGATGAATACGCTGCGTCACGACACGGAGCATCCAAACCCGATCGGTTACGAGCTGCTCGCCGGCACGACCGCCGCCTACCTCCAGGCCGCCTACCTGGACACGCACGGCCGCGTCGTCGCCCCCGCCCAGCCGCCCACCTGTAGCCCGGCGCTGTGTCGGCCATAAAGATAGAGACAGCGCCGCAGCGCCCCTGGCTGATGAGAAATTTATCATGCATACTTCATAGCCGCTTAATCCCCCTCGACTACGCTGAGTGTGACGAGGAAAAAAACTGAAGGAGGGAGGCATGGCTATGATACATGCGCATGGACAGATGTTGCCGGCGCGGCAAAGGGATGTGGAGAGAGTGGAGAGGGACACGCGCGCGGACGCGGAGACTCGGGCAGGGCCGCGTCCGCGGCGGCGCTGGCGGCGCTGGCGGCGCTGGCCCTACGCGCCGCTGGGCGCATCCTTGGCGCTGGCGGCGCTGGTCGCCGTCACGCCGCTCCAGGCCACGCTCATGCAGGCCGTGCTGCTCGGCCCCGATTCGCTGTTCCCTGTCACGAGTCCGGCGACGATCGCGATCCAACGGGGGCGGCGGACCGTGGTCGTGCCGGTGCGGCACGGCGTCGTGACGAACGCCACGCTGGTCAGCCCCGCGCTGGGCGGGCGCCGCCAATCGTACCTCGTCTACCTCCCGCCGGGATACAGCGATCCGGTCAACAGGGCGCGGCGCTATCCCGTGCTGTATCTACTGCACGGAGCGCCCGGCCAACCCAGCGACTGGACCAATGGCCTCCACATCCAGCTCGTGGCCGACGAACTCATCGCGCGGGGACGCCTGCGTCCGCTCATCATGGTCATGCCCGAGGGCAACGGCGGCGTCTGGCACGACTCGCAGTACATTAATCGTTTCGACGGGACGTTCAACGCCGCCACCTACATCGCGCGCGACCTCGTGCGCGTCGTCGACGCCCGCTACCGCACGATCGCGGCCCGTGGCGGGCGCGCGATCGCCGGGATCTCGGAGGGCGGCTACGGGGCCATGAACCTGGCGTTGACCCATCGCGCCACGTTCGGGACGGCTATCAGCGTCTCCGGCTACTTCCGGGCCAACCCAGGCGAGGTCTTTGGGGGGAACAACCCGTTCGGTGGCAACGCGCGGTTAATGCTGCACAACAGCCCGCTGGCGTATGCGCCGACGCTGCGCCACGGCCCGCGGACGAACATCCTGCTCATGGACAGCACGCAGGACGGGGGCTACGTGCGCGACGCCCGGCGCTTCGCCGCGCGCCTGCGCCAACTCGGCATCCCCTATACCCTGCGGCTGCGGCCGGCGCCCAACACCCTCGTAGCGCACTACTGGCCCTACTTCCGCCAGGCCGCCCCGCACATCTTGACCTTCGCGGGCGATCACTTCGCGCGACACGGGTAATGTTGAAGCGGGTCTTGGACCCATGCCATTGACGGTAACGGTAAAGGAGAGGCACATGATGAGTATGACACCGGCGCGCGCGGCGCGGCAGTCGCACCAGGCGCACACGTTGCTCGATCGGGTTGCCGCGCCCATGCTAGCGGCAGCCGTGGCGCTGATCGGCCTGCAACAGATCTGGGTCGCGCTCGTCGGCTCGTCCGCGCCCACGCTGCTGCAAGGCTGGCTGCCCATCGACGTGCTCGATGGGGAACGGCTGGTGGTGACACTGTCCGGCCTCTTCCTGGTCGTGGTCGCGCACGGGCTGGCCCACCGGCGCCGCGAGGCCTGGGCCTGGGCCTGTGGCTTACTCGTCCTCGCGGCCCTGAGCGGATTCCTGGTCGGACGCCAGGGGAGCGTTATGCTCCATGCGCTGGGCGCCCTGGCCGTCCTGCTGGCGCTGCGCGGTCACTTCAGGGCTATGGCCGCTCCAGCGCAGGTACGCCGCCGACATGTGGCCGGCGCGGGCGCGCTTGCCCTTGCGGCCAGCTATGTCATCGGCGGGCAGATGCTGTTGGGGTTCGGAAGCCAACTCATGCCCCGTCCGACGCTCGTCACGTCCGTGGGGGCGCTCGTTCCCCTGTTAACGTCTGCCGATCCTCCCTATCGCGTGCTGACGCCCCAGGCAGGGTGGTTCGTGACATCCGTCCCGATCGTCGCCGGCGTCCTGCTGCTCTACGCCGTGTTCCTGGCCCTGCGCCCGGCTCTGGCGCGCGCGCGCCAGCGCGGCGAACGGGCGCGCGTCGGACATTTGCTGCAGCGGCACGGGCGCACCGCGCTCAGCCCCTTCGCCTTAACCGACGACAAAGCCTACTGCTGGAGCCCCGACGGGCAGGGCGTCATGGCCTATGCCGTGGCCAATGGCGTGGCCGTGGCCTGCGGCGAACCAGTGGGGCCGCCGGAGGATCGCGTCGCCGCCGTACGCCACTTCCGCGACACCTGCCGGCGGCGCGGCCTGACGCCGGCCGTCTACCAGGCCGGTGTGGACCTGGCGCCGCCGGCGCGGGGATTGGGCTTCTCCACACTCAAGATCGGGGAAGAGGCGATCCTGGACCTCGCCGGCTTCTCGACGCAGGGCAAGCGCCGCGCCAACGTGCGCCACTCCGCCACGCGCGCGGAGCGCGACGGCCTCGCGGTGCGCTTCTTTGACGGCGGGGTCGACGACTCGGCGATCATGGACCAACTCGTCGCCATCTCGTCGGCGTGGCAGCGCGAGCGCCGCCTCAAGGAACTCGGCTTCAGCATGCACGGCTTCTCGATCGAGCGCGTGCGGTCCCAACCCGTCGCGGTCGCGGTGGACGGGTCAGGGCGCGTGCATGCCTTCATCACACTGTTGCCGACCTACGCCGACGGGGGCATGGCGCTCGACCTGATGCGCCGCGCGCCGGAGGCCGCGCCCGGCGCGATGGAACTCTTGCTGGCGCGCAGCGCCGCACACTTGCGGGAGGGGAGCTACACCTACTTTAGCCTGGGTCTCGCCCCCCTCGCGGGGGTGGGCGGCGCGGAGCACGGTCTGGCCGGAAAGGGGCTCGACTACCTGTTCCGCAACCTGGACGGCGTCTACCGCTACCAGTCACTGCATCGCTTCAAGGACAAGTTCGCGCCGCGCTGGGAAGATCGCTACCTGCTCTATCCGGGGCCGCTAGCCCTGGCGCCCGTCCTCGTCGCCCTGGCGCGCGTCCACGTCGGGGGACGCCGCCGCGCGCATCCGGCGGAGCGGGACGATAGCGGCAGGGTCGCCAGTGGGGCGCTGCCTCCGGGCATGTCTGGGCCATGCCCACCCATAGCGCGGAGCGCCGGAGGCGACGGGAGGGTGTCGTGACGCGCTGGGTCCTGCGCCTCAACGATCAACTCGCGCGGGGGCTGGGGATCGTGGAACAGCTCCTCGTGTCCGTGGTGGCGCTCCTGCTCGTCGGCTTCGCGGCGCTGGGCCTGCTCAACACCGTCGCGCTGGTCAAAGACACGCTTGTCGGAGGTGGCGACTACGCCGTGGTCATCGCCGAGGGCATCGACGCCGCCTTCCTGACCATCATCCTGCTGGAACTGCTGCACACGGTGCTCAGCCGCGGCGCGCTCGGCCAGCAGGTGCAGGAGTTCCTGGTCATCGGCATCACCTCGGCCGTGCGCCACGGGCTGACGGTCGCCGCGAACGTCAACGGGGGCACGGGGGCCGGGGCGCGGACGTCAGGCCTCGCGGCCTCCGGCGGCTCCACGCGCGACGTGGGCGTCAACCTGGCCGTCAACGCGACGGGCGTGCTGATCCTGGTCGCGGCGCTGTGGCTGGTGCGGCAGCACGCCGACGCCACGGCGGGCGCGCACGCGGACGAAGCATCCGCGATAGGGGAGAAGACGGCGCATGACGCCGCGTGATCACACGGAGGGAGGCGTGGACCTCACGACCAACACGCAGGCGGCGGCGAGCGCGCACGACGCGGCGTGGGGCGCGCCAGCTCCATGGGAGCCCTACTGGCCGGCGACCGTGGCGGTCCTGGCGATCCTCGGCCTCTACGCGGCGCTGCCGGAAGACCTGACGTTCGGGCCGACCTGGATCGTGCCCGTGCTGGCGCTCGCGCTGCTGGTCCCATTGAGCCTCGCCCGGTTGCGCCGGTCGCGCCTGGAGCGGTGGCGCCCCGTCGCTCTGGCTCTGATCGCCGTCATCAACGCGGCGAACGTCATCTCTCTGGGGCTGCTGGTCCACGCGCTGCTGCGCGGCGGCACGGTGCACGGCATCAAGGTCGTGGGCGGCGCGCTCCTCCTCGCGGCCATCGCCATCTGGCTGACCAACGCGCTCGTCTTTGCCCTGTGGTACTGGGAACTCGATCGCGGCGGCCCCGACGCGCGGCGCCGCGGGCGGCATCGCCGCCCCGACTTCCTCTTCCCACAGATGGTCACGCCCGCCTGTACGGAACCGGGTTGGGCGCCGGGCTTCGTCGACTATCTCTACGTCTCGTTCACCAACGCGACCGCTTTCAGCCCGACCGATACGATGCCGCTGACGCCCTGGGCCAAGATGCTGATGTTGCTCCAGTCGCTAGCCTCGCTGCTCACCGTCGCGCTGGTCGCCGCCCGCGCGGTCAACATTTTGCCATGACCCGACCAGTGGTATCTGCGGGTCCGCTTGCCGTATGCCGACCTTCACGTCGTCCGATTGCAGTGCGCCAGCCGATTTGTAACCGATCTCTAACCATGCTTTAACCGGGGCTTAACCCAGGCGTGTCATGATGAGTGTGGGGCGAGCCCCGGCATGAGTCCGGGCCAAGATACCTCGAGCGGGCCAAGACACCCCGCTGGAACACGTCCTAAGGACGTGGTACACATGGGCATGACAACGAAGCGCACGCTGCTGGCTCTGGGACTGGGTCTGGCCTTGACGGGCGGGGCGGCGACGGCCGCGCACGCCAGTACGCATGTGACCGCGCGTCCGGCCGCGGTCACCGCCGACCTGGTGGGGGGCGCGACCGGGGCGCAGACAGCGGAGGCTCCTGACGCAGGCGAGACGGCCTCATCCGCGGCCGACGCAGCGGGCGGCCCGAACGACCAGTCTAGCGCCCAGGACACCACCGGGGTGGACACGGCGGAGGCGCCCGGCGCGGGCGAGGGCGCGCCGGGCGCGGCCGACCCGGCTGGCGGTCCGAACGACCAATCCGGTCAATAAATAGCCGACCGGTCGGTCTCCTCGGCCGACGATGCGCGGTCGGTGGCGTCCAGCGGTTTTTCTTGTCCAACGTGCAGGCATGGGGTCTTTCCCCCACGCCTGCACGTTGACCTGTGCGCGGAGAAATCGGGTGCGTGCTGCCACGAGCGCTGTACGCAGGCCAGGCGGTGTCAGCGCGCGTCAGGGCGGGCCCCGTCATTCCGCCTCCACTCTCTCTGATGACACCAGAGAGAGGATGAACGGCTACGAGGAATGAAGCAGCGGCTGCCTCCGCGAGCGGTCGGCACGAGGTTTCCACGACCATGAGGAGGATGTAGCACGCGTGTCACGCGTCTCAAACGGCGACGACCGGTTGCTATCATACGACAGATGCGATGGCGAGACAATGCCTCCACGACGGTTGACGCACGCCGTGCGCGCGCAAGGGTTCACCAGGCTATGACAGGCACGATGCGCCTACTCGCCGGGCCGCTACTGTTCGTCTGCGTGCTCGCGGGGTATCTCTTCTCGTTCACCGTCGATCAGCCCTCGCACAACGGCGATTGGTACATCCGCTATCAGGTGACGTGCTCCATCGTCGAGCACAACAACTTCGCCATCACGCCCTACCAGGTCGACAACCGCAGCGGCCCCGGCCTGCACGGCCGTACCTACGCCCAATACACGTTGGGACAGACCACGGCGATGATTCCGCTGTACTTGCTGGGGCGTCGTCTGGCCGGCCTCGCCCACACCGACTGCACCGCTCCCATGGCGCCGCCCATCGTCTTGCTGACGTGCAAGCTGCTCGGCCCCCTCCTGGGCGCGTTCCTCGCCGTGCTGTTCTATGCCACGGCGCGCCTGCTGGCGTATCGCCGCCGCGTCGCGCTCGCCCTCACCGCGCTGCTCGCCTTCGGGACCTCGCTCTGGCCTGACGTCCAGTCAAATCTCGAGCACACTATGGAGAGTCTCTTCCTCCTCGCCGCCGCCTACGCCACCTTGCGCTACACGGCCACGTCCGCGGTCGGGCATCGACGATCACGAGAGGGACGCCTGTGGCTGGTGGTGATGGGACTCGCGGCAGGGCTCGTCTTCGTCACGCGCGTGGCCGGCGTGATCGCTCTGCCTCTCCTCGCGGTGTACCTGCTGCTGCTCCACCGGCGACGGTGGCCACGCGCGTGGCGGCGCCCGCTCGTGCGCGACCTCGCGCTCTTCGGCCTGGGCACGCTTCCCGCCGTCGTTGTCAATGCCGTGTACGACGCCGTGCGCTTCGGCTCTCCTCTGCTCACCAACCCGCCGACGAAGCCCGACCACTCGCTCGGCTTTCCGCCCTGGTTAGGGCTGCCCGACCTACTCGTGAGTCCGGGCAAGGGGCTGCTGTGGTACACACCCGCCGTGCTGCTGCTGGTCCTGGCCGCGCGCCCGTTCTGGCGGCGGCGCCCTCTACCGGCGACCCTGTTCGCCCTCCTTGGCGGCGGCTACTTGTTGTTCTACAGCAACGTGACCTACTGGCACGGCGACCCGGCGTGGGGGCCGCGCTACCTCTACGCGACGCTGCCCTACCTGATCCTGCCGTTGGGCGAGGTGTTCGCGCGCTGGCGGACCTACCACCTCCCGCTGCGTGGCGTGCTGGTCGGCGTGCTGGCGGCCTCGTTTCTCGTGCAGTTCTCCGCCGTCTCCGTCAGCTACTGGCGCTCGTTCCACGATGTATTCGCCACCAACCCCGACCAGGTCGACCACTATTCCTGGGGGTTCAACTTGAACTACTTCTGGACGCCGGAGCAGTCGCCGCTGCTGCTCTCATTGCGGGGTGTCGCTGACAACGCGCGGCTATACGTCGACCACGCCCCGCTCGTGCGGCACACCGTCTCTGTGCATTTGGGCAGCGCGAATGAGTCGTGCGTCTTCCCGGTGTATCATCGGGCCACGCTCTGCCTGACCGACATCGACGCCCTGCGCGACCGCGCGAGCTTCAATACCTACGCCGTCTGGTGGCTGCACCCGCATATGTATCCATGGTGGTCCCCCCCGTCTGGTCATCGCCCTCGCCGTCGCGCTGCTGGCCCTATTCCTGGGCAGCGGCGCAGCGCTCCTGTGCATCTTCCGGGACTCGGGCCCGACGCCTCCGGCCGCGCCGAGAGAGGGGCCTGCCTCCGTGCGTGGCGCGGCTCCAGGCGAACGGCGTCGCATGGGACAGCCGGCCGTAGGTGATGGCAGCGCGGGCCGTGACCGCATGACCACACGGGCGTTATCCTCGGCCGCCGCGTCCGCAGTGGCGCGGGACGCGACGGGAGCACCGGGAGCATCCAACGACACGCGCGGAGGCTCAGGCGTGGGGCCGCTTGCGGCGGCGGCTCTGGGTGGTCTCCTGGTCTACGGCGGTCTGGCCACGGTCGGTG
>JAABUO010001682.1_pt1 | contig 28216 bp, 43 predicted proteins | sample 5559291 | NCBI WGS metagenome assembly JAABUO01 (sample SAMN10711878, study PRJNA513372) | rock metagenome | isolation source: Antarctica rocks | place: Antarctica: Victoria Land, Finger Mt sud | reverse complement strand
ACTGGCTGCTGGAGGTGGTCGCGCGCGCAGCCGAGGGCAGCCACCCCGCTGCTGCGCTGGCGATTGGTGCGCGGCCCGCGCCCGGGCGCCAGCCGGAGCCCCGCGTTGGCTGGACCGTGTCTGGTCCGTGGCTGGGCCACAGCAGCGAGTGCGCCTGTTGCCTTGAGTCGGGGGGGGAGCCGACGCGCAGTGCCGGGCGCTGCAGGCTCCTTTGGGGCGCAGCTGGAGCCGCCGGTGGAACTGGACAAGGCCTGACGCGCATGCAGATGCCGCGCTCCGTTGGAGAGGATGGTCTGCCAGTATGCTGTGTCTGTGCCCATTACATCACCTATGGCTGCCAGGCGTCTTGCAAACGCCCGTCGTGGCACAGGCTGTCAAGCTTGCTGAACACTCTCAAAGAGCACCACAACCCCTGCGCACACTCAAGCACGGCTGCCGCCCGGCGCTCCCCCTGCACGCGCTCATCTCAAGCGCGGCGGTGCCCTGAGACGCGCTTTCAGCGTGTCTGCCGCTGCAGCCTCGATGCCGTCCAGCTTCCACTTGTGCTCGGTCTGCATGCGGCGCCGCAGCCCACGGAACAGCTCAGGAGGCGACCGGTGCACGCGGCAACTCCGCAGCCGCGGGCAGCATCTCCACAGCGCTGCTTTTTGCCAAAGCAGATACACGGAGCGACAGTGACGGGAAGGGCAGAGCAAGGCGTCTGTGGGAGCAGACGGCCCAGGAGCAAACACGGGAGCAGTGAGGGACTGTGGACCTGAACTCCTGGCAGGTGAGGAGGCCGGGCCAGAGGACCCCGGGGGCAGCTGCGGGGACCGGGGCCGGGCCGGCGCGCGGGCGCACCAGCTCCAGCGCGGCGCGCTCGGCCTCGAATGCCTTGTTGGGGTCGGGGTTGGCCATGGCGCCCATGGGGCCGCCGGCGCCGCCGCCCATGCCCATCTGCTGGCGGTACATCTGCGTCTCGTCAATCGTGGCGTCGCGGAAGATGAGCGTCAGCACGCCGCGCAGCCCGAACAGCAGCAGGATGTAGTACGACAGGCTGGTGAAGTACGTCACGTCCAGCGCCGGCAGGTCCACGCCGCGCTGGCGCGCGGGCGCATGGCGCGTCAGGACTGTTGTTCACCAGCGGACTCTGCCGTGGCGCTGCGAGTGCACCGCCGCGCGGGCGCAGGGGCTTTGCATGGATCCTTTGTCTCGTCGGCGCAAAGATGCAGCGCTCACAGGCCTACCAGGGTCCCGAAGGTACGAGCGCGCATGTACAGCAGTGCCCACGGGCCTCGTTTGTTTGGGCTGTGATAGCCGACACAGCAGCTCAGGCAGCCTGGGCCGTCCTGCTGCCTGGGCCGCCCTGCTGAAAGGAGCTCTCCCGCGCAGGCCCACCGGTGTATCAGACACGGCGGGCGGCGCAGCACCTGGAGCATGAGGCGGAACGAGGGGCTCAGCGGGAACGGGATCTTGCCCAGGATGAAGCCCGAGAAGAAGTAGCTCACAAACGCGCCCATCGCGATCTGCGCGGCCCCGCCTCAGCGCGCCGCGCAGCCGCGCAGCGGGCACTCGCACGGTCGAGCAAAATGCAGTTGGGGGGAGCACCTGCGGCACGATGCCGCTCAGGTTCTGCTTCATCATGTTGCTCATCATGTCGGGGTTGGTGATCATTTGCTCCTGCGCCGACTTCTGCTCCGACTTCTGGCTGAACACGCCGGTGTCCTGCGCAGCGGCCGGGGCAGTCAGAGGCACTTGCCGCAGAACTAAGCTGCACTGTGCCGGGCGGACAGGGGACGCGTGCGCCCTGCGCAGGGCAGGCAGAGGTCTGAGCGTCCCGTCAGAGGCCAGCCGCTCGGTCTCACACGCGAGAAGGTCTCTCACTGACCAGCGCGGTGTGAGTCCGCCGCAGCTGCGGCGGGCAGCGCGCGGCAGGGCCGGGCCCGCCGCCGCGCGCCTTGGCCGCGAGGTAGGCGCGCCGCTGGCGGAAGCCCGACTCCGGGATGAAGCCGCAGGCGGCACGCAGCAGCTGCGAGCGCACCAGCGCCTGCTTCTCGCGCACCTCCTTCAGCTCCGCCTTGGCGGTCGGCGCGCCCCCCATGAGCGCCTGCGCGCGCTCCCCACAGCACAGGTGTTGGCAGCGTCACGTTGCGCGCGCCGCACGCCATGGGCGTCGGCCGCCTCGCAAAGGCTGCACAGCCGCAGACACGCCTGCCACAAGCGCCTGCCAAAGCGCAAGCGCAGTGCCGCACACCACGGCCGCTCAGCAACGACGACTGCCAACGCGCCGCAGGGCCGGCAGCGCGCCTGCGTTGCGTACTGGCGGATGAGCATCATCAGGAAGATGGACGCCGTGAGCGGAACCAGCACCCAGTCGCGCACGTCGCGGTCCAGCACGATGTCGTGCGACATGCTGGGCCAAAGGACGTGCGGCGCTGCGCTTTCAGCTGCAGTAATGCAGGTGAAACTCCTGGCAAGTCTTGACGCGGACCTCGTATATGTCGGGTATGTGCACTGCGCTATTTTGAGCAGTTGCAAGCGCTTGCCTCTGCTCCACCTTTTTTCAGCTTCTCAGCTTAGCCCGCTAGGTCCAGGGTGGTTTTTTTTTGCGCGGGCATAAGCTGACACTTTTCTACTGACGTGCGCTTGTTGAGCGAACAGAGCGCTGCCTTGATTACATCGCAGATGCTTGCTCCACAGGTGATGGCTCCGCCGTGGCCGTCGGGCCCCTGCCTGCACACGCGGCTGCCCTGTCGCTGCACGCCAGGGCGCTCCGCCTCTGGCGCTGCCCGCCGTGACGCTGCCAGGGCGTTCACACGTTTGGCGGGCAATGTTACGGCGCCGCCGTATAAGCCTGCCGGACGTGGGTTATTCAGCCCTGCCGCCGCGAGCGCCGCACCTCAGAGGGGCACCCAGCGCGGCGCACATGCGGCAGCGGAAGGTCAGGGGCTGCTGCTGGGCGAGCTCGCGCGCCGCTGGCAGGCCATCTCTCGCGCGTCCGTGCACGCGTCCACCGGCCTGTGGGCGGCGCTCGGCCTGCCGCCGCTGGTGCACAATATTGCAAGCCTGGCGGCCGGCCAGACCGGCGCGCTCGTCGACCAGGGCTGGCTGGTCCGCGCCGCACCTCTAGGCACTGCACAAACCTTGTTATTGCAACAGTACAACCGAACAGTAAATAAACAGTAAGTAAACATGTGTGTTAGTGCCTGCTGTGCACGCTGCAGCACAAGTGCTATGTGTGTTGTGGAGCCGCAAGAGGCTCGACCGCACCTCCCGTGCCACGCCTGCTACCTGTTCGAGCAGGGCTTGCAGGCTTGGCCCCCTGCCAGCCCCAGTGTCTTTCAAAGACCACAAAGCAACAACACGCTATTGTTGGGCGCCCGCAGAGCCTGCTGACGTACGCGTACTGCTGCGCGACGCTGACCGGCGTGTTCATGGACCTGGGCGAGCCCGAGTGCGCCGCGCTCAACGCCGTGTGCGCCTGCCTGTATGCTGGCAGCTTGCTCACGGCGCGCCCCAAACCCTGCCCGCGCATCATGCGCCGCCGCGCACCCTAGCCCTGGCCTGCCCTGCCCGACGCACACAGAGCTAGACGCCTGTGACAGACGGGTATGGTCGCGTGCACAGTTGCCTGCATCGGGCCCAGTATTTTCACGTGCGCGAGATGCAAGGAGTTGTGAGCAAGGAGCGCGGGCGCAGCTGGCCCTCGCGGGCGTCGTGCCGCGGCCGGCGGCGGCGGTGGCGGCGCTGGGCGCGGCGGCGGCGGCGGCGCTCGTGCCGGCGCGCGCGTGCGGTGCGCTCGCGGCGGCCGGCTGCGCCGGGCGGCGAGCGTGGGCCGCATGGAACAGCGCGCTCGCCCTGGTGGGCGCGGGGCTGCTGGGCCAGGCGCGCCGCCTGCCCCAGCTGCCAGCACGCAGGCGCCTGGTGAATTTCAGTGAGGTGCGCGCATGCGTCGTGTTCAACAAGCGAGGCGGGCGCTCGTCCTGACGCTGTGCAACTGGTCGCAACCGCACTCCGGCCTTTATTAAGCGCAGCGCTGCTGCGGAGGCGGCGGGCGCGGCGGCGGGCGCGACGGCGGCCGCGGCGCCCGTGGCCGCGTTGGTGGGCGCGGCGCTGGCGGCCGGCTACGGCGGCGCCTTCCTGCCGCGTACGGCGGCGGCGCGGCGGGCGCGCGGGCGGCGGCGTTGGGCGGCCGCGCTCGCGCGCGCGCTGCCCTGGACCGACGTGCCCGCGTGGGCAGCCACCGCGCTGCTCGTGGCGCAGCCGCTGCTGCAGCTGGTGCGCCGCCTGGGCGCGCGAACAGTGTGCTTGCGTTGCCTCCCTGGTAAATCAGGGTTTGTTCACATGACACGTTATCAGGGGCTGGTGTGAAGGACACACATCAGCTCGTCGGGCCGGGTCTGACCCAGACCCTGCAGCTCCGCACCGCAGCCGCGTCCATGCGCCGCAGGCGGGCGGCAGCCTGGGCCAGCCGAGCGCGGCTGCGCTGTGCGCGGCCGCCAATGCGGCGCTCGTGCCGCGCGCGCTGGCCACGCGCGACCACATCTTCCTCACCGGCACCGCCTCGTGCGCCGCGCTGTACTGGGCGCAGCTCGCCACGCTGGCGCTGTCCGGGTGCGCGGCTCCTGCGCTACAGGCCGGCGGTCATACACCGCCCCCCCCCCCAGCACAGCGCCTGCCTTGTCTAAAGCTCTGGCGGCCCTGCATTCTGTCATGTGCACAGCGCCCAAGTGCAGCGCGACGCGGGCTGCCGCGGGGCGCGGTGCGCCATTCCCGTGCATGCAGAGCAGGCGCGCCCGGCACGCGCCCAGCCAAGCCTGCAAGCATCCCGCGCGCACCGGCTCAGCAGCCGCGGTCGCGCGCGCAGCACGCACGGTGGGCAGCTCGCGGCGCTGTGCGTCGTCACCGCGCTGGCGCTGGGCGCCTGGGCGGCCGCGGCAGCGAGCGTGGACGCGCGCAGCCGGGGCCTGCCGCGCGCGCTGGATAGCGTGCTGCACACCCTGCATGTCGCGGGTTAGCACCTGCCTGAACAGCCCGCCAGGGTGGTTGTAGGCACGGAGCATGTTGTGCACACCGTGGCGTCAGTCATGACACGGGCAACATGTCATGTTGCTGGACGTTGTCTTTAGGAAGAAGAGCTGTGTTACCACAGCCGTGTCATGTTGCAAGCAGAAACGTGCTGCGCATGGACGTGAGGCAATAGCAAACGAGGCAAGGCGACACACATTGTCTATCCCTCTCGCTTTCTCAAGCACCATCAGCCAGACTCGTGCAAATTGTTTAGCGTCCCCTTCCAGCCTCCCCTGCGCGCACATTACTGCTGAAACCATCTACTGCCGACTTCACATACAGCACAAATCCTGCGCTATCTATATGGCTGGCCCATGTCTCGCATCTAAAATGGTGCAGCGCAGGCGACATGGACCAGCACAGCATGGAAAAGTAATTCCTGGGCAGCCGCAGGAAGGAAAACGTATAAGCAATGCTACCTTCAGGGAAGACATGGGTGCCACAAATATCCGTGCAGCTCAGGCTGATCCAGCCAGCCAAGGGGATACAGCACACGACCTACCGCGCCATGCACCGCCAACCTAGCTAGCAAAGAAGGCGGGCCACTGCATAGGAAGTGCATGGATGCAGTACCTGTATACAGAGACCTGCATTCCTACATTCATGAGTCCAGCATCCCAGATTATGGCTCAGGCGAGGCTCGCCGCACCACATCGGGGCCTGACAAGGAGGTCTGCTCTAGCACATGATGAAGCGCTCGACAAGCCACATCGCTGGGGCGCGAATGCAGGCAAGTGCTGCCTCCTCCGTGCCCATATTCCTAATCCAATGGAAAATGTGCAAATGCAGCAACTGGCGAAAGCACCAGGATTGCTGAAGCGCCCACAATCATGGCTCACCGCGGCCCGCCCAGCCCAGCAGCATGGGTTCGCCTGCCTAGCGGAGGGGCGGCGAGCCCGCCTGCAGCCAGGCGCCGGGAGTAGGGTTTTCTACTCTACCCTATGCTTCAGAACAGGTCGGCGAACACGTTGTAGTTGGCCAGGTCCGCGCCGATCGCCTGGATGGACCCAACGGCGCCTGCGCGGCGCGCGCTCCGTCACCGACCGGCCGCGCCCGGAGCCGGCAGGCGCGTACGGAACCAGCCCTCGCCAGAGCCAGAGACAGAGCGCTGGCTGGCCTTCATGGAGCAGACATGGGGCGCTCGCCGCTGCCGGGCCTGTGCAGCAAGCGACATGCGGAAGCGCCGCGTGCCCGCGCGCGCCCTGGGCCGGCCCTCGCAGGGGAGTAGGGCGGGCCGCAGTGAAACAGCAAACATGTACTTGGGCGACGCACTTCAGGCAAGAGTATCACAGCGCATGTCGCAGCGCACCTGCGACAGCAATCAGGCTGTAGCCCACAACGATGGCCCAGTTCAGGACGCGCCACGGCAGCGAGCGGCCGCTCACCCCCAGCCACAGCAACGGCGGCAGCACAAAGTTCATCGGCGTGAACCTGGCGCGGCGTTGCACACACCGCTGGATATGCATGTTGCCCATCAGCGCAGCAAACATGCTGGGTGTTTGTATCTAACCTGCTCGCATGGCTAATGAATGTAAAAGCTTGAAACAACATCATTGCACGGCCACTGCGAAGTCATGCGACCTGCACACACTGCCCCAGCGGCGTAGAAAATTTCTGAAACTCCCCTGACACACAGAATGTTGCAGAGCCGCGCACCCGATGGCGCCAATGAAGGCCACGAAGTCCCTGCAAGCCGTCAAGCCTCATTCAGCATGAGGAGCTGGGTGGGGCACTGGAGCATCAGCCTGCAGCACTGCTGCAGCAAACACTCCGTTAGCCAGCTTGCCAAGGAAACTTGTCCGTGGCACTTGTCGCTGCCCAAACCTAGAACAAGTAGAGCGGGTGCGCACACCAGGGCTGGCTCCCGCAAGCAGGCAGCTGACCTGCCGCCGCTCTGCAGGCGCGCGGCCGCACCCGAAGAAGGGGATGAGGCAGGCGATGGCCGTGATGGCGGCCGTGTAGACGGTGGTGACGGTCATGCGCACGAGCACATTCCGGACGCTGAACGCTGGCCCGCTCGTGCGCAGCAGGTAGTGGTAGAAGAAACCTGCGAGGAACGTCCATGAGCTATGCGGCTCCGCGCGTGCCGCGTCACCAGAATAGTGTAACACCATTCAACAGAAGTGCGCGCAGGCGCGGCATCACACGGGCGCGAGGGAGGGCTGCGCAGGGCGCGCCGAAGGTTGGCCGCGCATAAATCTGGTAGTTGCCCACGATCTGCATGATGGCCAGCACGTAGACGGCCGCGATGAGGCCCGTCGGGAAACTGAAGCTGGACACCAGGAAGGGCGTGACCGCCCAGCCGAACGCCCAGTACCCTGCGCGCGGGGGCCGCGCTCGGGCCGCGCGTGCATGCATGGCAAAACCTGCATGCACTGGGTGTGGGGGCCGGGGGGAGCTGCAGCCTGCCCGCGCGCCTCAGCGCAGGGCGCGGCCGGCGGGGGCGAGCGCACCGGCTACCGCCACCACAAGGTACGAGCTGAGGGTGATGGAGTAGCCCATGGCGACGCCCTTGTACCTGCACACATGCGGCGCAGAATGAGCGCGCCATGTGCAGCATGATGTGCGCGAGCTGTGGCACAGCTCCCAATTTGTCCTTCCTGCAGTCACAAGAAGCAGAGAGGTGGAGACGTGCATCCACGAGTAGCTGAACGCCCAGTGGTGACATGGAGCTGCACACAGCGCCGCCCAGCATCCCGGCAGGCATCGAGCGGGAGCGCAGCCGGGGGCAGCGGGAGGGCAGCGGGGGGCGCACATGGTCTTCTTCACGTCGCCGCCCACGGTCGCCTGCACCTCCGGCAGGACGGTATTGCCGAAGGCAAAGGCGATCGTGCCTGGGGCCGCCGGCGCACAGGGTCGGTGGCCGACCACAGGCGCAGTGCATGCACACTGCTGCACGATCAGCGCTCTGCTCCGCGCGCGCGCACCCAGAGCGAACATCACGTCAAAGGCCTTTTCTTTACTGTCCTCGTTGATGGCGAACGAGACCGTAGTGCGGTCCTGCGCCTGGCCTGCGGCGCGCGCAGGTTGGTCAGCGCGCATGTCTGTCAGCGCGCAGGCTCGCAGCCCATGGCCGCTTCAGCACTGGACTGAGCGCCGCAGCAAACCGTGCGCGCCCGCACATGGGCAGGGGTGAGGTGAGCGCGGGGCAGGGCCCACACGCCGCGCTCCCGCGCTGGCGCCAGCGGCACGCGGCAGCCTGAGCGCGCCGGGCTGGGCGGACCGCACCGTTGATGATGGACAGGGTCAGGCAGCCCAGCGCGAAGAGCGACGTGCACAGCGTGCAGAACAGGTTGAGCTCCTGCACAGGCGGGCCGGTCAGTTCCAGAGTTAGGGCTGGTGTAGGGTTACTCCGACTCAGGTGGAGCCGCGAGCCACGTGCAGTGCGTCGGAGGGGCTCCCCGCCTCTGTCAGGTCGGGCGTGCCACGGCAGGGTGGGCCAAGCCGCCGCGCGGCGAGGCGAGGCAAACCTTCAGCGCGGAGAGGTCCGGCAGCTGCGAGATGATGAGCTGCAGCGCGCCGAAAACCGCGATCCAGGCCTGCAGGCAGGCGCAACCATGAGGCCAGTGGCCGACACACCATGGCGGCTAGCAGGCGCAGACATGAAACTGCGGCGGGCCTGCAGCGTGAGGTCACAGGGTCCCGGCGCGGGGCCGCAGGCGGGGTGGTACAGGCGGTACAGCGCCTGCCCCCGCGGCGCCCCACGTCAGGTTTTTAGACCACCGCCACTGTCGTTGGAGCACTCACAGTCACATGGCACGTGCGGGCGCACGGCCAATCTGGAACGCTCATGCTGCTGCCAACTGCCGCACACTCACAGCTGCAAGCCTGCATGGCAGCAAGTGCTACAGCCCCACAGTCGAGTTTCCAACAAACAGGCGCCAGCACCCATCAAGGCTGCCAGGTGCGCACAGCAGCCAAGGACCCAGTACACCGCGTTCAGACCTCGCCCTTGGCGCCGATGTAGGGCCACGCACCTTCATGCACTGCCCGGCGACAATCTGGACCGTCAGGTTGTTGCCCACGGATGCGAGCTGCTGGAAGAATATGGCCGCCCAGTAGCCTGGCATCCCTTCGCACTCGCGCATGCAAATTAGCCACGCAGAACACTCATTACAAGGCAAGAGCTCGGACCCTGGCATCAGCTGTGCGTGCCGTATATAGATCGTGCCAGGTCGCAGTAGCGCATATGCCTGCGCACAGGCAGCAGGCGTGAGTTCACCGCACACTTGTTCTCAGGAGGCCTCGCAGAGCGGCCGCCTGCGCACCTGACGCCGTCGTGGCGGTCGAGGCTGGCCAGCAGCAGCGACGTGTACCAGGTCACCACGCCGGCGAGGCAGAGCATGCACACGCCCGGCCCCCAGCCCAGGTGCGCCAGCGCAAACGGCAGCGGCGCATAGGCTAGGCGCCACGCACAGAGGGACGCAAGTCAGCTGTGGCCGCGGGCAAGCGGCCTGCAGCATCTTGTGGTGTGTACCGCCACAGCCAAAGAGTGCCAGCCAGAGGCAGTGCGTGCCATAGAACGCTGCACGTACACTAGTCTTTTGAAACCAGCCCAATCGGGCAGTTGAAGTGCGGGCTGTATGCATTAGGCGCTTGTGGCTGCAGAGCAGGAGCCAGGCACGCTGCAGGCGCAGGAGCTTTGTCCACGCACCAGCGGGCGTCGCAATCACGGTTGCAAGATGGCCGCCAGCGTGCCACCACTTATCTGCAATGCGCCCGCGTAAGGTGTGGGCGCGCCTGTCCCACATTACTTCATAGCATGCCTGCAGGGGCTGGTGGAACACTCGTCGCTCTTGACTATACTGCAAAGGCTGCTGGGCCTTTCTCGCCACCGGGCATGCTCTCATTCAGCCGCGCCGACGAGCCTGGCAGCCCATCCACAGCCATACGGCCAACAACCGGCTGGTGGCTGCCCACCTCCGCTGCATTCACGCCCTTTGCAAAGTTACCTCCGACTTTGTGGGTGCTATACGCGCCGTCACCGCTTTTGCCGATTTCCATTGATAGCGGCAGAAGTCGCGGCGTCATCCTGCTCGCCTCGTCTGCAAGCACGCTCCCTCTGTCACTTTGCAGGCCGGCGGAGAACTCGGTCCCCTGCGACGGAGCGATTTCCTGGTGGCAGGGGCTTCGGTGCGCGGCGCTCTACCTTGCTCAGTCAGGTAGTGCTTAGGTGCACCAGGGCGGGAAACCTGGCCCTCCCAAGCTGTAACACCTGCAAGCTGTAACACCTGCACGAGACCGAGCAGCAGGCCTCCCGCCGCTTGTGATTTGGACCGCGCTCACAGTCAGGTAGGCGCACTTCTTGTTTGTGCACGACCCGGGCGTGCCGTCTACTTGCACAGTGTCCGGGCCTGCGCGCGCCTTGGCGGGCGGCTGGCGGGGAGCGGAGGCCCGCATCAGGTGGGGCCCATGGCCTGCTGGTGCTCCGTCGCAACGGCAGCCCGCTTCTCAGCGGTTCAGTACTCGACGCGCTGCCGCTGCGCACCGAGCTGGCTGCTGCGCGGGCGGCTGATGCTGCGCAGCAGCAGCGCGCCGAATACCACACCGCTGAGAAGCGGCCGTGGCGGCCCACCTGATGCGGGCCTCCGATGCCCATCAGTCGCCCGCCTTTGCGCGCGGCGCCAGCAGGCCCGAGCATTGCTGGAACGGAACGGGACGGCATGCCCCGGTCATGCACCAACGCGAAGTGTGCCTTCTTGACCACAAGCGGGGCATCAAGTCACCAGGCTGGTGCTCTAGCCTAGGCCCCATCCGCTTTTGCTTGCTGCTGGGAAGAAATGCAATACACACAGACACGCATGAGAGCCCTGCAGCCATGGCTGCAAAATTGGCACCACCTTAAGATGACGTTGATCCTTACACCCTCGTGCGCACTGCCAGGATGCTGACATGAGCTCTGACGTTTGGCTTTACAGAAAGCGCACGGCCATTGCCGTGCAAGCATGGTGCAAGCATGGCACAGTTGCAAGTAGGCAATTCACAGGAATACGCACAAGCGAACTTGTCTCATGCTGCACACAGGTCTGACGCAAGCGACACAAGTCGTTGCTATCTCCTTTCGCCCCTGGACAGTACAACACTGCAACATGTAAGCAACAGGCAATGCTTGGTCCTGAACATCCCAGCAACTCCTGCGTCGACGTGCCGGGAAAACCTGTCATTTGCACACACTGACTCCCGCCTGACCCCTGAGCGTGCAAACAGCCACTACAGTCGGCCAGCCACGGTCAAGTCAACGGTCTGCCAGGCCAGCGGGCACCCGCGCGGTCAGTGATAAGGTCACAGCTGCGCAGCCGCAGGCCATTATACACGCCCACACCCCAGAGGATGGTCGGCAGAAAAAGGTCCAGGGTGGGCTGACGGGCATAGACGCAGCACCGAGCCTGACGCACGCTATCGCACTGCTCGGCGCTTTGACAGAGGCATGGGGTCAATGCACGGCAAAGAGTGCCGTGCACGCCGAACCATCGGTGGCAGCGCAGAGCCCTGCAGGGTTTCCAGCAAGCCAGGCAGAGAGTGACCACCGGGCAGCGCCGCCAGGGTGCGCACTGCGCCCAAAAAGAAGAAATTCCAACGGCAATGCCTTCTGAAACAGGCCTGCGACGCAGCAGGGGGCACAGGCACCAGGCCATGCGGAGTGGGCAGCACCGTACAAGCGCGCATCGCGCCCCGCCCAGCCCAGCCAGCGACTCGACGCCTGCCCGGCAGGCAGCGGCCGGCGTGCTGACCGGCCCTGAGGTCGGCCTAGAACAAGTCGGCAAAGACGCTGTAGTTGGCCAGGTCGGCGTTGATCGCCTGGATGGACCCGATAGCGCCTGCGCAGCACGGCCCCGCCGCCCTTGCTCAGCCGCCCCGGCGCACGCCCGCCAGGAAACAGCACTTGCCAGAGCGGAAAGAAAACACGTGACACAGCATCTCTGATGTGGGGCATGCGCGGTCCTCTGCGCCCACAGCACTGCGTGCACGGTCTCGGAAACCACATGTGCCGCCGGGCGAGGACCGCCCACCGCGAGCCGAGCGGGAGGCAGCAGCAGGGCTGCCGAGCGTGAGCGGCGGGCCAGCGGCGACGCAGGCGGCGCGGCAGGTGGGGCGCGCACCCGCGATTGCGATCCCGCTGTAGCCCACCACGATGGCCCAGTTCAGGATGCGGAACGGCAGCGAGCGCTTGCCCACCCCCAGCCACAGCAGCGGCGGCAGCACAAAGTCCATGGGCGTGAACCTGGCGCGGTGCAGCATGCGTGAGGCCAGGCAAGCAGGCATGCTGGGTGCTCAAGTTGTGCAGCACGGCGCCAGGAAGTCAACCGGGTCCCTCGCATCGACAGCCTCAAGCAGTACAAGCACGCTGAGAGGCTACACCATCGCTGATGCCTAAACCGTCACGCCTGCTGGACAACACTCGCACTGCACCAGCGCAACAAAAGGCCAGAAGCCTTCTAGGCAAACACACAGCCATGCAGGGCACCAGCTTGGCGAGGAGGATACCCGATGGCGCCGACAAAGGCCACAAAGTCCCTGCGCGCCGTGAGCACCGCATCAGCACAATGCGCCAGGCCAGCGTTCCACTAACACCTCACACGGTGCACTGACTTGCTCAGGTCCGCGGACATCTTTTGCTTTCCTGTAACCAGAATGGGTGATACAGTAGCGCATGCTCTGGCCATCCGTCAGTGCGTCAGAGGCGGCTTGAGAAGCCTGCACCATACTGCCAGCGCAAAGTACATGCTGCGGCCCTTGCCGGGGCTGCCAGGGCCGCTTGCTGCATGAGCTTGGCAATTGCATACTCCCAACCGCACACGCATGCCCAGCAGCGCCTGGTCTGCCATCACTACCTGCCTGCAGCGCACAGTGTGGCACAAGCGCGGCCCAGCGGCGGGACTGCCGAGGCCGCCACGCGGCGCGGCCGCCCCGGCCTGCGCCCGGCGGGCGGGGCCGGGGGGCCCTGCTGCGCGCGCGCGCGCGCGCGCGGCCGCACCCGAAGAAGGGGATGAGGCAGGCGATGAGCGTGATGATGGCCATGTAGACGGTCGTGACGCCCATGCGCGCGAGCACATTCCGCGCGCAGAACACCGTCCCGTTCCGGTCCAGCAGGTAGTTGTAGAAGAAGCCTGCGCGCGGGTTCCCCTTGTTAGGGCCCAACCCTACCCTGAACCCGTGCGCCGCCCGCCTCCGACGCAAGACGGCTGCAGGGCGCGCTTTAAGCACAGTGACCGCGCGCGCGGGGGCGCCGCCGGCGCCGCGGCCCGTGGTCAGGGAGCGCGCGGGGGCGCGCCGAAGGTCGGCCGCGCGTAGATCTGGTAGCAGCCCACAATCTGGATGATGGCGAGCACGTAGACGGCCGCGATGAGCCCCGTCGGGAAACTGAAGCTGGACACCAGGAAGGGCTGGACCGCCCAGCCGAACGCCCAGTACCCTGCGCAAGCAGCCGCGCGGAGGCGTCTGCTGCTGCCGGCGCATGCGCTGCGGGCGGCCGTCGCAAGACTGAGGCGTGCTCAGGCATGTCCCAGCGTCAACGCGTGCGCAAGCAGCCGAGCCAAGGCGTGTGTTGCTGCCGGCGCATGCGCTGCGGGCGACCGTCACAAGACCAAGGGCGCGCTCAGGCATGGCCAGGCGCCGGTCAGCACAGGGCCGCAAGCGGCGCGCCGCACCCGCCACGGCCACGATGATGTACGAGCTGAGGATGATGGAGTAGCCCATGGTCACGCCCTTGTACCTGCCCCGCGCGCGCCCGACAGCTCAAGCCTCTGCCCGTCTGGGCATGCGCAATCCCCGGCCCTTCCAGCCTCCCATCCCTGCAGCTGTGATGCATGCGGCAGCTTGGCCTGATGGGCCTTGTAAATTCCCGGCTCATCACTGAGCATTTCCACGGACAGCGCCATAGCGGCCTGTCTGCATGACTGGAGCCGGGCGCGGCGCTCGCAGCCGGGCGGCAGGGGGCGCACATGGTCTTCTTGGCGTCGCCGCCGACAGTCGCCTGTACCTCCGGCAGGATGGTGTCGCCGAAGGCAAAGGCGATTATGCCTGCGCGCGCGCGCGGCGGCTGAAGCCAGGCGCAGCGCATGCGCGCGCGGCTGGCCGCAGTGCCTGCACGGCCGGTCGCAGCGCGCCGCGGCATGCGCGCACGAGCGCTGCGCAGCACTCGCATGCCAGACCGGTGCTGCCGCGAGCGCTGCAAGGCACTCGCATGCCAGACCGGCGCTGCCGTGCGCACCCAGGGCGAACATCACGTCAAAGGCCTTGGCCCTGTCGTCCTCGTTGATGGTGTACGAGATCGTGGTGCGGTCCTGCGCCTGGCCTGCGGCGCGCGCATTGCCGTCAGCACAACTGCAGCGCAACTCCTCCGCAGCGCTGAACACCTCAGCGCTGAATACTTGCAAAGACATTGTCAGGCCAAAGCTCGTCCAGGACGCGCGCCGGCGCTGTCACAGCGGCTCCTAGGAAGCTGCTGGCTGCGGGAGGGCGCACCGTTGATGACCGACAGCACCAGGCAGCCCAGCGCGAAGAGCGACGTGCACAGCGTGCAGAACAGGTTGAGCTCCTGCGCACGCAGGCCGTTTGTCACACGCAGCGCGTCAGCAATAGGGTTTGGATAGGGATAGGAACAGGTTGAGCTCCTGCGCACCCGGGCCGCTACACTGCATACTTATCGCCTAACTTTAGTGTCGCGGATCACAGACTGGCTGACTGCAAGGTCAGGCTGGTCAGGTAAGTAAGAGCGCGGAGCACTGCCTCGGCGCGGCAGCTACGTGAGGCGACGCGCACCTTCAGCGCGGAGATGTCTGGCAGCTGCGAGATGATGAGCTGCGACGCGCCAAAGACAGCAATCCAGGCCTGCGAGCGCAGCCGGAGGAGTAAGTGTTGGCTGGGTGGAGCTATATCTGCCAGGCATAGGAGACCTGAGCACCCGCCTCGAGCAGGCCACAAGACGCCTGCCAAATACAGGAAGCCGCGGCAGCGCGCACGTGCAGAGCGCGCGCGCAGAACCACGTGCAAGCGCAGCAGTGAGAGTGCCAGCCCAAGGGACAGATGGGGACGCTTTTGAGCCCAGGAGCTAGCTGCGCGGCGCGCCTGCAGTGTGATGCCGCAGGGTCCAGGCGCGGGGCCGCACTCAGGATGGTACAGGCGGTACAGGGCCTGCCCGCAGCAGCGCGGCCATGTCAGGCTCAGTTAGGGCCGCCGGCACAACATCCTATCGCACACACCGTTGCAAAACCTGCACCTGGAGGTGACAGCGACTTGCCCAAACACATGCCGACTACATGCTGCTATGGGGCACATCCATGACCGCACTGCTTCGGCCCAGCCAGTGTCTGAGCCGCACGCAAGAGCTGTATGCATTGCTAGTAAGACGACGAGGTTGCCAGAGCGCGCAGCGACCACACGAGCTCACAAGGCTCAGGCACTGGCTCCGCAGTTGCGTGCCGAAGGAGGCCAGGCACCTTCATGCACTGCCCGGCAACAATCTGGATGGTCAGGTTGTTGCCGATGGATGCCAGCTGCTGGAAGAAGATCACGGCCCAGTACCCAGGCCTCCCTGCAGGTGGTGGCGCGTGAGCAAGCCTTGCACCACGCACGCGAGCTGGAGCTGAGACACTAGGGCCTGGTGGGCTATCCGCACCATAAATCGACCCCGCCAGGTCGCAGTAGCGCATATGCCTGCGCACCAGCCGGCAGGCGTGAGGGCGCCGCACGTTTGCTCTCCGGATATACACAAGCGTGAGAGGGGCCGCCTGCGCACCTGACGCCGTCATGGCGGTCCAGGCTGGCCAGCAGCAGTGAAGTATACCAGGTCACGATGCCGGCGAGGCAGAGCATGCACACGCCCGGGCCCCAGCCCAGGTGCGCCAGCGCAAACGGCAGCGGCGCGTACGCTGCGCGCCGCGCACGGAGGGGTGCAAGTCAGCAGCGGCCGCGGACAAGCAGCCGCAGCGTGGTGTGTCTGCCCGACGCCACAGACAGGCAGTGCCATAACCCACCTTTGTGTGACAGGCAAGCACAGGTGAGTGAGGAACAAGCGCGGCACTGAGCGCGGGGCTGCATGCACCACGCCCAGTCGTCCACAAACAGCAGGACAAACATGAGCTGCAGGTCGCAAGGGACGGCCAATGCGCACCAGCGGGCGTGGCAATGATGGTCGCAATGTGGCCGCCGGCGTGCCACCACTTGTCTGCGCACACAGTGGCGTAAGCGTATGCACAGCTGCCCTAATGCGCAACATGCGCCCGCGGAGGCTGTTGCAACGACATGTACTCTGCTGTCCAGCCAAGGCATGCACCTGCATACGTATCCACAGGCCTTCACACGACCTTTGCTTACCACTGGGGACTATTTCAGTCAGCCGCGCGGAGGAGCCGTGCAGCCCGACCACAGACGAGCGGCCCACGCGCGGCGGGTGACCGCCCATCTCCGCTGTGTCTGCAGACTTTGCCAAGGCATTGTGGACGTCGTTTCTGCTGTACGCGCTGTCATCGCTCTTGCCGGTGTCCGTCGACAGCGCAAACTGCCGCGGCGCCATCTTGTCTGCCTGTGGCTACAGGTGCGCAGGTGTCGAGCACGAGCCGGAGCGCAAGTCGGCGCAGCTGCAACTCGTCGAGTTAAAAGCGGTCACATGGGCGACCACGGGAATAGGGATTCTAGGCACCACAGCGGGTGTAATATTACGGCTTTTGCCTGGGCCAGTGATAAACCAGCTTGCATAGCCTTGCGTGGGGTTGTGCAAGCAGTAGTGTCTGAAAGGGTGAACGTTGGCGCTGCAGGTCCCTTGCGTTCTTGTGAGTGAAGGCTGTGTTTGTGAGAGAAAAGCGAGGCAAATATGGGCGTGGCGGTGCACCGCACAATGCGGACCGCGGCTGCGGTGCAGCCAGCGCTAGGTGCCTATCTCTGTGCTGAGCAGCCTCTGTTCCTGCTTGAGTCTGGAAGCAAGCTGTCAGTGCTTGCTTTCCCAGCATCTTGTGTTATTCACTCCCCATACTTGTCACGGCCCTGGTGCTGCCAAAGTGGTCTTGTACTCACAGGACGAAGCAGGACGAGGCAGGTGTGAAGGCCTGCGCATAAGCGGCAGCAGCTGCTGCAGTTTGGCAGTATGCTGAGTTTAGCTGCGCGCCAGGGAGGAGAGCACAGGCGCAGGCGCGGACGGCGCCAGCCCCTTGCCGGCGGAGCACGGGCTGCCTTCAGGCCGCACGTGCGCTCCTCCTGCCTCCCCTGCTCTTTCGCGTTTGCGGGTGGCCTCCTGCAGGGCTGGAAGAGGCCGGGGAAGAAGTGGAAGTGAAGGTGGCGCGGGAGGCTTGACGCTGTGACTGCACGTCACCTCGTTACTGCAACAACTGCCCCAGCAGCTTGCTTTTCACTTGGCTTGACGTTGGACTTGCAACTGGTGTGCTGCTCCGTTGCTGCCGCTCGATCTGTTGCTGGGGCGCGCCCGCGTGACGTCAGGCTTGAGTTCGCGCTGCATTTGCTGAGGCTCGCCAGTGGACTCACTCGCTTGCCCTGGGTGCACAGCCAGGGTCGGGCGGGGCCTGCACTGTGCAACCGCGCGCGCGGCCGCCGCGTCGGCGCCCCCAGCCGCCGCGCCTGCCACAACCACTCCCAAGACGCTCGGGTACCACATGCCGGGTGCGGTCGGTGGGTGGCTGCTGCATGCAGGGCCATGCATGCATGCTGCCCACATGTGGTGCTTCCGGGTGTTGATGAGGCCCGTAAGCCAGCTTGAGTGCAGGCAAGGGCCGAGCAGCATGCGAAGTGTTTGATGGTGGCATTGGCTCTGGTACTAACAGAGGCCCACAGCCTGCCCGTTGCCCACAGGTGTGCTCGAACGGCATCATGCTGTCATCCTGGCCGCCTTCGTGTTTACTGACGCCAGCTCTAGGCACTGATTCGAGCACGCCATGCGCCATGTCTGCAGGCAAGCTTTAGCCTGTAAGATGTGCTCGTCGGGGCGCCTGCACCTGTGCGTGGCCACGCAGGCGATCGTGGGGGCCGCGGCGCGCAGGCGAATTCGAGGCACACCAGCACTGCTGGATGGGCTGGCCGGACAGCCCGTACCTGTGGCGCGAGGGCGCCCGGCCCGCGCAGGAGCAGTACGCGGCCGTGGCCAAGGCCATCTCGCAGTTCGAGCCGCTCGTCATGCTGACCAACCCGGAGGTGCGCCGGAGCGTGATCACGGGGCAGGGTATAGGTTTGCGTATAGGGTAGGGTGTAGGGCGCTTGCTGGTGCTTGTGCTGACACCTGTGCTCGTAAACGTGAGCAACTGGCGTGCGGGCCCGCTTGACTGCGCCGTTAGACGTGGTGCCGTGTTCGGGGCGCAGTCAGTGGAGACGGCAAAGAGCTACCTGGCGGACGCGCCGAATGTGACCGTGGTGCCCGTGGAGATCAACGACGGCTGGGCGCGCGACTGGGGGCCGTCGGTGCGCCTCCCTCACGTCAGACCCTGCTGCGTAGGCGTGCATGCAGGAGGCAGTGGAAGGCCCTGGGCTGAACATTCTGGAGGTTCGACAAATGCAATTACCTACCATGTGGGTGCACACACGGCGGTGCTGGGAATGTTAGGTACGCACCGAGAACACATGCATGACCACGAGGTGTGCAGGCACGTGTACAGCGTCTGAACGACGAGCGCCCCCGCAGTGCATCGTGCTGGACGACAAGAAGACGGGCACGCGCAAGGTGGCCGGCACGCACTGGGACTTCAACTCGTACGGCGGCGAGCTGAAGAAGGCCATGGGCATCGCGCCGCAGGCGCGCCCTGTCCCGGCGTAAGCGCGCATGTGTACTGCCTGATTGTATTTTTGCCTGTTATGAGATGTGTGTGCAGCGTCGCAGCTGAAGGTAGAGGTAAGCAATGTACATGTTGTATCCCACCGTCTGTGTGTCGCAATGCATGGCTGTTTTGCCACAAACTGATGCGATGCGGCGTTATGAATGAGTGGCGGCGTGCTGGTGTGGAGAGCAGCTTCATGGTCCGGCTGGCCGCGCAGGTTCCGGACTGGTCGCGGGACAATGCGGCCGGGCGCGCGGCGCTGCAGATGGCCGGCCTGGAGGTGTTTGAGAGCGCGCTGCACCTGGAGGGCGGGTCCATCCACGTGGACGGCGAGGGGTGCGCGGCATGCCGCTCTTGCTCCTGCCCGCGCGCCGACTGTCTCGTCTGGATCCAGTCCTGGACGCCGGGCCGTCTGCAGGGGTGCTGCGCTGCAGGGCCTGCGGAGCGGGCGCCGACCTCAGCCCCAGCATGTTGCAATGTGCGCGCCGTGCATGCAAGGGGCCGCCACAGACCTCTGAACGACCGGCGCTAGTAAAAGAGTACGTATTTTCAAGAAGTGGGCCGGGCGCGCGCGCAGGACGCTGATCGCGACCGAGGAGACGCTGCTGCACCCGTCGCGCAACCCGCACCTGTCGCGCGAGCAGATCGAGGACGAGCTCAAGGCGTTCCTGGGCCTGGAGAAGGTGGTCTGGCTCTGGAAGGGCATGGCCGGCGACGACGCGGTGCGCGGCGCGCCCGCGCCGCCGCGGCAGCAGCCAGAAGTAGAGTTCATAGAACATTCTTTGTAGTCATACGCCTTTTTCCAGCAATAAGCGCTTTTGCTTATGTTGATTGGCTCCTAGGGAGCGGTCCTGCGCGCTGAGCAGCTGGCTCGGAAGGGCCAGCAGATGCCGAGATGGCCTGTCTGCCGGCAGGTCGTGAACGGCCATGTGGACAACCTGGCGTGCTTCATCCGGCCCGGCGTGGTGGCGCTGTCCTGGTGCGAGGACGTCAACGACCCGCAGGCGCGCCGCGCAGCCAGATCCCGCTGCTCCCGCTGCTTCCACGGTCTTTCTGGCTGTTTGACCTGCTGCCCGGCTGACGCAGAAAGGCCGCGCCCTGTCTGGCATATCGCGTACTGGCCCGTTGCACACGTTCCGTGAACAGTCGGCAAGCCCACATAGCATGCCTCGGAGCGCCTGCCGCCCGCCGCGCCGCTCACTGGTGCATTGACCCTATAAACCTACATTGAACTATGAAGCCGAACCCTATACCGCACTAGGACTGACCCAGCAGTGCGCTGGGCGCTGCGCAGTACGAGCGCTCCACGGACGCGTATGAGCGCCTGACCAGCGCGACCGACGCCCGCGGCCGCAAGATCGAGGTCATCAAGGTCCCCTGCCCGCCGCCGCTGTTCCGCACGTACAAGGAGGCCTCCGGCGTGCACGTGCGCGGCCCCCACCCCGTCACTTTTTAAAGACCAGGAACAGTTTGTGGCTGTTCAGCACGCACAAGGAGGCCTCCGGCGTGCACGTGCGCGATCCACAACCCCGTCAATCCATGACCAGCGGTCAAGCCGTGGCTGACCTGCCTGCCGGGCCAACGGGCTCCTGTGTCTGCCTGCCCTTGCAGCCATGTTTGCAAATCGAAGCTGCGAACCTCTTCAAGCCGTTCACAGGCACTATAAGGCGCGCATCTTGTCGCTGCCTTGCATGCATGCACGCACTATGCTCTATAGCAGAAAACATGCTGGTTTTTAATCTGTGCAAGGCAGCAACCGGATGTCTGTGCCGGCGCATGCAGCCGGACCACGTGAAGCTGGGCTACGTGCCGCGCGTGGAGGGCGAGCGCCTGCCGGCGTCGTACATCAACCACTACATCGCCAACGGCGGCGCAGTCATCCCACAGTTTGGCGGCCCGGGGCTGGCGCGCGCGACGGAGACTGACGCGCAGGCGCTGGAGGTGCTGCAGGCCGCGTACGGCTCGGAGCGCAAGGCGCGCGCTGCAATGAGTTGCAACCGTTTATTTGGCTGTGGTATCTGTGCTGGGCATATGCATATGGCGCTCTTCAGCCACCGCAGCCACTGCAGTGAGGAAGGAGCTGCCTCGTGTCATGCCTGTGTGGGTTTGTGTATGGCAGCTATTCCGTATTGCTCAGATGCTAGTTATAGGTCTGCGTGCTTGCACACTGGCCTGGTAGTGCGCAGCAGGCGTGCGCGGTGATACTGCGGCTGTGTAAACTGCTGCCCTGCCTCCGCAGGTCGTCGGCGTGAAGTCGCGGGAAATCTTGCTGAACGCGGGCAACATCCACTGCATCACACAGCAGTGCCCCGCTGCGCACTGAGCGTGTGCTCCCTGACCAAACGGATGCCTGACTGTGGACGGATGATGCGTGCAATGGCAGTTGTTGCATTTAGGCGGGGTAGCATTTTGGCCAGCGTCAACCGACCTGAAGCTGAGCGGCGAACGATTGGTTGCGTGGGCGACAAACAGACGCGAAGTAGACACAATTGAACAGTCTGAGTGTTACGTGTTTAAGGGTCATTGCTGTTGACAGTCGATGTTGTGGGTTTCTAACAGTAGAGGCCGGGCAGTAGACAGTGCTTGGCTGATCAAGTGTGGATGTGGTTGTTTGCTTGACAACAACTGCTTGGGGTTGAACGCATGTGGCATGTGACGTACATATTGCTGGAGGATGGGCAACATGGCTTACAAATTGTAAGTTACAATTGAAGACATGCATGTGTGGTTGCTTTATTGCTCGTTCTCACCTGCGGGCAGTCAATGGTCATCCCTAGGTCTGTCGTCAAGCAGCGGTGTAAATAGTGTGTGACAGGGCTTTACCTGCTCATACAGCTGGTAGCAGGTACAATACTGCTCGTGGTTTCATGTCAGGATAGCTGAAAAGAAACGCCTTCGTGGATTAGGGCAGGCTGGAAAGGGGCCCCATGCACCATCATTTACAAAAGCAAGGTCAGCTGATGTGACATACACCTTGCGCAGAGCCAGCCCTGAAAATTGTGACTGTCAAGTACTGTTGCGTCCCAATGCACTGGCAAGCAAGTTCGCTTGTGTACAGCACCTTCCCGCATCTACTGCACAGTCCCTGTACTAGAGCAAGAGCACGGCTGGTGTCCCGTTTGCAGAGTCTGCTTGGAACAGCGCCCGACCGGCCCCTCGACCTAGCTTGTTACACCTTGATCATTGATGACATTGTCCTAAATAATGGCGAAACAGTCATGGCGTCCCTGGGAGGCGGCGGTGCGGCACATGGACCCAGCCAGCCTGCCTTGCTTTGACTATGCAGCGCAGCACGTCCGGTACACCGCTGCTGGGGGAGCTGTTCGCCCACCCCTGATGCGTGCAAGCACGGGCGCTGCGCCTGTGGGCCGCTCCGCAAGTTCGCGAGCTGCCACACCAGTTGAGCTGTGTGGGGCGCATGACCGGCCTGCGTCCTTGCTGTGCTTGCCGGCACTCACGGTGCCGCCGCGCCAGGGCCGCAGTCGCTGTGGGGCGCGCGGCTGCGCGTGCCGCAGCTGCGCGCGGACCTGGCCGCCGGCGTCGGCGACGACCTTCCGCCGGCGTGCGCGGCGCAGCTGTGGGACGTGCTCGACGCGCCGGGCGACGGCCTGCTCGTGCACCCGGGGCAGCGCACGCTGCGCGCCTGGCAGCTGTTCGAGGAGGACGGCCTGCGCACGCAGGCGCGGCCCGCCAGCTGCGCGGGGGCGGTGCGGCGCAGCCGGGCTGCTGCGGGCGGGCAGGCAGGACGCAGGCAGGCTGTGGGAGGGCTGCTGGTATACACACCTGCGCAGAACACAGGCTGGTACACGTAGGTATGGAAGATAAGCTGCCGCCGGCTCTCCGCTTTGCGCCGTGGCTGTCCGGAACTGCTGCATACCCAACACAGCGAGGGTTGTGAACATGTGTGTGGCTGGCATACCGGCCTCACCTGCTGTCACTGCGTCATGCGTTCACACACAGGCGGCTCGCATGCGTGCTGCGCCGGAACCCGGTCAAGGGTCAAGGCCGTGATAGTTCACAGAATGCGTGACACCAACGAAGCCTTTTGGTCCTTGCTTGAGCGCCTGTGTCCTCCTCAGCAGGTCTGGCGCAGCCAGCCCGCAGAGGCGGCCATGCTGGATGAGCTGCTCCTGCCGAGCTGGGACACGCTGCCGCCAGAGTTCCGCGCCGCGCGCGCGCACCACGTCGGCATCGACCCGGCGCACCCGCCGCTGGGCCTGCTCGCCAGCATGCGCGCGGCCGCGAGCGCCGAGGGCGGTGCGCCGCCTGTGGTGGTGGTGCTTTAAAGATGGCGGGCTTTTGGCCATTCGCGGGGACTTGTTTGGCGATGCCCGAGACCCATCAGTGGGCCATTGGTGGCATGGCTCTCTGTTTCATTGACAGCAACGTGAGCGGGCGCCGCTGACTGGCTGACCGGCGCGTGCATTGCCGGTGCGGCGGGGAGGTGCTGCACATCGGCGCATGATGAACACCTTGCTGACCAGATGTGCACCGAGGGCGCTGAACATGCATGCTGACACGTCCCATATCGGCAGACCCTGAGCACCCGCCCTCGGCTTGCTGGGCGGCATGCGTCGCATGTGTGCACTCGGGAACCTAGCAGGCACCTGCAATACGGGGGAATACGAAAGTCTGTCCATGGGTGGGCGCGTTGTGTTGTGATGACAAGGAAGTACGGAGTGCCAATAGTGGATGTGCACATGGTTTTCTGGAGCTGCTGACTAGCGATCGGCGCGGCAGGCCTGCTGTCTGTGGAGTCCTTCACGCATGCGCTAGCGCCGCCGCCGCCCGAGACGCTGGCCGCGCTGGCCGCGCTGTGCGACGTGCTGTCGCCCAACGAGCTGGAGGCGCGCTCCATGCTCGGCGCGGCCGCCGCGGCTGCGCCCGCGCCTGACCTCACAAAGCGCCTGCTCGCCGCAGGCGCGCCCTGTGCCAGGGTCACTGCCGTGTTCACTGACTGCCCTAACCCTAGTCCCCATGGTGCATGCGCACGGCGGCCTTCCCCCGCTGTGCGCGGGCGGGCCACGGCGTGAGACGGTCCCCGGTGGCAGCTGGCCTCGCTTTGCGGCCTGCCTCCCTGAAGATCCCGCCTGCCGTGCCCAAGTGGTGCGCACTGTGTTGCTCGAGCTAAATGAGAGTAACAAAAGGACGCAGGGCGTGGTATGTGCCTGGCACGTGCGTGTCGACTTATGAGGCATGCTCTGTTCGCGGTCAGATATGTGGTAGACATTGACACCGCCTGGGCGCCTGGCAGGCGCCGCGCGGGTCGCGCTGAGGCGCGGGCCGGAGGGAGCGCTGGTTGCCGACGGGCGAGCGGGCGGCGAGGCCTGGCTGATCCCGGCGGTCGCGGGCACCGCGGTGGTGGACACCACAGGTGCGCACGCGCGGCGCGCAGCCGGCGCGACGCCAATGCTGCGCTGCGCACCTGTTGCGGGGGCGCCACAGCGCCGCTCCGTGCTATGTGCGCACCGGTGCTTCATGCAGAATCAGTTCTGGTGGGGCTTCGGCCGCGTGTCGGCGCCCCGCAGCATTGCATGCAGGCCGCGGTTGCGGCTCCTTGCTGCGCCGTGGTTCCTCTGTTCCCACTGTTTCCACTAACCTTACCCTCCACTCGTCAGCCCGTGCCCTCCGCGCGCGCGCAGGCTGCGGCAATGCGTTCTGCGGCGCGTTCGTGGCAGCGCTGCAGGCGGGCGACGGCCTGGCGGCGGCGGGCGCCTGGGGCTGCGTGGCGGCCTCGTTTATGGCGGAGGCGCGCGGCATGCCCGGCGGCGCGCCGGGCGCGCCCGCGCTGCAGGCGCAGGCCGCGGCGCGCCTGGCGCGCGTGCTGGACAGCGCGGTGCAGGTGCACCTTTAATGGCATGGCGCGCGCGCGCCGAGCGCGCGCCGAGCATCGCCCCAGAGATGGATCATATGCATCGAAGTGCACGATCCGCAATACCTATGGCTGGTCCAGGACACCTTCGCTGAGGCCGGCTGAGGTGCAGCTTCCATGCGCCGGCCAGGCGCAGCCTGCCGGCACTGCGGTTCAGCGTGACGTTCCCTGGTAGTGAGGCTTGCGGGACTGGTTACCGCGCTCGGCTGCGGCCTGCCTGTCCTGCCCGAGCTGGGAGTGTCATGTGCCTGGCTGGGGCCGCTGCCGCTGCTCAGGCGCAGCTGGCACTGTCTGCATGCCACGTGGCATATCTTCCTGAGACTGTTTCCGTATAAAGACTGGGCACAGGTTGTCCAAGCTCCCCGGGTCTGTCCTTCTGTAGTGTGTGTTGCGCATGCATTGCACGTGATTGAGCCTCTTGTGCCAAGTCAGAGTTCGCACCGTCCTCCGTACCTGTATATGCATGTTATACCTGCAGCACATGTGCTGTACAGCATCCCATGTAAGGACAGCGTGTTTGCTGGCTGTTGACAGCAATCGCGTGCAAGCGCTGCAATGCCAGCGAGGCTGTGGACGCAAAACAGAAGCTGGCCATGGTCCATCCCATGTGCCCGATGACCGTGCGACCCGAGAAGTACACCCATGGGGCTGAACTACACCCCTCCTCAGGAGCTCATGCTGACCTGCACATCCACTGGCCTCGCACTTTCTCTTTTGGCGGGAGTTTCTTTGGGCGGGAGTAGGTGGGGGGGTGAAGTGGCAGGCAGGGCGCCTGAGTGCTGCGTTGCTACAGAGAGCTAAGTGCATTTGCAGGGCGCAGCCTGCATCCAGCTCTGCTTCACGGCTCTCCTTTTTGCCAGTATGCACACATTTGCCGCCTTACTGAAGACTCTGAACGTGAGCACACATACTCTGGACAGGTGTGCCCACCGTTACATGTAGTGCATGGTGTTGCATGTTGTGTTGCAGTGCCTTACTCGTATGCTTGTGGCACCATGTTGCGTAACTAAACAGCAGAGCATGACGTTCCTTTGCCATACAGCAAGACAGCGTCTGCTTGTGAGCTTTGCACGGCACTGCTGGTGGCTGCACATGATGAACAAACTTCGCAAGCGGCGCTCCGGGACCTATGTGAACACACTCCTGCGCTTGAGCAGGCGCGCTCCGTGCGCCCTTCACGTCCCTGCTAGTGCAGACTGCACAGTATGCACTTGCTTTACCTGCAGCATTTAACTGCACGAGGCAGGCGCTCACAGCGACGGCTCTGCCTCCTCTCCTTGCGCGTCCACTGGCTCCACTTCAAGACCACTCCGCAAAACAATCGTTCTGGCCTGGCCGTTGGCGCAGCTGTGCAACCGCTCAGACTGAGGGCGCCCCACGCAGGCGGCGGCGGGGCCGGGCAGCGGCGCCGCGCAGCAGCTGCAGGCGGAGCTGCGCAGCGTGCCAGCGCGAGTGCGGGCGCACTACGCTCGCACGCTGCTTGCCTGGACGAGCGCCGCCCTGCTCAAGCTCGGCGGCGGCGGGGGCGCCGCCCCGGGCGAGCTGCGCGCGGGCGGTGGGCCGCCAAGCGCGGGCGATGCGCCCGGCGTGAGGGCTGGCGCGGCCCGTGAGAATGGACGTCAAGGACTAGGGTCAGGGTCAGGGCAGGCGGCCGCGCCCGCCGAGGAGGCCAGCGGCGGCCCAGCGAGCGGCGGCAGAGCCATTGCCAGAGCATGCCGCACTGCCCGCGGCGCCGCGTTGCCAGGGACTGCTCCAGGGCCTGATGCAGGGTCTGGGCCGGAGCCGGCCATGCAGGCGCGGCTCTGGAGCATCCTGGCGGCGCTGCTGGCCTCGCCTGACATCCCCGCCGACGGCAGCGCCAACCCCGCGCTGTTTGGCGCCGCGGCGCGCACCTGCAGGCTCCTGGGGCAGGGCTCAGGGCAGGGGGCGGGAGGCGCGCTCCAGCACAACGCGGCGGACGCCGCGCGGGAGGCGGACGCGGACGCGGCGGCGGCGGCGCTGCTGCGCGCGCTGCGCGTGCTGGGCGCCAAGTTTGGCCGCATGTGCCGCCCGAGCCTGGAGCACAGGTTGGTGCTCACGGCCCCAGCGCACCTCTTCTCGGATGTGAAGCCCGGGAGCGCAGGCCCCAGGGTGACCTCACTTGCTTCCTAGTGTGTGTGGCGCCCCCATTGTGATACGGCCCGTCGCCGTCGGCCGCGCGCGTGCAGGTCCTGACAGCTGGCGTGTGCCGCAAGCGCAGCGTGGCCCTGGCGGAGACCGCGCTAGCGGCGGCGCCGAGGCGGGCCGCAGCTGCACAGGGGCGCGCGCAGAATGAGGCGGGCGCCGCCGGGCCGCCGCGGGACGTGCGCGCGCCCGCGCGCCCGGCCCTGGCCGCCCACGCGCTTGGTGTGCTGCGCGGCGTGTGCGCGGAGCACCCCAACCCGCGGCGCGCGTACGCGGCGGTCGCCGGCCGGCTGCTCGTGCCGGTGCTTGCGCGGGCGTTCGCGTCGCAGCCTGCTGCCGCGGGGCGAGGCGATGAGGACAGAGATCCCGATCCTGGCGCGGCTCTCTCTGGTGACCGGGCATCGGCGGTGTGGGCAGCGCGGGAGGCCGGGGCAGATGCCGAGGCGTTGCCATCTGCTGCCCGTGACACGCGCGCGGGCGGGGCAGCGCCGGCGGCCGCAGGGGGCCCACCCGCCGCCGGCGCCCGCGCCGGCAGCAGCAGCGCGGGCCCGGCGGCGGGCGCAGCGGACGCGGCCGAGGCGCGGCTTGCGGCGGCGGGCCTGGGCGTGCTGGACACGGCGCTGCTCGCGCCGGCGCATGTGCCCGAGCTGGCCAGCCTGTGCGCAGCAGAGGCGGCCGCGGACGCAGCCGCGGACGCAGCTGCCGCTGATGCGGCGGCGCCAGCGGCGCTGGCGGCGGCGAGCAGCGACTCGCCGGCGGGCGGCCGCGAGCGCGGGCGCGCCGCGCTGCGTAGCTACCACTGGCAGCTCTTCCAGGCGCGCGCAACGGGCCGCGCGGCGCGCGTGCCCCTTGCGGCACGAGCGCCATCGCGTCGCCATTTTGTGACCCATGTGTCGCCAGTGCGGGGGCTGGAGCACAGCAGCGTGCTTCTGTGCCACAGGGACGTTTGTTGAGCTGTTCGCAGCCTGTCTGGCGTTCGCTCCGAACGAGTGCGGGGTTGCTCGTACGGCTTGTGCATGTTCGGCTCAGGCGACCGTCCTACTGCGCAAGTGTGAGCCTGCGTTGGCGCGCGGGCCAGGTGCTGGAGGCGGAGGTCTCGCACGGCAGCCCCGAGACGCTGCCAGCTGTGCTGCGCGGCCTGCCCTGGCTGCTCGGCCACTTCTGCGCCGCGGCGCGCCGCGCGCGCCGCCCTGCCGCGGCGGAGCGCGGCGCGCTGGCGGCTGCGCCGCCGGCCGCTGATTTTGACTTCTTCGCCGCGCTGCTGCGCCCGCTGCTCGCGCGCATGGCCTCGGCCCAGCTCGCCGGCGCCGGCGTGGAGCCGGGCGGTGGCCCTGCTGCGCAGGCGGCTGCCGCGGGGGACGGCGGGGCCGCGGCG
>JAABUO010001681.1_pt1 | contig 28218 bp, 26 predicted proteins | sample 5559291 | NCBI WGS metagenome assembly JAABUO01 (sample SAMN10711878, study PRJNA513372) | rock metagenome | isolation source: Antarctica rocks | place: Antarctica: Victoria Land, Finger Mt sud | reverse complement strand
CTGCTCACCCCTCCACACAAAAAACCTACTCGTGTAAGCGGCGCCCTCTGGAGGGCGCCGGGGCTTAAGGTGGCGGCGGCGGGAAACACGTCCACGGACGCGTCCCCGCCGCGTCCCTTTTTCCCTTTCCCGCGTAGGGACAGGGGATGTTCTCCTCATTGACGGGCTATAGGGCGGTGGATATGATGAGGCGGATATTGTAGCCACCTCGACGTGCGGCGGCGGCGTACCACCGGCTACCGGCTACCGGCTACTGACAACACAAGGATGAACCGTGGCTACCACGAAACGAGACTATTACGAGGTATTGGGGGTCGCGCGCGGGGCCGGCGACGACGAGCTCAAGAAGGCTTTCCGCAAGCTGGCGCGGCAGTATCACCCCGACGTCAACAAGTCGTCCGAGGCCGAGGCGATGTTCAAGGAGGTCGGCGAGGCCTACGAAATTCTCTCCGACCCCGAGAAGCGGCGCGTCTACGACCAACTCGGCCACGCCGGGCTCAACGGCGGCGGCTACGGCGGGTTCCAGGGCGGCTTCGAGGGCTTCGGCTCGTTCGCAGACATCTTCGAGCAGTTCGACACGATGTTCGGCGGCGCGGGCGGCCGAGGTGGGGCGCGGCGCGGACCGCAGCGCGGGGCCGACCTGCGCTACGACCTCGAGCTCACCTTCGAGGAGGCCGCCTTCGGGACCGAGAAGGTCCTGGAGATCCCGCGCTCGGAACAGTGCGAGGTGTGCAAGGGCAGCGGGGCCGAGCCGGGCAGCGCGCCGGTCGTGTGCCCGCAGTGCGGGGGCAGCGGCGAGATGCGCCGTGTGCAGCAGAGCGTCTTCGGCCAGTTCGTCAACGTCACGATGTGCTCGAAGTGCCAGGGCGAGGGCCGCGTCGTCAGTACGCCGTGCCACGAGTGCCGCGGCAAGGGCACGCTGCGCAAGACGCACGCGCTCACGGTCAAGATCCCGGCCGGGGTCGACAAAGGCCAGCAGATCCGGTTGACCGGCGAGGGTGAGGCCGGACCGAAGGGCGGTCCGGCGGGCAACCTCTACGTCGTGCTCGAGGTCAGGCCGCACCCTCTCTTCAAGCGCGAGGGCAGCGACATATTCTACGAGTTGCCGATCAGCTTCGCGCAGGCCGCGCTGGGCGATGAGATCAAGGCGCCGACGATCGACGGCGAGGAGAGTCTGGTCATCCCGGCCGGGACGCAGACCGGCAAGACGTTCCGCCTGCGTGAGAAGGGGGTTCCGCACCTGCGCGGGATGGGACGCGGCGACGAGCACGTCACCGTGACCGTCCGCACCCCCACGACCCTCTCGAATCGTGAGCGGGAGCTTCTGGAAGAGATGGCCGCGCTCGAAGAACACCAGATCAAGCCCCACGAGCGGGGCTTCTTCGGCAAAGTAAAGGATTCGCTGGGCATTTAGCCGTCAGCTATGAAATGGCTTGAGATTTCGGTCGAGACCGAGGCGGCGGCGGTCGAGACGGTGAGCGGCATCCTCCACGAATACGGGGAGGGCGGCGTCGCCGTCTACCAGGATGTCGTGCCCGACGACGAGGACGCCGCCTACCACTACGACACGACGCGCCCGACGACGGTGACGACGTACGCGCCGGCGACGCCCGACGGTGAGCGCAGGCGCGACGCCATCGCCGTCGCCCTCGGCCACCTGACCGCCTTCAACCTCGCCCACATCGGCCCCGTGCGCACCCGCGCCGTCGACGAGGAGGATTGGGCCAACGCCTGGAAGCGCTTCTATCACCCCATGCGCTTCGGGCGCCGCCTGGTCATCAAGCCCTCCTGGCGCGACTACACGCCGGAGCCCGACGACATCGTGATCGAACTCGACCCCGGCATGGCCTTCGGAACCGGGCTGCACCAGACCACCGCGCTGTGTCTGGCCCTGCTGGAGGACTATATCGCTCCCGCCGCGGCGGGCGAGCCGAGCGGACCGAGCGGACCGGGCATGCACGTCCTCGACCAGGGGACCGGGTCGGGGATCCTCGCCATCGCCGCCGCCCGGCTCGGCGCGTCGCGCGTCGTCGCCGTCGACAGCAGCGAGGTCGCCGCCCAGGCGACGCGCGACAACGCCGCGCGCAACGGGCTCGCCGGCCGCGTCGAGGCGTTGTGGGGTGAAGCGATCCCCGGCAGCCAGGCCTGGCGCGAGACCACGACGCGCCCCGGTGGGAGCGCCCCGGACGACCCGACCGGCACGTCCGGCCTCGCGTGGCAAGAGGATCGGCCGCTGCCGAGGATGGGCGCGTATGACGTCGTCATCGCCAACATCATCGCCAACGTCATCATCGCCCTCGCCCCCGGCTTCGCCGCCGCCTTGAAGCCGGGGGGGACGCTCATCGCGTCGGGGATCATCCGCGACCGCGAGGACGACGTCCGCGCCGCCCTGGCGGCGGCCGGTTTCACGGTCGCGCGGCGCGAGGCGCGCGACGAGTGGGTGGCGCTGGTCGCGCGCCACTAATGCCCGGCGCGCGTCGTCGCGGGGCCCTTTACGGCGCGATATAATACTCCATGCGCCACTTCGTCGTCCCCCCTGAAAATATCCAGGGGCACACCGTCCACTTCTCCCCGGCGCAAGCGCGGCAGATGACGCGTGTGCTGCGGCTGCGCGACGGCGATGAGGTGGTCGCGCTCGACGGGGTGGGGCGGCAGGTCGTGGCGCGGCTCGTCGTCGAGGGACGGCAGGCGCGGGGCGAGATCACGGGCGAGCCCGACGACGCCTGCCGCGAGCCCGCGCGCCGCGTGACGCTCCTCGTGGCGCCGCCCAAGGGCGACCGTTGGAAGTGGCTGCTGCAAAAGGGGACCGAGATCGGCGTGGCGCGCTTCGTCCCGCTCGTCGCGCGCTACTCGCAGCCCGGAACCGCCGTCGTCAAGCCGCGTCACCGCGAGATCGTGCGCGAAGCCACGGAGCAGTGCCGCCGACTCCTGGTCCCCACGATCGCGGACCCGCGCCCGTTCGGGGCCGCCCTCGACGCGGCCGTCCATGCCCCCAACGCCTCCACCGTCCTGCTATGGGAGGGCCGGCCGGAAGAGGATCTGGCGGCGGCGCTCGGTCCGGGACACGCATGGGCAGGAGTTGGGGGCGACGTCCATCTCGTCGTCGGACCCGAGGGCGGGTTCCACCCCGATGAGGTCGCGCTGGCGCGGCGCCTGGGCGTCCCGCTAGCCGGACTGGGTCCGCTCATTCTCCGCACCGAGACGGCCGCCCTCGCCGCCGCCACGCTCGCGTTGAATCTCTAGCGCGTCCTCCCACGCTCTTAACAAATTCTTACCCTCCTCTCAGCGCCCTCTTACCGCTGGCAAGTATCGTTACGCTATCGGGTATCGTTATATTAGACTGTAGGCGTCCAGCCTCCGGGACGCGCGTCCCGGCGCCAGAGAAGAGCGGACGGCGCGGAATGCGCACGGCGACACATCAGGGGGAGACGAACAACGGTGAGGCATGCATGTATCCTGGCCCGCAAGACGGTGGTCGCGCTATGTGTCCTGGGGACGCTGGCGGCGCTGGCGGCCAACCCTGGCCGCACGCGGACGGCGCACGCCGCGACGGCCGGGCCGACGGCCCACGTCGCCGTCGCGCCGAGCCGCGCGAGTGGGAGCCTCGGCCCCTTGATCAACATACCCCAGGCGTACAACAACTGCGGCCCGACGTCGGTCGCCGAGGTGCTGGCCTATTGGGGCGTCCAGCGCACGCAGTACCAGACCGCGGCCGTGCTGCGGGCCGACGACTACACTCCGCCGGGGAGCACGGCGTATGGGATGTCCACGTTCGGTCTGCCGGCCTACGCGCGCGGTCTGGGCCTGCGCGCCCTGATCGGGGTGGGGGGGACGCAGCCACTCCTGAAGGCGCTCGTGAGCAACGGCTTCCCGGTCATCGTCAACCAACCCGTTAGCCTCGCCGACCACGATGCCCATTACCGGCCGATCGACGCCTACGACGATCGGCAGGGCGTGTTCGTGTCGAGCGACCCCTACCTGGGGCAGGGCCACGCCATCACCTACCCCGACTTCGCGCGGCTGTGGAGTCGGGGCACCCGCTTCGTCGTCCTCTATCCGCCCGCGCGGGCGCCTCTGCTCACGGCGACGCTTGCGGCGGCGGGGTGGGACAAGACGCGGGCCTACCGGCACGCGCTATCCCAATGGTCGCACCGGCGCACGCTCCCGCCCGGCGTCCCGGCGCCCACCTACAGCCGCGCCGAGGCCGCGTACTACCGCTACGCCAGCCTCGCCTGGGACGACCTAGAGCTCGGCCGCTACGCCGACGCGCGTGTGGCGCTGCGGCGGGCGTCCGCGGACACGGCGCCCATCGTCGTCCACTGGATCGACGCGGAGATCCACTGGCGCGCCGCTGGCAACCCGGCGTAAGCGCCCGCCAATTCGCCCATGTCCAACCGAGGAAGAGCATCATGCCGACGGTTCTGGTGGCCGACGACGATCGCAAGATCACCGATATGCTGCGGCGGACCCTGGCCTACGAGGGCTACCAGGTCGTGACGGCGGCGGACGGGCACGAGACCCTGGCCCAGGCGCGGGCGCATCGCCCCGATCTCGTCGTGCTCGACTGGATGATGCCGGGGCTCGACGGCCTGGAGGTCGCCCGGCGTTTGCGCGCGGCCGACGACATGCCCATCCTGATGCTCACCGCGCGCGACGCCGTCGAGGACCGCGTGGAAGGTCTGGACAGCGGCGCGGACGACTACCTCGTCAAGCCCTTCGCGCCCGCCGAGCTCCTGGCCCGTGTGCGCGCCCTCCTGCGCCGCGCCGAGCGCCCGGAGGCCGAGGCCGCGCTCGCCTACGCCGATCTCTCACTTGACCCCGTCACGCGCGAGACCCGACGCGGCGCGCGCGCCTTTAACCTGAGCCCCAAAGAGTTCGACCTTCTGGCGTACCTGCTGCGTAACCCCCGCCACGTCCTGCCGCGTGAGCGCATCCTCGAAGAGGTGTGGGGCTACGATTTCGGCCGCGAGGACAACGTGCTCGACGTGTACATCGGCTACCTGCGCGCGAAAACGGAGGCAGGGGGTGAGCCGCGCCTGATCCAGACCGTGCGCGGCGTCGGCTACGTGCTGCGCGACCAGTAACAGCCTCCCTGATATTTATGTCTATTCGCCTGCGCCTGACGCTCCTCTATAGCGCGATCCTGGCCCTGACGCTGCTCCTGTTCGGCGTCGTGCTCTACGTCACCGTGTCGCAAGTTATCTATAGCGTCACTCGGAGCGACCTGACGGCTCAGGCGGGCAGCATCGCCGTGGTGCGCGCGGGCAACCTGTTCGAGGGCTTCAAGCTGAAGCTCGCTCTTCCGCAGACGTTCACCGGAGCCGCAACGTACGCGCAGGTCCGCGCCCTCGACGGGACCGTCGCCGACCAGACGGACAACTTGCGGGCATCCAAGACAACCCTTCCCCTACCGGCGTCGATCGATACGATCGAGCAGCAGGGGGCGTTCGGGCCGAGTGTCGTCTACGTGAACAAGAAACCTCTGCTCCTCTACAGCAAACCGATCGCGTCGCACGACGGCCAGGTTGTCGGTATCCTGCAGGTCGCCCGCTCGCTCCAGGAGCAGGACCAGGAGCTCGCCGCGCTCACGCGCATCCTATTGCTGGGCGGCGGGATCGCGACGCTGCTCGCGTTCGGGGCCGGGTGGCTGCTCGCGGGGACGGCGTTGCGCCCGATCAACCGCATCACGCGGACGGCGCAAGAAATCGGCGCCGCCCAGGACTTCGATCGCCGCGTCGATTACGCCGGGCCTCCCGACGAAGTGGGCCGCCTGGCGACGACGTTCAACGCGATGCTGGCGCGCCTCGGCAGCGCCTATCAGACGCAGCGCCGCTTCGTCGCCGACGCCTCACACGAATTGCGCACCCCGCTGACCAGTATCCGCGGCAACCTCGGCCTGCTCGAGCGCGTGCCCCCCATCACGGACGCCGACCGCGCCGCCGTCCTGACCGACCTCGTCGGCGAGACCGACCGGCTGAGCCGCCTCGTCGCGGACCTCCTCACCCTGGCGCGCGCCGACGCCGGGCGCGCGCCGCGCCACGAGCCCGTGCCGGTCGCCCCGCTCGTCGCGGACCTGCGGCGCCAGGCGACGCTGCTCAATCCGGATCGACCGGTCGTCTACCACGGCGCCGACGGCGCCGACGGCGACGCCGCCCCCGACGTGGCCGTCGTCGGCGACCGCGACGCGCTCAAGCAGGTACTCCTGATCCTGCTCGACAACGCGCTCAAATTCACTCCCGCCGACGGGACGATCACACTAACGACCGCGGCGGACGACAAAAGCGTCCGCATCGCGATCCACGACACCGGCCCCGGCATCGACCCGACGGTCCTGCCGCACATCTTCGAGCGGTTTTATCAGGGCGACGCCGCGCGCGCGGGTGAGGGAACCGGGCTGGGCCTGGCCATCGCGCGCGCGCTGGTCGAGGGGCAGGGCGGCGCGCTCACGGCGGAGAGCCGCCCGAACCAGGGCAGTGTGTTCACGGTGACCCTCCCGCGAGCCACGGCCGCCGGCGGCGCGCCGTCGAGCAGCCCTCGGGTCGCGGCCGAGCCGGCCCCGGCCTCCCGCACGGGCTCTTAGCAAACTCTTAGCATCTTCTATCCATCCTCTTATGCGCGGCTTAGACCGCTCTTACCCGGCGCTCCTATCCTGAAGATGAACGGTTCAAGCAGACCGACAACAAGATGAAAGAATGTAGGAACGTAGCCATGAAGAGGATAACCAGCCCGCTCATCGCCGCCGCGCTGATCGCCGGCGGCGCCGCGGCCGACCACGCGCTGACGACGACCGTCAATCCCCCCGCCGCCGCCGCGACCAGAGTCGCGTCGAACACCGCCGGCACGATAACGGGTAGCGCCGCCAGCGCGAGCGGCGCCCGCGCCGGGACGGCGCTGACCGCGTCCGACGCGGCGACCGAGCGCGCCTTCGCCACGGCCAGCCCCTCGGTCGTCTACGTCAACAACGTCGGCGTCGGATCCGGCTCGGGCGTCATCTACGACGGGTCGGGTGACATCGTCACTAACGCCCACGTCGTCGCGGGCGCCCAGTCGCTGCGCGTCACCCTCAGCACCGGCAAGACCTACACCGCGCGCCTCGTCGGGACCGACACCGCCGACGACCTGGCCATCATCCATGTCAACGCCTCGGGCTTGCCCGCGGCGCGCTTCGCCTCGTCCGGCGCGTTCGGCGTGGCGCAGACCGTCCTGGCCATCGGCAATCCGCTCGGACTGCAACAAACCGTGACCTCGGGCCTGATCAGCGCCCTCAACCGCACCGTGCAAGAGGGCAACGGCGCCTACCTGCCCAACGCCATCCAAACCTCCGCCCCCATCAATCCGGGTAATTCGGGTGGGGCGCTGGTGACGCTCGACGGCGCGGTCGTCGGCATCCCGACGCTCGAGGCGACCGACCCACAGAACAACAACGGCGGGGCCGCGCAGGGCATCGGCTTCGCCGTCCCTAGCACGCGGGTAACGTACATCGCGCACCAGATCATCTCGACGGGGCGTGTCGAGCACACGGGCCGGGCCTACCTGGGCGTCTCCGCGAGCAATCCAGGGGCGCAAGGGCAGGGCGGCGGCTTCGGCGGCGGCCAGACCACGCCGACCGTCACGGGGGCCGTGGTGCAAAGCGTCGGGTCCGGTAGTCCCGCCGACCGCGCGGGCGTGCGGCAAGGCGACGTCATCACGGCGGCCAACGGGGCGACGGTCTCCGGCCAGGACGACCTGCTCGCGGCGCTGGCCCACGCCAAGCCCGGCTCGACGCTGACGCTCACGATCGACCGCAACGGAAGCAACATGACCGTGCGGGCGCAACTGGGCGAACTCCCCGCGGCGTAGTGAGTGGGCTCCCCACGGCGTAGTGTGCGGCCTTCCCCCGGCGTAAACGGGGGGCCACGGGGACGCGGGCGGATATATCCGCCCGCGTCCCCGTGGCCCCGACGTGTTACAGATTCTCACCGAGAAAGCCCACGGCTGTAGCCGTGTGGATGAAGCGGTGTCCTTCGCGCGCGTCAGCGCGCTTGGTCGTCACGCACCTTTTTTCGCGGATTAACCGCCTCATCGCCGCCGATAGCGACAGCCCCCACATCACCGCTATCGTTTCCAGTTTCGCCCGTTCTTCATCGTTGAGCCGCATCGGTATCTGGTGTTCTCGTGATATCTTTTTGATAGCGTTCATACCCGTAGTATAGATAGTATACTTAGAGCATGGAGACACCCTTTCTGCGTCGCGTCTATCGCTTCCGCTTAGAACCCAATCCTACGCAGGAAGAAGGGTTCAGACGCTACGCGGGCGCGCGACGGTTCATCTGGAACTGGGCGCTCCAGCAGAAGCGGGAACACTACCACGCGACCGGCAAGGGCCTATCCGAGAAAGAACTATCGACGCGGCTGACGGCGCTCAAGGGCGACGCCGATACGGCGTGGTTGCGGGAGATGGACAGCCAGTTGTTACAGCAGGTGTTGGCCGACCTCAAACGAGCGTTCGGCCATTTCTTCGAGCGGCGCGCCAAGTACCCGCGCTTCAGGTCTAAGAAGAGGGATATGGCGCGCTTCCGCATCCCCCAACGCGTCACCTTGGCCGCTGGCTATCTGACGGTCCCGAAGATCGGGCGCGTCAAGGTACGCCAATCACAGCCCGTTGAGGGCGTCACGAAGAGCGCGACGTTCAAGCGTGACGCCTGCGGCTACTGGTTTGTGTCGCTCGTGGCCGAGATGGAGATGCCGACGGTCGCACTGTCTCCGCCTGACGAGGATAGGACGGTGGGTGTCGATGTGGGCTTGAAGGATGCGGTGGTCACAAGCGACGGGGAGCGTCTAGTGGCCCCGCGCTTCTATCGGACCGCGCAACGGACGCTCAGGCGCACGCAACGCAGCCAATCGCGCAAGGTCAAGGGTTCTAAGAATCGGGCAAAGGCACGTCAGAGAGTGGCGCGTGTCCACCAACGCATCGCGGCCAAGCGCACTGATTTCTGCCACAAGTTGACGACGCGCCTGGTCAAAAACCACGACGCGATATGTATTGAGGACTTGAATGTAAAAGGGTTGGCGAAAACCAAGCTAGCCAAGAGCATTCTCGATGCCTCAATGGGCACGATACGGCGTCAGTTAGCATACAAAGGCATATGGTATCGGCGGCATATCGTGGGCGTCGATAGGTTCTACCCCTCATCCAAACTGTGTTTTGAGTGCGGGTACAAGCACGACGGGTTGACCCTCTCCGACAGGGCGTGGATGTGCCCCTCATGCGGCTGTATGCTTGACCGCGACCTGAACGCGGCGCGCAATATCAAGAGGGAAGGGGTCAGGATACTGGCGGCGGGGCACGCCGACAGCCTAAACGCTTGTGGACAGACTGTAAGACGCCCGATGGGCGCGGGTCTGGCAATCCCGGCCTAGCCGGGTGGAAGCAAGAATCCCACGGCTTCAGCTGTGTGGAGTGTCAAAATGCGCTCCGTGAATACTCCTCAACAGATAGAGATGGCGCGAGAGCGCCCGCGGCAGCTACTCGCAAACTTTACAGGCCGGCGCGTCCTCGTGCTCGGCGACATGGTGGCGGACGAATACATCGTCGGGCGGCCGGTCCGCCTCTCGCGCGAGGCCCCGCTCCCGGTGCTCGAATGGGTCGACCGCTATATCGTCCCCGGCGGCGCGACGAACCTGGCCCGCAACGTCCGGACGCTCGGCGGCGACGTCGCCGTGGCCGGGGTCATCGGACACGACGAACCCGGCCACACCCTGCGTTCGCGCCTTATCGAGGAAGGGATCGGGGTCGAGGGGCTGGTCGAGGAGGAAGGGCGTCCAACCTCGACGAAAACGCGCGTCGTCGGCGGCAGCGCCCAGGTCGTCAGCCAGCAGATCGCGCGCATCGATCGGGTGGTCCAGCACGAGATCGGCGAGGGGGCCAAGGCCCACATCATCGCCTACCTACGACGTGAGCTACCGCATGTCGACGCCCTCATCTTCTCGGACTACGAAAACGGCGTGATCAACCGGGACATCATCGCCGCCGCCCTGCCCCTCGCCCATGAAGCCGGCCTCGTCGTCACCGTCGACGCGCACGGCGACCTGTGGCGCTTCAAAGGCGTCACGATCGCGACGCCCAACCAGGACGAGGCGTCCGCGACGCTCGGGACGCCGCTGCACAGCGACGACGATGTGTGTCAGGGGGGGAACAGGCTCGTGCGCGTCATGGAGGCGCGCGGCGTGCTCATCACCCGCGGCAGCGAAGGGATGACCCTCGTGGAGGCTGATGGAACGTGCCATCATCTACCCGCCTCATCGCTCAGCGAGGTGCGCGACGCGACGGGAGCGGGAGACACCGTCTCCGCCACCGTCACGCTCGCGCTCGCGGCCGGGGCCACCCTGCTCGAGGCCGCGCACCTGGGGAACGCGGCGGCGGGTATCGTCGTGCGCCGCCTTGGCGCGGCGACGACGACGCAGGAGCAGATCGAGGCCGCGCTTTAAGGGATTCCCCCGATTGGGCGATTGACAGGCGCTCCATCCGCGACGATATATACGGATAAAGGCCGCCCCGCACCGCCCATAGGGGGCGATGCGTGGGTGGCGCGACAGGGCGGGGTATACTATGGGAGAGGGGCGATATCGTGGCACAGGGGCAGTCGTCCATCGAGTTCTCGCGCGTCCCGACGCCCGTGGTGAAGGTGAAAAGGAGTACCGTGCCCACCTTAGAGGTTAGCGCCGCCGCCCACACGGATCGCGGTCTACGGCGCGCCGAGAACCAGGACAACATCCTATCCACCGTCGCGCCTCATGGGGCGATGGGCATCTTCGCGGTCGCGGATGGGATGGGCGGTCAGCGCGCGGGCGAGGTCGCCAGCGCCATCGCGATCGAGACGCTGCGCGCGGAGTTGCTCCCCCTCGTCGAGGAGGACGCCGCCGGAGGCGGCGCGGACGCGACCGACAGGCCTCTGGCCGAGTGGGTGCGCGACGCGATCGCGGAGTGCAACGGACGCATCCTGCGCCACGCCGATGAGCACCCCGACACGCGCGGCCTCGGCTCGACCTTGACGCTGGCGCTCGTCAAGGGGAGCCTGGCCATCATCGGGAACATCGGCGATAGCCGCACCTATCGCGTGCGCGGCGGCGCCATCGAGAGCCTGACGCGCGACCACTCCTACGTCGCCCACCTCGCCGCGATCGGCCAGATCCAACCCGACGAGGTATACCGTCACCCGCAGCGCAGCCTCATTTACCGGGCGCTCGGGACCGAGGCCGAGGCGCAGCCCGACATCTTTACCGAGCGACTCCAAAGCGGCGACACCCTGGTGCTCTGCTCCGATGGGCTATGGGAGATGGTGCGGGACGACCGTATTCTCCGGGCCGTGAATGAATCGACCACGCCGGACGAGGTTGCCGCGCGCCTCGTCGAACTAGCCAACCACAACGGCGGGGAAGACAATATATCGGTGATCGTCGTGAGGGCGCAGTGATGGTGACGTGTCTGTTGTGTGGGTATCATAATGTGCCGGGTACGCTGTTCTGCGAGGACTGCGGCGGGACGCTCGCGGCCGGTAGCCCGAGCATGGAGAGGGTCGGAGCGCGGGCGCGCCAGGGAACGGGCGAGCGCGCGGCGGCCGGGCCCGCGGGCGTCTTCAGCATAGGCGACGTCCCGCCACCCCCACCATCCCCGCCGGTCCCGCCGCCCCCCGTCGCTGTCGCGCGCGGCGATGTCGGCACAGGGCCGATGGACGCGCGCGCGGACGATGGGGCGTCGGTCGCGACTCTCGTGTCGCAGACGCAGGCGCCGACCACGTACTTTACGACCGACGCGGGCCGCCGGCACATCGTACCGGCGCAAGACGTCGCCATCGTCGGGCGTGAGGACATGCGGTCCGGGATCAAACCTGACATCGATCTCGCCCTCGACGGCGGCGGCGCGGCCGGCGTGTCGCGCCGCCACTGCCGCCTGCTGCGCCGGCCGGACGGCTGGCACGTCGAGGACCTGATGAGCACGAACTACACCGTGCTCAACGGCAAGCCCCTGCCCGCGCACACGCCCATTCCGCTCCACGACGGCGACGAGTTGCGCCTCGGCAAGTTACGGCTGGCGTTCCACTCCGATTAACCCGTGTCCCCCTATCCCTTCTGTCCCTTGTGATACCATCACTAGCGTGAGTACCCCCGTCCGCAACCAGTATCTGCGCATCAAAGCGCAATTCCCGAACGCCATCCTGTTCTTCCGGCTGGGCGACTTCTACGAGATGTTCGACGAGGACGCTCGTACCGGGTCACGTGAGCTGGAGGTGACGCTGACCTCGCGCGAGTTCGCCAAGGGCGAGCGCGCGCCGATGTGCGGCGTGCCCTTTCACGCCGCCGAGGCGCACATCACGCGCCTTGTGTCGCGCGGGTACAAGGTGGCGGTGTGCGAGCAAATCGGGGACCCGCGCGCCGCCAAGGGGCTTGTCGAGCGCGAGGTCGTGCGCGTCGTCACGCCCGGCACCGCCACCGAGGCGGGGCTGCTCGACCCACGCCGCAACCGCTACCTCGCCGCCGTGATCCTCAAAGGCGACGACGCCGCGGTCGCCTACGTCGACGTCACGACCGGCGAGATCGGCGTCGTCGCGCTGCACGGCAAGCCCGTCGCCGCCCTCGTGGAGCGCGAACTCGCCCGCGTCGCCCCCACCGAGATCCTGTGGCCGGCGCCCCCGACGGCCCCTAACCTCGACGCGGCCGATGGGCCGCCGTTCGTTGTCGGCGACGCCTTCGTCACACCCTACGAGCCGCGCTACTTCTCCTACGCCGTGGCCGCGCGCTGCATCGCCGAACACTACGGCCTGCGCTCGCTCGACGGACAGCCCTACAACGGGCTCCCGCTGGCCGTCGGAGCGGCCGGCGCGCTCCTGGCCTACCTCGCGCAGACGCAGCGCGCGCTGCTGCCGCAATTGCGCCCCATCGCCGTTCACGCGCCCGAACACCACATGGTGCTCGACGGCCCCACGCGCCGCAACCTCGAGATCGACCACACCATGCGCGGCGGCGCGGTCGAAGGGACGCTGCTGTGGGTGCTCGACCGCACCAAGACCGCGATGGGCGCGCGCCTGCTGCGCCGTTGGGTCACGAGTCCCCTCCTGCAACTCGCGCCCCTGCGCGCGCGTCAGAACGCCGTGGCCGCCCTCGTCGCCGACGCGCCGCTGCGCCTCAAGCTCACCGCGGCGCTCGGCGCGCTCCCCGACCTCGAGCGTTTGACCGGCAAAGTGTTGCAGAGTACGGCCACCCCGCGCGACCTCCTGGCCATGCGCGTCGCGCTCGAACGCGCCGAGGCCCTGCGCGATGTCGTCGGAAACCTCGCCTTGCCTGACCCACTGGACGCCGAGGACACGCCCGCGGCTCCGGACCCCGGCGCGCCGGTCACGGTGGGGGGGCCGTCGCTAGGCGTCCTCGTCGGGGCGCTCGACGGCTGCGGCGACGTGCGCGACCTCATCGCCCGCGCCATCGTCGACGAGCCGCCCGTACAGATCGGCGAGGGCAAGTTCATCCGCCCCGGCTACGCGCCCGACCTCGACGAGATCGAAGAAGGGGTCAAGGACGCGCGGCAGTGGGTGGCCGGGCTCGAGCGAACCGAAAAAGAGCGCACGGGGATCCGCTCGCTCAAGGTCGCCTACAACAAGGTCTTCGGCTACTACATCGAGGTCAGCCACGCCAATACCGACCTCGTGCCGGACGACTACATCCGCAAGCAGACCCTCGTCGGAGCCGAGCGCTATATCACGCCCGAGCTCAAGGAGCGCGAGGCCCTCATCCTGAGCGCCGACGAGCGGCGTGTGGGGATCGAGACCGCCCTGCTGGTGGAACTGCGCGAGCGCATCGCCGCCGAGGCCCCGCGTCTGCTGCGCACGGCCGAGGCCCTGGCCGGCCTCGACGTCTACGCCGGGCTCGCCATCGTGGCGGTCGAGCGCGACTACACGCGGCCGGAGATCGACGACGGGCCGCGCATCCAGATCGTCGACGGGCGTCACCCCGTCGTGGAGGTCGCGCAGCGCGACACGCTCTTCGTCGCCAACAGCATCACCCTCGACGCCGAGAGCGCGCAGATCGCCATCCTGACGGGACCCAACATGTCGGGCAAGTCCTGCTTCCTGCGCCAGACCGCCCTGATCACGCTGTTGGCGCAGATCGGCTCGTTCGTGCCGGCGCGTCAGGCCCACGTCGGCGTGGTCGACCGCATCTTCACGCGCGTGGGAGCGCAGGACGACATCGCGACCGGCCACAGCACCTTCATGGTCGAGATGGTCGAGACGGCCACGATCCTCAACTCGTGTACCCCGCGCTCGCTGCTCATCCTCGACGAGATCGGGCGCGGCACGAGCACCTACGACGGCGTGGCTATCGCGCAGGCCATCGTCGAGCACCTGCACGAGACCCCGCGCCGCGCCGCCAAGACGATTTTCGCCACGCATTACCACGAACTCAACAGCCTCGTCGAGCTCTTCTCGCGCGTGCGCAACTACCGCATGGACGTGCTGGAGGAGGGCGACGAGGTCGTCTTCCTGCGCAAAGTCGTGCCTGGCGGCGCCGATAAGAGCTACGGCATCCACGTCGCCGAACTGGCCGGGATCCCCAAGGAGGTCGTGCGGCGCGCGCGGCAGATCCTGCGCGAGCTCGAGCGCAAGGCGACGGCCGACCGTGCCGCGCTCGACTCGTTGCAACTCTCGTTCTTCGACGAGCCGCCCGCCTCCCCGGCGACGCCCATCCGCGAGCCCGCGTCCAACGTCTATAAGGCCCCCGACGACGAGCCCGCCGCGCTCGACGACCTCGACGACCTCGACGTCCCCGATTGGTTCGCGGCCGCCCCGACCCCTAACGGCGGCGCGTCGCCGGAGCGCGTCATAAACGGGCGCGTCGCGAAGGGTCCCGACACGGCCGCGCGCGCCCTCCTCGACGAACTCGCGGCTCTCGACGTCGACGACTTGACGCCCCGCCAGGCGCTTGCTACCCTCGCCGACCTCCAGGCCCGCGTCCGCGCCCGCTAACCCCACGCGGCGACGTAGCCACCGTATACTGATCGTACAAGGCGCCCGACCCGCATCTACGGCAAGGCTCGTCACAAGGCTCGTCAAGGGAGGCGACAGGCATGGTCCTACGGAGCGCGCCCCGGCTAAACATAGCGCCCAATTGGTTGCCGGACGACACAGAGGAGAGCGTGTTGGGGACGGAGTGGCATCAGGAGGCCGGGCATATCCTGGCCGATATGCTTAGGGACGTGGCGCGGAAGCGAGGGGTATCCTGGGGTGTCTGCGAACAGGTCGAGCTACGTGAGGTACGGCACGAGGACGGCCGGCCCTATCCGATGCATCCCGATGTCTTCGTCATCGGGCAGCCGCTCGACCAGACCCATGACACCAGGGCGGTCAAGCTCTCCCAGGTCGGCGCGCCCCTCTTCGTCGCCGAGATAGCGAGCAGAAAGACCGTCAAGAACGATCTGGAAGGCAAATTGCGGGTCTACGCCGGCATCGGCGTGCCCGAGTATCTGGTGTTCGACCCAACCGGCGATATCCTAGGCGTACACATGCGCGCCTGGCGCCAGGATCCCGGCCAGCAGGACCATTACCAGCCGTGGGAAGAGGATGGTATGGGCTACTGGCATAGCCGCGTCCTTGGGATAGCGTTACGCCCGCGTCCCCGCTATCTCGAGATACGGGACGGCGACGGGGAGATAATCGGCCTGCCCGTCGACAACGCCGCCCGCGCCCGCGCGGCCGAGCGCGCCCTACAACAAGAGACGGCGGCGCGTCTAGAAGAGACGGCGGCGCGTCTAGCGTTGGAAGAGGAACTCCGCCGGTTACGCGCGCGACTAGAAGGCGGGGACGGCGAGCAAGAGGGGTAGTAACCTAGTAACCTCTCAGGGCAAGAGATCGTGACAAGCGATCATCACCAGTGCGGGCGCCTCCCAATCCTGAATCATAGGACCAAGTCGTTCGTCAACTCTTGCTATCCTGTAACCTGACGCGGGAGACCAACAGGGAGGGCAGGCGACGCATGGTTGCGACGGCGCGCGGGGCACGAAAGGCGACACCCGCCGGGGTTGTCCTGGCGGAGGGCTGGTGGAGCGCCATCCTGATCGTCGCGTTCGCCGCCTACTATGTCGCGCCCGGCCGCCCCTTGAGCCTGCTCCTCCTGGCCGTGTGCGCCGTGCTATGTTATCTGCAATTACCGCTCGCGGTGAGCCTCGTCCCCCTGGCCGTGCCCTTCTTTATGCTGCCCAAACATCTTGGGCGCCCCAACCCCGAGTTCGCGCTGGGTGAGACCGCCATCGCGCTCTGCGCCGCGGCGTTCGTCGTCCGCCTCGGGCAGGGTCTACTATCGGGCGATCGGGAGGCGATCGACTTTCGCCCACTCGTGCGCCGCGATTTACTGACCGGCGCCGTCGCCCTATTCCTCGTCGCCGTGACGCTGTCGACCCTGACGGCGCGCTATCACCAGTTCGCGTTCCGCTACTACCGCTGGGTCATCCTGGAGCCGATCGCCTACTACGCGCTCGTCGTCCTGCTCTTGCGCGACGCGCGGTCCCAACTGCGCGCGCTGTACGCCCTCGCCGGGGCCGGCCTGCTCGTGGCCCTACTGGGGCTGGGTCAGCGCCTCTTCCGCCCTAGTGCTCTGACCGGGACGGTGTGGACCGGCACGGTTCCCCATCCGCTGCGCCTCATCTCATCGGTCTACGGCAGCCCCGACAACCTGGGGCTGTTCCTCGACCGCGCCATCCCCGTCGCCCTCGTGCTCGGGCTCATCGGCTCCGGCGCTCTGGGCGCGCGGCGCGCCGGAGCCACGTTAACCCCGGCATGGGCCGTATGGGCCGCTCTCTTGCCGTTACTCGCCATCGTTCCCATGGCCCTGGCGGTCCTGCTGAGCGGGTCGCGCGGGGCCATGATCGTGGCGCCTGCCGTGTGTCTCCTGGCCGCGCTGCTCTGGCGCGGCCGCCTCAATGCGCCGTGGACGCGCGCCGGGCGCCTTGAACTCGTGGGGTTGCTGGCCGTGCTCGTAGGAGTGGTCCTGGTGCTGGCCAGAATCCAGCACGGACTGAGCACGATCGCCCGTGTCTGGCTGTGGCAGAGCGCCCTCGCCATGATCCGCGACCACCCCGTCTTCGGGGTCGGCCCCGACAACTTTCTGTACTATTATTTCTATCCGCGGTACGCCAACGACCCGAGCCACCCACATATCGAGGACTGTGTGCGAGGCGTGACGCTGCCCGCCAAGCACTACATGAATCCCCTGGCATGGCGCGAGTCCTGCCTCTCGCACCCGCACAACGTGGCGCTCGACGCCTGGCTCAGCACTGGGCTGCTCGGCCTCGTCGCGCTGGCGCTCGTCGTGGTCGGATTCGCCGTCCTGGCGCGCCGCAATGTGCGCGTCTCCCGCGATCGCGTGACGCGCGGGATCCAGCTCGCCGCCGTCGCGGTCGTCGCCGCGACGCTGCTCCACGGCCTCGTCGACAACTCGATCTTCGTGCCCGATCTCGCCGTGGCCTTCTGGCTCGCCCTCGCGCTGACGCGCTCCGTTGCGGAGGCCGCTCATCGTGAGCGCCGCCCTCACGCGGCCCTACGAACCCGTCAGTAGAGCGGCGAGGCGACGGGGGGCGTACAGCGCGACAGCGGCGCTGATGAGCCCGAGCAGCGCGAAAAGACCGGCGCCAGACGCGACAGCGAGCAGGGGACGGTCGGGGGCCAGCGCTAGCGCGAGGAAGAGCAACAGGACGATCCCCACCATCAACACCAGGCCGCCGAAACCGCCGATCAGACTGGCCGGCAGGCTCACCTGCTTGCGCGGGTTGTCCCAATCCAGCCGCGGCCAGAGCAGGCTGACCAGGATGAGGACACCGGATAGGGCGACGGCGACGCCGGCCAGGACGCACGCGCCAAGCAGGGCTGTCGCAACCGGCAGGCGCAGCGCGACCGCGCCCACGACGAGGATGGCCTCGACGGGAACGAGCGCCGAAGCGGCGCAGAAGGTCCACTTCGCCAACAGGATGTCACGGGCGCTCAGCGGAGCCAGCGCCAGGAGGGGCAGCGACCGTCCCTCACGGTTAACGGCAGGCAAAGCCAGAGACGCGAGCAGGAGGTACGTGACAAAGGTTAAAAGCCCGAACAGCGTCCCCGCGCCATCTTGAGAACCGCCGACGCCGAAAGGCGTAGCGCGCACGGACGTTCCAATGACGACGCTGCGATAGAGTCCGAAGCCCGCGATGACGAGCGAGTAGAGCAGACGCGCCCATACCTGTGGATCGCGCCGCAACACGCGCCACTCCTTGCCGACCAAGGGCCACCACACGAGGCGGGGGATGCCCGCTTTGGCGGCGTCCGCCGCGAGGTCCGCCGCTGCCCGGGGCAGGGGCAGGGGCGACGCGGCCACCGGGGACGGGTTGACGGGCATGCTCCGCGGTCGAGCCTCGTCGAACGGTGAGACCTCCATCCCACGCGCGCGCTTCGTCGCGGCCGGCGCCATGGGCGCGGGGCGCGCGCGCCGGCCGACCTCCTGGTACGTGGCCCAGCCCGTGGCGAACAGGCGCGCCGACAACGTGACCGCGAACGCCGTCAGCAGCGCCACGAGCAGGGACGTCGCGACGAGGTACACGGCGGCCGCCCCGACGTCGCCTGCCGCGACCGCGGCGAGGATGCGTCCAGGCCAGGAGAGCGGCAGCGTGCTCCACCACGCGGAGCGCCCCCCCGCGAGCAGGGACGGCAAGTGGCCCGCGTGGAGACCGGAGCCCGTCGCCAGCAACTGCGACCCGATGTAGACGCCGCCGCTCACAACCGCGCCGAGCACCGCGGTGACCGCGCGCGCGCGCGCCGGTGGGACCCAGCGCAGGACCGCGACCGTCAGCAGCATCGCCAGCGCGAGCGGGCCGACGGGGAGCAGCAGCAGCACGACAACGCCCCAGAGGTCGAACACGCCGCTCAAGCCGGCCACTCGCCCGATGCCCAGGACGATTGGGACGCCGAAGGCGAGCGCCGGCGCGGCGAGGACGCCGTACAGGGCGGCGAACTTCTCGGCCAGGACCACCCACGGCCGGACCGGCGTCAGCAGCAAGAGCTTGAGGTCACTATTGTAGGTAAACAGGGCGAGTACGGCCGGCGCGGCAAAAAAGAACAGCAGGAGAATGGCCCATGTCGAGAGGCGCGTCAGCACACCTCCAAGCAGGAGGCGTCCGGCGGGGGTTGCGAGGACAGGGCCGAGGGAGGTTACCAGCAGGCCGACGGTGAGCAGTGACAATTGGACGAGCACGGCGATGCCCACGATCGTCCACACCAACCGTGCCCCGACGCGCCGTCGTGACGGACCCGCCTTCAGGCCGATGCGACGCGCGAGCAGCGCCCGCAGCCGCACGAGAGTCCACAGGTCGTGCGCGGCGGAGTCCATATCCCTTGCGCGCCCCCTACCCCAGGACCAGGGCGCGGGCCAGCGCCTGCTCCTCCTCGCCGCCGGTCAGCCGCAGGAAGATATCCTCCAGGCTCTCGCCGCTGCCGGCGTGCGCTGTCGCGCGCAACTCATCGAGGGACCCCTGGGCGATGACACGGCCGCGATCGAGGATCGCCACGCGGTCGCAAATCGCTTGCGCGATCTCGAGGATGTGCGTGCAGAGCAGAACGGCCCGGCCCGTCGCGGCCAGCGAGCGCAGCGTGTCCTTGAGCAGACGCGCGCTGCGGGGGTCGAGGCCGACCGTGGGCTCGTCGAGGAACAGCACGAGCGGATCGTGGACGAGGACGCCGCACAACGCCGTTTTCTGCTTCATGCCGTGAGAGTAGCCGCCGGTCAGATCGTCGGCCGCCTCCCGCAAGTCAAAGTAGCCCAGGAGCTCGTCGACGCGCGCCGTCAGATCGCCGCCCACGCCGTAGAGACGCCCCATCAGGGTGACGAACTCGCGGCCGGTCAGCTTATCGTAGAGGTACGGCTCGTCGGGCACGTACCCGATGAGGCGCTTGACGGCACGCTGCTCGCGGGCCACGTCGTGCCCGCCCACACGGACGGTCCCCGCGGTCGGCCGCAACAGGCCGGTGAGCATGCCGATGGTCGTCGTCTTGCCGGCGCCGTTGGGGCCGAGCAAGCCGACGACCTCGCCGGCCCGCGCGGTGAGGCTCACGCCGTCGACCGCCGTGAAGCCGCCGAAGCGCTTGACGAGCCCGTCGGCGACGAGGAGGGGCGCGGGGTGAGCATCGAGAGACGGGTTATCGGCCGCCATACTGTTCTCCACTCGCCAACTCACGCCAACGCATCATCCATCACCCCTACTATACGGAGCGAACTGGCCGAGACCGTAGCGGGTGATGAAGCCGTCGCGGGTGAGACGCATCTGCACGTCGATGTAGTAGCCGATGCGGCCGGAGTACTTGCGCATCGTCCCAACGGTCTCGAATCCGATCTTCATATACGAGGCGCAGGCCCGCTCGTTCGTGGCGTAGGTGTTGAGGTACATCGCGCGCAGCGGCGTGGTTTGGAAGAGGTGGTCGAGCAGTGTCCGGATCGCCTCGGTGCCGTAGCCCTTATCCCACAACTGTCGTTCTCCGATATACACGCCCAGTTCGACGCTGCCGCGCTCGGGGCTCCAGCTGTAGTAGCTGACCATGCCGATCAGCGTCCTGTTCTCGTCGAGGATCGCGAACTGATCGCGCCGCGGATCGGACTGGCGCGTCGAGGCGATCACGTCATTGCGGAACTGCACGAGCGTCGGCGCGGAGGGAATGCTTCCGCTCCAGTACTGCAGCTCCTGGTCGAGGCTCCAGCGGTAGCGCCGCGCGATCTCCTCCTCGCTGAATCCCTCGGACGCGTGGCGCAGCGTGACACGGCGGCCACGAACGACCGTGGCCGTCAACAGGCTCCGAACCCTTGCCACGTCCCTCACTGCGCCACCCCGTACCCCGTACGCCCTCGGGCGCGGCTATCATCCCACGCGCGGAATGTCACAAGCCATATCCGGGGGATACATATCCCCTTTGTGTCCCCTTACCCGTTTGTGTCCCCTGTGTCCCCTTAGTAGATAGACAGAACCGGCGCTACACACGGCTACGGGCGATCTTGAGGCCCGTGATGACGACGCGGCGCGCGGCGTCGTTCTCCAGCGCGGTGATCAGTAGCCCGATCGCCGCGCGCCGTGTCGCGCTCCCGCCCTTTTTGGACACCTCTTGCGCCGTCTCCCGCGCCGTCTCCCGCGCCGTCTCGCTCGCCTGACGCGCGGTCGAGTTGTTGTTCCTGCGCGCGAGCAGGAAAGCGGCGGCCCCGATCAAGAGCGCCGGCACGATCAAGACAAGCGGGCTGAGACCTCCCAAACCATCCGCGGAATAGTTCTGATCCTCATCGGACGATGCCATACCGTACAACTCCTTTTTTATCCTTATGATAACGCTACAGGGTAACGCTACAAAGCGTGGCTACTACATCATCGTAACATAGCCAACCCCATCGCCCCCTGCCCATGCAGGGCTCGTTAATTCTACACGCGATTGACTATGGATATGTTGCCCTAGCCCCGTGACGACAGGCGGTGTTGCAGACGATCGATGCGCTGGCACAGAGCGACGAGCGTGCTCTCGGCAAGGGCGGGACGTGAGCGCAGCAGGGCGAGGGCCTCCTCCTGCTCGGCCGGCGTGAGGTCGACGCGGCGTCCGGCCTCGGCCACAAGGTCGGCGTCGGCGCGGCGGCGCGCTCCGCCCGCTCCCGCGAGGGCGCGGCGCAAGTCGTCCTGCCACAGCAAGAGCACGCGCGCGCGCAGGCCGGCGCGGCGGAAGATCGCGGCCATCGAGACGACGTACTCGGCGAGCGAGCGCCCGCGCTCCGGGACGGGCCGCAACGGGCGACCCAACCTCCTCCCGGTCAGTACGACGTACGCCGCGACGAGCGCACAGGCGTAGAGTAGGGCGCGGCCCCAGCCCGTCGACGTGAGCGCGTCGGTCAGCGTCGCGGGCGCCTGCCCGGCCGGTTCCGCGGACGACGGGACGACGAGGTGGGCATCGTCGAAACCGACGCGGCCGCCGGACGGCAGCGCGGCCAGCAGGTTGGGGATCAACCGGCGGTTATCGCCCGCCGCGATGGTCCCGTTCGTGACGACGGCCGGCGTCGAACCCGCGTAGACCTGGCCCCGACCAAACTGTTCGTAGACGAGCGCGGGATGGGAGGCGTCGGGGGCCGCGATCGGCGCGTTCGGCCTCGTCCCCGGCTCGCGCAAGCCGCCAACCCCGAGCACGGGAACGATCCCCGGCGCCGCGCCGTTCACGCTCGCCGTCGCGACGAGGCTCAGCCCGCGCAGGGGAGGATGCGCCAGCAGCGGCTGCACCGGGGCGGCGCCGTAGGGCACAGGGCGCGATACCGCGACAGGCAGGGGCGTCATCGCCACGCCAAGCGCGCCAGGGAGACCGGCGTCGCCGCCGTCCGTGAGGAGTATCAGCGTGCCGCCTCCGCGCACCCAACGCAGCGTGCGCGCGATGTCGGACGCCGAGAAGGGCGCGCGCGGTTCCACGACGACGAGCGCCCGCACCCCCTCCAGTTGGAGCGGACGCGCGGTCAGGCGTTGGGGACTGTAGCCCAGGGCCGCGACCCACCGATAGAGCGCCAGCGTGCCGTCCGGCGCGGCGGACGTACTGGCGTAGGGGACAGGGGGCGTGGGCCGCGCCACGTACGACACGACCGCGATCCCGACGAAAGCGGCCAGCGCCGTCGCTAAAACGCGGTTATTGGTCGACCATCCCCTCATCCTCATCCTCATCGCGCGGCCTCGAGCGCCCGCTCGCTGAGGAGCCGATAGCGCTCGTACTCCTCGTGCGTCACCGGGGCATGCCCGAACCAGAATAGCTCGAAGAGGCGCACCACCGGGGTGAGCGCCTCGGCCAGGTGCGGCGTGGCGCGAGCCTGGCGCAGCACGTCGCGGTTTCCCGTGGCCTCGTCGATGCGCAGCCGTCCGGCCTCGTCGAGGGCGAGCAGCGTCGCCAGAAAGACGTAGCGCGCCGCCTCGCGGTACGCGCCGGCGGCGGCCAACGCGGTCGCGCGGTTGCGCGCGGCTGCGGCGTCGACACGGAGACGCGCGGCGTCGACGCCGAAGGGATCCTCGCCGGCCGTGGCCCGCGGGACAAATGGGGTGAGGAGACGGGTCGCGGCGAAGACGAGCGCGGCCGCCACGGCAACGCCGGCCACGACCTTTATGAGCAAGACGACGGGGCGCCGCGCGGCGCCGACCGCGCCGAAGAAGCCATCGAGGACGCGCCCCACCGCGTCCAGGACCGTACCGAGCGGGCTGCCGAGCACGAGGCGGCCGAGCGTGGTCCATAGATCCGACGACGTGAAGGGCGGACCGCGCAAGATCTTATCGAGATCGCCGAGGCGACGCGCGTCGGGCGCGGCCGGCCGCGCGGCCGGCGTATCGAGGGCCGCGCGCATGCCGGCGAGGCGCGTGGCGGCCGCACGCAAGCGTCCCGCGGCAAGGTCGCGCCGGACGGCCCCGAGGTCGACCGACACGACGTCGCCTCCGACAGGCGCCCGCAACCGCGCTGGAAGCAACCCACGGGCAACGGAGAGGTCATGCGCGCGCGCCGCCCCGGACGCGCTCTCCGCCGCCCGAACCGCCGCGAGCGCCATAGAGAGGCGGCGCGCGTAGCCGCTCGGAGACTCGGCGGCGCGCGCCGTGCGCGGGGGGAGCGCCAGGAGGAGCAACAGGCCGAGGGATAGCAAAAGCCCGGCCGCGACGCGCCTTGTGATACGCATACCCACAAGTTTAATGGAAAGGGGATGTCGTCCCGTCCGCGGTGTGTCTACCGCATTGCATGGGCGGGACGGGACATGCGCCCCGGACAAAGCCTTCTCAGGACTGCGGATAGGACGCCCGCGCGCCCATACCGGCACCCATCTGCTGAGAAGACGCCAGGGCTTCGAGGTCGAAGGCATCTTTGCGGATCTTGAGGTCGTAGAATAGCAGCGTCGTCGCGGTGAACTGAATCGGCGTGAGCAGCAGGCCGACGACGAGGCCGATGAGCCCGCTAATGATCGTCCGGGCGGCGAACGAGGAGACGGCGGCCCCAACGATCCCGCCGACGATCCCGGTGATGACCAGGCTGATGACGGAGACCAGCAGACCGGTGACGATGACAAGGCCGAGCGTTTTCCACCAATAGCCCTTGATCAATTGGCGGCTACGCCCGCTCGCGGCCAGGCCGCCGACCCCTTCCAACACGATCACCTGCGTCGCGAGGGTCCAGGCGACCCCAAAGTAGATGAGAAAGGGGATGCCGATCAGGATGAACGAGGCGAGGAAGAGCAAAGAGAGCCGAAAGCCGATCCAGAGGGCGGCCGCGACCAGCGCGCCAAGCCGGCTGAACGATGCGTTGTAGGCCTGGCCGAGCGTCGTCGTGCGGCCGAGGTAGCGATTAGAAATGACGATCGCCAGCGCCGCCGTCAAGAGGATGAAGGCGATGGCCGCGATGAGCGCGAAAAGCAAGCCTCCCACGGCGAGGCCGGCGGCCGTCCCCGAGTTGATGACCGGCGTCGTGGTCGTGACGCCGTTCGTGGTCGAAACGACGCGCGTCGACGACATCGACGCGGTGTTGAAAACGGTCAACTGGAACAGGATCAGGATGATTTGGAACGGCACGTACACCACGGCGACGGTAGAGAGGAAAAGACTGAAGTTTTCGCGGTAGAGGCTGAAGGTTTCGTCGAGGATGTCTCCGATGCCCATGGGACGTAAGCGCGCGCGCATCGCCGCGGTCGAGGCATCCGTGGGTTGCGTGGGCGGAACGTTCATACTAGCCTTCCCCTTATTACATAGCGTACGACGGGCGACCGGCGCTCTACAGCGAGGAGCGCACACGGTCAGGCTGTCCATCGGACGCGCCTATTGTAGCACGGTCGCCCGTCGCGGGTCTACTACCAATCACAGCCGTAAAGCCGTAACGGCAAACCGGCGCGCGAGGAGTGTATCATTCTACTATCCTCTTCCAACGCGTCGACCATGTCGACACATATGGGGGACAGACGCCCCCGTCGGGTGAGAGCGGCGCCAAGGGCTGGAACACCTGGAACAATACGGGATACTATGACGACGACACGACGCCTGGGTCGCGTGATCGCGATGCAAGCCCTCTACGAAATCGACGCCGTGGGGCACGACCCCGGCGGCGTCCTAGAGGCGCTGACCGCTGAGCACGGGGGGACCGACGAGGCCAGGGCCTTCGCCGCCGACCTCGTGCAAGGTATCCTCCAGCGCCGCGACGAGATCGACGCGGTGCTCCGTGTCGCCGCGCCTCAATGGCCGTTGGAGCAGATCGCGGGGGTCGACCGGGCTATCCTACGCCTCGCGGTGTACGAATTGCTGCATATGCCCGGTATGCCTCCCAAAGTGGCGATCAACGAGGCCATCGACATCGCGAAGGAGTACGGCGGCGAGGGCTCGGGCCGCTTCGTCAATGGGGTCCTGGGCCACGTCATGTCCTTACGGGCGTAGCCCTTGGAGCGCGTGCATGGTATACTCCACGCTGACTCACCGTGGTGACGTACATCTGTAGGCTGATTCACCGTGGTGACGTACATTTGTAGTATGAGGAGGGTTCCCTGTCGTGGCAGATGCTGAGACGATCGAAGGGCGCATCCGACCGCTAATCGCCGAGCAACTCGGCGTCGAGGAGAACAAGGTTGTCCGGAGCGCGAGCTTCGTGGACGACCTCAACGCCGACTCGCTCGATCTGGTTGAGATGATCATGTCGTTGGAAGAGGAGTTCAAAATTGAGATCCCCGACGACGACGTGGAGAAGATCCATACCGTGGGCGACGCGGTCGACTACATCCAGGAGCATACCGAGTAACCGCGGTTGACACCCCCTATCGTCCCCATCCCTATCCTTATCCTCGTGGCCTGCCGTGATCTTATGTTTCGTAGCAAGATCGATGTGATGCTGCGGCACAGCGGGCTAACGCCAGGGGTTCTTCGCGCCTCCGACGATCCCGCCGCCGTTCTCGCGGCGGGACGGCCATCCGCCATCATCCTCGACCTCAGGCTTGGACCCGAGCGCTGGCGGCCCATCGTGGCGGAAGCGCGCGCCGCCACCCCGCCCATCCCTATCCTGGCCTTCGGCCCCCACATCGACCGCGCGGCGCAGGCCGCGGCCCGCGCGGCCGGCTGCACTCTCGTCGTCGCCAACTCGCGCCTGTCCCGCGATCTACCCGCGCTCATCCAGCAGGTCCTGGACGATGCGTCGTAATCCGTGAGCGACGGTGACACGCCCATCCACGTCCCTAGCGCCACCCGCGGCGGCCGCGTCGCGTGATCGTCACCCGCGGCGGCCACGTCTCGATGTGACGCGACAGACTCAAGGCGCGATGCGCCATACACAACTCCCTGCCTATCTTGCAATTTTCTCACACTACGGATAACAGACTTGGCCTCGCCCCCGTAGGTCTGTTAAAGTCAAGCAACTATTGTGCAATGACAATGGTTGTCGGTGTTAGGTAGACAAGGAGCGCAGATCCTTTGCGACGTTGCAGCCCGTTGCTCATCGTTTTTGCCCTTTTTGCGAACGCCCTACTCGGTGCGATACCGGCCGGAGCGGCCTCCTCACCCCATCACGGAGATCCTCTCGTCTCTCCCGCGACCGAGGCGCTATGCGACCAGATGCTCCACCTCTTGAACGCAGATCGCGTCGCCGCCGGAGTCGCCCCGCTCGTGCTCGATCAGCGGTTGACGAGCGTGGCTATGTCCCACAGCGACGATATGGCTCGGCGCCACTACTTCGCTCACACCGCGTCCGACGGCGACAACCCGTTCCGGCGCCTGGACCAGGGTGGTATCACGTACGCCATCGCCGCCGAGAATTTGGGCCTCGTCGACGGCTATCCCGAGCAACAGGCCGTCGCCGTCCTCAACGCGCGTATGATGGCCGAGCCGCTCACGGAGAACTCACACCACGGCATCATCCTCGATCCCCGCTTCTCGCACGTCGGGATCGGCATCTACCTCGCGCCGGGCGACACGGTGTACTTGACCGAGGATTTCACGAACTAGGCGCTGGACGCCGGACTCAGGGGGAAGGGCTAGGGGGTGAGGACATGCTCCTGCGCGGCCGCGGCACGGCGCCCGCGCACTTCGAGCGCGACCGCCCCCGCGGCCGACACAACCGCGACGACGGCGAAAGCGATCAACTTTTCCTTTTTATAGAGCAGAAGGTCGATCACGCCCAGGGCGATACACAGGGCATAGAAGAGCAGCACGACCGCGCGGCGCGACAGACCAAGCTCCAGCAAGCGGTGGTAAATGTGGTGTTTGTCACCGCTGGCGAACGAGCGACGCCCCAGCAGACGGCGCACGATGGCCCAGGCCACGTCGACGATCGGCACGATCAGCAGCAGGAGCGCCGTGCCGAATTTGATCTGACCAAAGATCGAGAGCGCGCCCAGCGCGAAGCCGATGAACATGGAGCCCGAGTCGCCCATGAAGACGCGGGCGGGGGCCCAGTTGTAGACGAGGAAGCCCAGGATAGCTCCGCACAGGATCAGCGGCAGGATAACGTTCTGGTTATCGTGCGTCGCGAAGCCGTTTCGCGCGGCGACGACGCTCCACAAGCCCAGGAAGAGGGCCGCGATGGCCGTGACCCCGCCGGCTAGCCCGTCGAGTCCGTCGAGAAAGTTGACCGTGTTCATCATCCCGACGATCCAGAAGATCGTGAATAGTACGCCGATCACGAGCGTCACGAACGGAGCGGAGTCGTGGGGGACAAGGTCGTGACCAGCGTACAGCGGCTTGAACCCAAAGAGGGCCGAGAGGAAAAAGCTTCCGCTGCTGCCGTTGAATCCGTGCAGCGGATTGCTCAAGCTCGTGATCCGGGGGAACCCAACCAACAGCGTCACGATGACGACGCCGATCTGGCCCAGAAAGTGCGCCCGCGGCTTGAGCGTCCGCACCTCGTCCCAGAAGCCCAGCGCCGCCGCGAGGACACAGCCGACGAGTAAGCCGACGAGTTGGGGGTTGAGGGATAGGCGCAGTAGAGCCGCCGCCAGGAAGGCCAGCGCGATCGCGACCCCGCCCATCAGCGGGGTCGCGCGTTGGTGGATTTTGTTCCCGACCGGCCGGTCGACCACGCCGAGACGCCAGGCCAGCCGGATACCGAGCGGCACGAGCGCCACGGACAACAGGAAGGCCACCCCCAGGCCTATGAGCCCGTCGCCAAGGCCAAGCGGCATACGTGTACTCATCGTGGCCGCCTACGCGGAGCCAACCTCGTGGTAGCG
>JAABUO010001677.1_pt1 | contig 28236 bp, 20 predicted proteins | sample 5559291 | NCBI WGS metagenome assembly JAABUO01 (sample SAMN10711878, study PRJNA513372) | rock metagenome | isolation source: Antarctica rocks | place: Antarctica: Victoria Land, Finger Mt sud | reverse complement strand
TCTGCCCAGCAGCGCGCGGCCCAGGCTCCCGGCGCAGGCGGACCTCAGGCGATGCCCGGCCGGTCCGGCCCCAGCATTGTGCGGTAGAGAACGCGTGCTCTCCGCCACCCTCACCTTCCTCGGCACGGGCACCTCGATGGGGGTGCCCACGCTCGGTTGTACGTGCGCGGTCTGTCGATCCGCCATGACACCCGCGCCCGAAGGCGACCCGCGCAACCGGCGCACGCGTCCTTCGCTGCGGCTGGAGTGGAAGAGCGCCGCCGACCAACAGATTCCGCACACCGTCCTGATCGACACCGGACCCGACTTCCACGCGCAGGCGTTGCGGGAAGGCATCACGCGCGTCGACGCCGTTTTCTACACGCACCACCATGCCGATCACGTGCTCGGGATGGACGACCTGCGCCCGCTCAGTTTTCGTAACGCCCACGATCTTCCACTCTACGCAGACCAGCAGACGGCCGACTCCCTGCGCCGGATCTTTGGCTACACCTTTCGCACAGAGAACCGATATCCGACCAGTGCGCGCGTTTCGCTCAACCTGCTGCCAACCGAACCTGGTGCTTCCGTCTCGCTCTTCGGCGCAGAGTTTCAACGCATTCCCGTCATCCACGGCCGCGAGCGCATCACGGGCTATCGTTTTGGCTCGGCGGCCTATCTCACCGACTTGTCCGACCTGCCTCCCGAATCCTTCGCCTTGCTTGAGGATTTGGACATCCTCATCCTCGACGCGCTGCGCCACGACCCCCATCCCAGTCATTCGCATCTGGCTAATTCACTCAGCATCGTCGAAAAGCTCAAGCCGCGCCGGGCATTCTTCACCCACATGTCGCACGAGCTGGACCACGCCGCGACCAACGCTGTGCTGCCGCCTAACGTGAGTCTCGCGTACGACGGTTTGCAGCTTGACTTCGACATCGCACCCCCCACTCAGGGGCCGCGCAGGGCACAGCAAAGCTCCATGAAGGTCTTCCGCTCGCTCGCCGAGCTACCGGAGAATTTCGGCGAGGTCGTCGCGACGATCGGCAATTTTGACGGAGTTCATCGCGGCCACACCTGGGTCTTCGAGCAGGTGCTCCGTCGCGCGCGGGCACTTGGCCTGCCCGCCCTCGCCGTGACCTTCGATCCACATCCCGTGCGTGTTCTGCATCCTGACGCCCCGCACAACCTCATTACACCGCTTGAGCAGAAGCTTGACCGGCTCGGCCGCTCCGGCTTCGACGCCACGCTGGTGCTGCCGTTCACGCCTGAGCTCTCACAGCTTACGGCGGAGCAGTTTGCGCGCGAGATACTGCGCGACCGTATCCATGTCCGCGAAGTGCACGAGGGGGAGAACTTCCGCTTCGGCTACGGTGCTTCGACCGACATGCAGGGCCTGAAGGCACTCGGCAGCGAACTCGGCTTCGATGTTGTCTGCTACGCGCCCTGGGCGTTGCGCGGAGCACCGGTCTCGTCTTCACGCATTCGCATGCTGATCGCCGCAGGACAGGTCTCCGCCGCGCGCGCGCTGCTAGGCCGGCCATTCTCCATCCACTCGACCGCGGCGAGTGGACGAGGCTATGGCACACGCTATACGGTGCCGACCATCAACCTGGCGCCCTACGATGAAGTACTTCCCGCAAACGGGGTCTACATCACCACGCTCACCGTTGGCACAGGCGCGACAGCCGAGTGTTTCGAAGCTGTAACCAACGTGGGCAATCGGCCTACTTTTGGCGCGGACTCCTTTACGGTCGAGTCGCACCTGCTCAACTTCCATCCGCTGCCGCTCGACGAGGCGACTCCGCTCGAACTTGCCTTTCTACACCGCCTGCGCGAAGAGCGGCAGTGGCCTACACCAGAAGCCCTGCGCGAACAAATCGGCCGCGATGTAGCGCGCGCGCAGCGTTTCTTCGCCTTGTCTAAATTATTGGCGGGGAGTTCACAGGGCTTGTCGGGGAGCTCTCAGCACCTGGCGGCACCTCAGGCGGGGTAGACCCAGGATCTGCCTGTCTGGGCGGATGCTTTCGTTTGAATCTCTGCAGCAATTTTTGCAGCGCAGGCTTGCCTGTTTTAGCCGGAGGCGCGGTCTGCTTCTCCGCAGGCGCAACGGCACGTTCGCCCGGTGTCGTATCAGGCGCGACCGGCACGGCATCAGGTGCAACCGGCACCGCTGCCGGAATCGCCTCAGGCTGCTGGTGCTCGGGCTGTCTTTCATTCGGAGCTTCATCGTCAGCCTCCGGTTCAGCATCCTTTCCCGCAGGCGCAGCGATCGCCGGAGCCGCAGGAACTCCCAGCACCTTCCTGGGTGCATCCGCCTCCGGGAACTTTTCATCCGGCTTGCCCGCAATGGCCACTTTCATAAGGTCCATCCAGATCGGCAGCGCGGCCTGTGCGCCCGTCTCTTTTTTGCCCAGCGACGTTCTGTCGTCGAACCCAACCCACGTCCCGCACGTCACCGAAGGAGAAAAGCCTACAAACCATGCATCGGTAAAGTTGTTGGTCGTACCGGTTTTGCCCGCGAGCGGATGATGCAACGCCGAGGCCGCAAAGCCTGTGCCATGCTCGACGACCGCCTTCAGCAGAACCATCATGGTGCGCGCTGTGTCGACCGAAATGACCTCGCTGACGCCCGCATTCGGTGAGTCCAGCGGCACTCCATTGGCCTGAGTCACGCGCCGGATATAGTGCGGCTCCATGCGGATTCCGTCGTTCGGGAACGTGCTGTAAGCACTCACCTGCTCTGCCAGGGTGATGCCCGCCGCACCGATTGCAACCGGCAGGAACGGCGGCAGCGGGCTAGTAATCCCAAAGCGCCGCGCCACAGCGATCACAGCTTTTATCCCGACCTTGTCAGCAATGCGCAGGGCCGGAATGTTGCGCGACTCCGCAAATGCTGCCGTCAGGGTGATCGGTCCCTTCCAATCTTCTTCGTAGTTATGCGGTGTGTAGGGTCCGTTCGGTGTCGGAAAGCTGGCCGGCTCATCGAGCACGATGGAATCCGGCGTCATGCCTGCTTCCATCGCGGCGGTATACACATACGGTTTGAAGGAGCTGCCTACCTGCCGCTCCGACTGGGTCGCGCGGTTGAACTGGCTCAAGGCGAAGTCGCGTCCGCCCACCATAGCCAGCACCTCGCCGTTGGCATTGTCGATCGCCATCAGCGAGCCCTGTGTGCCGGTATCTTCTTCAAGATGCGCTTTGCCTAGGCCGTCCGGGCCCATCGCGGTCACATGAACGTACACCAGATCACCGACCCGCAGAAACTTGTTGGCTGCCGGGATGTGAGTCCACGCCCAGTCCTCCGGGGACAACGTCATCCGCTGTCCATCCACCTTCACAGATACGCTATGCGCCGTCACTGACGTCACCATGGCGTGCACGTAATCGCCTTCAACCACAGGTCCAGCCGTCCAGTCCGGATGTCTGTAAGTCTCCGGATCGAGCCCCGCGTCGTTTACATTTTGCAGATGTGTGCGCCAGCCATGCCGCCGCTCATAACGCGCCACTCCATCCAGTACAGCTCTATTCGCAGTCTTCTGCAAATCCAGATCGAGCGTCGTGTACACCCGGAGCCCCGCGCCATGCACCTCGTCCACGCCATACTCCCTTTCAAGCTGCTGGCGTACCTCCTCGACAAAATAGGGAGCGACGCTGTTCGGCGCTTCTTCAATCTTGAGACCCAGGGGTTCGGCCTGCGCAGCCGCCATCTGTGCCGCTGTAATTTTGTGGTCCTGCCGCATCTCGCTCAGCACCAGGTTGCGCCGCGCCAGCGCACGTGCCGGATGGCGCACAGGCGAGTAGGCCTCGGGCCCTTTCGGCAAGGCGGCCAGCAATGCAGCCTCCGGCAGTGTCAGATCGCGCACATGCTTCGAGAAATAAAATTCGCTCCCAGCCTCAAACCCATAGCGCCCATGTCCCAGGTAGATTTGATTCGCATACAGCGTAAAGATCTGGTCTTTGGTAAACCGCCGCTCAATCTGAATGGTGAGGAAAATTTCCTGCAACTTGCGGCTGTACGTCTTGCGCGAGGACAGAAACAAATTGCGGGCTAACTGCATCGTCAACGTCGACGCACCCTGTGCGCGTCCATGCTCATGCAGGTCCGTCAGCGCCGCTTCGCCCACACGCAAAACATTGATGCCCCAGTTGCTTTCGAAGCTCTTGTCTTCGATGGAAATAATTGCGCTGCGCAGAACCGGCGGAATCTCTGAATAGGGCATCACCACTCGTCGCTCCAGAGCGAAGGACCCTATCTGCCGTCCATGAATGTCGAGCAGTTCCGTCGTCGTATTCGGCCGGTAGCGCGCCAGGTCCTCCATCTGGGGCAGATCGATGGAGTACAGCACGGCCAGCCCGCAGAGCGCGCCGAAGACAGCCGAAAAACCCAGCAGCACCCACAATGTCTGCTGCTCAGCCATGCGGCGGGTAGGGTAATCGGCACCCGTCAGCGTCGCGCGTTGCAATACGCGCAGCCAGCGCTCCCGGCCTGACAAATTCCTGCGATGCAGCGCGCGTAAACGTGAATCTTCACGCGTTGTTTCGTCACTAGGAGGGGAGATCACGGCCCTCCCACCATAGCATGGCAGGCAGGCTGGAACTTACCGCCGCACACGCTCCACAGCGAGCTTTACGCGGCTTTCGCCTTCAGAATTTCCAGACCTTTGGTGAGCTGCTCATCCACGGTAACCGCCGGTTTCGGCACCACCGGAGCCTTCACCCCGGAGGCGGCCTTGGTCAGGTCCGGCGTGTCATTGCTATCACCCTCATCGGGCGGAACACCAGCTACCAGAACGCCCGGAGTTACCGCGTCATCCTGAAACTTCTTACCCGCAGGCGACGCATACTTAGCCACCGTCAGGATCACGGCCGCGCCATCCGGCAGGTCGAACGTCTTCTGCTCTCCACCTTCGCCGAATGTCTTATCGCCCACGAGTTCCGCGCGTTTATCGTCGAGCAGAGCTCCAGCTACCAGTTCGCCCGCACCGGACGTGCCATGGTTTACCAGCACCACCACCGGCGTCGTTGCGTCGATCGCCTTTGTGGCATCGGCCGTGTACGTGACCTTCGCAACCGTCTGACCCTCAAGGGTAGCGATGGTCCCCTTGTTCAGGAAGAAATTAGCCAGACGGACAGCCTGATTCATATCGCCGGAGGCAACATCCCGCAGATCGAACAGCACTTTTTTGTGCCCACCCTTCTCTGCGCTCTTCAGCTTCGCTTCCACCGCATCCACATGCTCGCGATCCAGCGTCACCGGCTTCAGATAAAGAATCGACGAATTCTCATACAGTGTGTCCGAGACAGGCGGCTGGGCGACGACAGCGCGCGTCAGGTTCAGGATCTGCGGCTCATCCTTGGAAGGCCGCACCACGCCCAACGACACCTGGCTGCCCGACGGCCCCAAAAGCATCGTGTTCAGCATCGCCAGCGAGATATTGCGCGTATCCTTGCCGCTGACAGCTTCCAAAATGTCGCCATCGTTCAGGTTTGCATGATCGGCCGGGCTGTTCGGAACCACCGACACCACCGTCGCGTATCCGTACCGCTTCGAGAGCACAATTCCGATCTGCGCTTTGCTTGATCCATCAGCCGTTTCTTGCGTCTTGTAGGCTGCAAAGTCGGCCGGCGACAGGTAGCTAGAATCGGCATCGAGCGATTCCAACAGACCGCGCAGTGCGCCGTCCGTCACCTCAGGGATGTTTGGAGCCACGACGTAGTCGGCCTGGATGTGCCGCAGTACCTCGCTATACACATTGATCTGCGGATAGGCGCCGCTGTCCTGGGCCTCCGTCGCCGCACTGACGCCCTTGGCTCGCGCACCCAGGAAGACGGCCAGTACCAGCACAACGGAAACAGCAATCAGCAAAATCTTCGAAATCCTGGGCATAAGCAGCAAATCTCTCCCGATCCAACTAAAAGACTTCCGCAGATTGCCAACCAGCAATCGGTGGAATGATTTTTAGACGGCAGACCGCCCCAAAGGGCACGCCTGCTTGCCTTCACTTTACACCCGCCGCCTGGAGACCAGCCCGAAAAGCCGCTTGCTTCACACTCGCCGCCCCGCACTTTCGACAAGCATCTTGCCTGTCAGTCCAAAGGGAATCTGCGGAAGAAGATAGGCTCTTCAGCCTTGTGGCTGTCATTCCCGAAGGAAATCTGCGTTTGCCTATGGGGTGCAGGTCCCGCAACTTTCTGCCTCAGTGCGTCACCTTCACACTCTGCGGAACCGCGTTCCATCCACGTAGAGCAAACGAGCTGTCGCCAGCCACCAACGTGCTCGGAACCGTGACCGTAATGGTCTGGGCCTCGCCCGGCAGCAGCGAAACATAGTTGTCGCTGTAATACGCAGGCAGAATGCGCTGGCCATTCTTGTTCAGCAAGGTCAATTTGTTCTCCAGGCTTGCCGCCTTCCCGTTGTTGGTCAGCTGCACCGTATAAGTCGTCTCCCCGCCGTGCTGCGCGCCCGAGGCCGTCAGCTGCATCGCCGCAGGCGCGAGCTTCGTCAGGGCGCGGTAGTCGCTCGAATGGCTCCCCAACCAGTAAAGGTTCTTTGATACCACGGCATGGGACGCATCCATCAGGCGCAGGTCGACCAGCACCATGCCTTGGTTCATATAGCTCCCAAGCTGTAGCTCGAAGCTATGCGTCACCGCATCGGCTCCAACCTGCACCGGCTCGTTCTTCTCAAACAGCAGGGAATTGGTAAGCGAATAAACACGTGCCTGCACAGACAATCCGCCAGGCGCTGCTGCCGCAGTGGTGTTCACCACGTCCACCTGGCCAGACGCCAGATTCAGTTGAACATGCAGCGGCTCACACGCTTTCTTGGTTCCGTAAAAAGAAGCCTGGGTGTCATAATCCGCACTCAGAATCTGCCACATCGTGCTCGGCCAGGCTGGCTGTGTCATCCACAGCAGGCGGCCGCTGTTCGGTGCCCACAGGTTCGCATTCATGCCTTCGAAGATCGCCCTATGGTCGACGTAGTTCAGCATCTGCGCTTTGCGTTCGAAATCCGGCAGACTGGTGGCTGCGCCAAACTCCGCTTCGATCTCGTCCATGAAGGGCTTGGTATCGCCATTCCCGCTTGCATGCCAGTCGTGGTACGCCCACACGTCATCCATCGGCCACTGGTCGGGCTTCGGGATCGTGCTCTCGAACGATTCCAGCGTGGACATTGACGGCGTGCCCGTCTCGACCGAAAATCCGCGATTCAGTGCCGTGTAGTAGAGCGATGGATTCTGGTAGCTGTACGGTCCGCTCTCCTGAAGATTCACCTGGTTCGAGCTGGGGGAGTAAAACCGCGTTCCGTCCAGCGTCCGCACCAGCTTCTCAATGCCGTGGTTGATGATGGGCTGCGGAACGCCCTCATTGCGCCCGCACCAGACCGCAACCGAAGGATGGTTGCGGAAGTGTTCGATCGTATCCTTCACGTTGGCAAGAAACAGTTGCGGGTCTTCTGCCTCAAGATTGTAGTTCTGGGTCGATTCCCAGAAGTCGTTCCAGACCAGCATCCCGTACTCATCCGCCAGGTCGTAGAAGGTCTCCTCGGTATTCTGGCCAACCCAGTTGCGAATGATGTTCAGATTCGCATCCCGGTTTAGCCGGAAGAAGGGCTCCAGGTGCGCGCGTGAAACCCGCTTGCGCGAATCGTCCATCCCCCAGTTGCCGCCGCGCGCGGCGATGCGGACTCCATTCACCACAATCACCAGGTAGGGAGCGGTTTTCAAATCCTGGCTTGGCTCGATGGCCGGCGACTTCTCCGCGTCCGCTGGCAGCGACGATACGACCGAGTTGAACTGGTAGCTCTGGCGATCTTCTTCGCTCACGTTCAACGCAATCGCATCCGCACCGGGGATTGCACGCATTCCGTTGTGACTCACATCCACAATCGGCGTCTTCGCGTCCTGCTGGTTTCCCGGAGTGAACTGCACGCGCCGCAGATGCCCTGACGCATCCAGCAGACTCAGCTCATACCCAATCTCACGCATGCCGAACTGCACCGCACGCGTGTCGGGGATGCCATCGCCCGCACTCACCTTCAACTTCAAATGGTAAAGCTCAGGCTTCCCGTAACCATTGGGCCACCACAGGCGCGGATTGGTCACCTCGAGCTGCGGGAACTCAGACGGCAGCAGCTTCACCTCGCTCTTGCCCGGCGGCACGGTTATGGTTTTGTGGACTTCGAGGCCTTCAAACGAGGCGTCGATCTTTGCTTCAGTCGGGTTCGCCGAAAGGTTGGTTACAGGCACATTGATCGCGACCGAAGCCTTGGAAAAATCATGATGCGCAAAGGTAGTCACCACCTGCGCGTCTCCAAGCCGCAGCGCACCGCTGACCGTCAGCTTGACCGGCTGCCAGATACCGCTGTCACGGTCGCGAATCGCGGGCACCCAGTCCCAGCCTTCGGTCGCGAGAAAGGTAGGCCCGTCCAACTCCATCATGCCGCCGTTCTCGCCCGGTCCGCCCAGCACAGACTGTTCCTGCGGAATTCCCGGATGCGGCGGAGGCGAGATGCGAACCGCCAGCACGTTCTTCGCACCCGGCTTCAGCAGGGAAGTGACATCGAACTTCCCGCGCCGGAATGCGCCTTTCATCGTGCCGAGTTGCTTTCCGTTCAGCCAGATAGCGGCCTTGTAGTTGATGCCCTCGAACGTCAGCTCGACATGCTGTCCGGCAACACTCTTCCAGTCAGTGGGCAGCGCAAATACGTTGCGATACCAGTAATCCTGCCGGTTCAGGCTCTCCGGAATCGCCAGGTTGTTCAGTCCATAGTCCGGGTCGGGGTAGATGCCGTCATCGATCATCGTAGACAACGCGGTGCCAGGCACCGTAGCCCGCATCCAGTCGCCGCCTTTATACTTCGCGGACGCGATCTCTGCGGCATCGCCCTGCACCTTCGGAGCTTCGCGCATCGTCCAGCCATCCGCAAACATCCACTCGCCAGTGCCGCTCGGCATCAGCGAAGGCCCGACCGCCCCACGCATCCTTACCTCCGGCTTGGAATAAGGCGCGCGGCTGGTGGGCATTTCGTCAGGACTCTGCGGCGCTGTATAGCCGCCCCAGCCACGCGACTGAATCGGCCACGGACTCGATCCCTGGTCGAAGAGAATCGTGTTGAACTCCGGCTTCGATTTCACGGCAGCCTGAATCTCTGCGGGGGAAAGTGCATGCCGCAACACGACAAACGCCGCAATCTTTCCACCAAAATGCGTATCACCCGCACTCACATTGCCGACATCCGCGACAGGCACAGGATGCTTGCCCTTCTCCTCCCGCACAGGCGGGTGATAGGCCGCACTTGCGTCGATGCGCAGAATCGGAGGAGCCATCTGCAACACGGGAGACGCCGTTCCCAAGGTCAAGGCTCCTTTGGCTACAGGCATGCCGTCAAGATAGAGCTGCACCTGCGCACCATCGAAGGTGGCCGCAAGGAGGTGCCAAGCTCCCGGCTCCAGCACGGACGCGCTGGTCAGCTCATTGTCCTTACCCATCCAGAGCGCAACGTGTCCATTGTCGAGCGCGAGGAAGCGCGGATACTCGGCCGAAATATCGCCCACACCGGCCAGCAGCTCGAGCCCCTTGCCGCTCTCATCGGCCTTTACCCACGCAGCCATCGTCCACGGCGAAGTTGGCAGCAGAATTGTGTCCGCAGTGTTCTTGATGGGCGTTCGCAGCCCCAGCCCACCGGCCAGGAACACGCCGTTGTACGGTCCATACTGCGCCGGATCACTGGACGGCACGCGCTGCGCGAATGCTGTCGATGCACCCAGCAGCATGGACAGTACACCTGCTGCCGCACAGGAACGACCCAACGCACCAGACACGCAGAACGAATGCTGCAACGCAGCCAGCCGAACACCCTTGAACATGTAGCTTTCTCCTCTTTGCAGCCGGAACGATACCATTGACACACATTGAAGAGACATTGCTTCGCCGCACATGGAAAACGCGTTGCCTCGCGTAATCAGCCGTACCAAATCATCGTCCATATCAGGAACTTTGTCATGCTCAAACGTTTTCCGCGCCTCTACTTCCTGCTCGCCCTGGTCGGAGTTGCCCATGCCTCCGCGCACCATCCTGCCCTGCCGCAGATTCCCGCAGAGATCGCCTCCCATCAATTCGTCGTCACGATTGACGGTCATTCCACTCCTGTCAATCACGCCGCGCTGAACCTCTATTTCCTCAACTTTGAAGCGCGCAAACACGCCACCATCCAGGTGACCGCACCGACGGACGACTTCTGGGCCGCGGGCGTCGAGGTTCAGCCCTGGCGCCTGAACATCCGTCCCAAGCGCGAAGGTCGCACCCTCACCTTCAAGCTCGACGGTCCCGCAAAAATCTCGATCTCCCGTCCGGGCGATTTCCTCACTGACGCAACCATGCTCTTCCTTTTCGCCAATCCGCCCGAGCGCAATCCGCCCACGGCCCCCGCGCCCAGTCTTCAATACTTCGGCCCCGGCGTACACCGCGAGAACATCGACGCGCACACCGGCGACACAATCTATCTCGCACCCGGAGCCGTCGTCTTCGGCTCACTCAATCTTTGGAGGGTCGATCACGTCAAGGTCTTCGGACGCGGCGTGATCGTCTACGATGGCCCGCAGAATCCGGCCGACGACGATGGCTGGATGCACAAGCGCAACTGGCACTGCATCGTGATGGATAACGCACACGACATCTCGATCGAGGGCATCACCTGCGTCGTGCGCAGCCGTACCTGGCAGATTCAAATGAAGGATTCGCGCAACATCCTCTTCGACAACATCAAGGTGATCGGAGCCAACGCCGGCAACGCCAATGCCGACGGCATGGACTGGCTCGGTGGTGGCGACACTATCGTGCGAAACAGCTTCTTTCGCGCAGCCGACGATATCTTCGCCATGCAATCCAGTTGGGAGGGCTACGGCCCCGTCGCGTTCGCCGTTCAGGGCAAGCCCGTCACCAACATCACGGTAGAAGACAGCGTTCTCTCGACCAGCGTCTCGAACATAGTTCGCGCAGGCTGGCCGCGGAAAAACTTTGAAGGCGGCAACTTCGTTCTGCGTAACTCCGACGTTCTGCATGCGGGCTTCGGCGGATGCGGCGTGCCCTTCGCGTTGATGGAACTCTGGGCCGACCCGGCGGGGCGCGGGGAAAGCTCAGGCTTCCACTTTGACAACATCCGCATGGAGGTCTGGTACTCCCTCTTCAATCTTCGCCAGTCCAAAGCGGGCAATCTCCGCGACGTCACCTTCACCGACATCGCCGGTCTCGAAACCCCGTCGCTGGTCGCATCGGCACTCAAAGGGAACATCGAAGATGTGGCAGTCGATAATCTTGTTACAGCGGGCACCCTCGCCACCTCCGCTGCCGCCGTACCTGTGACGGTAGAAGCGAACACGCCCAGCCCGATTATTCACAACACCGGCCCCGCTGCTCACATCCTGGTACGTCGCGGTCTGATTCGTCCTCACGACAAGGTTCACTTCGAAGCTGTTCCGGACGCCTCGGATACCAGACATCTGCACTACACGTGGCTCTTTGGCGACGGCAAACAAGCCACGGGCCGCAAGGTGAAACACCGGTTTCCCGACACGGAAGGAACCCTGCGCGATCACTCCGGCCGCTTTCGCGTTCTGCTCCACATCACTGTCGATGGAACCCCGCCGAGCACCGAACGCAACACCTGGATCGAGCAGCCCATCGTAGTCGCCGACGCACTCCAACCTGCTCTGACTCCGCGCCGCGGCCAACCCGGCATCAGCTACCAAATTGGAGCAGGTCCCACCGGCGGCACTGTCTCCAGCTTTGCGCTCGATCAGATCAAGCAGCTTCCATCCCACTACACGCTGACGCTCGAAGGCGATCTGACTGTCCCGGATGACGGAGCCTACGCTTTCCTGGTCATCGCGAACGAGGCTGCCAGCATGGAACTCGACGGCAGGGAAGCAGCGTCCGCACCCGCACCGTTCCCGCAACTCTGCGGGCTCGCAGGCAGCGCCGCCCGTCCGATCTCGGTGAGCGCAGCACTCGCGCGCGGACGCCACCACATCAAGATCACCGAGACCCATACAGCCGGCGTGGACGACTTTCGCGTTCTCTGGCAAGGCGCGCAGCCGCTCGCACGCATCCCGGCAAATTTGCTGTCCCACTGACGCCAGAGCCAATCGCAGCAGGGTCGTCTGGAGCAAGCCTTGCTTTGCGAACTTTGCGTTTTCTACTTAGCGAACTTTGCGCACGCTTTCACGACTGCGTCACGAAGGCTATTGCACCTTACCCGCAACATCTTCGAGCCGCACATTCGAGAAAACCGCCGTATCCACAGCATTCGGCAAGTGTGAGCAAAACCCAATCCCTACGTAGAACGGGCCGTCAAAATGCAGCTTAATGGGCGGGCCCAGAGGATGCATGGGCTCACCCTTAAGGCTCACATACAGGGTCACCGCATCTCCATGCTTCTCAATGCCGATCCGCTTTGCCTTGACCCCGTCCAGCATGCCGCCAAAGCGAAACTGCATGTCGCTCATCTGCGCGTCCTTCTCTGCGCGTTCAGCGAGATGGATCATCCCGGTACCGTGCTCCCCCACAACAGCTTCCTTCGCATCGTCATCGAGCGTCTGCCGGATTACCAGCACCGCCTTCCGGTCTCCATAGCCCGAAGCGTTTGGAAAGGTAGCGTCCGCCGCCAGCGAGACATCGCCTGTCATTTTCTTCCACACGAATCGAAACTCATCGCGGCTGTACCAGATGTTGTAACCCGCTGAGTTCACCGTGTACTGCCCCGTCTTCGCGTCGAAGCTCGAGCTGCCCGGCACCACGGCCGCACCCACATCTGACTGCCCATCGAAGATCCCAAGCGGTGTATTGAAGTTCCGGCTCGGCCGATGAAAATCCTTCGGCGGAGCTACCTGCACATGCGTCGGCGAACTGGGCTGGGCCCAATCCGGAACCTTCTGCGCGTGGCCATTTGCACAAGCCGCAAAGCCCAGTGCCAGCGCACCTGCCATCAACAGTTTCACTTTGCGAGCACCTCGTAGGTGACATAGGCGAAGCGTTCGGAATCCGGTGCCCACGAGTTCACATTCATTGACCCCTGCCCACCCTTCGCGTTCACCAGAATTTCCTGCGTCTTGCCTGCAACCTGGTCGTGATCGATTCGCACCATCTTCAACGCAATCTTCACATCGCGCGGATCGTGCGTCGGCGTGCCTGCGGGATAGGTAATGTAGACCAGTTTGGTGCCGTCGGGCGACGGATGCGGAAACCAATCCTCCAGGGCATCGCTCACCACCATCTGCGCCTGCTCGTCGTTAACGCCCGCGCCCGTAGCTGGAAAACGCCACACCGCCTCTTTGCCTGAACGATCCGAATTGATGTAAATCCACTTGCCGTCAGGCGAATAATCCGGACCATCGTCATGGTGTACGTTCGAGGTCATTCGCGTCTCCGCGCCACCGGCAGTCGGCATGGCGTAGATATCGAATTGCCCGCTGCCATTTCTCTGCGCTACGAATGCCAGCGTCTTCGCGTCCGGCGACCAGCCATGAAAGTAACTCGGCGCGTCTTGCGTCATCTGGCGCACATCTGACCCGTCCGCATTGGCAACGAACACCTCGGACCCCGGCCCATGCGGCACACTCGCTGAAAATGCGAGCCTGGTCCCGTCCGGCGAAAGAGCTTTGTCGTTGTTGCAGTTGTACTCTGCTGGAATCGCAAGCTTCCGGGGCTGCGCCGAGCCATCGGGCTGCAAGACAAATTTGTAAATAGCACCCGCATGATTCGAAATCAGATACTTGCCATCGGGAGACCAGTTTGGAGCCTCCCAGATCGAATCCGCCGAATAGACCAGATGCGACACGTGATTACGCAGATCGTAGATAAACAGACGGCTCCGCAGATGCTGACCGGGAACCTCCTGAGCATGCGCAGCTTGAGCTCCCACAATTCCCACCATCAACAATAGCGACGTCCACGCCCACCTGCTTTGCATTCTGTCTCCTTGGACACATTCCACACGTGCGTTCCGCCACACCGAAAATCCATCCTACATCCGCGCGAGAGCAGGGTCTAGAAAGCGGGTGCGGAACGTTGTTCTTCGTTATCTTCTTCCTTGTTGTCATTCCCGCAGGGAATCTGCGTTTGCAGTTGCCTTGCTTCTATTTCGTTGCGCGGACCCGGCATGAATAGCCATTTTCTACAGGGGGCAGCTCTCCACTCACGGAAACTCAGCAATCTCCGACTTCACCCGCGGGCTGGTCTGAGTGGGCGCACCCTTGTCGTCGATCACATGCGTAATCTCGCCAAGGTTATCGAGCGCGATCGCCACCATGTGATGGAACCTGACCCCAGGCTCTACCGGAACTTCGATCGCTCGCGTCAGCTTCACGTCTGGGTGGCGAAAGACGCTGTAAACACCGAGTCCCCAGGCCTCATGACTCTTTACCGAATCGGCCACCTTATAGCTCGCCCACCCATTCGTCTGTGCGCTACTTCGCCACGTATCCTGCGTCGGAGGGTCATAAGGAATCTCCGATTGATAGAAGTAAGTTCGGCCCGCGTCCCCATTCCACAGCACCTGATATTGCTGGTGATGCTCAACAAACAATCCGTAGATCGTCACGCGGTCGCCATTGACGATCAGCCCGTTGTCGCTCACGTTAGTGGTCCAGCCCACGCCCGTGCCATGGTCTGCCCGCCAGATCCAGGTATGGTCCACCAGGGTGTCATTCGCGTCGATCACAAGGTTGGCAGCGACTTTCCCCACCGCCGCCCCACCAACCCGAAAGAACACATCATGGAGCGCAATCGGGTCGCGTGCATGCGAAAGGCCGCTCCGTCCCGAACCTACCTGTAGCAGCACCGGAGACCGTTTTGCGCCGGCATCAAACAGCACACCCGCAATCGTCACGCCATCCACATCGGCCACAGACATGGCTGCCGTTCCCGCCACCGGGCGCAGCGTTGCAAATCCCAGACCAAGCACGACCGTGTCCTTCCGAGTCACGTGAATCGGCTCAGACAACTCATATGTACCTGGAGTCAGCAGCAGGTTCTTGCCCTTCGCGAGCGCCTGGTTAATCGACGCCACTGAATCCCGTCCCGCGCGCGCAACAAAGAATTGCGAAAGCGGAATCACACGCCCAGGCGTGCTTCCTCCATGCCATGTCACTCCACGCGTATCGTGTGCGAGCGCCGGAACCACAACGCTGTATACACCGCGACCGTCCGCCGTTAGAAACGGCTTCTCGCGAATCGTCGGGGTCCTCTCAACCCGCGTATACGGTGGTTTCGGCCAATCACCCTCAGGCGCATTCACCGCGCCGACAAACACCATGTTCCAGTTCGCACCAGACCAGCGCTTCCACTCCACGTTGCGCGAAATCCATTGCTGCTGCGTGCCCGAATCCACCGTACTGTCCACCACGCTGTCGGCCATCCATCCGCCGCTCGCCCAGCCATGATTTTGGTTCAGCACTAGGTCGCCGCGAATGTGCATCCTGCGCAAAGCCACCGCCTGCGAGACGGCCCAGCGCATCGGCTCAACCGTCGGCGCAACGGAGAAGCCTTCGGCCGCGCGCCAGAAGGTTGTCGTCGCATTGTCGTTGCGGGCGGCTGCATCCACATGCACGTTGCCGGTAATCTGCACTGCATCGGGCGTCGCACCCAGCCCCAGAACCTGCGTATAAAAACCGATTGGCACATCCACTTTGTACTTACCCGGCAGAAATAAAAACGCATAGCGTCCATTGCCGAACTCACTATGCACCTGCTCGGCATAGACCTTATCGATCTGTGCCTGCATCTGGCCCACTGGCGCCGCGGGATTGTAGATAAAGACATTCGGACCGAACGGAGAACCGGACGTGGCAGCCGGCACGAGCTGTGCCAACGCAAACACCGGTGAGCAGGCTGTAAGTGCCAGCATCGAACAAACATTCCGCACCATTGTTTTCTCCTTATCCTTTACGCGCGATGACCGGGCGATACATCTCCAACGCGGGGCTGCAGCTTGCAGAGTTACGCAGACCTCCACTATAGTTAGGCGAACTTATGCGCAACCCACGCTATTGTCTCACTCTGCCGTTCTCTGTTGTTCTCGCCTGTACTGGCTTGGCGGGCGCGCAGAGCCGTCCCACAGTTCCACTCCTGCTCGCAGGCTCTACTGACATCGGCAGCACTGTGAGGGGTGCAACTGTCTCCGGGCCAGCGCCTGGAACCTTCCGCATCACCGGCGGAGGCGCAGACATGTGGGGCACCCAGGATGCGTTTCGATTTGGCTGGATACGTCTCTCCGGGGACGCCACGCTTTCCGCCGACGTTCACTTTGCACCCGGCGCCGCGCCCTTGGCCAAGGGCGTTTTAATCTTCCGCCAAAGCCTCGAACCCGACTCCGCCTACGCCGACGTAGCCATTCACGGTGACGGCCATGTGACGCTTCAATACAGGCCCGAACCCTCAGCCGAAACCAAAGATATTACCGCGTCCGAACATGGTGCAACCCGCATCCGCATTGAGCACTCCGGCAGCACCTTCAAGGCATCGACCCAGGCTGCGGATGGATCCTGGAAACCCTTCGCCACGCAAACTGTCGCGCTCACCGGCCCCGTCTACATCGGTCTGGGCGTCTGCGCTCATGATGCGAAGGGACTCGCCACCGTCACCTTTTCCCGCGCTACGCTTAGACACTCAGCCCAAGTGCTGCCCATGACGCCCTAAAGCGCGCCGGACTCAGTGTGGGCAGGCACTTCACCTCCCATACTCGACCGCACTTATAGCTGACTTTGCAATGTGTACAGTGTTGCGACTTTGGCGAGTACAGGGATCCTTCACTTCGTACAGGATGACGACTCTACAGAAACCGAAGATTGGATTTACGACAAGGCAGGACGCGGATGTAGAAAGCCTCTTCGTGTTCTGGTTGTCATTCCCCCAGGAGATCTGCGTTTGAGCTTGCAGTTCCCGCAAATCTACCCCTGCAGCAGTTGATCTCCGACAGTAATCCCGCAGGCGGCGATGCGGCCCGGCGGCAACTCTAGTATGGACTTGTATTTCATGCTGATGCCCGACAGCCGGTAGGGCTTCAACTCTGGCCACACACCCACGACCAGCCACTCGTGATCCAGCCCGACAACATCGATCGCAAATCGCATTCCGAACGTGTGTACGCCCGAGGAAGGTGTGATGAGTAAACCATGGCCGGGCTCAAGGTTGCGCCTGCCCATCAATCCGAAAAGCCGCGTCAGCGAACTCTCGGCCACGGCGATTTCGTCTCCGACGAGCTTCCCGTTTGCAGCATTGGTCACTCGGATCGTCCGCATCGCGCGGCTTACCGGCGGGGGGTGGGCTTGCTGCCGCGGCGACGGAAGATAATGATGGCCAGAACAACCACTGCAGCGACGCCCGCGAGAATGCGAATCAATTCGGTATTGTCCATGGTGCAAGTTCTCCTTTAGTTAGAAGCAATTTGTAAGTGATCGGCGAGAAAGGTTGAAATGGCTAAACCGTCTCAACCTTACTCCATCGTGTATAAGCTGCTACAACAAAATACTGAAGTAATCAACGCGGTAGTTACTCGGTTGGTTCTATTTGCCCAGATCTCCCAGGGTGCTTCCAATCGAGATAATCGCAGGTGCCAGCAACACAATGAAGATGCAAGGAAAAATGAAAAGGGCCAGCGGAAAGAGTATCTTGATCTTCGCCTTGGCGGCGGCTTCTTCTGCACGCTGACGCCGCTTCAGACGCATGTCATTGGACAGCCGGCTCAACGCTGCCAGAATCGGAGTTCCAAACCGGTCCGTCTGGATCAACATGCTGGTGAATGCTGAAACTTCATTAATCTGGGTGCGATCGGACATACTCCGCCACGCTTCAATACGAGGTTTGCCGGCCCGCTGCTCCATATTCAACTGCGTTATCTCCTGGCTGATGTCCGGCTGTACCTGCGACAGTTCCGAACCTACCCGCAACAGCGCCTGATCCAATCCAAGGCCTGCATCCATACAGATCGTCAACAGGTCGACCATGTCGGGGAATCCTTTGCGGATTCGCTCCTTGCGCCGTTTAACCATATTCCGCAGCCACATATCGGGTCCGATATAACCAATGCCTCCGCCAATCATCAGCGAACCCATCAGGTTGCTGGTGACAAATGTAACTGCAATGATTCCAATCAGCGGACAGAGGATACGCGTGCCGAAGTACAACTCCGCTGCGTCTGCGCCACGGAATCCCGCGCTCGCTAGACGCGCCCTCGTTCCGGTGTCCTCTTCAATGCCCACCGTTCCCTTCGCCTTTTGAATCGAAGACGAGAGCTTGCTCTGAATCCGCTCTCGCGCTTTGGGGCGAGGAGCTTCATTGCGCCCAGCCTTGACCCACTGCAACAGGCGAGTCTCTTCTGCCGATGGCTTCGTAAGAATCGGAACCAAGATAAAAGCGAGCACGCAGGTGAGTGTGAACGCGATCGAGCCGTAAAACATCCATTGCATGGTTAAGCCTCGATCTTGTTCATGATGTGCCGAATTGACATCGCACCGGTAAACAGCAGGCCGATCCCGATATAAATCAGCTTGTGGCCGAGCGGGGTTGACAGAAGAACGCCGGAGTAGCCGGGATTGATGAAGTTGATCGCAAACAGCATCAGCACCGGAAGTGCCGTCAGCACGTAGCCGGTGATGCGCCCTTGCGCCGTCTGGACCCGGATCTCGCCTTGAATCCGCACCCGTTCACGAATGACAAAGACTGTGCGATCGAGAATCTCCCCCAGGTTGCCGCCGATCTCGCGCTGCACCAGAATCGCAGTTACCACGACACGCAGGTCAGGCGAAGGAACACGCTCCAGCATTTCGAGCAGCGCCTCGCGCATAGGAATTCCGAAGTTCTGCTGCGCAAATACCTCGCGCCATTCCGACCCCGCTGGCTCCACCGCCTGCTCGGCCAGAATGCCGATCGCACCTACGACGGAGTGTCCGGCGCGCAGTGCATTCGACATCATGTCAACGCAATTCGAAAGCTCGCCATCGAACGCCTTCAACCGCTGCGAGCGTTTGAAGGAAAGATAAAGCACCGGCGCAAGACTTAACGCAGCACCCACCGCCAGCGCAGCCCCGAAGAGGTCCAGCATCAGGTAAGCCACCGCGAAGCCAGCAACCCCAGCGCCCGCACCCATCAAGATGACCTGCGAAACCGTCGTGTGGACATCCGATTGGGCGATCAACAGACGAATATACCGTGCAAGCTTCAGCTTGCGAATCAGCAACTCGGTCCATTCGCTCTCCGGCCCGAAGTTGCTTTTGAGTAGCTGCGAGGCTTCCGCGCTCATCCCGCCGCTGCTATCGGAAGCCTGCAGCGAAGCGAGGCGCTGATCGATAATCTGATCGTCTTTGGTCGGACTGGTAACAAACACCACAAGTCCAAAGCTGACCAGGAGAACGACGACAAAACCCAACACCAGTAAGCCCATACGTCTCCTCGTTAGACCGCCATCTCATGATCCAGCAGCCCGGGAGGCAGGGGAATACCTGACTCCTTGAAGCGTTCCGCGCACTTGGGCACGATCCCAGTCGCCCGGAATCTTCCCTTTACCTTGCCTTCCGCACCCAGGCCCTGCTTCTCGAAGACGAAGATGTCCTGCATGCTGATGACTTCGCCCTGCGTTCCGGTCAACTCAGTGATGTGCGTGATCCGGCGGGTACCATCGCTCATACGCGCTACCTGAATCACCAGGTCGATGGCCGATGCGATCTGCGACCGGATCGCTTTCTCCGACACCCCCAGATCGCCCATCATCGACATCATCTGGATACGCGACATCGCATCTCGCGGCGTATTGGCGTGCACCGTCGTTACCGAGCCGTCGTGGCCCGTGTTCATCGCCTGCAGCATGTCGAGCGCCTCGCCGCCGCGGATTTCACCCAGGATGATCCGGTCAGGACGCATACGCAGCGCGTTGATCACCAGCTCTCTTTGCCGGATCGCACCCTTGCCCTCTACATTCGGAGGACGCGTTTCCAGCCTCACCACATGTTCCTGCTTCAACTGCAGTTCGGCTGAGTCTTCAATCGTCACCACACGTTCATCTTCGGGAATAAAGCTGGAAAGCATATTGAGCAGCGTCGTCTTACCGGCGCCCGTACCCCCCGAAATGATGATGTTCATCCGCGACTTCACCGCACCACACAGCACGTCCAGCATCGGTTGCGTCAAGGCCTTGTTGGCCAGCAGATCCGCAGCCTGCAATGGCTTGCTGCCGAACTTACGGATCGACATGGAAGGTCCATCGATGGCCAGCGGAGGAATGATAACGTTGACGCGCGAGCCGTCCGCCAGACGCGCATCGACCATTGGCGAAGACTCATCAATACGCCGGCCCACACTGGAGACGATCTTATCGATGATGTGCATAAGATGCCGATCGTCCTTGAACACCACGGTGCTTTTTTCCAACCGTCCGCGCCGCTCCACGTAGACCTGATTGCATCCGTTCACCAGGATGTCGTTGATGGTGTGGTCCTGCAGCAGAGGCTCCAGCGGACCCAGGCCGAACACTTCATCCAGCACCTGTCCGGCAAGCTGAAAGCGCTCAAAAGAACTCAGCGGAGTCTCGTGTTCCGAGATCAGTTGCTGGATCACTTTGAACAGCTCCTCCGACGCGCCCTTGGACTGCTGCATCTGGCCCAGCTTCTCCAGATCGATGCGCTTGATCAGCTCGCGGTGTACCGACGCTTTGATGTCCTGCTGCGCCGCGAACGAATCCGGGCGCACAGAGCCGCTCGGGGGTGGTGGTACGCCGTGGTTCATTCCGTTACTTGATAAAACTTCCGCCATGCTGGACCCCTGTTTCCTCTACCGTTATCTCCAAAATGCGCTGCGCTTCTTCGTGGGAGCAGGTTCCTCATATGCGGGCTCGCCAACAACATCCTGGCTCCACTCGCGAAACTGAACCGACAATTCCGACTTATCTCCAGGTGGAACCGGCAGACCCATCGCCCCCGCTTTCGACAATTCCAGATAACTGTTCGTAATGTTCCGCGAGACCGGGAGCCGCGAAGCCTTCTCAATGTGCGCTGCGCTCATCGCGAACTTGGAACTTGCCCGATTCAGGACAACGTGCAGCTTTTCCTTCGGCTGCTGATAGCTCAGCAAGCCATCTGCGAGACGAGACAGATCGCGTACCGCTCCAATATCCGGAGTGGTCACCAGAAATACCTGCTCCGACATTTCAAAGATGGCCATATTCGCTTCGTCCAGCAACGGCGGACAATCCACCAGAATGTAGTCATACTTCTCGCGCAGGAAATTCAACGTACGCCGCACTTCGTCGGCGTCGAGCGTGGTGGGCGTTCCGTGCAACTCTGCCGAGGCAACCACATCCAGCCCGCTGCCATGATGCAGCACATAGCCCTTCAACAAATCTGCATCCAGACGATTTACGTTGCGCAGCAGATCACGAAAGCTGTAGTGAGTCCCCTCTAGCCCCAGGTAAAGGCATGTATGCCCCAGGCCTGGATCGTTATCGATCAGCAGCACCTTCTTCTTGTGGTTCGCAACTAAATGGATTCCAAGGTGAATTGCCAGCGTTGTAGTTCCTACGCCGCCTTTTACACCCACCACGGAGATTACGCTGCCCAGCTCCAGCGCGGCTTCCTGCAGGCCGGCGAATCTCCGTTGAATTCTTGCCAACGCTTCCGTGAAGCTGTGGTTATCCAGCGGCTTCGCCAGATACTCGCTGCAACCTGCGCGCATCGCACGCAAAATAGTAGAAGGGTCGGAATCGCTGGTCAGCGCAATGATAGATACTCGGCCCGGAAGATTCTTTAGCAGAAACTCGACTGAATCCAGTGCAGCGCTCGCGTTACCATCGAAATCCACGATGCCAATGCATGTCTTTGATGCTTTCGTTCCTGCAGCCCAACGGGGACGGCTCTGCGGCGTAAAGTATTCGGCGGAATCCTCGAACGTTGTCTTCCACGGCATCGTCTTGACCTGTTCGGCCATCTGTCGCAACAGCGGCGCGTCGAAGCCGACGGAGACAATCGCCACCGTCGGCTTCTCTTTCGCAGGTTCCCCAGAGGGTGGAATGAGCCTCGCCATAGTTAGTTCTTACTTTCTTTTTCCTCTAACGGGATTTTGTTGTCGAACTTCGCAGGATCAAGTAAGGGAATCGGCAGGACAGGCTCCGGCTGCGGACCAAGCGCCGGAGTGGATGCAGACACAATGGTCGGAGTAACAATTACAATCAACTCCACGGTAGAACGATTAATATTCTTAGACCTGAATAAGTTGCCAAGAATTGGTAACTGGCCCAGAACGGGGACCTGAGAGAGGTTATCGGTCGTGCGCCGATCCAACAGACCCGAAATCGCAAAGCTCTGGCCGTCGCGTAACTGCACCTGCGTGTCCGCGCGCCGGGTTGAAAGCGCGGGCACCGTGAACCCGGCAATTGTCACCGAGTTGGTGTAATCCAGTGCGCTCACCTCGGGAGCCACATGGAGTTCAATCGTACCGTTCGCATTCACCTGCGGGGTAAAGTCCAGCTTCACCCCATAGGACCGGAACTGAATCGCTACTGTGGGGAACGAGCCGCCCGAACTTTGCACCACCGGAAAAGGAAACTCGCCGCCGGAAAGGAACGACGCCTTCTGTCCGCTTAACGTGGTGATATTCGGCTCGGCCAGAATCTGTAGAATATTCCGGTTTTCCAGATCGCGAATCGCTGCGCCCACATTCAAGTTGGTGTTGTAGAACACGAAATTCAGCGGGTCACTGGCTTGAAACGTAGTCTGGGTGGCCGCAACCTGAATCTGAGTAGAAACAGGAAAGGCGGAGCTGGTCAGATTTCCGATATTGTTCCCGCCGCTGAAAATATTAATTCCAAATTGATTCAGCTTCGACCGGTCGACCTCAACGAACCTTACCTGCAGCCTCACCTGCTGTACCTGGGCCGGGTTGATGAACAACGAATCGCCTACGTCCTTCGAGTACATGGACGCTAACTTCAACACCGCTTTAGCGGAAGCATCGCTGTCGACTGTGCCGTAGACCGAAACACGCCCTTCCTTGGCTTCTGCCTTTAGGTGGTCGTTTGGAAAGGTCGCCGCAAGATCGCTTTGCAGCCCCTCCACATTCAAATCGGAGACGACATAGTAGACCCGTGTGTGGCCGGACTCGTCCGTGACAAGTAACGGACTGGTTCCAGGCTCCTTGGCCGAAATGATTACGTCGTTCGGCGTCTCCGTCACCGAATCCAGCACCTTGGGATTGCCGACGTAGATCCTCTTCAATCGCAATGCCGTGTGGATGGCAATCGAATGACCCACCGACAGGTGAAGCGCATCGCCCGTCGGCACCGCCGTGCTCACCATCTCCGTGTCCGGCCCCGAGGCTTCGGGTGCAAGTTGATGCTGTGAGGCGGCCGCAAGAGCCGAGATTGAAGTCAGAGAACCACATACAATCAGGGCAGACGCGCGGCTGCAAAAGTTAAGCAATATACCCACCCCTTCTCAATTGAAGCTGTTCACAATCTTCTTGTCGCCCATCTGCGTCTCGACCAGGTACACCTGCGAAGCCATCATGCGCGCGTGCCGAACAGCGATCTTCGGTTCTGGCTGATCTGCAATGGCCGTCAAAGCAACCACGGTACGGTCCGCGCCGTTGCGCAGCACAAAATCAATCGTGCCAATCGCGCTTGCCTGCACGACTTTCTGCGCATCCTCAGGCTTCAACAACAGCGTCACCACGGGAACCCGGATCGGCTTGCCTTCCGGATCTGGCTCCGTCTGTTGCCCGGCTGCAAGCACCTCAACATCCTGCAGCACGGTAGCCGTATTCGGCCGTCCGGTGGGTCCGATTGCCTTATCCGTTTCGAGCACATCCACATGCGTCCCCGGCAGGAGGAAGCCCGCCACGCCCGTCACATCGTCCGATTTGAGGGAGATGGCCCGCATTCCGTCTGGAATCTTGGCACCGAGACCGGCGCCCGATCCAGGGATCGCCAGCTGCCGCTCAATGATTGGTTCACCCTTGGCTAATGGGTAAAGAACGATCCGTCCATTCAGCGCGTCGATCTTCTGGAATCCACCCGGCAAAGCCACATCATCGGGCCAGTCCACCATCTCAAGATTCGCCGGCTTCAGCGCTCCACCGGCATCGAGAGGCTTGCCCGCCACAACATATTTGTTGACCTTCTTAGCCTTACCCATCACCTTCCGCCCGACGAAGTAGGTAAATGCCGCCGAGACAGTGAGGGCCACAAACAATGCAAGGAGTAAACGGCGTGTGTTCATGGTTCACCTCTGAAAATGCGCCAGGCCCAGGGTTAGGACAGTACCGGACGCGATAGCAAGCGCATACGGCAGGCGCAGGGCAGATTCATTCAGCACATTCAGATCGGGATGCGGTTCCAGCCCATTCGCCCGGTGATGCACCATCAAGGCGCCAACGTTAGAAAATGTCGCCCGGAAGCGACGCTTCTTCGCAACCAGCGCCAGGGCCATTACCCCGCCCGACAATCCGGTCAGCACCAGAATGAAAACTATGTGAGAAAGCCCGGCCAGGCCACCTACGGCAGCGATCAGCTTGACGTCGCCGCCACCCATGCCACCGGTAAGAAACAGAACCAAAAACAGGCCGCCACAGATCAGCGCGCCCAGAAACGAATGCAGAAGACCATGCCACCCACCCAGTGCAGCATGCAAACCCAAGCCGGCGAGCAACGCGGGCCCAGTCAGAAGGTTGGGAACTCGACGGGACCTAACATCCGTCACAGCTCCCACCAGGGAGCAGGCCACAGCACACGACAGATATACGAGACTCTTCTCTAACTCACTCATAACTTTCTTTCACCCACGGGGGAGGGAGCATTCATCTAGGGCGGTGGCCTCAACCTAACAGAGCCACATTTGGCAGTACACCTTTCTTCCCACTACCGTATCAAGAGTGACACTTTGAATCGGGCGACGGGAGCAGCCATTGTTCCGAATCCCTGCTTCCAGAGAGAACGCACGAAAGGCTGCCCAGGACATAGGATCCTGAGCAGCCTCCTTTGCATCAACGCGGATGAACTCGAGGTAATGATCCGCCTTTCAGTTTGTTTACGCGACTGCAGTGGTCAGGCTCGTGCCAACCGTGGCGAACAAGTTGGAAATCGTGCCGCTAAGGATTTTCATGGTGGCGACCGAGCCGAGCGCAATCAGCGCGACAACGAGGGCGTACTCAACGAGGTCCTGGCCGGACTCATCGCTAACCAGGGCGGTAAAAATCTGCTTGATGTTCATGGTGGTTTCTCCTATTGCGGGTTGAAGACTGCGGTGGGGAAGCAAGACTCGCCGCGCTGAGAACACCGCGAGAACCAAAGGCAGGAAACGGCAACTAAACTGCGAAAACTGCAACAGTGCGCAAACAGCTTGCAGTGCGCGAATCGATCAGCCCGACTTGCGCCAATCGACTAAATCAAGAACATGATCTGGTTCGCGTTCCTTTGCGACTTTATCCCTCAGGTGGTTCGATTTGGGCCAGTTGCACAACACTAGGGTAATAATGGAACGGTGTAAAGAAAACTTTAGTAACATAAGCAACCTTTTCTTATTTTCGTGGTACGACACATCGTCTGTGCACCATGCACTGCTATTCTTCTCACGGAAACTCTTCGCGATCCAGCGTTGTTTATCGAGCCGCCAGCAGGCTATTAGCGCACGCGATGATAACGCCCTGTCCGACAAACTAGATCGCCGCATGCTCCAGGCACGCAGGAGAACTTTTGAATTCGTTTGCACGCAAACTCGCTGGCCTGCTTACCTTTCCCAATCTTCTGGTCGTCATCCTGTGGTGTTCGCCCCTGCTGTTCGGCGGAGCCAGAATTCAGGGCGGTTCCTTTCTCCGCGATCCTGATATCTGGTGGCATCTGCGCAACGCCCAGGTACTGGTCACAACGCATCACTTCCTGACAACTGATCTTTACTCCTTTACTACCGGCGGCCAGCCGTGGATCAACCCCGAGTGGCTCGCCGAACTTCCGTACTATGCGGCCTACCACTTTTGGGGAGTGCGGGGTCTCTACTACGTCACCTTCAGCGTCTTCGAGATCATGCTCGCCGGCGTCTTCCGCATCGCGCTGCTGCGGTCGCGCGACTTCACCGCCTCTTACGTTGCAACCTTTGCCTTCGTGATGTTCGCGATGGTGAACTTCGGGCCGCGCACAATCCTCTTCGGCTGGCTCTCGCTCGTCGTAGAGCTACTCATCTTTGAAGCTGCGCGCCATCGACCGAAAGCAATCTGGTGGCTGGTTCCGCTCTTCACCCTATGGATCAACTTCCATGGATCGTGGATGATCGGCGTGGTTCTATTTGTCGTATACGCTGCCTCGGGCCTGGTGGCTGGGCATTGGGGCGCAATTCTGGCCGAGCGCTGGAAACCCGCGCATATCAAGCGTTTGATCGCAGTCGGCGGTGCTTCCTTTGTAGCGCTTTTCATCAATCCCTATGGCTGGCGTCTGGTCTTCTATCCCTTCGACTTCGCCTTCCAGCAGCGCCTCAATGTCAGCCGCGGCGAGGAGTGGCTCAGCCTTGACTTCCACACGGGCAATGGGAAGTTCTTCCTCTTCGTCGTCTTGTGCATCGCTGTTCTCTCGTTGTTGCGCCGCCGCACCTGGCGCCTGCACGAAGTTTTCTTTGCACTCATCGCAATCTACTCGGCCGCCACGTACGTACGCTTTCTCTTTCTCGCCGGCATCCTGCTCGCGCCGATGATCGCAACCGAGATCGCACGGGATGAGAATGAACCGGAACCCGAGCCTGACCGGAATCGTCCTCTGCTGAATGCGACTCTCATGCTTGCCGTGCTCGCGTTTGTGATCTACCGCTTTCCCAAAACCTCAGTTTTGTCGCAGGGCAGGGAAGCCGCGTTCCCGCAGGCGGCCTTTGCGCGGCTCAACACCTTCAACCCGCAGGATCGTGTCTTCAATTCCTACGCGTACGGCGGTTACATGATCTGGAGCGCGCGTTCCACGCCCACCTTTCTCGACTCGCGCACGGACATCTTCGAGCATCATGGCATCCTCGCAGACTACGCCAAGGCCATCGACTTTCACGACCCGCTGGCCATCTTCGACCAGTACAAGATCCGCTATGTCTTCTTTCCGAAGTCCGATCCGCTCATTTATTTACTAACCCATACACCGGGCTGGAAAACCAATTTTGACCAGGGTGGCGCGGTCATTATGGAGCGTTCTACAACCCCGGCGTGAGCGGACTACACAGTCCCGTCGAGGCCATAACGCGGAAGTCGTATTGCCGAGATTGTGGAAAACTGATTCTTTATAGAAACCATAGTAACCTACGCTACCTTTCCGCTATGGCCCTGTTTTCAGGGCTAAACTGCACTCCTGAACGAGCATCCTTTTGACCGTGATACCACTCCTCAACTCCCGCATTTTGCTGGCTCGTCGCCCGTTCGGACAACGTCCAGGGAGGGCGTCCTCACGCAATGCCCAGTCCGGCCAGAGCCTGGTGGAAGTCGCGCTGATCGTTCCGCTTTTTACGCTGCTGTTCTGCTACGCCATCGACATCGGGTACTTCTACATGGTCGCGGCCAGCCTCTCTTCTTCGGCGCGCAATGCAGGCCTGTACTCCATTCAGGGCTACTCGGGAATGGCGTCCTCCTCTTTACCCGCCGCCGGTCCGACGACCACCACGGCTACGGTCGCGGAGCTCGCCGTGGGCGACCTCTCCAGCTTCGTCAACGCCTCGGTGAACGCCTCGGTTTACGTCTGTTCGGGCTCGCTTGTCACCAGGTCCCACCCATCCCGCTGCGACAGCTTTAACTCTGCGCCAGTTCCGTCGCAGGTGGACACCGATCCCGAGAGCTCGCTTTTTCGTCTCAACCGCGTCGACGTCTACTACAACATTGAGCCGCCGATCAAACTGGGCGGCCTGATTCCTGCCGGCGCCGTCCCAAGCACCTTCCATCGCTTCATTGAGCTAAGGAGCTTGGATTGACCATGTCCAGGACTTTGCTCCAACACGTCGGGCAGCGTGGGCTAAAGCGCTGTGGCACAATGCGCAAGTCCGAAAACGGCCAGGGAATGGTTGAGACTGCCCTCGCCCTGTTGGGAGCCTTCACCCTCGCCATGATGCTGTTTGAGGGCTCCATGCTGATCTATGCCTACACCGCAATCAACGGCGCAGCGCGCGAAGGAGTTCGCTATGCCGTGGTCCATGGTTCCGACAGCACCAACTGCAGCGGACCCAGTCCGGGCTGTGCCGACGCCCCTGCCGCCAATGT